>Ga0209702_10000243_pt1 | contig 110380 bp, 163 predicted proteins | sample FRY01_FD_187210 | JGI IMG/M metagenome (GOLD analysis project Ga0209702, IMG submission 187210) | Freshwater microbial communities from Lake Fryxell liftoff mats and glacier meltwater in Antarctica - FRY-01 (SPAdes) (version 2) | ecosystem: Environmental > Aquatic > Freshwater > Ice > Glacier...
GAATCCAAGGAATCACAGGAGCGACTGGGGCAACCGGAACTCAAGGAGCCACAGGAGCAACCGGGGCTCAAGGAATCCAAGGAAGGCAAGGAATCACAGGAACTACAGGAGCAACTGGAAATCAAGGAATACAAGGAATCACAGGAATAACTGGTTCTCAAGGAACTACTGGTTCTCAAGGTACTATTGGAACCACAGGTACAACAGGCTCGACTGGTACTCAAGGCTCGACTGGTTCTCAAGGAACTACTGGCACAACAGGAAACACAGGCTCGACTGGTACTCAAGGAACTACTGGCACCACAGGTACGACTGGTTCTCAAGGAACTACTGGCTCAACTGGTGGAACTGGCTCAACTGGTTCTCAAGGAACAACTGGCAGTCAAGGAACTACTGGCTCAACTGGTGGAACTGGAGGAACAGGCAATACAGGAAGCGCAGGTGCTACTGGCAGTCAAGGAACTACTGGCTCAACAGGTGGAACTGGTGGAACTGGCTCAACTGGAACTCAAGGATATACAGGTAATACAGGTAATACTGGCTCAACAGGTGGAACTGGCCCAACTGGCCCAACAGGTAATACTGGCTCAACAGGTGCTACTGGTGTTCAGGGATATACTGGCTCAACTGGTGGAACTGGAGGAACAGGTGCTCAAGGAACTCAAGGGAGACAGGGAACTACGGGAGTTTCAGATACACCCGGACCGGCCGGAATCCAAGGGAGACAGGGAACTACTGGTAATACTGGATATGGTGCTCAAGGAACACAGGGGAGACAGGGGCCACAAGGCCCATTTGGTGCATTCACAGGGCAACATCCAGTCCTTAAAACAGAAGATTTCCTAGTCAATATAGATAGCCTAATTGGGTTGGCGGTAGTCTCGACTGGAGTATATGTCAACATAGACAGTACATCATCTCCAACGATAAACCAATCGCTACCGATTGTAGAAATGACTGCTGTTGATAGGGATAAACGCATATTCGGTGTTATAACTGACAGGACTAATACTGGTACTATGACTGAAGTTGCTTGGGGCACTACTAGATTGCTCATCAACTCTGTTGGTGAGGGTGCTATGTGGGTCTGTGATGCTTCTGGTTCGTTTGAAAACGGTGACTATATAACTACAAGCACAATAAGAGGCTTGGGTGTTTATCAAGATAGTGATTCTCTTAAAAACTATACAATCGGAAAAATAACACAAGATTGTACATTTGATGATGCGGACTTATACATAGAGTTCGAGGTTTCAGGTACCGTATATAGAAAGCAGTTTGTTGGAGTGACATACCATTGTGGATAATGAATTATTCAATAGTGATAATTCAGAGGCAAATGATATGGTTGAAATCAATATTTATGTATATTTACAATCAAAGTAAATAATACGCCGCTATATTAAATGAAAAGTAATTTGGTTCTAGATTGCATCCGCGATGGTGGCGCAATAAAACCTTTACTGGTTAGTAGTGACAGGACGAACGGGCTTGGCCTGATGAATCCCTCGATCTACATCGACAATGGAAAAATCACAGGTATTCTCAGGCAGACAAATTACACGTTTTACCATTCAGAGAGGAAGTTATTCCAGCACCCCTATGGCCCCTTAACATACATTCATCCAGAGAATGATCTAAAGCTAAGGACATGGAACGTGGCATATTATGACAGCATACGCTATATTCAGAGCCGCATCTTTTGTGTTCGGTCTGTAATACTAATTGAAGTCAATAGTTAATTGGTTAATTTTTAATGAAAAACTGCGGCATTGTATATTTATATGATATATATAGGTGGTGTTATACACTAAGTTAAATAAAATAGAATTGGACACATTAAAATGGAAAAAGAAGTAAATGATGGTAATGCAGTATTGCGTAATACATCAACACTTAATTTATCAAAACTTGAGTTAGAAACATTCCACGAGATTAATAATAAAGTTAATGAATTAGTCACAGCAATTGGTGATATTGAATTGCTAATTCAAAACAGAAAACTAGAAGATATTAAGATTTTAGCGGATAAGAATTCAACGATAGATACTGTACGTGGATTTGTTGAAAAAAGAGCAAAACTTATTAAGGAATTCTCGGAAAAATACGGAGCAGGCAATATAAACATACAAACAGGTGAAATTACACCAGTTTAATATCGTTTTAAAAATTAAATCTATATTTATAGACGAATCTTAATATACCAACGGAGAATTAAATGGCTGAAAAGATTGTAAGCCCAGGCGTATTTACTAGAGAAAATGATTTATCATTTGTAAATCAAGGATTAGCAGAAATTGGAGCGGCAATTGTTGCACCATTTCCAAAGGGCCCCGCATTCGTACCAACGACGATTGAAACTCAAGCAGATTTTCAAGCATTGTTCGGTATTCCAGATGGAAAGCATCTTGGATCATATACCGTAGAAGATTATCTACGTAACAATGGTAGAGTTACCGTTGTAAGGGTAGGCGCAACCGGTGGTTATAGCCAAACTTCATCTTTAGCCATTAAATTCAATATATCAGGTGGAACGGAGCAGACAGTAGCTGTTCTCGCTAGTACATTGGGTAATGGTAGTTTAGAAGGTTTTACTGGAACAACACTTACAACCGGAAGTGTCCAAACATATGCTGGAACTAAAACAGCAGTGTTGGCTCTCACAGGTTCAGGATTAACATCAACTGCTTATTCTTTCTCATTTGATCCACAATCAACTCAGTATATCAAAACCGTATTCGGTTCTGACCCGCTATCCACTGTAAGTAATGCATATAATTACGTATTATTTGAAGATGTTCTAAGTCAATATCGTGGTGACGGGGTAGTTACAGCATCTATTGAAATATTGGCAGGTTCTGCAATGGACTTCACACATGATGTAACATACGCATCGACCCCATGGGTACTCTCTCAACGTGTACAGAACGCTGGAGCGAATTCAAGATATAATCTATTCAGAATCCACACATTATCAGATGGTGATGATATGAATAGAAGCGTAAAAGTAGTAGTTGATACTGTTAGAGTCGCTGGATCGGTTCAAGGTTCTGATTTCGGTTCATTCAATGTTTCGATTCGCAAATATAGTGATACAGAAAATCGACCAGTTGTTCTTGAGGCATTCCAAGGAGTTAACCTTGACCCAGCATCTCCAAATTATATTGGACGTGTTATTGGTGATCGTGATGTTACAGTGGATAGCGACGGTAAAATTTCAGAAACAGGCGACTATAATAATAATTCTCGCTACGTTCGTGTAGAAGTTAAAAATGAAGAAGATTACCCAGTGACAGCAGTCCCTGCTGGATTCGCGGCAATGTCGCTTCCAGTTAATGTATCAACTCTTCCAGTCGTTGCATTCTCTACCGGTTCATTGGTATCGCCATATACTAATTATAGTGGATTCGATTTCGCTAAATCAGATAATACAAATTACCTGAAACCTGTTCCAGATAATGGCGGCGTTGGAAACAACGTATCGTTCTCGTTTGAAGATACATTGCTTCTTGAATTGACTGGTTCAACTCAAACTTCAAATGATTTACTTCGACGTAGATTCTCAATGGGATTCCAAGGTGGATTTGACGGAATGAGTACAATCATTAAGAAAAATACAGGGGAAGCAATAACAGCAACAAACACACTTGGATTTGATTGTTCAACATCCACTGCATCGGGTACTGTTTCATACACAAGGGCATTGAACGCAATTTCAAACCCTGATGAATTCGATATCAATTTGCTTGTAACTCCTGGTATTATTAGATCACTACATCCACAAGTAACGACTAACGCAATTTCACTCGCTGAAAATCGTGGTGACATATTTTACATCGCAGATTTGGTTGGACCAACTGCTACGGTAGATACAGCAATCACTCAAGCAGGTCAAGTTAATTCATCATTCGCTGGTTGTTATTATCCTTGGGTTAAAATCAATGATATTACTACCAACAAAATCGTTTCGGTTCCTCCGTCGGCTGTTATGGCTGGTGTATTTGCCGCGAACGATAAGATAGCATATGAATGGTGGGCACCGGCCGGGTTCAATCGTGGAGGTATATCTGCGGCAACCTCAGTACATAAACGACTGACATACAGTGATAGAGATAATCTATACTCTGGAAAGGTTAATCCAATCGCTACTTTCCCTGGTGAAGGTATTGTGGCTTGGGGGCAAAAGACTCTACAAGATAAATCATCTGCTCTTGACAGAATCAGTGTACGTAGATTATTGATTGCATTAAAGAAATTCATCGCATCTACATCTCGATATTTAGTATTCGAACAAAACACATTGGCAACGCGTAGAACGTTCCTTAGTGTAGTAGAACCATATCTGGAACAAGTAGTGGCAAGACAAGGTATTTATTCTTATCGGGTTCAAATGGACGATACAAATAATACACCTGATATCATTGATAGGAACATTCTACAGGGTACAATTTGGATTCAACCAACAAGAACAGCTGAATTTATTATACTTGACTTTAATGTTCTCCCAACAGGCGCTTCTTTTAGTTCCTAAAAAAATAAATATCTAATATTTATATGAAACCAATAATGGAGATTTAAATGGCCTTTCACAATTTACGATGGACACCGTTCGAACCAAAGATGCAAAACAGATTTCTGTTTTTCCTCGACCCGGCAGGTCCACCAAGCTATATAGTACGTACTGCACAACGCCCTACGTTTAATATGGATCAAGTTCTTGTTGATTATGTAAATATTCAACGCAAGTTTAAAGGGAAGGCTACATGGAATAATATTTCGATTACTCTATATGATCCCATTACGCCTGTAGGTGCTCAAGCAGTTGAAGCATGGGTGAGAAATCATCATCACAATTCTCAAACTGGCAAGGAAGGGTACGCAGTGGATTACAAACGTGATCTACGATTCGATGCAGTTGGTGCAGATGGTGAAGTTATTGAAACATGGAAATTGGCTGGTGCATTTATTGCAAACGTCAACTACGGTGATTTCGATTGGGCAACATCAGATCCCGTACAGATTACTCTTGAACTTGCATATGACTACGCTGTTCTTGAATATTCAGGAGTTTTGAATCCATCAGGTCTAGGTAACGCAGGAACTCCAACTGATTTAGACGGAATTACTCCTAGAAGTTCAACACGCCCTCCTCGGCTTGGGTAATACATTATTCTAAACAAGTTAAACAAGTTAAACAAGTTAAATAAGTTATATGAGTGAAAAGCAATCTAAGTTCCCAAGTGAGGTAATAGATTTACCTTCAAAGGGACAGTTATATTCAAAGGAACATCCTCTAGCAAGTGGTACTATAGAAATTAAGTATATGACCGCTCGTGAAGAGGATATTCTTTCGTCTAATAATCTGATTCAAAAGGGTATAGTTCTTGATAAGTTGGTTGAATCGGTAATAATAACACAAGGTGTTTCTATTGGCGATTTATTAATCGGTGATAAGAATGCAATTGTATTGGCAACTCGTATTATGGGATTCGGCTCCGATTACGATGTAACGATTACATGTCCAAATTGCATGGTAAATCAAAAAATCATTATCGACTTATCAGAAGTAACCGCAAAGGAAATTGATTTCAACTTTGATAATAGAAATAACTTTGAATTCGATTTACCGAAATCAAAAACAAAAATTACGTATAAGCATTTAACTCATGCAGATGAACGTAAAATTGAAGATGATATTGCGGCATATGAAAAGATTCGTGGCGGCAAATCCGATATCAATAAGCGAAAAAGTACACAGTATCGTTATATAATCACATCAATTGATGGTGATGCAAACCCAAGTCATATTCGTGATTATGTTGAAAATCAATTTATGACACAAGACTCCCGTGCTCTCATAGCAGAAATCGAAAAGAACAATCCAGACATGGAAACAAAGTTTGATTTCGTATGCTCAGATTGTGACCATTCCGATAGGTTGGAGGTGCCTATCGATATTTCCTTTCTTTGGCCTACCATCTAATTATAGAGATATAGTTCATACGGAAGTATTCACCTTGATTTATAAGGGCGGTAGCATGACACATTCTGATGTCTATAATATGCCCCGCCCAATGCGACAATTCTATCTTGAGAAATTAATAAGTTTCAAAGATATTGAAAATGCAGACCCATCCCAACAGTCTCCCATAGCGAGACCTGATATTCCACTGACTCAATAGTAAGAACTTTTACAATTCCAGATATTTATGAATGTAAATAGGAGATACAAGTGGCTACGAAGAAAGAAACAAAAGAACAAAACGATTTACTAAACCAGCAAAATGAACTGCTGAAAAAAGGCGGTGATTTAGAAGAGCGTAGAATTAGCCTCGCCGCTAAGTTAACTGAAAAGATAAAAGAATCTACAGAGAAACTAGCTGATGGTATATCCAATCTTGGTATAACCGAAAAGATACAGGACGCTCTCAATATATCCAATAGATATGTTCAAACCATAGTAAAGGATATCATCCCAAACGCATTCAAAGCAATGGGTAATTCCGCCAAGAAAACATTTAATTCAGTAACCGGGTTGGCTGGAGGATTTTTCAATAAAATCAAATCGCTGGGTGGTGCATTTAAAGACAACGCTGGAAAGGGAATGAAGTTTTTCGATCGATTTGGTGACAGTATAGAAGTGAATGAAAAAAAAGTTGATGATATGAAGTCAGCTCTTAACGATTTGCAAGCGAAAAATGAAACCGCATTTGGGTTGGAATCGAATCCGCATTATATGAGTCCAGATAAGGTTGAAGAAATGAACGCTGCTCTCGCAAAACAAGAAAAACTTACGAATGATTTATTGGCTGCTGAAACTCATTTATCAAAACTTAAAAACAAGCCAAAATTCTTTTCCAAGGAGAATTTCCGTGAAAAACGAGCAGACGTGCTTGAAAAATTGGGAGGAGCCACAAAACGGGGATTATCAGCAGTCGGAAATGCAACTAAAGCAATCACTAAAAAAGCAGCAATAGGCGTATCGTTGTTCGCGGGTGGAATCATTGTTGGATTGATAGCATCGATCGGAAAAGCAATTTCATTCGCATTTACTCGACTTCAAGAAGTAGAAGATTCCGTTATTGATATACGACGGGCATTTGGATTTACAAATAAAGGAGTAAAGCAATTCTCAGATTACATAGATAGTACGAGAGGATACTTCTTATCTCTGGGATTATCATCAGCAGACGTCGCGACGAATATAATTGGAATGGTGTCGGTACTTGGAGAAGCTAGAAAAATAACAAATGATGAAATTTCATTAATTAACGAACTGAATGCCAGATTAGGAATTTCAGCTGAAGTCGCAGCAGGTGTTCTTGATGTATTCCAATTATATGGACCAGAAACTAAAAAGCAAGCTGCACACTCAGTAGCGTCACTTGCAACGTTAGCAGCAGCCGCTGGTATCAGTTTCAATAAGGTATCGGAAGATATTTCAGGAAACGCAGAAGAAATACTTACCGTATTTTCTGGATATGATAAAGCATTAGGAAATGCAGCAATCCAAGCTAGATTGCTTGGTCTTGATATTGGTAGAATTGCAAATGTCGCCGAAGGTCTGCTTGATTTTGAAACATCCATAACTAAAGAAATGGAAGCGGAAGTGTTGCTTGGCAGGAATATAAATCTAGAATCTCTTAGACGAGCCGCGTTTCTTGGAGATGAAGAGGGAGTTGTTCGGGGAATAGCAGATTTGACTCGACAAATTGGTAATATGGAAAAGCTGAACTTCTTCCAAAAGAAAGCATTAGCCGAAGCAACAGGATTGACTGTGAAAGAGCTCCAAACCGCATTCCTACTACAGACTAAGCTCGGGAAGTTGACGGCTTCTGAGCGGAAACAGTATGACGCATTGACAGACGCTGAAAAGGAAAGGGTAAATTCATCGAAAGAATCCCTATCAGCTGGATTGCGGCATAATAAAAATATGGAGCCTCTTCTTAGTTCAATGGGCAAGTTGAAGGCAAAATGGGAACAGATAAAGGAATTAATAGCTAGACCGTTGAGTAGAGTTATTGATATTATTATTAATAAGTTTTCGGCAATGCTAACAAAACTTGAAGGACAAATTAAATCAGGCGGATTATTAACTGCCTTTGAGAAATTTGGAGCAGTAGTTGGTGATATATTGGACAAAATATTTGATCAAGATTTCATAGATAAGGTAACGAAATTCATTCAGAAGAGTATAGATCTGGTAGTCAAAATCGTCACTGCGGCCGGGCAACTTTTCGCTGGTATAGGTGGAGGAAGGGGAGGAAGCGGACATGGTAATGTAGCTGATGTAATCGATCCAAAAGCCAAAACGAATACAACGACTGGTGCACCCGAAGCTCCAATTCGTTCTTCGGTTAATGACGCCATTATTCATGCAGGTCGAATCATAACCACTCATCCAGAAGATTATTTGATTGCAACTAAAACACCAAAGGATTTAGCAAAACAACCGATTATTGTTAAGCAAGATTTTCCACCTGAACTTGTGGCAATGATTAGAAATACCAATAATCTTATTGATTCATTGATGAAGAATGGAATAGATGCTAGAGTAGCACCAAAGAAATTAAGCAAAGCGGTATACGCTGAAAATAACGTGAGATAATTATGGCATCTATAATTGGAAGAACATATCCTGGTATGAATCCACCCCGAAAATCGGGAAGGGATTCATCAACTCGCCCACAAACCACACAACCGAATACAAGGGATATATCTCTAATGGATATCCGCCGACTTGGCGCGGGCATCGATAATTTAATAACAGACATTGGTGAATTATTCGCTGGACCATTAGATCCACCTGGAACTAGATCGGATGTAATTAATGAAAAAGGAATATCCAATATAGATGGGGATTTCAATCGTGACCTAATTCATTTATATTTTGACGACATTACAAATGGAAAACGAATACAATTCAGGGCAACAGTCGCGAATATAAACGAATCTCATACACCTGAATGGACTCAACATAGTTATATCGGCAGACCATACCCGATCCATCAATATATAGGCGTATCACGTACCTTAACATTTGATTTTAAAGTATACGCCATGAATAAAAATGAAATGGGACCCATTTGGGAGAAGTTAAATTACTTAACAGGAATGACACACCCGGCATCATACGTTGGTTCGAATATATCAGATGGATTTATGACGCCGCCGTATGTAGAATTAACACTTGGAGCAATGTTTAGGAAAATTCCTGGATATATCAATTCGTTGAACTACACAATACAAGATGGAATATCGTGGGATATTAATAAAGAATTACCACTTGGAGTTGATATCAACATTAGCTTTACCATCATCGAAACCGAATCACATTCAAATCAAAAAGAAAGTCAATTCTATGGAAAACCATCTCAATCCAAAGGTAATTTCCTTACGGGACTAAACGATGCGTGGAAAGATCTTATTAGCGGTGATTAATTATGAGCAGATACAAACGACAAATAACACAACGTACATTCAGCGGCAAGCGTGCATTTACTACAACTAGATATCCTGAAATTCCAAAAAAGATATCCGACATTTACGTTATAGCAACCGACGCTGATAGGCTTGATATACTTGCAGATCAATATTATAACAATCCGACGCTATGGTGGATAATAGCACAGGCAAATAATGTAGGAAAGGGATTACTTAGATTAGAAGCAGGGCAACAGCTTAGGATACCAGCCGACATTCAATCTGTACTACAAGAATACAAAAGAATAAACAATGCCATTTAATATATTTAAAGATTTCCCGAAAAACGTTCAAAATGAATTTAAACGCAGAGAAGTAAACTATGGAGTTAACGTCGAAGAGGGAATAGATAAAAATGCGCTTAAATATAGAGGTGGCAGAACGCCGTGGATACGCATTGCATCGGGAGTGGTATACAGAAGCCCATCTGGGTTGGTTCCAGGGGAAGTGCAAGTATTACCAACATCTGCCCTCAACGTGCCGAACCATTTTACACCATCCGGAGAGGCAATATTTTTGGAAGACGTGAGTTTAAATCCAAATCTAATAGAAGCAAATGGACTGGTGCTTGAACCAAATATAAGTGATTTCAGAAATTTCTATGGAATCGATGATAAGAAGCAGTTCATTGCTCGAGAAATCATACCGAGTCTACGAAATAATGGTATGATTGATATATTAAATGTTAGAAACCAACCAGGCCCGATTGTAGATTCAGTTACAGTTGAAAGTAAGGGTGATATGGGATTGACTAGATCTGCTACATTCACTTGGAAGGCGTTCACTCAAGACCAATTTGACGTATTATCTGATTATTTCTGCATAGCTGGTAAAACTATTGTTTTAGAATGGGGCTGGCACACATTTTTTGGAAAGGACGGCGGCGAATTGTTAGATTTAACAGACGCGCAATATATTAAAGACATTGCATCTGGAAAATCATTCGGTCAGATTGAACGGGAAGCTAGACTCAACCATAGCCAAAAACATTTAAACGATGAAACACTTGACGAAATATACGAACCGCGTGATGCATATGAATACTCAGGCGTAAGTACATCATCCAATACTAGAACGTTATTTGATACCATAAAAACATCAGGTGATATTCATCATTTATCATATAGTCCATATGAAGCGTTAATGGCACTCGGCAATAATGATTATGATTTATTCATCGGCATCGTGGTTGATTACGATATTTCAATTACGGACGGAGTATATGAAGTAACTGTTACGATGAAAACTAAAGGAGAATCATTTCTTAGTTTAACCAATAACGAATCAGGGCTAAATAAGTATTTTTCAAATTCAGTTGATTCCGGATTCAGAAAGTTTTTGGATTCTAATAAAGATAGAGAACCTCGAATTTTCATAAAAAACGAACCAGATAAAACAAAAGCGGTATATAACTCATCGGGAGAAACAAGCACTCCGGAAATACCTGCAAATTATAATTATAGTATCGGCGAACGCCGCAGATTAGCGAACATATCGCATATATTTTTCAATATATCTCCTGTATATTATAATACTGAAAATTTCAAAGAGAGATTATCTAATTGGAAGTACAACATCGATGATGTACGAATAAATTCATTGGCAGGTGGATCCGGCGACGGAGATTATTCATATATTCGAAAAGAATGGGGTCCGGATTTCGCTAAAAATATCCTTCCATATGTATATGCAACTGATAAGAATTTAATTGAATTATTTAATAGAAGTGCTAGATTGGTTGTTGATTGGAAAATTGTTCTCCCGCAAGCAGACGACTGGTGGTCTCCTGCCAGTGATTGGACAACTCATAGGGAATTTTTGCATAAGTGTTACACCGGGGCGTTGGCAGTCACAAGCGCACAAATTGGAAATAGTATTAAAATCAATACACAAACGGGCGCCAAAACAGAAGCGACGGATGCTCAGAAAAATATCAAAGGAAATCATTTAGCAATAACTAATGTACTAACCAAGCATTCGTTAGTTTCATCCGCTGCCTTCGGCGTGCCAGTTTTTGTATTTGAAGGATTGGGCAAAACAATAGCCGGACAGCAAGCAGACGTACATATTAGTGATTTTTGGAATACTCCCAATTTGTTAGATGTTGTTAGGTATTATTTGGAATTGGGGTTCAGAAACACATCAGATACAAAGACGGGTGTAGATCCAAGTTCAATAACAGGAACAGCCATTACAAAAGATATAATAGCTAAAGCCCAGTTGGGATTATCTGCATTCGATCTGCAACCCATACAGAATATAGCACGGGATATAACGATAATGATTAAGAAAATACGATCATATCTATATTTGGGACTTGGAATCACTGCCCCTCAGGCGAAGGCTATGATTGCTCGATTGGTTGTAACATCAATAAATCCATTTATACAAAAATCAGAAGCGATACCCCTTGATAATCATAAGTATGATCCAGCAAAAGGAAATATTGCATATGATAACGATATATGGGGAGAAGATTCAATATCATTAATAGTTTCGGCACTCCGTATTCAACAAAATACATTTAATGGAAGTATTGTTCCCGAAGTTCCTATTGATGGTGATTTATCTAAAATATTTAGTACAGGTGGCGCCGCGCCACTACTTGATTCCGATGATCCGCATGCACCGGAATCTAGCTATTCTTATATATCATATGGATTGTTAGAAGAAATTATTAATACTAGAATATTAGGGTCTAATTATGCTCCAATATTGGATTCTAGAGAAACTCAACTATGGTTTCATAAAAATATGGTATCAAGCGATAAAAGTACTTGTATCCTACCAAACAGCAATGCCCCTTCATATAATTTATCGAATGTGAATGAAATTTGGAATGGTATCCAGGAACCTATTGGTAGTACGCAAGCGATTGGTAGTACACCTGCTCCAAAATCAGATGCTCTAATTCCATCTCTAGCATTTCAAGATTTAACTATAAATGGTATTTCTCATAATTCATATCCAAGATTATCCAATTCAAATTTGAAACAAATAACGGAAGATAATCCAGTAGGAGAAATGTTTCTTTATTCCATATTCATTGACACTGAACTAATTGAACGGGTATTTTCATCGACAGCTGATTTGTATGATGCTCTTATTGAATTACTGGGATATGTTAATGGTGCATTGGGGCGCCGGTATGATTTCAAGATTGCACGAGTAGGAGATACTGTACAAATTATTGATTTTACAAATCCTGAAAAGAACAAATATAACGGAGAGTATACATTTCCATATAATACATCTCGTTCATTTATTAAATCACTTGATATATCATTAAGTCTACCAGATCAAATAGCAATACAGGCATTTACAGGATTGACACAAGAAGGTTCAGCTGCTAGTATTTTAACCGGCAACACAGTATTCGGTGATATGTTCGAATTGCCACTACGCCCCATTATTAATGAAGTTGAAGAAATAAAGCAAACTCCTGTTACGTTACCGCAGTGTTTTTTTGAATTAGCATATAACGGACCAGATGGTACGTATGCAACGGGAAAACACGAAGATAAGAAGCATAAGAATAATTTTGTATATCCTCACCAGGCCACCATTGATTTAAACACACAAGGAGGTACACGGGATGATATGGTAGTAGTTCCAAATTCAGAAATATCAATAGGAATTGATGGCATGGCTGGGATTCAATTTTTTAATGTGTTTAATGTGGTATTTGTTCCAAGGCGATTTAGACAAGTCGGTCGGTTTTTCGTTAAAGGAATAAGCCACACCATTACACCCGAAACTTGGGATTCATCTATAGATGCACAATATATGATTGTACCTGATATATATTGGAATAAGGATAATATAATTGATAATGATACAATTGATACAATTGATTTTTCAACCATGCCGCAATTGTCTAAATAAAGTAGGAAACAATAATGTCGACAGAAGAATATAACAGAATTTCATCTAAAAATATTGCACAGTTTGTATTGAATCCCACTCGATATAAACCAGAACCAACTGAAAATGATTATTTCAGAGGATGGATATATAGATACTTTCTACGCAAGGTAAACGATGAATCAGCGGACATATTGGAAATATCAGAAAGCCAGTATGATATTTTCGTTAGATTCAATATGTATGTGGTAGTTCGCATTCGATGGAACATTTCTCTATCACATACGTTAGAGTACGAAGATGGGGCAATAGAATTTAACAGAAAACAAATACGGAATGGCATGCTTTTCATGTCCAATCTTAATATTTATTTTAACAACTTACTAGAGTTTCATAAAGACGGCGGCAGAGCCTCCGTGGGGTTTCTCCTTCCAGAGGGACAAATGGTACGTAGCAACGGCGTAATTGTCCAAGAAGAAGAAAATAAAATCATCGGACGAATCAATAAATGATAATATCAAACGAAGAACAATTTTCAGAATTCCTATCAAAATGGAATATTGAAGATTCATTTGTGGATGTGCTATTTCTAGATCCTGAAAAGCATCCAAATAATAACAAAATATCTGCGGTATTTGTTCAGTTTCTATCCGGAGACTCATACATACTACCGTTCCACCATCACGATTGCAATAATCTGCAACTATCGTATTTAGATAGACTCCCATCGAGCACATCTAATAAATTCTGTGTTAATAAGACAAATATTTTAAGTGTTTTGAAGTTAAAAAATCTAATTGACCTTAAAATTAGAAAATACTTAGAAACGGGAATAGTATTTGACGATAATAAATGGTATACGGAAGCCCACATTCATTATTATAACACATCGCCACTATCCGATTTAAATGGCATTATCCCTATTCTAAAGCATTTGGAATCGTTTGATAATATGGTAAAATACCTTAGGTCATTAATAACGGGTACATTTAATCCGTGGTATAATGATAAATTACCAGTAGCTTTATCTTTTATAGAAGAAGCCGGCTTAAATTGTGACTTAAATAAGTTTGTAGGCAAGGTAAAACATCTTAACGATACATTAACGTACACCCATTATAATATATTTACAGCAACAGGAAGACCATCTAATGCGTTCGGTGGAGTTAACTATGCTGCTCTCGGCAAATCAGATGGTAGCAGACAGGGATTTACAAGTAGATTTGATGGTGGAAAGTTATTCCAATTTGATTATGATGCATTTCACATTAGAATCATCGCAGATCTAATAGGATATGATTTACCAAAAGATTCTATACATAATTGGTTCGCTGAACAATATTTCGGCAATATAGAAATCACAGACGAAATGTATGATGAAAGTAAAAGAATATCATTCACAAACTTATATGGCACATCTGTAGATGATAATGAGACAATTGAATTCTTTTCTGAAACATACAAATTCAGAAAGAAACTATGGGAATATGCACAGACTCATAATCATATTCCTTCTCCATATACGGGAAGGAAAATATATTTGGCAAGCATTGACAATGTAAGTGAAACTAAAATATTTAACTATTTATTACAGTTATTGGAAACAGAGCATAACATTGGCATTATATATGATTTAATGAAGTATATGAAACCAATGAAATCCAAATTAATATTATACACATATGACTCGTTTTTGTTTGATGTTCATCCCGATGAAGTGGAAAGTATGAATGAAATAAAGGCAGTTATTGAAGATGGCGGCAAGTATCCTGCTCGGCTTGAAACAGGAACAACGTATCATTCACTTTCTTGATATTTATATGTATAAAAAACAAATCATATTATGAAGAAAAACGTATTTAAGTTTTTAATAGAATCCGATAAATTTAGAATAGCAACTAATTTTGAATTACCAGATTGGTCGAAAGAATCACATGTTTTAGCATTGGCAGAAACGTTAGTGTATTATGATGTACCAAGTGATATTATACGAGAAGGATTAGCGGCATTAATCGAAGCTAATGATACAGGATTATCGACCGCGGCGAAGAAGCTCAGAGACTCCAAGGGACTGAAGCATATTTCAAGGGGACTTTATTCAAAGACAGGAGAAATGCCGGCTGAGTACGAACGCGATGGGGATGGATTCAAGCCTGTAAGTGGAGATGAAGCTAACGATGATGGAAAGGAAGAAAAGAAAAAAACAGAACCAAAGAAAGCTGCATCTACTGCAACGACGAAGCCCGCTGAAACAGAACAACCTGTAGAACAAGAATATGTAATAAATAACCAAAAATTATCAGATGAGGAAGCTCTAGAAAAAGAAGATTCAGGTTCGATTCCCGCTAAACTGAAAGCGCAAGCAATAAAAGCAACAGCTCAAGAAAAAGAAGATAAGAAAACAGATGAAAATATACCAAATTCGGTAATGATAGGCGGCAAGAATAAGGCACTATCAATGGCTAATCCATTGGATAGTGATAGTTTTAACGAGCCGACAGTACCAACAAACACTGAATTTAATAATACAGCAAAGAAAAAGGGAAATTTAGTACCGGCAAAGGTTGCATATTCAATTCCATTTGAAATTAGAAAAAATATAAAGGCACCGAAGCATTTACTTGATGTATTTGAACGAATGACAAATACAATGGCATCAGTTGAAACCGCCAAATATTCATATTTTTCAAACCAACAAGGAGGAGCAGGCAGGATATCTGCACAGGCCGGAGAGTTAATGGCTTTATTTGGTTCAACACTTTCTGATGCAGACGCTGAAAAATTCTTTGATGGATTATTAAAATGGGAATCGGATTTCATATCAGACGAAAGAGCAAAGGTTCGAAACGGTGAAGGAAGTAAATTTATAAAAAAAGCTAAGAATGGGAATTTGCTCAGATCAAATATGCATTACGTTGACAGTACATGGATTCAATCTGCAAAGAAAAATAGAACAGCAATTATGAAACGTTTGAGAAAACAACATGGTAAAGGTGTTTCAATATCGGCGGGTGCATGGGATACTAAAGAACAAACAACTGGATTGGGTCTCGAAAATTATACAGAAAATAAGGGATTTTCAACTGATATATTTTTACGTGTTAAATTACCAAATGGACATGAAATATTGGATGAAGTATCATTGAAGAAAAACACAGAAGTTAATTTCCTTAACTCTGGTGCCGGAAAATTCGAAGAATGGGATAGTAACATCCCGGATGCAGTAAATCAAAAAGTTTACGCATCAATCCAACGTGATAATCTAGGTCGGTTTGCTATGAGAAATACAGATAGTATACTTAATTTAATAAAAAAACCAAATAGCGCTTTAAAAAAACTAATAGACAGACGACTTGGTAAGCTTAAAGATAAAAACATACAGAATATGATTAAGAATGGAGATTACGCCGGCCTCATCGAAATGGTATATAATGATACAATAAATGATCGCGGTAGTAGGCATAAGTCAAAAATATTAAGAGAAGCTATATGGATGTTAGCAAAGGATGGAAACGAAGATGCAATAATTGCCAAAAAAGAATTGGAAGATAAGCAATCAGATTTCATCAAAAATACAATTGCAGAAATATCAAAAAATAAGAAATTGAAAGACGGTATGTTGACTGACATAAAAGCAGAGTTTCCATTGAAAGCAATATCGGAAGGCGAAGAAACAATGGCAATAGGTGAATATTCATTGGATCGTGATATTATGACTGAAATATTCGGAACAGCTGATTTTGATATAATCACAGAACAGTTGGATTCGCATCCCGGACCTCCTCCATTTTTAGGATATACAGTTGAATCGACTGGAAAAACGATTCCCATTGCTAAGATAGATATACGTGAAGATGGAGTGGGCTATGGTGGCCAGATCAAATTTGATATGAGGTTGCATGGTGAGTTCGCAAAAATACTCGCAACTGCAAACAAAAAGATATACGAGTCATAGAAAAAAAAAGCATATGAGGTTGATGGGTGATATGGTAAACGATGTGAACCATATACTTATACTAAACAGGGGACGGAGCTGAAAAATCAATTATTATGTATTTTTTGTAAAATAGAAGATTTGGACATAACAATAGAACGCATTAAAGATGAATATAATATCATTTTTAATTATATATTTGTACTCCAAGATAGAGATGATTTAGATAGTTTATTCATCACATTCAATATTGAAAGTGACGCTAATTATAAAGTGGAAGGCTTGAATGCGATACTCATACATCGCAAAAAATTCACAAATACGATTTATACGATAAATGCATTGAACGCCGTAATCAAATCCAAAACCGGCGGCAACCTAGATGATAGATACCAACTTGATTGGTCAGAGTTCAAAAATACAATTCTCCTATCGGATCGTGACTCTTATAAGAAATTTCACACAAAAGTTTATCATATCGAAGAATTGTAGCATATATATAGATAAACAAACAAAGGTTACAAATATGAGTGATGCATGGCACTACGCTGATTTGTCAGATTCTCCGGCAACTCCAGTCGAAACGGCTGAAGAGTATTGTCAACGGCTATACCCGAATACAGTTGCGGAATTTAAGAAGATTCAAGATGAAATGTTTCAAACATTTTGTAAGAAGCAACGAAATTACGGCCCAGCGAATATATCAGTAGGGACATCGGTATCAACTCCAGCCGACATCAAATTATCATTAACTGGACTATTTTTCAGAATGAATGATAAGATTCAACGGATCAAACAGTTGGTAGTATTGGGCGAACCCGATGAAGTGGGAGAATCAATAATGGACACGTATCAAGATGTATCTGTATATGGTATAATTGCACAGATAGTCCACCGCGGCAAATGGGCTAAATAATATGAAGCATGCGAAGGATGGAAAGTTATGGATTCCAGATAATGAATTCTGGACAGGTTGGGGATTAAACTACGAAAAGTCACACTGGAATGAAGTAAAACAGTATATACAATCAACTAGAGTTGCTCTTGATGTTGGTGCTCATGTTGGTATTTGGAGTATTAGAATGGGTGGAATTTTTGATACAGTACATTCCTTTGAGGCTCTATCCAAGCATGTACAATGTTTTAATGAAAATCTAAAATTATTTGACAATGTCAATATCAACCAGATTGGGCTATCAAATACAGTATCAACTCTCAAAATGAAAGCGTTGGATTTCAATTCAGGTGCATCATCATTTGAATATAAGATAGTTCAAAAGAATACAAAACATAAACAAACTATTGTAGATGTTGATACAAGACCACTTGATAGTTACAATCTAAAAAATGTTGATTTCATAAAAATGGATGTTGAAGGACATGAACTTAAAGTGATTGCAGGGGCAAAGAGAACACTAACAGAAAACTCACCTGTTATCTTCATTGAAATTCTAAATAGAAACAAACCATATGACGATATCACCTCGGTTTATACTGGACTTAATGCTCTAGCTGAATTTGGGTATCGAATGGAAAAACACGTGGGCAGCGGCAATTATATATGCGTTAAAAGATAAAAGTATTTCATATTTTCACAGAAATACCCGAACAAAATATATATATAATGATATTTATAGATGTGTAGGAAAGACACTAAAACAAACCTAAATAATAAAACAATAAACAATAAGGAGATAAAAATGAGTATAGATCTAAGCAAAATTAAGTCACGTTTGAATACGCTTCAAAATAGCCAATCATCAAAATCGGTTATGTGGCGCCCGGTAGTGGGCAAGCAGGTAATCCGGATTGTACCTTATAAATTCAATCCATCAAATCCTTTCTTCGAAGGCCTCTTTCATTACAATATTGGTGGCAAAACCATATTGTCTCCAGCTACATTCGGCGATGCAGATCCTGTTTTGGAATTTGCAAATAATCTGAAACGTACAGGAGAAAAGGAAGATTGGAGAGCGGCAAAGCGAATGGAACCAAAGTTAAGAACGTATGCTCCTGTCATTGTTCGTGGAGAAGAAAACGAAGGCGTCCGATTCTATGGATTTGGAAAAACGGTATATCAAGAACTTCTTGGTGTAATCGATGATCCTGATTACGGTGATATTACGGATCCATTGACTGGGAGAGATATTACGATTGAGTATATATCAGCAGAAGAAGCCGGTAAATCATATCCAGAAACAAGAATTCGTGTAAAACCGAATCCAACTCCTCTTGATGAAGATCAAACTCGTGCAGCATCATTTCTAGAAAATCAACAAAAGATTGATGATATTTGGACAGTTCCAACCTACAATGAAATGAAGGCATATCTCGAGCAGTGGTTGAATCCAACCGAAGAAACCGAAGAAACGGAAGATAAATCCAATTCGGATAATGCTTCTCAATCAGGTGGATTTGCATTGAACACACCAGCATCTCCCGCGGCCGAAGCCACACAACCAACAGCAGCGGCAATATACGCGCCGGCGCCGACCGTTGCAGTTGAATCAAAGGAACGGGCTAGTAAAGTTGATCAAGTAAATAAGGACTTTGACGCCCTTTTTAGTGGATAGGGAGTAAACAATGGCAAAAAAGCAAAATAAAGCTAATGAGACAGGAATGTCCGAGCGTGATGAACTATCTGATTCACTGTCAGCGGCTTTAAATAAAGTCTTTAAAAATCAAAAAATAGCATATTCCCTTTATGATTTAGATGCACCAACAAATGTATCTGATTGGATTTCAACGGGATGTGATATGCTTGACCTTGCTATCTCTAACCGACCAAACGGGGGAATCCCCGTTGGTCGGATCACAGAGATAACAGGATTAGAGCAAAGCGGAAAATCTTTACTTTCATATCATCTATTAGCGGAAACCCAAAAAAAAGGTGGAGTAGCTGTTTTAATAGATACGGAAACGGCAGTTGATAATCCATTCTTAACTGCAATTGGAGTCAATCTGAATGATTTGGTTTACGTCAATGTTATGACAGTAGAAGAGATATTTTCAGTAATTGAAGCAATTATTTCTAAGATTCGTGAAAAGGCACCCGATAGGCTTGTGACCGTCGTCGTCGATTCGGTCGCTGCGGCAACCACTGAATTAGAACAATCAGCTGATTATACCAAAGATGGTTGGTCGACTGGGAAGGCTATTATTCTTTCAAAGGCAATGCGTAAAGTTACAAATATGATCGGCAGACAGAAGATTACTCTTGTGTTCACAAATCAACTTAGAATGAAACTTAATGCAATGTTTGGTGATCCGTATACTACAAGCGGAGGCAAGGCATTACAATTTCACTCATCTGTTCGACTTCGATTGAAGAAAAAAGGAAAACTGAAAGTTAAAACTGAAATGGGCGATAGTATAGTCGGTATTACAACGCAAGCGGTGATAATAAAAAACAGAATGGGACCACCTGAAACTACAGTTGAATTTGATATTCTATTTAACAGTGGAGTAGATAATTACGGGTCTTGGTTCAATGCATTGAAAAAAGCAAACCTCATAAGCGGTAAAGGTTGGTACGTGTACGAAGTAACTAACATTGATACAGGTGAAGTTGAAAGAGAATGGAAGTTTCAAATGAAGGATTTTGTAAAAACGTTAGAAACCGATAAGCCTCTTCGTGATAATATATATAATCGCATTTGTAACGCTGTTATAATGGATTATATCAAACGAGAAGAATCTATCATAAACGGAGAAATCCAACAAGAACGGGATGAGGACGAATGAAAGTAAATCCAAAGTATTATGAACTATTCAAAAATATGGAAGGCCGATTTGAAAAAAACGAATCACTTACCGGAAATTCAAATGTTCTTATAATAGATGGGATGAATACATTTATTCGATGTTGGTCTGTAGTACCAAATCTGAGTGATAATGGGGAGCATATTGGAGGCGTGACTGGTTTTTTAAAATCAATAGGGTACGCTATTCGAGAGCTTAATCCAACTCGGGTAATTGTGGTATTCGATGGAAACAATTCATCCAGACGCCGGAAGAAAATTCATTCTGATTATAAAGCCAATCGTGGTAAGAATAAGCTTAGAGTAAATCGTGGAATATACGAACAGCTAAGTGATGAGGATGAACAACAATCCAAGCGTAGACAGATAATTATCCTAGCTGAACTATTGACGATGCTACCAGTCACTACTATGATTTATGATGGAGTGGAAGCGGATGATGTAATGGCTTATATCGTCAATAGATTATGTGATGAACATTCCATCATCATGTCGGAAGATGGTGACTTTTTACAATTAGTAGATGATACTTGTATGGTATGGAAACCAACCAGTAAGAAATTGTATACACCCGAATTAGTATTGGAAACGACTGGCATCCCATCTCATAACTTTTTAATGTATCGTATTATGGATGGAGACAAGTCGGATAATATCAGCGGCATTAAAGGCGCCGGCATTAAGACCATAATGAAGTTGTTTCCCAAAATTACAACGAATTCTAAACTAACTATTGATGAAATCATATCTCATTCAGAAAATAAGCAAGGAAATGGAAAACTCTATGATACTATATTAGACAACAAAGATGTTCTTGGTCGAAACTTCAAATTAATGCAATTAGAAGATGTTGATATACCAGGTTCAACAAAATTGCAAGTACAAAGTAGATTTCGTGAAGATATCCCAAAATTGGATAAGGTTTCATTTATTGGTACATTAAAACGAGAGAAAATGTCGGACGCGTTTAGAGACCCGATAGGGTGGTTAACATCCACATTTAATACAATAGAATCATATAGAAAATGACAGAAAGACACGACACTTTATCGAAATATGGCACATCATTTCAGAATAAAGTAGTATCATGTCTCCTATCTGACGGTGATTTTTTATCTAACGTTGATGATATCCTGTTTGTGGATTACTTTGAAAGTGAAGCAAATAAATGGATTGTAGATGAAATAAAGAAATATTTCGCTAAGTTTGGGACAATACCATCACTGGATGTATTTAAAGTAAATATATCAGATGTTAAGCATGATGTACTCAAACAATCAATTACGGATAATCTCCGATCGGCTTGGGGATTTCGTGGCGCTACTGATTTAGATTTTGTAAAGGAAAAGTTTACTGATTTTTGTAAGAATCAGAAAATGAAAGAAGCCATTATGAAATCTGTCGATTTGATGGAGTCTGGAAACTTCGAACAAATTAGAGCAGAAATTGATGCGGCATTAAAGGCTGGCAATCAAGATGACATTGGGTATGATTACATATTAAATGTTGAATCTCGTTTGAATGATGAAAGCACACGAGATACTATAGCAACTCCATGGGGCATTATAAATGAACTAATGGATGGTGGATTGGGCCCAGGTGAACTTGGGTGTATTATGGCAGCAACCGGCGGCGGTAAAAGCTGGATGTTAGGTGCAATAGCCGCTCAGGCAGTTTCTGCAGGCAAAGTTGTTTTTCATTATTCTCTTGAAAATGGGACTAAACTCGCTGCAGAACGATATGACAGTCTTTTCACCGGAATCGTATCCCAAAAACATAAGTTAAACAAAGATAAGATTCGGCATAAAGTCGAATCTTTGACGGGTAATCTAATTATTAAGGTATATCCGACTAAGACCGCTTCAGTTAGGACGATAGTATCCCATATGGAACGTTGCAAGGCAACGGGCGTTGTGCCGGATTTGATTATAGTGGATTATGCCGACCTTCTCAGACCATCATCTAAAGCAAGTGATAGTAAGTATGAAGAACTAGGTGGAATATATGAAGAGCTACGTGGAATGGGCGGTATTCTTAATGTTCCAGTATGGACTGCGTCTCAAGTAAATCGTGATGGTACAGAAGATGAAATTATTAGAGTAAGCGCTATCGCCGATTCATATGCAAAAGCTTTCGTATCGGATTTCATCATGTCAATTAGTAGAAAAGATAAAGATAAAATAAGTAATACAGCTAGAGTTCACATCGTTAAAAACAGATTAGGGCCAGATGGATTAACATTGCATTCAAATATGGATTTATCAAATGGGCAGGCGGAAATTCATCCACCGAACTCAAGCAATTCAGTTATGGCTGAAAAGAGTTCAAGTGTAGCCGGTAATGCACATCGTGAAAATTTATCCAAGAAATATAGCGAATTAATGTAAATAAAACACACTATATATCCTACTTATTAGTACCGAATTTAATTTTATAACAACAGAGAACTTTATGAACATAAGCAATCAGATTTTATCTGACTTAACAACTTACATGAAATATGCAAAATATCAACCAGAATTAGGTCGCCGAGAGACTTGGGATGAATTGGTTACTAGAAATATGAATATGCATATAAAACGATACCCCAGCCTCACAGATGAAATAAGAAAAGCATATAAATTTGTATATGATAAGAAAGTTTTACCATCAATGCGAAGCCTACAATTCGCCGGCAAATCAATTGAAATATCGCCCAATAGAATATATAATTGTCTGGCAAGAGAACAAGAATTTATAACATCGACTGGTGTTATGTCATTTGATGATTTCAATGATGGAGACGAAATTTCTGTTTTAAGTCATCTTGGTAATTGGAAAAGGGCGACGGTGAAGTCATATGGGAAGCAATTACTTAATCGAATTACATTTGTTAGAGGAAAATCTAAATATGAAGTATATGCTACAGATTCTCATAGATGGGTATTATATGACGGGGCGGAAACGACGGAATTAAAACCGAAAGATATAATTTACCCATCTCAGAAAACTCAGAATTTTGACTATGATTCCGCGGACCCTTTCGAGAAATTATATTGGGCATATGGATATGTATATGGGGATGGGACGGTAACATCCAATGGAACATCTAAATACTCTATGGTTAGGTTATGTGGAGAAGAATCCAATAGATATCGTTATAGGTTCGAAGAACTCGGATTTAAAACATCTACATCATTATCATTGGATGGTGATTTTATGGCATATACTGGAAAGTATTTAAAAACATTACCGGAAGTAGACAAAACTGATTTAAATTTATTAAAGGCATTTGTTTCTGGTTTGCTCGATGCGGACGCATATAAAAACCCGGATTGGTACGGTAATAATACACTAGGGAAATATCGAAGTATCCTACAACATTCAGCTGAAACCGTCGATTTTTTGAAAACGTCTCTTCCGCTGATTGGATATTATATTACAAATATAAAAGATATTGCGGGACACGAAACAGCATATGGCATACGTCCTGACGGAGCAGCATCTATCCACATAACAAATCATATTGGCAGTAGACGAAATACCGCTTGGAGTGTAAAGAAGATAGAACAAACAGAACGATATGAAACAGTGTGGTGTCTTGAAGTAGAAGATGATCATTCATTTATGTTTCCATCCGGATTAGTAACTGGAAATTGCGCGTATTTACCCATCGATGATTTCCGGGCATTTAGCGAAACAATGTTTCTTTTATTGGGAGGAACCGGAGTTGGGTACTCTGTACAATTCCATCACGTCGATCAATTGCCGGAAATACGAAAACCCAACCCAAACAGGACGCGCCGGTTTTTAATAGGAGACTCAATTGAAGGATGGGCGGATACCGTAAAGGTTCTTATGAGAGCATATTTTGAAGGAAAATCAACACCAATTTTTGATTATTCGGATATTAGACCAAAAGGTGCACAATTAATAACATCTGGTGGAAAAGCACCCGGTCCTCAACCTCTAAAGGATTGTGTACATAACATCACAAAGATTTTAAATGCTAAAGAAAATGCCAGTAAGTTAACATCATTGGAAGTCCACGATATAATCTGTTTCATAGCAGATGCGGTATTGGCAGGCGGAATACGTAGAGCGGCTCTGATTTCACTATTTTCATTTGATGATGGATCAATGTCGACTTGTAAGTTTGGAAATTGGTGGGAATTAAATCCACAACGTGGTAGGTCAAACAATTCAGCTGTCATTATGCGACATCGTGTTAAGAAACGTGAATTCTTGACATTTTTCGAACGTGTGAAGAACAGCAGAAGTGGAGAACCTGGTGTGTATTTTTCTAATGATAAAGATATGGGTACAAATCCATGTGCTGAAATTTCTCTTAGACCAAATCAATTTTGCAATCTGACGGAAATCAACTCATCCGATGTAAAAGATCAAGCCGATCTGAACGATCGAGCCATCACCGCCGCTTTCCTAGGAACGTTACAAGCAGGATATACCGATTTTCATTATCTCAGAGACGTATGGAAGCGAACGACCGAAAAGGAAGCATTAGTCGGTGTTGGTATGACTGGAATTGCAAGTGGTACGGTATTCCCCTTGGATTTAGAAGAAGCGGCCAGAGAAGCATTGAAAGAAAATACCAGAGTCGCAAAATTAATTGGAATCAATTCAGCCGCTAGAACAACGACGGTTAAACCATCAGGTACATCATCGTTGGTACTTGGTTGCTCTTCAGGAATTCACGCTTGGCATGCTAAATATTACATTCGACATATTAGAGTCGGTAAAAACGAAGCAATATATCAGTATTTGGCACTAAATCATCCAGAACTTGTTGAAGATGAATACTTTAGACCACAAGAACAAGCGGTAATTAAGATTCCACAAATGGCTCCAGATACTGCAATTACTAGAGAAGATGAAACAACATTATCTTTCTTAGAACGTGTGGCACGCTGGAATGATGAATGGGTCGCAACCGGCCACCGGAAGGGACCAAACACACATAATGTATCAGCTACAGTTTCAGTCAAATTAGATGAATGGGATATGGTCGCAGAGTGGATATGGAAGCACAGGTCTAAAGTTAATGGATTGAGTTGTTTACCTCATAATGATTCAGACCACTCGTATATGCAGGCACCATTTCAAGAATGCACAAAAGCCGAATATGTGAAAATGATGAAATCACTAACAGAGGTGGAACTAATTAACATACGTGAAGTAGAAGATAATACCACATTGAGCCAGGAACTCGCATGCGCAGGTGAAGATGGGTGCGAAATTATATGATATTGAATTTTGTTACAATTAAGAGGAAATAGATATTTACCAAAACATTTTTATAAAAAGAACGAAGCAAGGTAATATAGTTAATTTATGGGATGATCAGAAAGGATTCTCTCAGTTTAGGTTCGATAGATATTGCTACATAAAAGACCCACAAGGTGAGTTTACAAGCATTTACGGTGATCCATGCAGTAAAACATATAGTTGGGAGGGCGAGAGTGAAGATGATTTGTTTGAACATGATGTAAATCTTACGACTCGTGTTCTTGTTGATCTATATGTAGATTCCGATACACCATCGGTTAATCATACATTACTTAACTTTGATATTGAAGTTGAAATGATTACAGGATTGCCCGACCCAACAAAAGCTGAACAGGGAATCACATCAATAGCAGCTCATGATTCAGTGTCAAATTCCTACGTTGTTTTTATTTTAGATGAAGATAAAGTAGTTAAGAATAGTAAATCTGGAGATCGTGAAATACGATCCTTTGTTGATGAATACGATCTATTGATGGATTTTGTTCGATATTGGGAAACCATCCGTCCGACAATCATAACGGGCTGGAATTGTGATAAATTCGATGTCCCATATCTTTATAATAGGCTTGTTAAAATATGCGGCACGTCAAATGCCAATAGACTTTCTGAAATAGGTGAAGTATCATATTCACCATTTAAGGGTAAGTTTCAAATCGCTGGGGTTAGTTGTCTTGATTATATGATTTTGTATAAGAATTTCTCATCCTCGGAATCCGTATCATATTCCCTTAACGCAATTGCAATGAAGGAATTGGGCCGCGGTAAAATTGAATATAAAGGAAATCTTGATCAGCTGAAACGTGATGATATTGAAAAATTCATAGAATACAATATTACCGATGTTGAACTCGTAGTTGAAATTGATAGGTTGAAAAAATACATTGATTTGGCTCGCAGTATTTGCCACGCGGGCCGCGTACCATATGAAGAGATTGTATATTCATCTAAATATCTTGAAGGGGCTATTCTAGCTTTCTTGAAACAAAAGAATATGGTAGCATGTAATAAGATGAAACACGCACAATCCAAAATGAAGGAAATCAAAGAATCAGGCGAAAAGGGATTCGCTGGTGCATTTGTAAAAGAACCAGTAGCTGGTAAATACAATTGGATATATGATTTGGATTTAACTTCATTGTATCCATCTATTATAATGGGACTTAACATTTCACCTGAAACTAAAATTGGTAAAATAACCAATTGGAATATTGAGAAGTTCGTCAAAGGAACGTGTGATGAATGGTTCATTGGTGGGAAAGTATGGACGAACGAAAAGCTCAGAGCTACCCTCGATGAGATGAATATATCAGTAGCATCAAATGGTGTGATGTATCGGCAAGATGTTCGAGGTTGTATTCCTGAAATTCTTAATACTTGGTTCGACCAGAGAAAGGTATATCAGGCCAAAATGGAAGATTTAGATATAGGATCCGCCGAGTACAAATTCTATGACCAACGGCAAGAACTACAGAAAGTATTACTTAATTCACTTTACGGAGTCTTGGGGCTCCCGGTATTTCGTTTTTATGATCTGGATAATGCTCTAGCGGTGACAGCGACTGGAAAAGATGTCATTCTGAATACAGCTAAAATGGCAAATCTAAAATATAACAATGAATTGGGAGTTGTTGATGAACATGTAAAGTACATAGATACGGATTCAATTTATGTCGCCGCTGAACCTATTTTAAAGCATAGATTTTCCGATTATGAAAAATGGGATGATGCTCGTATCGCTGCTGAGGTATATAACATCGCTGATGAAATGCAATCATATTTGAATAATTTTTATGATACAATGGCGAAGCGGTTTTTTAACGTAACTGAACATCGGTTCGAAATTAAAAAAGAAACGGTAGCGCGCCGAGCTATTTTCATTACAAAGAAACGATACGCACAGTGGCTTATCATGTCAAAGGGAAAGGAAACGGATAAATTGAACGTAAAGGGGTTGGATTCGGTAAGATCAAGCTATCCAAAGCTCTTTAGAAAGTTTATGGCTACAATCTTAACAGAAATTTTAAACGATTCGACCCGCGAAACCATAACGGATATGATAGTTATATTTAAGAAAGAGTTATATCAATCAAGTCCATTGGATGTTGCAAAGAATTCAGGATTAGGAGAATGGGATAAGTATATTGTAACGGATAAGAACAGGTTATTCGAATTCAAGAAAAAAACCCCGGCACATATCAAAGCTGCATTTGCATACAACACGTTAATGGTTCATTTTAAGTGCCCATTTAAATACGAACCAATTAAGGAGGGTGATAAAATAAAATGGGTATATCTCACAGACAACTCATATGGATTGGATGCTCTTGCGTTTAAGGGCGACAATGATCCTCCTGAAATTATGGAATTAATTAATACATATGCAGATAGGAATGCTATGTTCAAAAAAGAATTGCAAACAAAACTACAACAATTCTACGACACATTGAAGTGGGGAACATTAATCAGTGATAAAACATCGGCTGATAAATTCTTCTCATTTAATTAAAAATAAAGTAAGTAAAGTAAAATAAAAGGTTAAACACTAATGAATAAAAACAAATTTGAAGGTTTCTTGAATCGCTATAACTTGGGCGGTGAAGTCGAGTCGGTAATGATAAATGTGGAAAACGATACAGTATCTACTCGTATGATTTCCGATGATAAAACGTTATTGGGAACGGTTTCTATGAAAGAATCCGCTCTTCCAGTTGGTAGATATGGTGTATACACCACATCTCAATTAAAGCAATTACTATCGGTATTAGATAATAATATAGAAGTTACGGCAAATGATAGTTCACTTGTGTTCACAGATGAAGTATCAAAAATGCAATATATGCGCGCTCAGGAATCAGTAATTCCAAATGTGCCTGATCTTAAAGACCTTCCAAATTTTGATGTTGAAATCACATTGGATGATGAGTTTGTAAATAGATTCATCAAATCAACAGGTGCACTTTCTGATTCGGATAAGTTCACATTCACATCAAAGAACGGAGTACATGAAATTGTTCTTGGATTCGCTACAATCAATACGAATAGGATTTCTATTAAGGTAGATGCCAAAGTCGAAAAGGATGTAGATTCAATATCATTTTCAGCTAAGTTCTTGAAAGCTATTTTGGTTGTAAATAAGGGAAGTACACAATCTTCGCTTAAGATCGCAACAGGCGGGCTTTGTGTTGCATCATTCGCAGGTGGTGATTATACATCTGAATATTTCTTAGTCGAAATCGAATAAAGTTATGTCATTTTGGGATGTAGATGTTAAACCAACCGAGTTCAACTTCGATTTGGAAAAAAAGAAGTTTATTGAAAATATGAACTATTTGTTTTCAATGTCGGTTGAAGAACAAACGTTGTATAAGAAATGGGTAGAATGGAATGCTGATTTGGGTAAAACATATCCAATGAAATCATACTTGGGTGTGTATTTTGATGAAATTTGGAAACCAACCGACATTAATGACGTACAGAAAACCATTTCAGAAATAGAAGCACTTGATCCATATGTTGATGTAGTGACTGAGCCAAAAGATGCAACTAAATGGACGGAAATCCGAAAGTTAATTCATACGATGGAATTTACAGCCAATCCTGGACGTAATTTGAAATGTTACGTCCGGGATTCAGTGACTGGAAAGATTTTAGGTCAAATATGCCTAGGTTCCGACGTAACCGCATTGAAAGTTAGGGATGATTATATCGGGTGGACTCGGGACAATCGCTTCAAGGATGGTAAATTGAATCACACAACGATTGCGACTACTATTGTGGCAACCCAACCGCTTGGATTCAATTTCTTAGGTGGTAAATTGATTGCGGCATTGGCAACATCACCAACAATTAGAAATGCTTGGAAGGAAAAATATGAAAATGAATTAATAGCGGTAGGTACAACTTCGTTATATGGTATTCATTCTCAGTATAATGGAATTCCTCATTTTAAAACGTTAGGTGTGACAGCTGGTAAAATGGCAATTAAACCAGATGATTTAGTATATGAGCCATGGCATCAATGGTTAAAGGAAAATGATAATACATGGTATTCCACAGAAATAACAGAAGAACGTGCACGAAACGGAGAAAATATGTACGGAAAAGAATCAGGCCGTTCTGGTCCAGTAAGTGGTATTAAACAAAAGATTCTTGGTAGAATTTTCAAACATCTTGGCATTAAAGGTTCTCAATATCATCATGGGTTTCAAAGAGGATTCTATTTCGCTATGATGTACGATAATGGTAATGATTTCCTTCGCGGCAATATAGAACAATCCGATTTAATAATGAAGAAGAAATTTACGGAAGGAGATGAATATACTATAAATTGGTGGAAACCAAAGGCAATACGACGCTATACTAATATGATAGAACAAAAACGAATTAAGGACGAAACGCTATTCTATATTGATGCTATTGGTATTTCGTGGGAAGAAATGAAACAAAGGTACTTGAAAGATGTTGGGAGATAAAAAAGAATTTTGGGATGGGCAAATTGAAGGCCGGTATCTAAACGCAGCAAGCAGCTACTTAATGAGCGCCGTTAAATCGTCTGCTAAGCCAGAATATATAAAACATGGCTGGAGAAACGGAGGACGGACGTTTTTTAGAAAAATAACACTTACAAAGAACGATATCACAAAAAGATTAATCGAAATAAATTGGAAATGTGAAGTCACAGATGCGCCGCTATTACAGTTGCCAACGGCCAAAGAATACAGTGGTTACAGAGCCACCGAAGGAATAGAAGAAAGATTAATTCCATCGATCGACGGAATAGATGATACAAAGGGATATCATATGGATAATATTCAAATAGTATGTCGATTATATAACAACGGAAGAAACACATCATCCGATGCTCGCGCGCGGTATGCTCTTGATAAAATAATAGAAGCAGCTAAAAAATGAAAGTTTTATTCGAAGTCAATCACAAACAAAAAGTATCAAACTTAATAAAGGAATTTCATTAATAATGACAAAGCAATATTCAACTAAGACTATATCGTTCTTTGATCTCATTGATATCTATGATGTAGATACAACGGATTTGTGGTGTGAAGCGTTAACGCTTGAGGACGTTCCATATACGAGGATAGACTTACCCGCACATACACTATCAGATGGTACTCAACTTATATGTAGAAGTAGACAGGCAGGGCTATGGCGTCCAGGTATGGTAAAAGAAGATGTAGTAAACGTTCTTAGGGAAAGGGCGACTAAGTATTGGAGAAAGGATCCTGATGAAACCCCCAAAATGGTATACGTACACTCTTCCCGAATCAATCTTATGGGATTCCGAAACAGTTGCACTCGCTCTACTGTAGTCCCAGAAGAACGATACGTTACAATGGTTGATGGGACGGTGGTACGAGTAGCAGACTACATACCTCCCAATATAGGATATATTATTTCCACGCGAGTGGCCTTCGAATGGGACAAACCATGATATTTTGTGTAAATCAAAAGGATAAGGTATCAAACTTAATAAAGGAATTCCATTATTCAGGCCGATCAGTTAACTCTATTTGTACATTTTCTTGGCATCTACCAAAGGATTCTCCTTGGGGAATTATTCCAGGTGAATGTGTGGCAGGTGCAGTATTTTCATCACCTCCAACCAGATGGTCTGAACCCGTAATCGAATTACTTAGATTGGTAAGAACAGAAATGGAAGGAATTCCACCATTAACAGGTCTCCTCTCAGAGTCTCTTAAATACCTTAAAACAAATACAGAACATGACCTTATCGTATCGTTCGCAGATAGTACACAAGGACACCACGGTGGTATATATCAAGCTGCATCGTGGAAGTACCACGGAAAGCGCGCAAAGGCAAATGATGGATTAATTATTGATGGTGTATTTGTGCCGGGAAGAACGTGTAATGCTAGATATGGTACACGAAGTCCTATCAAATTAAAAGAACAACGTCCCGATTTAGATATAGAAGCTCATTACGATGAAGGAAAATACTTATATTGGAAACCGTTAAATCGCAGCGGAAAGAAAAAGGCACAACGGTTAAAATTAGAATCTAATAAATATATAAAAGAATAATATGAATTTTTTTGAAAAGGTGGATGATTCCATTAAAGTTACAAATTCGTTGTGGTGTGAACGTTATCGGCCTACAACTTTGGATCAATATGTTGGCAACGGTGTACTAAAAGAACGCATTAAGGCGTATTTAGATGAAGGTGATATTCCTCATCTTTTGCTTTACGGAAGAGCAGGAACTGGAAAAACTACATTGGCTCGGTTGATTGTCAAATCCATAGAATGTGATTATCTGATTATTAACGCATCCGATGAGAATAACGTAGATACGGTACGTAATAAGATTAAAGGCTTCGCATCTAGTCAAGGATTCAAACCATATAAAATTGTTATATTGGATGAAAGCGATTATTTAACTCCGAACTCTCAGGCGATTCTCCGTAATTTAATGGAAACATTTTCCGGCCATTGCAGATTCATTCTTACATGCAACTATGTTCAGAAAATAATCGAACCAATCCAATCGAGATGTCAAACGGAAGCAATTACACCTCCATCTAAAAAGGATGTTGCTCTTCAATTAACTAAAATTCTTGAAGCTGAAAACATTCAATATGATTTGAAAGATTTGGTTCCTATTCTTGATTCGTGTTATCCTGATATTCGAAGGGCGATCAACACACTCCAACGGCAATCCAAATCGGGTAAACTGAAAGTAGACCAGCAGGCTATTCTTGATTCTGATTTCAAACATAAAATTATTGATGTGTTGGCATCTAAGAAAGGGGCAAGAGATTCATTCTTTGAAATTAGACAAATCATTGCCGACAATTCGATTAGAGAATTTTCGGATATGTACACTCTATTGAAGGATAAACTTGATGATTTCGCAAACGGCAAACAAACTACTTGTATATTGATATTAGCGGATAGACAAGCCCAGGACGCTCTAGTAGTGGACAAAGAAATAACGTTTTCCGCTTGCATTATCCAATTACTATCAGAAATACGATAAAATAATAAATAAATGAAAATAAATAATATGGGAAATCCTCCCGCTCAACCAACACAACAAGCAGTAGCCGCAGCTCTTGCTAGTTCTCAATATGTAACGTGTGTAACTAAAGAATGTAATGGTAAAATGTTTTTGCAAGCATCTGCTTACAAGCGATTATCAAAAATAGCGTTGGCAACCGATCAAGATATGTTGGTTCCAATTGAATTAAGTGTATGTGGAAAGTGTGGCGCTGTTCAAACAGAGTTGCTACCTGAAAATATGAAAGAAGATTTTAGCTAATATATGATGAAAAACACAAGAAATTCAATACAATGGGGCTCGATGAACAATCAAACGAACGAATCATTGCCGGCCGCAAATAACGACGTAAATGTGGCAGAAAATGTAATCCATTTTTGTTCAGCAGTCACAGACGAATCGGTTGCAAAGTTTAATGCAGAGCTCAGAAAGCTTGACCTAAAACTACAACAACAAACTATAGCATATGGATGTTCTCCTATTGTAATCAAGCTATATATCAGCTCACACGGTGGAGATGTAATGGCCGGCTTTTCGGCGATGGACACAATATTGAATTGTAAGTCTCCAGTCGAAACATACGTCGACGGTTATGTCGGTAGCGCTGGAACATTTATGAGTATAGTAGGCACAACTCGATATATGTACAAACATTCACATATGCTGATTCATCAATTAGCATCCGAATTTTGGGGCAAGATGGATGAATTTGAGGACAATAAGGAAAATATGGATAGAATACATAATATGATTAAAAACTTCTATTTAGAATATGCGAAATTACCACCGGAATTGTTGGATGAAATATTGAAGCATGATTTATGGTGGGATGCTGAAACTTGCCTTTCATTTGGACTCATTGATTACATTGTATGATGAACCCGAAGCCAGATAATGGAAAAGGCGACGAATATAGACGAATAAACATTGATAAATATGAAAGCAACTACGACAGAATCTTCTCCGATAAAAAAACCGACAAGCCTCTTCCAACATTTGAACCAAATAACTCAAGTACAGGATCCGTTGTATTGGGACAAACTAACGGATGAAGATCGCAAGAGCTGGAGCAACTTTATGGTATTAAGGTTCCTTTCTATGGATTATGACTTCATAGATGTTGTAAGCGAACTCCAACCGATTGTTCAGACTCTAGAACCGCATCTTTTGTATAAGGTGTTGATTGGTGTTATTCCAAGAGGCCGGCGGTATTTGAAATACGTGAAAGGAAAAACGGCAGATAAATATGAACCATGGTTAATTCAAAATGTGATGCATCACTTTGAATGTTCAAACGAACAAGCCATAGACTATCTCGATATATTGTATGGTACAGAAAACGGACGTAAGACAATTATGAAGTTATGTGGAATGTACGGGGTGGATGAGAAGCAAATCAAAAAATTGAAATTACAGGTATAGGATGGGGCGCTCGAGTTATTCACAGTATTCAATGTGGACTTCATGTCCACAGAAATACAAATTAAGTTACATTGATAAGAAAAGAAAACCAGCAGGAATACATGCTCAATTTGGAACTGCAATGCACTCAACAATGCAGCATTATTTAAGCGTATATTATAACGTTACAAAGAAAGCGGCAGATGAAATAAACATTGAAAAGCTACTACAGCAGAATTTAATGGAAGCGGTAGCTAAGGATTCTGAAAAGTTACCCGATGGTGAATTTGTATGTACTAGAGCAGAAATTGAAGAATTCTATTGGCAAGGCGTTGAGATACTTAGGTATTTTGTAAGGGATGCAAATATTAGGAAACTGTTTCAGAAGAAAGGATATGAATTAGTCGGTATTGAAGTTCCTGTTAATATTAAGATACGGGAGGGTGTAAGTGTAATTGGATTCATCGATGTTATATTGAAGGACGACCTCGGCAATTATATTATTATTGACTTAAAAACATCCACCTCTGGCTGGTCTAATTGGCAGAAGAATGATGAAGTAAAGAAGAATCAAATTATTCTATATAAAATGTGGTATTCAGAACAATATAATGTACCGATTGATAAGATAAGAGTTGCGTTTCATATTATGAAACGAATTATACCCGCTGAAACAGAAGCCAACCCATGGCCCAATCCTCGTATATCTACGTTTGTTCCTCCAAGCGGTAAAATCAAACAACGACAGGCTATCGATGATTTTATGTACTTCATCAATGAAGTATTTGATGCAAATGGTAAGCATATAGATAAAGATTATGTGAAGAAACCTGGTAAGCATTGTTCTTGGTGTGATCATCACATATCAAACGGTGGAGAATGTGATGGAATTTCATAATCTTATATACTTATATATGAATTAAATGAGATATTGCAATGGAAAAATCCACTGGGAAAACAAAGCTGACAAGTGTAAAATTATTGACTGGGGTTTATAAAAACTTTAAGATGATGGCGCTACAGCAAGGAATCACACTACAAGAAGTAGTAAATCGTTCTATTTGGTTATATAATAATAATGCCGAATACAGAGAAAAAATAGATAGAATAACAGATTTAGAAATAAGTGGTTCATTTTAAGAAATAAGGTTATATGAATAAGAAGAAAAAGATATTGCTCTTGTCAGACGACCTCAGGATGTCGTCGGGCATCGCGACTGTGAGCAGACAACTAGCAATGGGTACTGTGCATAAGTATGATTGGGTTCAGCTAGGTGCGGCAATCAAGCATCCCGAACACGGAAAAATGATTGATATAAGTGAAGATGTTAGAAAGAAAACAGGAGTAGAAGATGCTAATATACGAGTATTGGCAAATTCCGGATACGGTAACGCTGATTTGCTCCGGCATTTAATCAACGTGGAACGACCCGATATCATTTTACATTTTACAGATCCAAGATATTGGATTTGGTTATATGAAATCGCTCATGAAATACGTGAAATGGTTCCATTGACATTCCTCACAATTTGGGATTCACTACCTTCTCCAACATACAATGCTAACTTTTACGCATCGTGTGATTCATTGTTTTGTATTTCTAAACAGACATATGGAATAGTGAATCGAGTTCTCCACAATGAATTCGGCAATGAACTCAATATTTTAAGAGAAGGATACATGTCGTTGGAAAAGACATGGGACGATAAAAATTTATGGCTATAACGAATGCAGAATATTACAAACGATAAAAGAGACACAAGAGTTTATTACTGCCCACACGGCATGAATTTTGATTGGTATTATCCCATAACAAAACCAGATGAACTGGAAAATCTTAACAAATTCAGAATAGATTTACTAGCAAATGCGGGAAAGGAAAAAACCTTCATTCTATTGTGGATTAATAGAAATGTTAGAAGAAAACAACCAGGTGATGTTATATGGGCGTATAAAGCATTCTGTGATAGTATTCCAAGAGAAGAAGCCGACAAGTGTTTATTGGTTATGCACACTCAGCCAATTGATGATAATGGAACTGACCTATATGCAGTTAAAAGCAGAATGTGTCCAGATTATGATGTAGTATTCTCTGCCGGGCAAATGGATGAAACGCATATGAACTATCTTCACAACGCTGCGGATGTTACAATTAATATTGCCAACAATGAAGGCTTTGGGTTGACTACGTGTGAATCATTAGCGGCAGGTACTCCAGTCATCGTGAACGTAACAGGCGGACTTCAAGACCAATGTGGATTTTCACAAAATGGAAAAGAACTAACCGCTGATGATTATATTGAAATAGGTTCTCTTCATAATTGGAGAGAATGGGAAAATAAAGTGGAACATGGCGAATGGGTAATACCCGTTTGGCCCAGAGCACGATCATTGAACGGATCACCTCCAACTCCATATATTTCAGATGATAGGGTTGATATCGAAGACGTAGCAGAGGCAATTAAAAAATGGCATTCTCTAACAGCAGATGAGCGAAAGAGAAAAGGATTGCTTGGGCATGCTTGGTTAAAAGCCGGAAAGTTAAATCAAGAATATATGTGTGATGTTTTGATGAAGGGGATAGATGAAACTCTTGAAAACTTTAAACCACTACCAAGATTCAAATTATATAAGGTATAAGGTATGAGAACATTTGATGATTTTATAGAAGAATGGAAACCATTCCATAATGACATATGTATTTTTTATGATTTGTTTTTGGCTAGGTTAATTGGAGTACGTGAAACGGGTGAAGATTGGTATTACATATACAAAATGCTAGACGGTAAAGTAGAACGAGGCACGGCAGTTGGTTGGTGCGTTTCATTGAAAGCCACATATCCAATAAAAAGATATGAACATATGGAGCATATATTCCACATGAACCAATCCAAACGCGAAGATGCATTCAAAATAGAAAAATATGAAAGTAATTAAAGCAGCAAACCCATTTGCAACTGAATTAGCAGAAAACTTTTCTGTTTTCTTGGCCGGTTCAATCGAGATGGGCGAAGCTGAAAATTGGCAAAAACAAGTAGAGCGCTTACTTGAAAATGAAAAGGGATTGATTTTAAATCCTAGACGCGATGATTGGGATTCATCTTGGGAACAAGTTGAAGGTGATAATGAATTTACTCGGCAAGTAGTATGGGAATTATGGGCACAAGATAAATGTGATATGATTATTATGTACTTCGACCCGAATACAAAAGCACCTATCACACTATTGGAACTTGGACTTGCCGCGGGTTTGTATCCTAAGAAATTAGTTGTATGTTGCCCGGATGGATTTTATAGAAAGGGAAATGTAGATGTTACTTGCAAGTGGAAAGATGTTAAGCAAGTAAATTCTATCGAAGCACTTGTAGAAGAAGTAAAAAATAGACTATGATGAAAATAGACGAACTAAAAATATACCATAACACGTACGTATACGGTGCGGGAGAGTATGAAACTCTGATTGCATATTTGGGAAAAGATAAAGGAAATGACTATTTTCCATATCTGTTACAAAATCAGTCTGATCGGCGGATTGTGTTATTGAGAGAATATTCTAATCAATACAAAGACCCCACACAAGAATGGTTCATTCCAGCATATATGATTTTAGAATTAGCAGATAAAATTAGAGAACAAACAAATGAATAAACCATTATTAGTAATAAGTGCTCCGGTAGCGACGCGATCGGGATACGGAGATCATTCACGTGATTTGGTATTATCTCTAATTAAAATGGATAGATATGATGTTAAAATCATATCAACAAAATGGGGAGCAACACCCATGAACGTTTTAGATCCTAACGACGCAAATCATAGGTTGATATTAGAACGTGTGTTGATGCAACCAATACAACAACAACCTGATATATGGATTCAAGTCACCGTCCCAAATGAGTTCCAAAAAATCGGTAAATACTCGATTGGCATTACCGCAGGAATAGAAACCACCGTGATGCCGATAGACTGGGTAAACGGATGCAACAATATGGACTTGATCATCGTACCATCTGAACATTCAAAAGCGGTAATGCTATCAACTCAATACCAGGAAGTCAACAAACAAACAGAACAAATTGTCGGTATGCATAAAGTAACCACTCGAGTTGAAGTATTATTTGAAGGATCCGATTTGAACGTTTACAATGATGTATTTACATCAAATATTGAATTGGATGCTCAATTAGATGCAATCCCAGAAGATTTTAATTTCCTCTTTGTGGGGCATTGGTTGGATGGTGAAATTGGACATGATAGAAAAGATGTCGGCATGATGATTAAGACATTTTTAACTGTATTCAAAGATAAAAAAGATGCTCCTGGTTTGATTTTGAAAATAAGTAGGGCAACGTTCTCTATCTTAGACAGAGTAGAACTTGAAAATAGAGTTAAAGCAATTAAACATAGTATGAAAGGCAAATTGCCCAATGTATATATTTTACATGGTGACCTTTCACCCGACCAAATGAATTCATTGTATAATCATTCTAAGGTTAAAGCGATGCTATCATTTACAAAAGGCGAAGGGTACGGTAGACCGCTGCAAGAATTTATGTTTTGTGGTAAACCAATAGTGGCATCAAATTGGTCCGGGCACCTAGACTTCTTGACTGGATACGCTGAATTGATTGGTGGTAGCCTCACAGACGTACACAAATCAGCAAGGAATAACTTCTTAATTAAAGGTTCAAAGTGGTTCACGCTTGATTACAATCAGGCCGCGCAAACAATGGATGTGGTGCACAGTGATTATACTAACATTAGTAAGAAAACAAAACAAGCTGCAAAGCAGAAACGTTCAAAGTTTTCATTGGAAGCTATGGATTCGGCATTTGACGTGTTAATGAAAAATACCGTTAACGCAACTACACATAAAGAACTAGTGCTCCCTGCATTAAAATTACCAAAATTAAAAATGGCAAAATAAAATGACAAAATTAAACAAAAAAGATATAACTAGGATTCGTGAATGGGCCCTTAGTTTGGATATATATTATAAACAAGGGGCTGGGTATGGTGGATGTAATTGGGGGAGAATGTTTATATTCAATATGTTTGGGGATGTTTTACAATTAGATTTATTTGAATAAAATGACAAAATTAAAATTTATAAATATGATATACTTCCAATGGTTCTGTGTTAGATTGGCTAAAATAGTCAATACCGAAACCGGAAATGTTGAAGGGTATACATTCATAGGCCCCGTTTTACCTCTAACCGGTTGGAATTCAAAGTATATATGGATAGGAAAGCGAAAATAATATGCAAGAAATTAAATTAGATCCAAAGTACGCTGACCTTGTTAAATCGGGAAGAAAGACTCAAACAATTAGATTCGGCAAACGTGATTATAAATTAGAACCATCTCAATTCAAAGCAGGAAATGAACACATTTCCATATTAATTACCAACGTTGATTTTGTTCCTGTTAGGAAATTGGATGTGATGGATGCAAAAATGGATGGGTTTGATTCATTGAATGAACTTACGTCGGCACTCAAAAAACACTACCCGCATATTACAGAAAATAGTTGGGTGACTGTAATTTCATTTGATTTAAAGAAATACTAATATGGCTAATTATTATAACTTATATCAAAGGGCAACGATTGAAGAAGTTGTAAAATATACTGGTAATATATATCCAGGTCAACTTCTATCATTTGGATATGGAGCTAAATCCACAGCTCCTCGGATCGTTCTATCAATTGGAATGTGGGAAGGAAAGCTACATTGTTTAAAATTGAATGAAGTTAATCCAAATACACTCGGCAAATTATTCAGAGCAGTTGTTTCCAGTGAGCTCATAGATAGGTATGAAAAATCAATCAAATATGGTATCTATGATGAAGTCCTACGAAAAAATGAATATCAGTTTCCAATTAGTATGCCGGTAGCCGGTAGAGATACGACGGCTGAATACTTCTATAGGAATGTGATTAAACCATCCGCTCTGCTCAGAAGCAACAACGTATATCGAACATACACAATAGCAGAAATCAAAAATCTACGAATAGTGGTTCCTAATTTACAATTACTTGGTTTTCTTGATAAACGTATTAAGCAGATACCAGTAACCGCATTGAAAAAATCAAAATTTCTAAGTGAAGGGGCTGCATTAGATAAAGACATTAATAAACCAAGATTTGGAAAACAAGATGAAGAATTCGATTAAATTATCATATGCCATTCCAGTGTGTAATGAAGCAGACGAATTAATACGACTTCTTGATTTGCTAATAGAACATAAACAAGAACAAGATGAAATTATAGTTGTCACTGATGCTGATTCGGCTACACCTGAAGTTTTATCTATTATAGAAGATTATGAAATAATCGAAGGCACTGATAATATTAAAGTATTTCGTAATTCTCTGAATGGGAATTTTGCACAGCATAAAAATTATTTGAATAGTAAATGTACTGGCGATTGGATCGTGCAACTTGACGCTGATGAATACATTACAGAAACATTATTGGCAAACATACATACGATTCTTGAATCAAATACAGACGTCGACGCAATTTGGCTCCCGAGAGTCAACACAGTTGAAGGATTAACACAAATCGATATTACTAAGTGGGGATGGAATGTTAATGGAGAAGGACACGTAAACTGGCCCGATTTTCAGTGTCGGTTGTACAAGAACAAACCAGAAATAAAATGGAAAAACAAAGTACACGAACAGTTGACTGGCTATGAAGCATCATCAAATTTTCCATTGATAGAAGCCTTTGCTATTCAACATCCAAAGACAATTGATAGACAACGTAAACAAAACGATTTTTACGAAACATTATGAACGATTATAATATAACAACATATTCCACAATAACAGAATGGAGAATTGGATACGATTGCCACTATAACGATGGATTTCATAAGCATTTGTTTTTGGGTCCATTTTGTATTTATTGGTTCCCAGATGGAAAATGTAAAATTACACATTGGACATTTCCTAAATTATTTAAAGATTAATATGAACGCACCTAAAAGTAAATTAGCTTGTAAAATACTAGCCGACCCAATAGCATCTCAACAACTTACAAAGGCTGTTTTTGATAAGACACAACCAATCACAATAGATGGAAAGATTTATTATTTAAAAGATGCACCATCGTATTATTCGATTATTGATAAGAAATGAAATTTATATCACATCGTGGAAATATAGATGGAGTTCGCCCAGCATTTGAAAACAATCCACAATACGTAGATATTGCTTTGCAGTATGGATATTACGTTTTTATTGATGTATGGTACGACAGTGGGAACTTTTGGTTGGGTAATAAAGTAAAACAGTATTCAATTTTTGAAGGGTTTCTTGAACAGGAAAAATATATCTGTAATCCCAAAGACTGGAAAACATTCGACAAGTTATTTAGCAATGAGCACATTCACACGTTATGGAACGATATAGATTATTACACAATTACAAGCAAAGGATGGGTATGGGCACATGAGCATGCAGAAGATTATTCGGAAAATACAATTATTACTCATTTTAATGATATGGATGTTGTACCTGGGGTTGCAGGCGTGTGCAGCAACTATATTCGAAGTATTCGAGAAAAAATAACACATATAGACCATCCTCCGTTTAATTGGAACGATGCCAGAGATGTGATGGATATTGTTCCCGATTGGGTTTTGAAAAACTTAGAATAATGAGCACATTATCAGATTATACAATAGAAATAATAACATTCAGTACAATATCTCCATTTATTGAAAAATACCATTATTCAAAAAAAACAAAAGGACTTAAGGTTCAGATTTGCTTTGGTCTTTTTCGTCCTGGTAAATTTGGCATTCCTGAATTGGTGGGCGGAATAATATACGCTTTACCGGCAATGCCCCATGCATCGCAAAAATATTACCCATCTGACCCATCGGCCACCATAGAACTTGTTAGGTTATGTTGCGTTGATGATACTCCAAAGAATACTGAAAGTTATTTCATATCTAGTACAATTCGATATTTAAAGAAAAATACTGAATTTAAGGTAATCATATCGTATGCCGATCCTGAATTTGGACATTCTGGTATAATTTACAGAGCTACTAATTTTATTTTATTCGGGATGACTGGATCCAAACGAAAAATAACAATAGATGGTGACAGGTTTCACGAAAGAATTTTAACAGATACCCATCCATATGCTAAGATTGTTCAAGAAAGATTAAAAAACAAAGACACTGGAATCAAAATCGGCAAGACTGTTCCAAAATACATATACGTATTATATTTGAACAAAAGAGAACATGCTAAATATAAAAACAAATTACGAAATTTTGTTGAAGTATTGACATTTTAATCAACATTCCGTATACTTATATATGTACAACGACACGGAGTCGTAAACGTACATTTACTAACTATGGAGGTTAACATAATGAATTATAAATTTAAACACGCCATTTATATCGGTAGATTTCAACCCGCACATGCGGCTCATCTCAAATCTATCGGTATTGCACTTGAAAAAGCGCAAACATTGATCATCTTCATTGGATCCGCAAAGCGACCGTCTGACCTTAGAAACCCTTGGTCGTATGAATCCAGAATCGACATTTTGAAAGATGCAATCCAAGAATATTATAATGAAGATCTACATCCTGGATGGACTGATTTTCCACCAAATTCAATTCTGAAAAGAATCATCTTTGCTCCTCTTCGTGATTATCATTACAATAATGGAAAATGGGCATCCGAAGTAGTAGCAACTGCAAATCGACTTGGAGCAGAAGCCTCCCCGCGTTCGACTGTTCTGGTCGGCGCCAAAAAAGACAATACGTCTTTTTATCTAGATATGTTTCAATCTTGGACATTGGAAGAACACCCAATTGCCTATAATGGATTATCCGCTGTATCAATCCGATACGAATTATTTGAAAATGGAAACATTGATAGTGTAGACCACATTATGGATGTTACTAAACAGTGGGCATCCAGTTGGATGCATGATGCAGACGGCCGCGCTGATTTCATTAAAGGTGAATGGGCATTCCACAAGGCTGAATGGAAAAAATACGAAAAGCTTGAACATGGATATACGGCAATCACAGGAGACGCTGTTATTCATAAGAGTGGTTGCATTCTTCTAATCAAACGTGGAAGTCATCCCGGTAAAGGACTTTGGGCTCTTCCAGGTGGATATATCAATACTTCCGAATGGGTCACAGATGGACTTCTACGTGAAGTGAAGGAAGAAACGAAAATTTCAGTACCCAAAACCGGACCTGGAAGCTTAAAAGATCACATCAAAACGATAGAATATTTTGATAATCCAAACCGTAGTCTGCGTGGACGTTTACTGACATTTGCGCATGTTATTGATTTAGGATACGGCCCGTTACCAAGTGTAAAGGGCGGTGACGATGCAGCTGGAGCATTTTGGATTCCGCTCCAAGATATTTATCGAATGGAAGATGAGCTTTTCGAGGACCATTTTGATATTTTGATCAAAACAACAGGAATCTTTTAATAACGACCACACGGAGTGGTTAATTTAAAACTAAAATATACCAAGGAGGTATACAAATGTTAAAAAACAAATACGGATTTACGATAGACAATATGCTGAACAATATAATCCTCCTAACGGATGGTTACAAATTCGGACATCATAGACAAAGGCCAGATGGAGTTGAAATTGTAAGTTCATACTTTGAATCACGTGGTAGTATTCTTACCAAATACGGATTGCCTCGATACAATGGGACTGTATTTTTTGGATTATTGTACATCATCAAAAAATATTTGGAAGGGGAAGTGGTCACATTGGATGGTATCAAACAGGCAAAGCTATTTGTTGATGATACAATAGGCGAAGGTGTATTCAATGAAGAGGGTTGGTTACGAATCCTGAATAAATATAATGGCAGGCTTCCTGTTATTATCAGAGCCGTTCCCGAGGGCACTTACGTTCCAACTGGAAACATAATGTTGGATATTGAAAACATTGGCGGCAAGGAAACTGAATGGCTTCCAAATTACTTAGAAACTATTTTGACTCATGTGTGGTATACATCTATTATAGCTACCAATTCACGTGAAATCAAAAAGACACTTTTATCATATCATCATATGACTTCTGATTCATCAACTGATATTGTTGATTTTTTGTGCCATGACTTCGGGTTCAGAGGAGTAACGTGCAATGAACAAGCCGGACTTGGTGGAATGGCACATTTGACTTCATTTTTAGGAAGTGATACCACAGTCGGTACTATATTTGGAACAACTATATACAACGCATCAAATATTGTATCGTTTACTATACCAGCATCGGAACATTCAACCGCAACTCCATATCTCAGAACGGGTGAAGTTACGTACTTGGAAAATATGCTAACGAAGTTCCCAACTGGATTGGTGGCAACTGTAGGTGATTCATTTGATATCATAAACTTCATTACCAATGTTGCTGGAGGCCCACTCCGTGATACTATTTTAAATCGTGATGGTAGATGGATTTGCAGACCGGATAGCGGTGACCCAGTAGCCACAACTGCGAAGGTTATTGAAGCTCTCTGGAATACGTTCGGTGGTACGATAAATTCAAAAGGGTATAAAGTACTTGATACACACGTTCGAATGATTCAAGGCGATGGCGTTGATTTGGAAGCAATTGATGATATTCTTGACAACTTTAAACGACTTGGATATTCATCTGAAAACATTGCATTTGGATCGGGCGGAGGATTACTTCAAAAGTTTGATAGAGACACGTTGAAAAACGCTTTTAAATGCTCATATGTTAAATTTGAGAATGGTGAAGAACGTGATGTACGTAAAACTCCAATGGAATTCACAGCAGATGGTGAGTATGTACAATCATTCAAATTATCAAAACAAGGTAAAATGGGATTGATTCAAACCGCATTGGGATTAAAGACCGTATCTCGAGAAGAAGCTGGGGCTGATGATGTTCTCAAGGTGGTATTCGATTGTGGTAATGTGACAATTTCAGGAACACCAAATTGGGAATCAATCAAAGAAAGAATAGCAGCAAATTTAAATAAGCTTTAAATACAATGAAAACAATAGCACAGATATAATATGCCAATATTTTTCAGAATATATAATGATAAATTGTTTCCAATTAATGAAGTTGAAACGCTCGGATTTAATATAACAGATCCGTCATATATCCCAACTGAGTATTTAGAACGACAAGAATTTGTAATTATCAGAACCTGTTTTGGAATAGGCGATTGGGGAATACTTTCTGCAATGCCTCGGATGTTGAAAAAGAAATATCCAAATTGCAAAGTATACTTACCAAGCGACAAATTATTAGATACTATCTTTGGGCCAGAGTTTAAAAATCAATGGGGAACATGGGCAAATCCATATGATAATATGCGGTATGTGTTTGATAATAATCCGTATGTTGATGGGTATGTTGATTCAGTAGCTGGCGAAGTATACAATGATCATTTTAGATTGGCAATAAAAGAAGAAGAACCGCTTGTAAGGCAGATGTTACGGTTTTGGCAGTTTAGTGAAGATGAAATGGAAGATGCGGAATTGTTTCCAGAACTATATTTCACAGAAGAAGAGGAAAAGTTTGGACGTGACATTATAGATGAATATGGTGGAAACCTTGGATTTTTTGGTACATTGCTTGTATCCGATAGATTTATCAACGATGCCAACTCGAACGCTAAAATACAAACTATACTTGATAATTATAAAGACCTTCCTTATTTTTATTGGTTAACTACTCCTGATATATCTCTTGAATTTAAACGAGGACTTAATCTTCGACATATTCATCCTCGAGTTCAATTGTATTTGAAAACAATGGCGTTCGTGAATATAGGAAATCAAAGCGGAATGAATGATACAATAGCTCAATATGCAACAACGTATTCTATTGTTAGAGATAAAGATGGACGATTGGGAACAAATATAGTCACGTGTCAACGATATGTCAAATAAAAGAATAGCAGTTTATACAGCCAATTTTGGTAATTATGATTTTTGTTATGAACCAACCGTAACTCCAGATAACGTGGATTACATATGCTTCACCGATAATAAAAATTTGAAATCTGATATATGGCAATTTAGATATGTACAGCCAATTTACGATGATCCGCATTTAAAGAACCCGAAGGTTAGAAATGCTAGGAGATTCAAAGCCCTGCCTCATAAATTCCTATCAGAATATGATTATAGTGTTTGGCATGATACTAACTTTCAGTGTATAGCCGACGTAAATACGTTGGTGGTTGATTATCTAGCCGATTCTAACATCGGAGTTTATGATAAAATGTATTGTGCATTAGACCCATGGGACTGTATCTATGAAGAGGCTAGAAAAATATTCCAATTTGGAAAGATAAATTTACAGAGAGAACCAACCAAGGGAGTAAAGGCGTTTAAGGATGAACCATTACTAATTGAAAAGCAAGTTGAAAAGTATCGCAATGAAAACTATCCTGAACATAATGGCTTGTTGAGCGCCGCTATCATCGTTCGCAGGCACAACGAAAAGGATTGTGTTACGCTCGGTGATGCTTGGTGGGAAGAAATGCTACATTTCAGCCATTTAGATCAAATGAGTTTCAATTATGTGGCTTGGAAGCATAATATTCATTTTAATTGGGTGTTGGAAGATGTTAGAGAAGCAACTCATTTCTTTAATACAGGCCCACATAGGTCAAAAATCAAAAAAAGAGGACTATTGATAGCGACTGTCCATAGAGTAGGGGAACGTATATACTCGGCAATTCCACGATTAAGTGAATTAGCTGATTTTGATTTGTTATTGATAGATGAAATGTCAAATGAAATGACATGGTATGGAGATTCGGACCCACGAATTTCATTCCATCAAAAATATAATAAATACTTTACCAATACGTTTGATGCTGGGTTTCATTCAACGAATCAAAATCCACATTCCATATTAAAAACGATGGAAACATCGGTATACGATTTGGTTATTTACGATGATGATAGGAGTAGATATGGATTATCAACATTATATTCTCGAATTAAGGCACCGGTATTTGGATGTACACATGGCTCTGGAACGGGCTTCGGCTCAGATCGTGTGATAAAGGGGACGGGTACGATATTTGATTACATTGGAGTCTTTGGGAAGCGAGATGTCGATGAGAATAGAGGCAATGATAAAGTAGTTCCAATAGGTATCCCGTCAAATGATATTTTGAAAGAGTATACCAGAACCAATGAATATATTCTCGTAATTGTTAATTTTTTAGGAAACAGAACAGCGCCCTATAAAATTAAGTTTGATGCTGATTTTATAGAACAATCACGATTAGCTGACCTACAATCTGAATTAAAGTTACCAATTGTATTCAAATTAAAAAGTAGGAATGACCACAGAGATGTCGCTGGAGACTATGAATATGTGAAGCGAATAGCACATGGGCTTCAGTATGAAATTAAGATGGATGTAAGTGATGATAATGAATTAATATCCGCCGCTAAAGTAGTAATATCAGCACCATCAACCATGGCATTTAAAGCTATTGCGTTGAAAATACCAACAATATGTATTAAGGAAGCTGGAAATGCAGACGGGCATTGGGATAATTATTTCGGATTGGTTGATGTATTTAATGTATACGATGAGTATCATAATCAAATAAGCGAACCATACTCGAGCACATTTTTAAAAGAAACAATCGAAGGCGGAACTGATTTTTCATCTACAGATGTTTTTATTAATGCTATTAAAAAAACAATGAATATATGAATTCTAAAATAGGAATATTACTCACCAGTCGAAATAATTACCAAATGTTAAAAAACTGGTACATATCTGCAAATACTAATGAGTTTGACATTTTAAATATCGATGAAGATTCCGAAGCTGAAAATAAAAAAGTGGGAGCGGAAATATGCGCGGAGCTCGGTATCGCATATATGGATAGAGACAAAAGAGGGATGCAAAATAATCTAACTACAGCTGGAGAATATTTTAAGGATCGGGGAATAGAGTGGGTTATATGGTTTCAGCATGATTGTTGGCCTCTTGAATCTGATTTTTTCACAAAGATAAATCAATATTTGAATGATTCAGATCTGAATGAATTTGGAGTAGTTGGGTTTAATTGTTACCATTCAGAAAGAGCCCGGAATGATTTGTCTCGGGTGGGATTTGAATTAAATGATACAGCGCGAACTCCATTAGAACCGGGTGATAAGTGGTATAGAAATAAAAAATATTGGAATAGCACAAGAGTAGATTATAACAGCGGTAAATTTGATAAACCATTTGCAGTAGAATCAGTGGCATGGTATTGCGCTATGGTAAACATAGACCAATATTTTAAATATATAATTCCGACTGATGAGTATCACTTTTTTCATGCGTGGGATGATATAGCCTTTCAATTTTTAAATAATAATGTATATAATATATGTATACCTAGTTTTAATATAGGACATTTTCAAAATATAAAAGCTAATTATGACATACCGATAAATTCACCAAAAGCGGCTGAAAAGCGAGACTATTTTTATAGTAAGTGGGGACATTTGGATGTGTGGAAGAAGCGCTGGGGGTTTTCATATGAAGATAGAAAAACATTTGAAATGGTAAAGGATAGATATAAGGATACATTATTGTGGAATTTTTATCACCACGATCCAATAAACGGGCCATTGAAAAGTTTTGATATATAATCAATTATGAATAATATAATATTTATACCAAACATCAATAAAGGCGGTGGAAGCACGCGACATGAAAAATATCAATTCGCAGTTGATTCGTGGACGCATTGGGCCAGTAATAACAACGCAGAAGTTGTTCAGCTTGATACTCCGTTGGTGGATATAGATTCTATGTCCATAACGTGGCAGCGGTATTACTTATTCAGATTGATGGAAGAATCAGGTGTCAAATACGACCAAATATTAATGGCTGACGCTGATATTGTTGTGCATCCAGATACTCCTGATTTTTTCAAAATGACGAATGATAAATACACCGGCGTCGTCGACAATGGTTGTTGGGAATGGACATATCGCAGCATAAAATTATATCAAGATTTATTTCCAGATATGAAGCTGGATAGGGGAAAATACATCAACGGTGGATTTCAAATTGTTAATAAAAAACACGTCCAATTCTTTGAACTAATAATAGAATTTTATAAAAACAATTATGAAGTATTATTAGACAAACAAAGAAATTTCTTAGGAACCGACCAAACTCCGATAAATTATCTAATACAACGAGAGAAATTGGAAGTTACCATTTTGCCTCCCACGTATAATTTAGGATCGCTACCAAGCCGAAATCTGCTACCAATTTACAATAATATGGTAGATTCATTACAGCCAATGTATGACCAAGCTTGGTGTTACCATTTTAATGCAATCCCTAAAAACACACTAAACAGAACGGCTGGATATTGGATAGAAAGAGCATATAAAGAACTATATAAATAAAATTATGAAATTACACTTAGGGTCAGGAACAAAACGCATAGAAGGATTTGTAAACATCGATATTCGATACTTACCAGGAGTTGACGAAGTTAATAATGTTAAATTTTTAAGAAATTATAAAGATAATTCCATTGATTTAATTTACGCATGTCATGTCCTTGAACACTTTGGACGATGGGAAACAGAGGACGTTCTCCGTCGCTGGTGTGAGTTGTTAAAACCAGGCGGTATATTACGATTAGCAGTACCAAACTTTTCAGCTATTTGTGATTACTACAATAAAACAGAGGATTTGCCAAAATTAATGGGATTATTGTATGGTGGGCAAGATTATCCAGAAAATTACCATTTTGCTGCATTTGATTTCAAATCTACAAGTGATATGTTAATTAAATTGGGATTTTCAAAAGTTAGTCTGTATGATTGGGAAAACACAGAGCACGCATCAATCGACGATTACAGTAAAGCATATATTCCCCACATGTCCACGGATGGAACATTGATGAGCTTAAACATAGAAGCTATAAAATAATATAATGAAAGATTATAGAATAGGACTATTGACACCAATTTCACATCTTCCGGGATTGGATGAACTTTTGAATTCGAAGGGTGAAGTGTTCAATATGGAATATGACACGGCAAACACTATCCCAAATACGATAAAGGCATGCCAAATTAATACATTAGTATGCAATCCCAATAAACAAGCATATAAGTTGAACGCTGACATATTGGACAATACGGTCGTTTCCACTATATTGACGTGTTCTACTGGATTGAGTCATATTGATTTGGAATACTGTGAAGCAAATTCAATTGAAGTTTTATCATTGACAACGGATTTGGATGTTATTAATCAATTACCATCAACCGCTGAATTGGCTTTTATTTTGATGGGCAATCTACTTCGAAAAATTCCAGAGGCAACCGACGATGTTGAACAAGGAAGTTGGGATTATGAGCTATTTATAGGACGACAAATCAAGGGATTGAAAATCGGCATTGTTGGATACGGTAGGCTTGGTAAAATGATGTTTGATTATTGTAAAGCATTTGGGGCAAATGTTATGGCATATGACCCATATATAGCATACGTGAATACTTTATCAAACGATAGATGTTCATCATTGGATTATATGTTTGAATGGGCAGATGTGGTGTCATTACATGTCCATCTTAATGATGAAACACGCAATATGATTAATATGCGATTATTATCCATTCCAAAAAAACCATTCTATCTGATAAACACATCGCGAGGCGGCGTTGTTAACGAAAAAGCGGTGATTAATGCATTGATATTTGGGAAACTAACAGGATATGCTACAGATGTATTGGCAGATGAAAATGGGAATATAACTGATTCTCCCATCCTATCCAAAATAAACGATTTGAATATTATAGTTACTCCTCATATCGGTGGAATGACTTGGGAAGGACAGGAATTGGCATATAAAGCGGCAATTAATAAATTATGAACGAACACTACTTAAATAACCTAGAAGAACAGGAACAGCACCTAGAAGGGTATCACAGCGAAGATGGAAACATGGGCATCGCTATGCACATTTTTGATAATATAGGAATCGAATTTAATTTCGTTTTAGATATAGGAGCACAACACAAAGCAGCATCCAACGTTGCTCCAATCATGGATAAATATAAAATAGATGGGTTGTTGTTTGATGGTGAAAATAGAAAAAAACGAAAAAGGCATTATAACAGATTGGTTAACAGCCGACAATGTCGCCGGCATTCTCCAAAAACATAATTGTCCATTGGATGTAGATTACATATCCATTGATATTGATAATATGGATTATTGGATTTTGAAAAGTGTATTGGAAGGTGGATATAAATCTAATTTATTAGTATTGGAATTTAACCCAATTTGGAATTTTGATGAATCATTTGCTAAGATATATAATGAAAATGCTAGAAAAAAGGATAGCGAAACTGATGCATCATCAAATTATGGCGCTAGTCTCCGTGCGTTTCAAAACTTATTAATTAAATATGATTATAGATTGGTTCATGTGACTAAAAACAATGCATTTGGTGATGTTTCATGTAACAATGCTATATTTTTACAAGAAAGATTCGATATTAATGATATATTCAAAGATCAACAAAAGACAATAGAAAATGTATTCGGTGTATCATATGTAGAAACATATAAAAAACCAGGAAATAAAAGAAAATTCAAAACAGATGATATTGTTAAAATAAAAGATATCATGAAACATAATAGTTGGGTTGAAGTATGAAAATATTAGTAATTATACCAGCAAAAACAGATTCTAAACGATTACCGAAAAAGAATCTACAGAAAATCAATGGAAAAACATTGGTAGATCATTCCATAGAATACGCATTAGAAAGTAAGCATGATGTAACAGTGATTGTATCGACTGAAGATTGGGATTTACATAGTACAGTTCTCTTAATGTCAAACCAAACAAAGTACAATCGGGTGTTTTGTGATATGCGTGACACGGCATTGTGTGGCGATACAGAAGTAGTTGATGTTTACCTTGATTTAATTGATAAATTGGATATTGAGGAAGGCGGTATTTTTGAATTGGTAGTTGCTCTCCAGCCCGACCACCCAGATAGAGAGCATACATTTGATGAGTGTGTGAAGTATTTCGTTGATAATAATTATGATGATTTAATTACAGTAGAAGAAAATTACAAACGCTCAGGCTCGGTTAGGATATTCAAAATGAAACATCTACTAGCGGGAAATGTCAGTAAACGAATCGGCATACTGAAAGATAATGCAACCGACATTCATTATAAAGAAGATTTAGAAAAAGCACAATTAAAAATGAAGAAATAAATGAACATAGATTATTTATCAGAAGAAACTCCGAATTTACATAGATTATATCGCAATGAAATTTTAAAAATATATAATACAATTGGGTTCGAACCATTGATTATTTTTGATATGGGGGCCAATACAGGCGGAATGACTTCCATATTTGCAGAACAGTTTCCAAATTCACTAATCCATGCATTCGAACCTTTCATTGGAAATTTTGAATTTTTACTTGAAAATACAAAGGGTTGTGATAATATCATTCCTCATAATATAGGATTTTCAAACATCGATATGGATGATGTTGAAATCGGCATGCCGAGAATACCAAGTGATAGACGGCACAATTATGGCCGCTCAACTAGATTTTACGATACAGAAACAGTATCAATTGGAAAAATACAGTTAAAGGATTATTCAAAATGGTGTAATGACAATGGAGTGTATCCTGATTTTATCAAACTTGACGTTGAAGGGTGTGAATATGAAATATTAAAAAATGCCAAAGATAGCGGAATTTTACAAAAAACAAAAGCATTGTATGTTGAAATAAATAACACATTTCCAACGGCTCAGTTGGCCAAAGAATTATTATGCGAAGATTACGATATAGTAGCAGATAGTGGTTACAACCGACACAATTTTGCTCCGTTGAATTATGTTTTTAAATTAAAAGAATCATTTAACTAAAAGTTCAAATAAGTAAATAGAATTGTAAGTACCAATCGTATATTTATATACATAAAAGGAACACGAATGAATACAAATGAAGATGTGATATTGATTGCAGAAATCGGATGGAACCATGCCGGTGATATGACTTTAGCAAAAAAGATGATAAAATATGCAGCACGCACCGGCGCTACATATGCTAAATTTCAAACTTGGTCGGTTGATAGGCTCAAACCTGGTGAATGGGATGATGATGGGCGCCGAGACTTATATGAAAAAGCAGAGCTAAGCAGACACGATCATATTGATTTAATTGGGTACTGCATTGAGAATAATATTTTATTCCTATCATCGGTATTTAGTATTCCAGATGCGGAACTTTTGCTTGAATTAGGCGTTACAGACGTTAAGATTCCAAGTTTTGAATCTAGAAATAAAGAATTAGTAGAATATTGTTGCGAACATTTTCATAAGGTGTTCATGTCGACTGGTACGTCAACCGTTGAGGAAATAGGTGAAGTAGTTAAGGATATTCAACCAATGGGTGATTTATACCTATTGCATTGTGTATCATCGTATCCTGGAAAATATAAAGAAGCTAACGTCCGAAGAATAGAACTACTAAAGGCGATAGGATTTCCGGTTGGATATTCGGATCACATACAAGGAGTTGAATCGGCAAAAATTGCAATTGGATTCGGCGCAGAAGTAATTGAAAAGCATTTTACAATTGATAATGACCTTCCTGGTCGTGATAATAAATTTGCTATTCTTCCGCGGGATATGAAAAGTTTAAGTGAATATGTAAAAACCAGAAAGAAAATGATGATATATCACGGCCCAGGATACTTGGAATGTGAGAAAAACCAAAGAGATAACTATACAGGTAGATTTAATGGATGATGTATATAAAATTAGTACTGGGTCGTTTGATTTTAAAAGCGGCAGTATTGCCATCGGAGTATTGCCGACATCCTCCGATTGTGCGTTGGGAATGAAATCGGTAGGGCTTCGTACTGATTTATATGAAGTGGACTGGGATTTAGTAAACACAATAGACGATATTATGAAAATATTGAAATTGTTGAATATTCGCGTCCCAGGATGGTTTTTACCAGATGATACCCGACATTTAATGAAGAAAAATAATGACTAATGGAATATCGGTAATAATCCGAAACAAAAACGAAGCAGATTATATTGGATTCGCAATTCAATCTGTGCTAGATCACATAGGAACTGAATCTGTGGAAATAATCATAGTCGATAATGAATCTACAGACGATTCCATGAGTGTGGTTTCATTATTTAATGATAGAATCCCAATTGTGACGACATCAATTTCAAATAAAGAATATTCTCCTGGACTATCGTTGAACCGCGGCATTCAATTGGCGAAATATGATATTACATTGATATTATCTGCACATTGCCAAATAACAAAACTCCCATCAAATATTAGAGAAGATATTATAAGAATTGGTACAGGTTCTACCAAACCAATTTACGGAGCGGTGTTTGGAAAACAAATACCAATCTATCGCGGAAAGAAAATAAGTAGACGGTACATCTGGGAAAACTTTTCAGACCGAGGTATTGTTAATATGATATCTAAATCCGAAAATAGACCATTTTTACATAACGCATTTTGTTTTTACAAAACAGAAATTGTAAAGAAATTTGATTTTGATGAAAATTTATCTGGAAAAGAAGATAGATATTGGGCTAAAGATTATTTAAGTGACGGTGGTTATATACTATATAATGTTGAAATGGAATGTAATCATTTTTATACGAAGAATGGAGCAACCTGGAAGGGAATTGGAACATTGATACCGTTATTCATCACAATAAGCCAATTTCTTCAATATTTCTTAATTTAATCTTATTAGTTTTATATTAGTTATATATTTATAATCAATGGGAAGAAAGAAAAAATATTTATCTAGCGACGAACGAAAAGCCGCTCAATTAAAATGGGCACGAGAACACTACGAGAGAAATAGAAACTCTATTTGTCGAAAAAATAGAGAAAGGTATCATAAAAATAAAAGAGATTTAGGTGACAAATTGGACTAGAAATTGCCCACAATGCGGAAAGGTCGAACCACTAAGATCCTTAGTCAATTGTTCAATGAAGTGTGGACGATAGAAATTCAAAAATGGAGAATGGATGTTGCTAGAGAGTTTTGTAGGGGGCTTGATAATATCAATTTTATAGTAGGTGACGCGTATTTGGATAGAACGTATGATAATTTTCCTGTGCATTTTGATGTGGCTGTAATCGATTGTGTTCATGAATACTCCGCCGTAATATCCGACATTAATAGAGCGGCATCTTTTATGAGACCGGGAAAAACGATGTATTTTATATTTGATGATTATGGACATCCAGAAGCACCGGAAGTGAAGCAAGCAATTGATTATTCGCTAAACAATGGATTGAAATTAGAAAAATATATAGGTCAAACGGCCGGCTTTAATGTTCATAGGACAGATGGAACGCAATTTTCATTAACAGATAGAGAAGGAATAATAGCAAGTTATGGGAGAATATAAAGATATGAAAATACTAGTTACAGGCGGACAGGGATTCATCGGCCACAATCTAATACGAAACTTATTAGAAAGATTCAAGGCTATTCAAATTATATCAGTTGATAATCTTTCTACTGGAAGTGAAGATAATAGATGGAATAAATTAGGCATTACGTATTTAAATTTTGATATTGTATATCAAGATTTGAAAAATATTGAATGGATACCTGATTGTATATTTCATATCGCAGCTACTGCTAGAATTCAACCATCATTTGATGCTCCGCTTAATGTTCTCCATAATAATGTTGAAGGTACATTGAATGTATTGGAGTTTGCAAGAAGAAATGGAAACATTCCAGTTGTATTCGCTGGTAGTTCATCCGTCCATTCGGGTCATTATAAAAACCCATATACATTCTCTAAGTGGATGTGTGAAGAAGCATGTATGATGTATTCTAAGATTTACGGATTGCCGACTACAATCACTCGCTTCTACAACGTGTACGGCCCATCTATGATTGATGGTTCAAGCCCATATGCAACGGCTTTATCAGTATTTGAAAATAGAATCAAACGTAATGAATCAATTCAAATTACATCTGATGGTGAGCAACGTAGGGACTTTACACACGTCGATGATATATGTGATGGACTTATTGCTTGTATTGGTAGAGAACGAGATAGAGCAGAAATATTTGAACTCGGCAGGGGCGAAAATTATTCGATGAATGAAATAGCAGATATGTTTTTACGTAAATACCCAGATACCATCATTGAATACATCCCCGAACGACCAGGCGAAGCAAAAGACACATTAACATTATCAGAGGGTGCTCGCCGTGAACTTAATTACCATCCGAATTGGAATGTAGAAGATTATATAAAAGAATTATAACGGAACATATATGTTCCACTGTCGGTATTAACGGAACATATATGTTCACTTAAAATGAAATGAAATGAAACGAAAACTAAAAGCAACTTGGGATGTCGACACTGATCAGGGCTTGGCATCATATCATAATCTATTTACTCATCATTGGTATGATTGGATATTACACCCATTTAACACATACAATCGAAAGCAGGATATGAAGCTAAGATGTGAAGCTATAAAGAAATCAATGACAGATGTAATTGATAATGAAATATTGAAACAAATTAGCAATTCAGAATACTGGAAAGCACACATTAAAAACGAAAACGAATAAAATTCACAAAGACTTCTTCAAATAAATGTTGACTTTATACAAAGAAAACATTAATTTATTTATAACGAATTAAAAATCATAAGCGCTAGGCTTATTTCAACCAGCGCACATAGAACTAAGCAAAAATATGAATTGGAAACCAATTGGCGGAAACGTGATTATTAAATCACTCAAACGAGACAAAACGGATTCTGGATTATTCATCCCGGATACGGCACAGAAGAGCATCGGCGAAATTATAGACATAGGCAAGGGATACTATACTCAAAACGGTGTATTCATTGAATCAGAATTAAAGGTCGGTGACATTATTTATCTCCCAAATTCATCACAAGAAGTTGATTTGGATGGTGAAAAGTTCTTTCTATGCCACGAAGCAGAACTAAGAATAAAGAAGTAACAGACTAATGTCAGGATTTACAATCGAAGTAACTAAGTTTTCAGATAAGGTTCATTTAAACGGTAAGGCGCTTGAAGATAGAGCCGAGGGCTTTTTAAAAGCTAAACGTATTCCGTATGTTAGAAATAAGGTAAATGGAGTGGATTTCATTATCGACGGGTATTTGCATGTTGATTGTGAATCTCAATCCGTATCGGGTTCCATTGGAGACAAAGCCCCTCATAAATGTTTTAAATATATAAAAAAGTATAACCTGACAGGCGGCGATTTTTATATATTACGACCATATTGTGGTATATCAACATCTACAGCTGAACATTTTGAGCATCTTGAATCTTGGTTTAAGTGTAAAATCCATGTGTTAGATTTTGCTGAATTTGAATTTGTTGCTCGGGGAAATAAAATAACAAAGCGACTGCCGTATAGGATTGCATTTAATCAAAAAGAATCAAATAGTTTATCTAATTATAAAATAAACGGCAGATTTTGGGATGTAATATAATGAAACCGTTTTCTTCAATATATAACTGGTGGATGAGAGAAACAGATTCGGAAGATCGTCGGGTTTACGTACCACTTAGCATCGGAATATTAATTTTACTTTCAATCGCACTTGGCATGTGGGGATAATAGAATGAAAATAGGATTCGTATCAGAAAATGGGTTTTGGGGTAAAGTTCCAGAGGACTTTGATAATGCAAGAACGGAATATTGCTGGATGTTTAATTTGGATGCATTGCATGCTCCATTGAATTCACAAATCTACGGATTGGATTTGGATTTTGACTTGATTGTATTAATTATTCCAAAGAAAGTGATTCCAGTTAATAACAAATCATTTGTGGAAATCCTAAAGAAGCATTCTAAGGGAGTAGCCGTAATGCAAGAGGGTTCATTTTGGAATTTTCAAGATATGGACTTACAAACACAAATTTGGTACAGTAATGAATACGCATCGGCGGATTATATCTTCTGTCATAATGAATCGGACGCTAAATACTATCGCGGCATTTATGATAAGACGCCAGTAATGGTTCTCCGATCCGCTATGATTCCACATACGATTAAAGATATCATACCGACACCCGAAGATAAAACAATCATCGGCGGCAATTTTTGTAGTTGGTATGGTGGTTTTGATTCATATATGGTAGCACAAGAATTCAAAAATGGTATTTATGCTCCCGCTATGGGAAGAAAGAAAGATGGTGAAGAACAATTATTGAATATTCTCCCATACATGAATTGGGTGGAATGGATGAAAACTCTATCTCAATTTAAATATGCGGTACATCTTATGCGTACATTCGGTGCCGGGACGTTTGCAATGAACTGCGGTTATTTTTCAATTCCATGTATCGGCTATAATGGATTGGATACACAGGAATACATTCATCCTCATACATCAGTCGATCTCGGTGATATTGAAAGTGCTAGACAAATTGCTAGAAAACTAAAATCAGATTCAGATTTTTATAACGAATGTTCGGTTTTGGCTAAACAACGATCCAAACGGTACTCGGATAAAATGTTATGGTTAGAAAATTTCCAGACAGCCTTCTCCCGTAGTTCCTTTCAGCCAATAAAACCCCATTAACTTTCTATAAAATACTAAATTAACACAATGAACAACCCAAATTTACAAAAACTGCAATCCGACCTTGCAAACGCTAACGATCGATATGCTTATAAGATAATAGAACGAAACCTGTTAGATTCATCTATTGCCCATCATACCACTGAAACGATAAAACAACTAAAGGAAATTAACCATAGCAGCAATTTTTTCTTAAAGAAAGTAAATGATTCAAGAAGGGATTTATTACATGATATAGCATACTGGACTAAAGAAATTGATAGACTCAAAACAGAAATTTCTAATCCAAACACTTCCCTACAATCCATCCAAGTCCGGTCAAAACGACTGTTTACTTCTCTTCCAAATGGAACATTCTTTCGAAGTAGACTTCCCGGTGGACATCTGTCTGGAAACCGCATGAAAATCGACAATGAAACGTATATCTACGTGGAATCAATGAAAATTGTGAAAAACGGGCCCGGACATTGCCCGGGCCGCGACCAATATCATTGTATTATAACCGATACCCATGGATACACAATCGAAGAATAAAATGAAAGAAAATATGAAAACCAATCCAAACACAGTAACATTTGAAGAGCGTTATAATATGAATAACCACGTACGTGATACATCTAAGCACATCATATTAACGCATGATGATATGATACCTCACGCGACCATATCTAAAGATTGGTCTGAGTACGATACCACAGATACTAGGTTAGGTCGCAATGAGATATTTGGGGCAGATCTAATCATGTACATCGACAACCGACATTCCGAATCCGATACCATTAAATTTAACGTACTTAAAAATCGTTTGGGCAATACGGGTAAGCATGTATTGGTTTCAGATGAAATGATTTAAAAAGAATGAACAACGCAGACATACACACAATCTACAGAGATACGAACACCGAGTACACAAAAAAGCGGTACATATTAGTTATACACGGTATCACCGAAGTTGGAGAAAAGGTATGCTCAGTCGAAGGAATATTTGGAGGATCCGAAGCAAGGATTCAGGGCATCAGGCAGGATATGTTAGCTCTGGGTGAATTAAAATATCATCCAAATATACACGTTGTACATGATATAACGATTCATGAAATAATCATAGATAAACGAAATAATTGTAAATGTCAAAATGGATAATAAAAATGAAAAGAAGAGATTTATTTAAGTTTGCCGCTTTATTGCCGCTTGCTCCGCTTGTTGGATTTACACCTGAAACAGAAGAATACATAGACGAATTGGAATCTTCGGTTGATAAGAAGTGGACTACAAATTCCAACGGCAGTATTATCATCCCGGTCCTGCCATTAATTTCCATTCTTAGAAAGAAAGGCGTGGCATGCCAACCGACTATACTTCCGAACTTTATTGATAATTTAGGACAAGCACATTCGACACGTTTTATAAAATTGAAATGTGCTATGATTGTGAATGGCTTTGGCGATTTAAATACATTCGAAATTTATCCAAAAGTTGCAGAGGAAATGATAGAAATGAAACAACGATTTCCTGGCAAAATTTTATATATTTCGGACTTCATAACAAGTCCGGTCATAAAGGACCCATCGTGGACTTTCCGCCGTGGTTTGATGTTACGGTTTTTCTGGGCTAGCTAAAATGAATAGAATAGAAGAACTGCAACAAAAACGAGATGTTTTATGGCATCAATTCTCAAAGCTACATCGTGAATATGTTGCAATGTATATACAGATAGAGGATATCGAAAAACACATCGCGATGAAAAGAGCCGAATGGAAACCAATCGATGCTCAAATGATTGAGTTGGATAAACTATTAGAAATTGAATACAAAAATGAAAAGCAACAAAGTTAAAATAGAATTCAGCGGATGGTCATATCATGACTATTGTGAAGCAATGAAGAACCATATTAATCATGTTGCTGATACGAGTATGATATGCTCCCACAGAGGCCAAGTTCCACATGAGCACGATATAGATCTTGAAATAGGACTCTATCTCGTTCCAGCAACTGGAAGTTACTTTGCCGAAGTAACAGAAGATAATCCACGTATAGCTTGGCATATCCGCATTCCCGATTGGTTGTTAAAGAATGGAATCGTCGAAATGGATTTAAATGAATATATTATCGAAGAACTTCCAAAGGTTAGAAGAAACACATCCACACCGGAAGGGAGAGCAATTTGGGACGAAGTAGAGAAGGTAGCAGCTAAGGCTCCAAAGTGGGCAATACTCCGCGATATAAAATAACAAATACACTATGAAAATGAATAAATTATCAGTTAAAATTGTTGTTTCAATTGAAAATGGACCGACATCTGAATATGAAATTGATTTAGGAGATTTGATGATAACACCAAACTGTGCACGGGATCTTAAACCATATAATGGCGTCAACCCAGTTGATGAGTGTGTGATGTTAATAGAATATGAGTTAACTAGGCGTATGTTGAATGATTATAAAGGTGAATCCGCGTCCCCGTTTGAAGTACCGTTGATTAGAATCGGGGATGGTATTAGGAAAATGATAAAAGACTATATATCGTAAAAAGAAAAGAGTCGAATTGGATAAAATAACAAATACACTATGAAAATAAATAATTATACACCCGAAGAATTGAAAGTATTACGAGAAGCTTTAACAGAACTGAAAAGTTCGTATATGGCTTATCCAAAATACGTCCCGCCAAAAATGTATGAATCACCAGCGGGCCTTGATTGGGAACGGAAAATAAAAGCCATTAACAGGCTATTAGAAAAAATAAATGATTAATTAAAGAATGTCGTATATTGATCATACATTAAATAAAAACAACTAATGAAACCTAAATTTTTAATCATCTATATGATGATGTTTGTATCTTTGGCCGGTTGCCGATGGACGGGCGATGCGGCTGATACAGCCTTCAACGAATTCAGTGCTAGCGCACTTCTTGAAAAATATGAGTGGTTTAAAGACGCTGCCGCTCAATTGGATAAAAAATTCGCTGATATTGGAGTGTACGAATATCGGCTCCTTTTAATGAAAGAATCAAACGATAATGCTCCTCGAAATATGTGGGAACGTGAAGATAGGGAACAATTTAACGTATGGGCGTCTGAGATTGCAGGTGTAATTGCATCGTATAATTCACTTGCGGCTGAATATAACTCCAATATGTCAAAGGGCAATTGGGATTTTACTAATGTAGGAAATCTCCCACAAGGAGCAACTACTACACTTCCCCGAGAATTTCGGGAATACATTTATAAATAAAAAAGAGATACAATGAATAAGTTTATTATAGGATTAATTTTGTTTGCGCTATTACCAGCAACCGGTTGTTACCCGATAACAGATTCAGAAACACCCGAATCGTTGTCAGGCGTAAAACAAACACAGGTTGATATTCCAGTTGGCTCAGACGGACTTACAACTGAACAGCGTAATGTAGGTGACCGATTGATGCTGGATAATATTCCAGGTTCAATCAAACATCTTTATATTATTTCCGCATACAGTGGACAGGTATTGATTTATTCCACAGTGCGTGGGAAAGTAACATCATCAGGAAAACGACTGTCACCAACCACAGTATCGGCAACAGATGGTAACTATGTAGGCACCGAATCAATGGGCATTCCCGTTGAAATTGGCGGACGTAAAAGAAGAACAACCGAAGTAATTCAAGATGATGGTACATACGGTTCATCGATTGAATATTTGTACTGGTGGGATACTAAAGGTACATATCATCAACAATATGTAACGGGCGGCATGCTTTTGCATGTTTCTGACCAACCGGTTGCGGTAAAGAGTGTAATAATCAATATGGAACTTTCACAACCAATTGCAAACTAAACAAGAAAACAAATCGTGCCAATCTCATTGTTGTGCAATGCATGGCTGTAAATATGGCGATATCGATTGCCCCGTCACCACTGGTGAATTAACTCAATTATATCCGTGTGAATCATGCGATTATAGTGGAATTAAGGACATGTATACCTTCCATAGAATAATGAGAAAAGAACAGGACGTTTGTCCACATTGCAACCACGTACTATGATTAATATGAACACATACCACACAACCAATAAATTAGAAGCGCTCACATCCAAAGGACTCAAAAAGTTTTGGGTTGGATACGCGGTGTCCGATGGAGAAAACTGTTACACTCGTTCTGAATCATGGCAATTGAAAGCCAACGGTACGGAATCAAAGCATATTTTATCGGCTCCAAATATTTCAACTACCAAAAACGTTGGAAGATCTAATGAAGTTCAACCTCGCGAACAAGCTATTCTTGAAATCAATGCTTCTTTAGAGAAGAAAAGAGATACGGGGTATGTATTCGAAGGTGAACCGTTGGATGCAGGCAGACCACAGGCAATGACTGCCCATAGGTTCGACGACCGAAAACATAAACTAAAATATCCACTAATATCACAACCCAAACTGGATGGCACACGAATGCTATTCGATGGGGAAATTGGTTGGTCTAGGAACGATAAAAATTATATTTCGGAATGTATTGCACATTTGAAATGTAAACTTCCATCTGGAATGATATTGGATGGTGAGTTAATGCTTGATCAAAACGATTTTACATTTCAAGAATCAATATCAGCAATTAAGAAGTTTCGCCCCGGTACATCTGATAAACTTCAATATCATGTATATGATTTGATTGATATGAATAGACCCGACCTGCCTTTTTATGATAGATACAATGAGCTAACCAGCTTCATTAGTCATATGGCTCTCCCATTCATCAAATTGGTTGAATGTGATTTCATCGCAGTGGAATCCGATATCCAAGCACAACACGACAAATATGTTGAAGTTGGTTATGAAGGGTTGATGCTCCGAAACGTACGTGGAGAATATGCTCTCGGCAATCGCAGTGTAGATCTACAGAAATTCAAAGTATTCTTTGATGAAGAATTTACAATCATCGACGCCATTGAAGGCGATGGTAAGTACGCAGGGTGCGTGACTTGGATTGTAGAAACCGCTGATAAGGTGGAAGTTAAAGTTACACCAAAGGGAACTATTGAACAAAAACAAAAATGGTGGAATCAAAGAACAAAAGAATTCGGCAAACCATTAACCGTTCGTCACTTTGGATATACCGACGATGGTAGTTTAAGATTCCCAGTTGGAGTATCCATCCGAGATTACGAATAATAAAACATAAAATCAAATGTACCCATTAACTGTAATGATTATAGTTTTCCTCTTTTTTTCAATTGCATTGTGGGCAATTGTATATTCCGAGCTATAATATGAATTCATTAATATTAGGATTATTGGGGGCGGCAATTTTATTGGGTTCCAGTAAAGCCGGAATAACACTCTCGTCTAAACGGAAATCAATTGGTATCCAAATAGCGATTTCCATGGTGGTGATACAAGTCTTATTATTATGTATGTATACATTAATGGGCTTAACTACAACAGGAATTCAAGTGCTCCCATTCATTTCAGCTCTTGGATTTGGTATAGTGTTGGACATTGCATATAAAATTTACCTAGCAATTCAATTATTAAATGATTAAATACATACGGGGAGATATATTCAAAGGAAAAGAAGATATCATAGTACATGGTTGTAATTGCTTCAAAGCGATGAATTCTGGAATAGCGAAACAAGTTAGAGCATTATATCCAGGAGCATGGAAAGCTGATTATGATTTCGGTGAAGTCGGGGATGAAAATAAGCTCGGTGATTTTACACAATGGATAGGAACTCATGTGTATTATCCTCAACGAGTCAAAATCATTAACGCATACACACAATATCGCTATGGAACAGATTCGATTAAATGTGATTACGAGGCTATGGCTAACGCGTTCAGAAAAATACGCATCGGAAATCCATTCCATTCGATCGCAATGCCTAAAATTGGATGTGGACTTGCTGGTGGTGATTGGAACATTGTTAGTAAAATTATCGAAGAAGTATTTGGAGATAGAAAAATCACCATATACGAGTACATCGAATAATCGTTTTTCATATATCCGTATATTTATATAGGTATAATAAGTGAGGAAATACAATGGAAATATTAGTAATTATGGTGGGAATAATAGTAATAGCAATAGCAGCACCGCTAATTGCCCAGGCGTTACACAATAGAAAGACCAAAGTTATGTTGGCGGCTGAAGGGAACATTATCAAGGGAGCGTGGTCAGGGACTACCGTCCAACAAATCGATGAACAACCATCTGAATTATTCAAATATAATATGCAATATAGAGCCGGTATTATCACTTACGATGAATACTATATTATATTGAAGCAACTTGAAAAGGATGGATTGATTACAGTTGATGTTGATATTATGTTTGATAGAATGATGGACGCCGAATTGCGAATGGAAAAAAAACCAAAAGATATCAAAATACAGGAATTGTTAGACAGTACTACTGGTTTCAACTCAGGAACATTTCATCAGCTAATTTTAGCATATAAGGACAATCCAGATAGTAAGTTTTGGGGCTCATTTCACGGCCCCCGTCGATGTTCCAGTTGATTTGGATTTCAGTGATCTTATCAAGCGAAGTATAGAAATTAGTAAAGACCGAAGATTAGATAGAAATACAAACCGAAAATGGAAATGGAAAACTCCGGTCCACACGGATGAAGCGGCAATTCTGACCGCATTTAAAAACACAAAGGGAAGCCTAGACAGTTGGAACAGTTTATCACATGATGAATAAATTATACAAAATCAAACCGTTAAAATGGGAAGTTGATATGTATTCCGGGCTATGCGCTAATACTATATTTGGGACGATGTTTATTGAATATGAATTCAAAGTAGGCTTCAAGGCTCAATTCCCGTACAGAAGCGGGTATGAGTATGACGTCGAATACTTTCAGACTAAAAATGAAGCGATATCACATCTATCAGCGCGATATTTGTCTGAATTGCAGTATTCATTAGAAGAAATGTCGTAATTGGTACGATTTTTACGTTTACTATAGTGATTAATCACAAGTAAAACAACCATATCATTATGATATATTTTTTCATATGGTATTTTGTTATTATTTTTATATTTTACTACTTTGTTAAAGTACGAAGAATACGATAATAACAACGTACCATTTTCCTTTTTGTGTATATTTATATACAACAACTCAATGGTATTGGGCAACAGTTTAACGGCTGTGGAGTGTTTTATATAGCACGAATTGCTTAGTACCGATATATAAAAGGAGAAAACAAATGGGACATTTAGAAATGCACGTCGCTGTAAATAAGAGCAGAGTTCGCGAATATAATAACACAGTATATTTGAAGGATAATTCAAACTTTCAAATTGAACTATTCAATGGCGAAGATAATGTATACGCAGCAGAAATTCAACTCAACTGAACGGTAAATCAATTTCAAATAAGCGTCTTATTCTTCGACCAGGAGAACGGGTATTTTTGGATAGATTTATTGATGAAGAACTCAAATTTCTGTTTGAAACGTATAATGTAGATGGTAGTTCTCATTCTATAAAGAAAGCAATAAAGAAAAACGGTTTAGTTACTGTTAAGTTTTTCAAGGAAGCATTATTCAATAACATAACCACGGTTTCAAATCCATGGAATGGTTGGACAACCTGGACTAATACTGGTACCGCCAATTGGCCGCAATATAAAACCACCACCGATCTTCCACCTAGTTTCCATAATACAACAACCTCAAAGGCTGTCTTTGCATCCAGCACCGGCGTCAATATAACCAACACCGGCAGCAATATAACCACTAGCGGTAATGTTGGTTCGCTGACATTCGACAATGGATGGAATATTTCATCAGCACCTGCCGGAACGTTGAATATCACTAATCATGGCAACCCGGTTATTTCATTAAGTGCAACTACGACACGAGACGCCCAGCTGAAAACGGGTCGTGTTAAAAAGGGAACGAAAAGTAAACAGAAATTATTAATGGACGTGAACTATGTATTTGAATCTAATTATTCATATGAAACATCATTGCAGATTCTTCCAGAAGAAAGTAGATCAACGTATGATTCGTCCGAAATACGCAATTACTGCCCTGAATGTGGTCGCAAAGTAAAAGCAGGCTGGAAATTCTGCCCGTCTTGTGGTGATACTGTATGATGTTTCATGAAGATGATAGGGCTCAGAGGTTATTAGATGTATTCAATGTACTTGATGGGCAAGTAAACGTAAGCCATGTAAGGTCTACGGACCATATAGTAGCTTGGCATAAACATGAACTCCAAACGGATTATTGGGTATGCATAAAGGGTAGCTTCAAAGTGGGATATGCAACAAATGAAGAGTGCACATTCAAATATCTATCAGATAAATACCCGGCGGTGCTTAAAATACCGCCGGGAGTTTACCACGGATACAGAGCACTTGAACCTGATTCTATTTTATTGTATTATGTCGATAAGAAATACAATCCAGACGATGAACATAGAGTAGATGTCGGCAATTGGAATGAAAACTGGGGAATTGAAAACAAATAAAGGTTATGATGGTAAATATATCACTTATATGCCCAACACGAGATAATTTAAAATATCTGAAATGGTCATATGAATCAGTCCGTAAAAATAACTCACCCGAAATTGAATATTGTGTAGCGGTAGACTTTTGCAGTGACGGTACAGAAGAGTGGTGTGAATCTATAAATAAAATAGATTCATATTTCAAGTACATTGTGAACGATGGAACGTGGTTTGGTGAAAATAAAGGTGAATCATCTAGAATGGGACACACGCTATTGTACGATAAACTAATCAATGAAGTATGTTCAAATGATGTATTTGTGATTTGGCACAGTGATATGTATGCTCCTCCCGGATGCTTCGACCATGCATCGCGGTTAGTTTCTGATACAAATTTGGTTAGTTTAACTAGAATTGAACCGCCACTCCATCCACCAGGACCTGAAAAAATAGTGGCTGGTTTCGGGAGTGAACCTGAAGATTTCAACGAAGAAGCGCTAATTAACTTTGTAACCGATCTTAGAAATACTAACAAAGATAAAATAACACACGGTATATTTGCCCCTTGGATGTGTACTAAGAAAACATTTCAAGCAATTGGAGGGCACGATCCGCTATATGCTCCCCAATCAAAAGAGGATTCTGACATTTTCAACCGGTTTCTTTTACATGGGTGTACATTTGACCAAACTTGGAAAGGGTACTGTTACCACATGACTTGTAGAGGGAGTAGATACAATCCAACATTAACTAAAGTCGGTACTGAATCTCCCGAATGGTTAAAGCAAAATGAGCGTAGCACTCGTAACTTTATTCGTAAGTGGGGACATTTTGTTAAGCATGATCAGTACATGCTACCAATCGTACTTCATAAATACGATATTGGATTTGTAATAAAGAATTGTACAGAACAGATATTAACAGTACTTGAACCATGGGCATCAATAATATACAGCGATTGTGATAAGAAAGCAGTAGATAATATTATTACGACATTTCAACCAGAAACATCTTTCAATTTATTTGATAGATTAAAGGATATTGGTGATAAAACAATAAGCGACATAATCATATCATTCGATGGCTCGAAATTGACAAATGATAATGCTCAGTTTTTATTTCAACTTCCTGAAATATTAACAGATAGCGGAGAGATAGGAAATATGGAATATGGTATATTTTCCATAAACATTCGTTCGTTACAGACATACGAACATACTCTAATTAAACTCTAAACATATACTTATAATAGTAAACAACATTATGTATACAAAAAAAACGACAAAGAAACGCCCTGGTACTCATGCAAAAACAAAAGTAAGTAATCATAAGCACTCAAAGTTGTACAAAAAAAAGAAAATCGGGCAAGGTTGATATTTGGTAATAAATAAATAAGTTATATTTATATTCGAATAGAAGGAGAACCATGTGGCATCGAAATGGAATATATCTAGATTTATGAATGAATTACTTTTAGACACAAATGGAAAGCTATCACATAAACGTTTAATTACATTTATCGCTTTTTTTCTTGTCTGTATCGCATTTATTGCAAATATGGCATTCAGCATTCCAATGGAAGATTTTATATTTCAAGGAATGGTAGCTATCGTAATAGGTGGTGCTGGATTTTCAACAATTGAACATTTTTCACTTGGAAAATTTGGAAAGAATGATGCAAAAACAATTACACCTGGCGTCGAGAATCCAGAATTATTAGAGGGATAAAATGTCTTATTTTAAAATATCAAGAGTGCAACGGATCGGGGCTACATTAAGCGCATCGGTATGGTTGCCAATCACAGTATCGGCTGGGCCGAATAGCGGACAATTCAATAATCCATGGGGGGTTATGATATCCACTGGTTCGGTGACTGGAACTATCTTCTTCGATAGCGGTTCGATTCCAGCTAATGAACTTCCATTAAATGTACCGGTTCCGGGGTCAATACGTAGAGTAACGTGTACAGCCGAACACATCTTTATATTGGGATAATATTATGTCTGAAACATCAAAACGGCAACAGCAATTTATGGATAGAGTAAACCAGTATAAAAACGGTGAACTAGGGACGGATGAAGTATCTCCGGAAGTTGTAAAGGCTGCTAATGCTATGAAAGATGTACCAACCGATAGTGATGGGCTCCCGATACAAAAAGCAGAATCGTTAGACATCGAACGCTTTAAACTAATCATTCGTAAGGAGGTGATTCAAAACTTAAAAGATGGGAATTATAATAAAAATCTATTGAAAGAAGTTTTTAGTATCGGGAGAACATCCACAAACGAAGCATATAAATTCGATAAGGAAAAATATCCAACAAAGGGAGGCGTGGTGGCATCTCGACAGAAGTTTAAAATCGGTGATAAAGTATATGCGGCATGGGCAGGCGATATCATGAAGGGAAAATTAGTAGGATTGAACAGAGAAAAGACAGAGTTTACAGTATTCATCAAAGGACGCGGTGAAGTATCTTGGTTTGCTCCAACCCGATTAAGACCATGGATAAATGACTAGAATATCAAAATATATCAGTTACGCTGAAGCGATCAAATCTCAGACCGCAATCAGATTGGATTTGGACAATAACCCAACACCAAAGCATATTGCATCAATGCAATATGTGGCAACTGAAATATTTGACCCAGTTAGAGAGCATTTCGGTGTACCAATTGGCGTTTCTTCATTTTATCGTGGTGAACAACTTAATAAGAAAATTGGCGGATCAAAGAAAAGCCAACATAGAATTGGTGAAGCAATTGATATAGATGCGGATATATACGGCAAAATAACAAACAGACAAATATTTGAATACATCAAAAACAATTTAGAATTTGATCAAATGATAAATGAATTCCCAATTGGTAACGAACCATCTTGGGTACATGTATCAAAAACTAGATTTGCGCCCAATCGTGGACAGATTTTAATAGCAAAACGAGTTAATGGAAAAACAGTTTATGAAAAATGGACAGGTTAAGGTTTTAGATAAGGGGTTTATAGAAGTAATTGATACATTGGGAACTGATTTAACGGTAGTAAACTCTGCTCGTGTGTCATTTGGTAATAGAAAAGAAGAATGGGACGATGGCGATACTAAATTAGTATCATATTTGGTCAAAAACAAACATACGTCACCATTTAGACATATACAGGTTCAGTTTCATATAAAAGCTCCGGAATTTGTAATGAGACAATGGTATAAACACGTGACTGGGATTGAAACGACATCAAATTCAGCTACTAAAGATCACGCTTGGAATGAGATATCAGGAAGATATACACTTGTAGATGATTTTTATATACCAGAATTTTGGAGACTCCAATCAACTGATAATAAACAAGCTAGCCATGGACAATTACATCCGATGCATAATAAAATAGCAGACCAACGGTATAAAGAATTGTTGGGTGAAATTGATAGAGTATATCATAATTTATTGGATATGGGAGTGGCAAGAGAACAAGCTCGGATATTGATGCCGCTGTCACAATACACAGAAGTATATTGGCTTGGTAGTTTTCAAGCAATTATGAATTTCCTAGAACTCAGAGACCATCCACATGCCCAATGGGAAATTAGAGAATACGCTGGGGTTATGAAAGATATGATGTATGAATTATTTCCGAAAGTAACTAAATTATGGTTTGAACATAGAGGTTAATATGGCAACTAAATTAAATAGACCATTATTAGAAAATGAAATACTAGAAGCTCAGGACCGTAGTAGGTCTGCCGCTGAAGCCGCTCGATATCTAAGGGTATCATATAAGACGTATACGAAGTACGCTAAGATGTACGGTATTTTCGAACGATTGAAGAATCCGTCAGGTACCGGTATCCAGAAATCAAGATCAACTGAAAACCAAGGTACTCCGCTTAAAGAAATATTGGCAGGTGAAAAACCCGCGTATAAGGGTTGGATGTTGAAGAGAAGATTATTCAATTCAGGTTATAAAGACCAGAAATGTGAAATATGCGGTTTTGATGAAAAACGATTGATTGATGATAAATCCCCATTAAAATTACATTATATAGATGGTGATAAAACAAATCATAAATTTGAAAATCTTCAAGTAATTTGCTACAACTGTTATTATTTAACCGTCGGCAATCTGGTAGGCAGAACTCGAACATATTTTATAGGATAATTAAATGGATACTAAAGAAGTAAAGACATTGGTATTGACTAGAGTACCGCCGGGTGATAGATGGACACCAATCGAATCAGATGTTGTACTTGATTCATTGACAGAGGGATTGGAATACGTATTTCAGAAAACGAAATGTACAGAATTTCACTTATCAGCTATGGATGGTGCAGTGTTTTCAGTTACATCAGAAAAATTCACTCCTCCTCCCCCACCAGAACCCAGCAAATTTTCATTGTATGGAGAATACTAATATTCACCATATCTTCATAGCATCCATTTGGTTTAATCGAAAACTTATTGTATATTGATCATAGTTGAAGGAATAACAATAGGAAAAGAAAATGACTAGAATTGGATCCAAAACCGATGTTACTCGGGCCACCAAACAACTTAGAAATGGTGGATTTTCAGTATCATCCTCACCCGAATGTGTTTTTTGTTCAGAAGATGGAGTCGATGTGTATAGGGCTCTTCTTAAATCGAAGAATATTTGGATTGTTTGGTATAATGAAGCTTACTTTTCACATTCAGAAACATTTTAAACTCAAACAAAAATAATGGGAACTCTACCATTCAGCTGGGCCGCGGCATTCGTATTTGCATTTTTAACTGTAGTTTGGAATACTGGTGCACTTTACGACAAATTCATTAAATTTATATATTTTCTTCTTACCGTGTACGGAGCAGGACTTCTTTGGGATTCGCTCCGTTTTGTAGGTTAATATGAAAGTTTTTATTATTACAAATAGAGATAACTATTGTGGGTGCGTCGACGGTGATTGTTGCTATCCAACACATACTTCAATATGTGGAGTTGCTTTATCTCGTGCTGATGCAGTTGCATACATTGAAGATGTGATGAACAAGCTTCATTTATTTCCCAATGATGTTAGAAAGGCGGTCAAACATTTACAAAAACACAATGAAGTTAAATATGGATATTTACAGTCATTTGAAATTGATGAATTAGACACAATAGCGTGAAAGTTCGTATCAATTCATATGACGGTAAATTCTACCCAGAAGTTCAACGTAAACGCGGTGAACATTGGGAAGTATTGAGTATGTCGGTGGGAACCCATTCGACAGGGTGGCGATTTCACGATTTCTCTTGGTCTGTTAGGGCCGGCACGGGGTTTGATACAAAAGAAAAGGCATTAGATTTACTTGAATCATATTTGGGCGCTGGCAAATCTGTAATTGCGTGTGATATTATTAGGAGACGATGGTGGCACAAATAAGAATAATTGGCGATACACATGGTAAATTTAAACAATATCGCAAACTTACTCGTAACGTTGAATGCTCAATTCAGCTTGGAGACTTTGGATTCAAACCGCATCACATGCTACATTTGAAATATAGAGACTCCGAACGCCATAAGATAATTTTCGGCAATCATGACGACACATCTTTTTTGAAATCTCCACATAGTTTAGGCAATCACGGAATATTTAAGGATATATTCTGCATTCGTGGTGCTTGGTCAATAGACCAAAAATGGCGAACTATTGGTATTAATTGGTTTCAAGATGAAGAACTGAATATGCGTCAAATGACTGAAGCGATGGACGCATATGAAATAGCTAAACCATCGATTGTGATTACGCATGATTGTCCTGAGTTTATGTATAGCCGACATGGTATATTTGAAATCAAACCGGAAGGCCGGTCCACTCCTAGATTCTTGGAGCACGTGTTTGAATTACATCGTCCTGATTTATGGATTTACGGACACCACCACGATAGCCAAACTAATGATATACTAGGTACAGAATTCAGATGCCTAGATGAATTAGAAACGTTAGATTTAGAATTATGAAAATTTGATTAAGTAGTTGACATTAATTGAATAATTTCGTATTATTATAACAGTTAAATAAAAACAACAAAAAAATGGGTTGGATTATAATTGGCGCGGTATGTCTATTAGCGCAATCATTTAATTGGATAAAGCCAATAGATACCCCAGGATGGGAAAACATAAAACAAAAAAACAATGACAGATAAGAAATATTTCGAAGTGCTTGTACAATTTCAAGACGTAGTAGACACAAAAGTTAAGAAGTTTAAGGAACGGTATTTAGTGAATGCAGTTTCAGTCACAGATGCGGAAACGACAGTGACTGGTATGTTTTCGAAGGAATACCCAACTATTGAATTTGAGGTAAAATCGGCTAAGGAATCCAATATCGTCCGGGTAATCGGTTAACATTATACGTTCTTCTCATATTTATTTGAAATCAACATAGATTTTGTTTGTTCATTTAAATCATGAGGAGAACTTAATGGGGAATGTACAGGGCGGAAATAATTATAACGATTACGAAAAACATGGATGCGTTCAACTCGCACCTAAGTTTGTAAATGATTTGACGTTTTATACCGAAAATCAAAAAAAGTGGTACGATATACTATCAAATAAAAATAATATCATAATGTGCCACGCAGTCGCGGGTGTTGGGAAAACTCATATAACATTATGGAAAGCGTTGGAATTTGTTCTTTTACGAAAGCACGTACATAAGAAAATTATTATAATCAATCCGACGGTGGATGTTGGTGGGGAAAGCCCACTTGGATTTTTACCAGGAGATTTAGATAAGAAGATTGCACAATATAACGATTCAGCATATTATGTGTTATGTAAGTTAGTATCAGAACCAGAAGCCATAAAGCTAATAGAAAGGGGAAAGGTCGAATTTCGAGCATTGAACTTTTTACGTGGTGCAAACTTAGAAGATGTGATTGTTATACTTGATGAAGCTCAGAATGCTTCTCCTCGGCAAATAAAAACATTAATGACCCGTATCAATGATAATACAAAGCTGATCATCCAAGGAGATCTTGGGCAATGCGACCGCTATGTAGATTATCGGCAATCCGGGTTTTTTGATGCTTGGAAACGATTGAAAGGGGTAGACGGTGTTGATTATATGGAATTCACACCTGATGATGTTATTCGAAGTAAAATTGTTAGAGATGTTCTCAAACGATATGCACAGGAGGAAAACATTGTTCTTAACGGATTTTTAGATTAAGTTTGTATGAAGACTTGACATTTGATATTATTATATGTATCTTATATAAGGAAACATCAAACAAATGCTATGAAAAAATTCAATGCTTGGACACATAATTACGCCGAAAAAATAGATGGGTTAGTTTACGCTTTCCCGTTCAAAGTGGGAGACCACGTAGTTGTTTACTTTAAAGACCAATCGGATGAAATCAATAACTTATCTTCTAAATTTGTATTGAAAGTAATTCAAGTTGGCGTACCAATTAAGAAATCAACACAGATATCAAAAATAGATGTTTTTGGTGATTTGGAATTGATTGGCACTGGAGTGGAACATTTAGTTGAAGGCGCTCGTATTCAGGTTATGTTTCATAAGGATGGAATATATGAAGATATGGGACATGGATATAAAGAAAATCTTCCAGTTGATTGCTTACGTAAGGTTGAAAGGCCTGAAAACGTAATCACCAAATCCGTTCAACCTGTACGTGATTTAACAATGTTGAAACTTGTTGAAATGGCAAAATATGAAAGAAAAAGAAAACAATATAAGTGGAATTGAACTCTTTGAAGTGGAAATTGAAGATTTCGCGTTCTGCAGCGATTCAGATTTAGATTGGGTATTAGGATATGCGCAAGAGGAATCTAACGCAGACGATGATTTAACTACAAATACAATAAACAATAATGTAGACAGCGAATAGTAAAATGGAAAATCGAAATTGGTGTTTGGTTTTAAATAATAATTATATTCCGATCGGAGTGATTAGTTCTAGAACCGCATTCAAAAATGTATATACGGAAGCAGTGGATTTGGTTGCTACATATGAAAATGTAACATTTAAATCTCCACATGCCGAATGGCCTGTTCCGTCTATCATTCGTTCAAAGAAATACATTGACCTTCCATTCAAACGAGCAGTTTTAACCAAGCGAAACGTTTTTAAACGTGACAATTATACTTGTGTTTACTGTGGAAATATGGGAACCGATAAAACATTGACTTGGGACCATATTATACCTAAATCTCGCCGTGGTAAAAATACTTGGGAAAATCTCGCTACGGCTTGTTTCAAGTGTAACAACGAAAAGGATAATTTAACATTAGATGAACTTGGTTGGGCTGCTCCTGTTGCATTTCACCCTCATTATTTAGTGGTTATGAACTCCTTCGTCAGAAATACTCCAGAAGAATGGAAACCATATCTTATGGTGGGAACTTAATTCACATAATGTTAATTACAATCGACTGAATAATACATTTGAACTTATATTTATACTTGAACAAAAAATGAGAATAATATGTACTGTACACTAGTTTTTAACGGAGAAGGATCAGGAACCAAAGGTGATCCTTTCAAGATTCCATTTAATGTAGATACCGAAATAGATGGAATCTTTAAGATGGTATCAAACCACGGCAAGCCAGATATATCACTATTCAGCTTAGGATTCTCAAATGAGAAAGTATCGGTAGAGTTAGGCCAACTCGTATCTGCGAATAACATAACAGTTACCCAATCCGTAAAATTTAAGGGATTGGAGTGGTTTCCGGATGAACCTAACAAGGTGTTCGTTAAGGCTATTAAATACGGCAGCAAAGCCGCTGATGGTTATTTGTTATATTCCAAAACGCTATTAGATCCCGAACATACAGTAGAAGATGGCTGGAGTGGAAATGAATACTGGTTTACTACTTTCGGTAATCCATTAGAAGAAAAGCCAATTGAAACATTCGCCGTTACTCAAACTGTTACGCAATCTAAACACAATGTACAGTTTAGGGAACATTTTACAGTAAGTGTTGATGTTAAATCCGACACTGGCCACAAATTTGTAAATTACGGTAATATTAGCGAAGGATTAGCAGTCCGACGTGATGAAACAGATCCGTATAAATTCAATGTCGATCCGTTCCGATATGGTGAACAACATTTTTCAATTAACACATTTGTTAGATGGGATATTAAGGATGCCGCGGCTGGAACGCCATACACAGATGTTGTCCTAGATGCATACGTAGTATCTGTTAATGTACTAACTATTGAGGAATATGAAAAGCTTCTTGAAGTACCGGTTGTTGAAGAACCACAAAAAGACGAAACTTCAGTAGATGATGCGATTATAAACAACATAATTGAAATGGTACAGCATATTAATACAACCACAGAGAAAGAATCTGTAGAAGATTTTAGATTAGAATTAGATGCTATTAACACTAAATTAGATGCAGTGTTAGAAATTCTTATAAAAAGAAATTAAAATAAATCTTACAGTCGAAAAGATTACAAATGAAAGAAGTTGGTAAGATTTATTGTGATACAAGTAAGGTTCATATTGCCCCGATTGCGAAGAACATTGCTAAACGTATCATTATAGAAAAACATTATACGCATGCATGGAGTGCCTGTAGATATGCGTTGGGCATTTACCACAAATCCGACTCATCTATGATTTTCGGCGACGATAAGCTAATAGGAGTGGCTATATATGGGTTTCCTGTAGGTGCCAAAGCATCTACATCCATTTGTGACGGGTTGGGTAAGGATACTGTATTGGAACTTACTAGATTGTATGTGGATGATGGATATGGTTCTAACATAGAATCATATGCGCTATCACAAACATTTAAATGGCTTAAGAAAAACGATAAGAACATTAAACTTTTAATAAGTTATGCCGACGCTGGCCAACAACACGTTGGGGCTATTTATCAAGCAACAAATTGGTATTATAATGGATTGAGCACCGACATTGCATTAATGGCAAATTATGAAATTTCATTAGTTGGGGAACCTTTTGATTGGATACATAGTAGAACGGTATTCAGTCTATATGGGTCAACCAATGTGGAACATCTCAGAAAAGAAATTGGAAAGGAAGGACATTCTGAATTTTGGAGAAAACGTGAATCTGGAAAACATAGATACATTCAGATATTGGCTGATTCAAAATCAGAAAAAAGGAAATTATTTAAATCGATGAAGCATTTTCCAAAGCCATATCCAAAAGATGCTGATATATTTATTCCAGAGATAGAAAGGTTTACGACAACATATGAACCTGAAAATATATCAACATTTTGGTAAACTAATGACTAATGAACCAGAAGATTTTGACCGAAAATATTACAATGATGTAATTTTATATAAAACAATTGAACAAATAGATAGAGTAAGATCCTCAATACAGAGGAAGTCGCATGTATTAGCTCTATTGGCACACTTAGAAGAATTCTTCACGGAAACGTTGGAATTTGAAAAGAGTTATTTTGTGTCAACGTTGAAAGAGTATATAACAGTAGATTACAGTAAATCGTTTGAAGAAACATACCTACTGAAAGAAGATGCGGCGGAAATTAAACTTATGTTAGAAAAAGAATATGGCGGATCCCCAAGTAAATAAATTAGGCTCATTGTTGAATTTGATTCGATCAGTAGATGGCCCAAGAATAAAGTCTCCTTTATCGGATTATAATACGATATGGGATATGAATAACAAAATCGAAACAGGAAATCAATTGACAAGTAGTCAATTGAACTTAGTACAGGAAATTAATAAATTATACCTACGGAAAAATGGCAAATTATAGAAATAACAGATTCCCTTATACCCAAGCAGAGCGCTTTGATTATTTTGATGCTAATATGTATTCAAAAGCTGAAGTTATTTTAAATGAAGTGTATGATGGAAAATACACAGTAGCTGAATGGACTGTTCTAGTTAGAGCAATCCGAGAATTATACCTTGACAGGGATAATTATCCTAGATCATTTAATCTTAGAATTGCACGTAAGTTTAATTCTTATGATTTGAATACATATTACGGTAAGGCTCGTGATGGGTATCGTAAGTATTACGATACAACTCTGAATACCATAGACGGAGAGTTTTACTTTGGATTTAATCATAATTAAGGTGAATGAGAATGTCAAAACAATGGCAAGGGCTTGATGTCGATGTGACAGATGAAGATTTTAATATTTGGTTAGACGGACAACACCATAGTTGGAAATATGCAGAACGCATGGGGTTCAATTCTGTAGTAGAATACTGGGATTGGATATATTGGGGAATTGAACTTGGTTTCTTAACGGAAACCACTAATAATGAAGTATACATAGATGAATACTAATAATAGCTCGAGTACATCGAGTGGGCCCAGCTTTTTAGGATTACTTACAATTCTATTTATAGCACTTAAATTGACCAATGTTATTACATGGACGTGGTTTTGGGTACTATCCCCGATTATATTTGTAGGGGCAGTGAGTTTATTCATTCTCGGTGCTCTCTTTATATTGGCTTTATTTTAATAGAGCATATTTATATATGTAGATTCAACAAAATATAAAATGATTAAAAAAGCCGGGTCCAAGAAATACGCAATTACATTTGATGATGTTATTCTAAAGCCTCAGTATTCAACCATAGCCAGTAGGGCTTCTATATCACTTGAAACTCGATTAACAAAAAACTATAAATTAGCATTGCCGTACATCGCATCACCAATGGATACGGTATGTGGTGAACGAATGGCTAGTACGTTAATCAATCTAGGAGCGACTGGGTGTGTGCATAGATTCATGTCGATAGACGATCAATGTGCAATTGTTAGAAATTTAGTAGAATTAAACAGAATTAGAACGATTGTGCTTGACTTTACATCGGGGCATTCGTATATTGTTCCAGTTGTCGCCGCAGTGGGTGTCGGTGAATCGGAAAAGAAAAGAGCCATTTCATTATTGAGAGCAGGAGTAAATATTCTTCTCATCGATGTTGCACATGGGCATCATCTAAATGTCAAGAATATGATTGAATATTTGCGTGGTTGGGCTGATCCAGGTAGATTTGATTTTGATATAATAGCCGGTAGTGTAGCGACACCCGAAGCCGCGGGAGATTTATGTAAATGGGGAGCTGATGCAGTAAGAGTTGGTATTGGTGGTGGAAGCGTTTGCTCAACTCGTATTCAAACGGGACATGGAGTACCATCGTTAACAGCCATATTGGAATGTAGTGAAGTTGCTGGAAGTTATGGTGTGCCTGTGATTGCGGACGGTGGTATTAGAAATCCAGGTGATATCGCCAAAGCGCTAGCTTTCGGCGCAGAAACTGTTATGCTGGGTTCTATGATAGCAGGAACGAAGGAAACGCCTGAGCCATATATGGAAGCAAATGATGGTACGCTTTGGAAGGAATACAGAGGAGCAGCTTCTTCTGCAACGAAAAAGGCGCACGGTATGCCTGATAAAAATATTGAAGGAGAATCTACTAGAATACGTGATAAAGGAAGTGTGAAGTACATTATCAAAAAATTAAATGATGGCGTACAATCGGCTTTTTCGTATTCAGGAGCAAATAATATTGAAGAATTTCACGAAAGAGTGGAGTATTACAACGTAACATCTGCAGGGCAGGTAGAAGCAAAACCGCATTTAATTGAGAAATGAAAACATTAGAAGTAAATGATGAAAAGTTTATAGTTATATATGAATGCAAAGAAGATAGACTCATAGGCACCAAATTGAAATCATATCACAAATTGCATAATTCAGATACGGTAATTCGAGGCGGGGGAATGTTATACTTCGTCAAATGCTGTGAAACTGTAAAATTTTATGATATATTAGAAAATGGTAAAGCTTTTGTTCTTTATATTAGCGGGTCTGCTGTCAATGGCGATTATGCCGACACGAAAAAATTAAAGGTTGATGATGGGTGATAAAGAATATTTAAAACCTCTTGGATTGGAAGAAAATCTAATGGGCAGGTTGGCTAGTAATTGGACAGTCACAGTTGATAGAAATGGAAATGATGTTCCTATATTATTAGAAAACTTAACAGTTAGTGAATTACAAGATTGGTGGAATATTGGAATTTCAGAGAATGAACAGGATGAACAGGCCGCAAAATTATGTGCCCTTGTTTATGCATTGGATAAGCTAAAAGCACATATGCAATTTTTAACAACGGAAGGGTATATCCAAGTATAATATGAAGAAATTAGTGTGGTTAATGTTGTTAATTGGTTGTAGCTCTGTCAATTTAGATAAAAATCTAAAAAAACCAATATTGGGGAAACAACCAACGCAAGGAGTAATTGGGCGACAATCACCGCCGGCTGAAATGGATTCGGCAAAGGTACTCCAATTTACATTGATAAAGGCAGAACTTCCATTCATTGATTGGGCTACTTGGCCAATCGTTGATGAACGTGGGCCTCTTTCATTTCGATCTGTTAAGAAACAACATCCATATCAAAAAACAACTATAAGCATTGCAATTATGAAACGTGGTGTAATATGGGAAGTTTACATAAAAACAAAATACGGGTGCCTCGCTGGGCCAATGGCGGTTATTAGCGGAAACCCAATTTATATATTCGCATTGGCACCAAGTTGTGACGTATATGATAGCATAGATTCTATTTATTTTGATGCAGAACCGGAAACAATTAAATGAAACTAAAAAATATTAAATTAGTAAATAACAATATACATACCTGCACCGAAGCGGATAATGTTGTATCTCTACGGGGAACTATGAAAATTGAAATTGATTATGATGAATCTATGTTTTATGGTGCATTTCACGTGCCCGATAGCGAAGCCAGAAAGAAACATCTAATCGAACGAGTATTTTCGACTATAGACCGGTCGTTAAAAATAACAAAATAGGAATCGGTATGATAGATAGAGAATATATAATAAAAAAAGGTTATTTAAATGAAATTCAAATTGATGGGAATGCTTGGACGATTGTTCAGTTACCGAAAAACGAAGAGTTTATCCCATACGATGAGTAAACGTGGCTCACAAAATCCCAACGCTAAGTTAAGTGATGGTGAAGTTTTTACAATTAGGGAACTTTGGGCAGTTGGGCATCGTAATATAAAAGTGATTGCGCGGACATTCGATGTATCGCCAACAAATGTTATGAAAATAGTAAAGCGTAAAACGTGGACTCATATATGAGCGAAACTAATCAAGAATTATGGAATAGAGTAGCAGTCCCTCAATTATTGGAAAGGGCACAACAATGGCACGATAGATTAAGATTGCTATTGCTTTTTGATGTTGTGGAAAAAACCGCCACTCTACACGGAAAACCGCACATTATTAGATACGATTACGCAGAAGATATATGAACATGCGAGCCAAATTCCTACTTGAACAACTGTTATTAATGATCACCCGCGCGCCGGTTGAATCTCAAGAAAATATAGAGCATATGAAAAAAAGGTTGTTAATAGAATTGAGGAAGTATTAAATGAGTGACTTTTGGAATACCCAAAATATCAAGAATTGTCGTAAAGTATTGGTAATACCCAATGTGACAAATTCTGCTAATATAGAGAAGGATTCCTTTGTCGATGTGATATACAATCATATTATTGGCTTGACTGAACACGGTGATTATTTTTGGCACATCGTACTACCGAAACCATGCGCTAAGTTGAATTTACCATATGTGAAACAACACATCATACCATTTTCAGGCGACATGATTAATATGAGAGTAACGTTTCCAGTTAAGCTCATTAAGTTACTCCAAACGGATATTTACGATGTGATATATTCACATCTTCCAGATTGGTTCGCAGTAGCTCGGTATACTGATAAGAAAATCATTGGGTATTCGCATTGGTGGGAAATGAAGGTGTGCAACGCTGAAGATAGAAAGAATAGATACAGGAACATCGTTCCTGAACTCTTAGGGGTACTCAAAATGGAAACCTGTTATTTGAACACACAGGACCAGAAGAATAGGGTGTTAGATGAAGCAAGAGAGTGGTTCAATGATGAAATAGTGGAACGTCTTGATTTTATTCTAACGGTGTGGAATTTAGGGGTAAACGCTGATAAGATTATTGATACTCCATCGCCATTCAACGAAAGAGAAAACGTAATTGTATTCAACCATAGAGCGGCTGGGTATAAGGGCTATCCAAAATTCTATGAATTGATGAAGGAATACCGAGAACAAAGACAAGACTTTACAGTATGGGTTCCTCAACTACAAGGACAATCTCCTGAATCTTGGCTTGATAATTCGAAGGTTCCAAAGCATTTGTATTACGAACGATTGCAGAAATGTAAGGTCGGTGTTCAAATGCGGCAAACCAATTACGGCTGGTCGGTATCGGGAACAGATTGTATGATGAATGGAACTCCAATGGTATTCCAAGAATCTCTATGTTATCGTGAAATAGATCCAAACGGCTCGTTTTTTAAGTATAAAAAGGATTTATTTAAAATGCTTGATAAAATGCTTGATTCGGATGAATACCAACAATTACGTTCATTTGAAGCGATAGCTAGGGCAACTGAACTATCAAAGAACGAAGGAATAATGTTGGCTGAATTGCATGGGAAATTAAATTATGAATCACTTTAAAACAAGGCGGGGTAAAACATACTGGTATAGAATTTACCATTATACTTGTCCAGAATGCCACAAAACAAAAACAATAAAGAGACGTGAGAGATTCGCTCCGAAGCCGGACAATGTTGTAGACCAACATATTTACATTAAAAGTTACGACTATTGTAAAGAGGAATTATGAGTTACAAAGAGTATTACGAAAAGGACTTTATACATTAGGTACATTAAAAATGAAAAGAAGAGACTTATTTAAATTAGGAGCGTTGTTACCTCTAGCACCATTCACTGGACTTTCAAACATATTAAACTCAGTGGATACACCTCCACCTACGACCCACCCGGTGTCAAATATGTTTATGTTCGGAAACCTTGAACTGGACATGGAACTACTACTTAAACTTCTCAGGATGGAAGGAGTGGCGTGTAGAACTCAATCAGAAGTATTCACTGACGCATCTGGAGTTGCACATGCAACCAAGACACGAAAACTCAACTTTGTATTGGAGGTTGATACTGGTTATGATATTGTTGGTAATATTGACATGTACGAGATTTGCGCTCGTGCGGCTCAGGAAATGGCGATAGATGGTCGAAGTTACCCGGGCAAAATGTTGTACATTTCAAATTTTAGGACAACACCAACTGTACTTGACCCTAACACATTTTCCCCGCGTAGAGGTGTATTTCTACAATATAAATGGGCTGATTAAAAATGAAAGAATATAAATTAATGGGATGGAACAAATCCAAGTATTTACCATATGATTCGCGTGATGCATTTATTGAAGCATTTGTTGATAACATGGTCACATCGATGGAAATACCATGGTCGCATCCATATGAATATCATATTGATGAAGAGACCGTCACAACTCCCATATTCGGGTCAGAGCGTGACGTAGATAGCCAATTAGTCACAGTATTTAGCACAATGATAAACGTAAACACAAAGGATAGAACAATAATATGAAACTTAAAGAATCAATAGAACACCAACGCTCAATCAACCAAATCGCTACGCAAGAACATCTAACAAAGTTCAACGAACTACATAATCGAGCTCAAGAATTTACGTCGGGTAGGCACGTCGTCGCCGGCGATGAAGTGCTCTTTGGACTGTTGGTAACAAAGGGCGGGGGTACATTCCCCCTCCCATCTGGAACCGACATTCCAGAATTTGAGCTAGAAATGTGTACGTTTCACGAAGATGAAGTCGGCGTGTTATATGAAGATGATACGTTATTTTCAAATGAATCGGCAACGTGGTTGGCCCATATGGCTAAAATAGGATAATAATATGAAATTTGAAGTATCAGTACAATGGGTTGGAACTCGATACGGTTGCTTCGGCGGACCGTACTATGAGCCAATGGAAGCAAAAAACCTACTGGAACTGCATGAGATCATACGTGAAAAGTATAAGGATAGGGATGAAAGAGCTCATGTATACGTTCGTTTACAACAACCTAGGGGAAGGACACTTAGTGCAATGTTAGGTAACGGCGGAATTTTGGCAAAGGAGATTATGGGAGTACAGCCAATGCAGGTGGATGCTGGGATAAAATTTACAACTATCTTTAAAAGTGAAAAAACTGAATGACTAACGAAGAACTATTAGAACTAAAAACAAATCCGAATGCAAATGGTGAACCAACCATCCGCGAATACCTTCATCTGTTATTACTGGCAATCTGGCAAGAAGGAGAAGGGTTCTCAGGCAAAAGACCGTTCGGTGATAGTGGATGGGAATATGATTTGTATGTTCCTTTAATACGACACGGTATTGTTGATGGTACGCTTGATGAAGAACCAGATACACCAGAAGATTTAGATGAAGATGATAGTGATGAATGGGATGAAGATGATGATGAACCTTACGAGATGCCTGAACCAGGATTAATGGAAGCAGCATACAAATTGGAAGATGAACTTAAAGAAAAAGAAGTTTTAGAATCTTATAATTTAGATTACGATGGAGATGGTGTTGTATCAGAAGAAGAACTAAAGGCGGATATTAATAAAGATGGTGTCTTATCCGAAGAAGAACAAAGAGCTCTTTATGAAAACACTTGGAAACGAGCGTATAACGGTGCACCATACTACTCACATCCTTGGTTTGATTGGAAAAAATCCGAGAGATGGATTAATGATCGAGATGCAATAAACTACTGGTTACGGTTCAGAGGAGGTAATCAAAGTGCACTTAATGAGTACCAAACTAAGTACCCTACCGACTTTAATAAAAAAACTTACTAAAAATTAGGTTAGTTCAATTATTTTTCGTATATTTACTTTATAATAAACTATAAAAAATAAAATATGAATTTAGGTTACGCGTGTATAAATTCTACATTGGGTTCTCAAAAACCAAGAATAACAACAAACAGAAGTATGATTAAACGAACCTTCACAGAGAGGGGAATTAATTATGCCAGTGAACTTGGTTTGTTAAACGCTAAAGATTTATTTACAATACTAAAATGGAACAATAAACACAACATAAAGTGTTTCAGAACTTCCTCGGATATATTCCCATGGGGAACAGAGTATGGACTACAAAACGCCCCTGATTATAAGGAAATAGAATCTATCTTACAATCATGTGGTAAGTTTGCTAAACAAAACGGAATCCGCATCACATCACATCCAGGCCCATTTAACGTATTAGTATCTCCACGAGAACATGTGGTTGAGAATACTATAAAAGATTTAGAGTTACATGGTAAGGTGTTTGATATGATAGGGTTGAGTAGAACTCCATACAATAAACTAAACATCCATTGTAATGGGGTGCATGGGGATAAGTTATCTGCAATGGATAGATTCTGTAAGAACTTCGAAAGGTTATCAGAATCAGTACGTAGTAGGTTAACAGTAGAGAATGATGATAAGGCAAGTATGTATTCCGTAAAAGATTTAATGTACATACATGAGCGTATTGGAATTCCAATTGTATTTGATTATCATCACCACCAATTTTGTACAGGTGGATTATCAGAACAAGAAGCATTAGAACTTGCAATTACTACATGGCCTAAAGGAATTACACCAATGGTACACTATTCAGAATCAAAAAGATTACATGAAGAGAATATTAAGATAAAGGAACAAGCACATTCTGATTACATAACAAAGTTACCAAACTTATATGATAACGTAGTGGATGTAATGGTTGAGGCTAAAGCAAAAGAATTATCAATTTTACCATTTATTAACTAAAGATGGGAAATTTAAATGCAATCGTTCCCATAGTTGTGATACATAAAGGCCCTCGTAAAAACTCTAAAATTAAAATGGAAATATTTAATAATATACGAGTAGATGATATTATATCCTCATCAAAACGAAAACCACTAATACACAATTCTGTAAAGAAATGATGAAATTGAAAAATAATTCAGAAAAATTAGGCGTAAAACAATTTTAGTGTGTATTTATAGTACACAGACATTAACATCAAAGGAATAAGCATATGAGTATTATTGAAGGAATTTTATTAATTACGGCGTTGTACGCATTCTACTTGGTAGTAAGGCAACGTCAAATAACACAGAAATTTACAAGAACAATCGAGAATATACACGAATCATATAAACAGACACGTGGCAATTCTGGAACAGAAACGGCTTCAGAGTATGGAGATAATGAATCACATGATGTAGCCAATGATACCCAAAGACCTAACCCTAGAAAAGATGTAGACAACCTCACCGGGCCAACTCCTCCAGCAAATGTAAACCCGGCCCCAGTAGTAGACAAACCCAAACCATAGGATATGTAATGTAACATAACATATGACATTACGCTGAAAGGATACGGGTTGAAAAACTTCGTATCCTTTTTTCGTTTTATGAAATGTTGGTGAAGATGAAAATAAGTGTTGACTTTCTGTGATAATATTCGTATTATTATATAGTGTTCTTTAAATGAATGGAGTGGTAGAAAGTTAAAACGGGTTCGATTCCCGTATCGATTGGTATCGTATAGGCGGGGAGCCGTCGCTTAGTAGGTTCGATTCCTGCCCATTCACAATTAGGCAAGCGCTGTTACGCTTGTTCTGTTTTTTGACTTATTGTTTCCTTTTATTGATACTTGCTGATGTATAGAATCCAGCGAGTCAATAATCCCTCGACCTTCGGGTCGGGGGCAAAAACAAATATATGCTATGGTTGGGCAGGTGGTGAGCCCCCCGCGCTGTAAACGCGACGCCGAAAGGCTGTTCTGGTTCGATTCCAGTCTGTAGCACTATGGATGGTGACAATTAATCCCCGGCCTGATTAACCGGGGATATACCCGGTCTGAATAACCGGTTCCATCCGTATTCTTTATGCTCCAGTAACTCAGTGGTGAGAGTTGTGGTCTTATATACCATCGGTCGCAGGTTCGAATCCTGCCTGGAGTACAAACTCAGTAACCTTATACACGGGGTTGGAAAGGAGTATCCAAGGAGGATATTCGCTGGGTGTTTATCGAGTGGCGATCCACGTGGCGCGGTTACTTCTTTTGGAAAGAAGGTTACTAGGGGTTCAACTCCCCTCCATTCGACATTTCGCTTTGAAATTGATTACTCAAAGCGACTTCGGGCAAGGCTACCAATCATCAGGACGTAAGCTCCCTGTGCGGCGTGTGAGCCCGAATTGGGGATTAATCATCCCGATAACATTACCGGGATACTGGGGAATGTTTGATTTAGTTCAAATGTGGCCGCCCCATTGCTGAGGTAATCGTGGGTTCAAATCCTACTATTTCGGTATTAATTGATACGTATCAATCCGATGTGCATGGTGAAAGACCAAATACATACCAATTAAATTTGTATAGATACATTGAACAGACAAGCAGGCCTTAGTACCAATTATACGGCGACCAAGGAAAAGGGCTATTTCAAGATAGATGCGCCGTTTTGGGGTTATGTGTGTATACATTTAATAATTTCTGTTCTCTATCAGAAGCATCGCTATCCCGCCGGCAACCAAGGGACAATGATGGCATCAAAATAGAACATTCGCCCCCTTAGTTCAACGGAAGAACAATTGCCTTGTAAGCATTAGATGTTAGTTCGATCCTAACAGGGGGCTCAAATCATCATTCGAAAATATAACTATCTTATATTTATATGTAGTATGTAACTCGAATATGATAATAGGCTAATATGAAGAAAAGAAATGGAATGACTTGTTCGGAAGCTGGTATGCTTGGTTCAATAAAATCAGCGATAGTATCCAAACGCAAAAAACAAAAAAGAATAGTAGAATATAACTTAAATCCTACTAAATGTAGAAATTGTAATGTATCATTTTCATATGATAAACGCCATAATAGATTTTGTAATAGATCGTGTTCTGCTTCATATAATAATATAGGAATTGTTAGAAACCATATAGGCGGACCGCCTAACCATATTACAATTAATAATTGTAAGTGTTGTGGTGAACATACTAAAAATAAAAAATATTGTTCTCGAGGATGTTATGGATCTCATATGCGAATCATCGTATTCGATAGAATTGATTCCGGTTCAATTTCGGAATGGGTTGGTGCATATAAACGATACCTTATATACAATAACGGCCCCGTATGTAAAATGTGTGGTTGGTCAAAAACCAATCCATTTACAAATACAATTCCAATTATTTTGAATCATATTGATGGAAATTCTGACAATAATAGCTTGAACAATTTAGAACTTATTTGTCCAAATTGCGATTCAATGACGCAATTTTATAAAGGAGCTAATGTTGGCAATGGTAGATTTGCCAGAAGGCTCCGATACAAAAAAGATATGGAGCGAATAAAATTAAAATAAGCAACAAGACTGTAGAGTAATAGCGCAATTCGGCACCTCTCAGGGTTGGAATCATAATGATTTCAGTATTGTAAAGCAGATGGAGGTTCGAATCCTTCCAGTTTATGTTGTGTATGCTCCCATGGGCAAACTGGTAAAGTCGCCTGATTTAGGGTCAGGAGTTGTCTCGGTTCGAGTCCGAGTGGGAGTACAATTAGAAAGCCATACTAGGAGGAATCTGTGTGAATCAGACGTGTATACCTTGCCTCACGATATGCATGGATTTGGTTCTGTAGGCTAATTGGGAAAGCCGCTATGCTCAAAATATAGTGTTTGTCGGTTCGACTCCGACCAGAGCTACAAATATCATTCACGGTAGAAGTCCGTGGGTAAGGACTCTGCTATTAATATTCAGACGAGCAAACTGACATGGTCGGGTTGCAAGATTGACGTTCCGATGATATTACGGCGGTTACTTCGTCGCTGATTCCTGTCAGAATTGGTTGTGGTGAATTCCGGTGGTATGACAGTACCATTCTTATATCGTCTAATGGCTAGGACATCCGACACAAAGTTCGGAAAAAATGGGTTCGTTTCCCATTGTAAGAACAAATGTTGAAGAAAAATCAACTATCTGTTTCTAGAACAGATGGGATTAATGCTCTTCCCAGGAGGAGTTAATAGGTGAAACTTAAAAGTAATCTAGAATCCGGCGTAAGTACGACGCTTAAATAACAGTACATTCATGTCATGTTCGACTAACGGTAGGTCATTGCTCTTTCACAGCAAAAATACGGATTCGAATTCCGTACGTGACACAAAAATGTAACTAGGTTAATATAGTTAAACGAACCGCAGATTATACATCACGAGTGGATATTCAATTTATTGGATAGAAGAAACATTGACGGTGTATGATCCGAGAAATACCGAAAATAAAACCGTTACATTTTATGGGCCCTGGGACTGCTAGGAGTGGTCGTCTCTTTTGCACAGAGAATATTCAGTCGGGTTCGAACCCCGAAGGGTCCACATTTGAATCGGCATCGGTTCATATACTAATCCAAGCTATAGAAACATATTGTAGGTACTTATGATATGAAGGCGAGTAGCAGGTACGCGGTATTACGTATCGACTTCGGCGGACGTTAACATCCAATGGAGTTTTATGGTTCGAATCCATAGAGTAGTGCACAACGGCGCAATTTGATACCGTTCGCGCCGTCTATATAAATGTAAATTTAAATTTAATGTGTATGAGTATCCTGATGGATTTGATTTATCATTGATAGATAAATATGGATGGTACGCTGCTAAAAATAAAGGTGATAATCCAAATGGTATAACTAGAGACCATATGATTTCTGTTAAAAGAGGTTGGGATTCTAATATATCACCTGATATCATCGCCCATCCTGCAAATTGTAAATTAATGAGGCATTTGGATAATATTAAAAAGAATGTAAAAAGTTCAATTGAAATCAATGAACTTATTACCAGAATTGATAATTGGCTCAATTAACACAATCTTCGTATAGAAGTATTGACAAACTTAACATATATTAAACAAAACGGTGAATACTATGAAAGATATGCACATTATAGTAAATGAATACCTTGAAAGAATTGAAAAGGAAAAGAACATCACCATCCTGTTAGCAGTTGAATCTGGAAGTAGGGCGTGGGGGTTCGCATCTGAAAATTCTGATTGGGATGTTCGTGTAATTTACACTCGGAAAGACGACTGGTACAACTCATTAAACAAAAACTGGGATGAAACATTCACTTCAGTCGGCGAAAATGATTTAGATGTACATGGTTGGTTACTACCAAAAGCACTCAACCTATTGAATAAAGGAAATTCAGCAGTACATGAATGGATTAATTCTCCAATCGTATACCGAAAGAATCCCACATTCTATGCTAGACTGGCAATACTAAGTAAGGGATATTTCAATCCATTACCTACCATATGGCATTACGTTGCATTGGCTCAGGGCAACTACCATAGATACATTGAAGATAAATCTGAATACAAACTTAAACGACTACTGTATGTATGGAGAGCCGTAATGGTTTCAAAATATGTTATGAAGTATTTGAAGTTCCCAGGAACCGCTATCAGTATACTATTGGATAGTTGGAAAGAACTAGAAGTTCCTGTTCAAATTCAAAGTAAGGTAAATCGATTACTTGCAATGAAGAAAGCAGGTACTGAAATGGGAGTCGGCACTTGGGAAGAATACTCTGATTTATTGGAATGGTTGGCACTTGAAATTGACAATATCAAACTTCATCTACAATCAGGCAACATTGCGGCAAACAAGGCAGATATTGAACCTCTAAACCGAGCATTCAGAAGATTCAAATAATCTTCACATAGTAATAGTTGACAATCACACAATTATTGCGTATTATGATCAAACACAACGGCACGTTGAACGGTTTAAATCCGTATACCTATGAAGGCACGTGGTGACGGAGTTGGATCCTTATACTTGTCTCTACCGTAAAAAATACGCTTATAAGGACGATACGCCAGAGTCGATAATCTGGCACTTGCATCTATAGCTCAGCTGGTAGAGCAGTCGACTCTTAATCGACGGGTCCTTGGTTCGAATCCAAGTAGTTGCACAAAATCAGAAATGATTTATATTCCTCAGAAGCTGTTATGGACCAGCGCTCGACTGTTAATCGAGAGATAGTAGGATCGTTACCTACCTGGGGAGCAAAGAAGTAGGCAGTAGACGAAGGAACATCGTCAGCTGGGGCGTCGATGGGAACGACATGTACAAGCCTGAAAGGTTCGAATCCTTCCCTATTTCCAACTGCACGAGTGGGCAAATTGGTAAAGCCGGCAGCGTTGAAGGTATGATAGATGGATAAGCCGGAATCGGAACTGATACATCTTAACACTTTACATTGGAGGTTCGACTCCTCCCTTGTGCACAAATTAACTTGGCCAAGTTTCTGTGAAAATCAGACGTGGACCGGGCATCGATAGTCACCGGCTTTTATCAGCGCATGTTCCAAGGCAGGCGATTAAGACTCCAAATCTTGATGTGAAAAGTTCGATTCTTTTCGCTGATGCAAATAGTAAGCCGATATGGTCTAACGGAATGACGGTACCTTGGTATGGTAGAAGTGACAGTTCGATTCTGTCTATTGGCTCAGATTTTGAAATTGTAAATATTGCAATTTGATATTATGAATAACACAGTAATGTGTAGCACTACGTAGAAAGGATGTACGGGTACTTGAGCATCCCTTGTTGAATGTTAGGAAAATGCGGAGTAGTTGACCTTCCCCTGAGTCTTAATCTACTACTTGGACCGAACGCAATAACGGCAAAACATTCTATTCATATTAAACTTGGGTATATTGTTCTGTAGCTCAATTGGTAGAGCATCACACTTTGAATGTGACGGTTAGAGGTTCGACCCCTCTCAGAACAACTATAAAAGAAGTAATTCTTTTATACATGGTGGCTGTGGTGTAATTGGTAGCACGCGAGGCTGTGAATCTCTCGGAGTCGGATCGTACCCGATCGGTCACCCATCATCCGCATATATGCCCTCCGTCTGATACGCGGTTGAAAGGCTAATTGGTAACATACAGGTTCAATTCCTGTTATGCGGACCGACCCCTGACAAGTTAGGATTGAGAATATCGATCTATATCTGTGAATAATGGACTACTGTCAGGCCACCATAGGGTTGAGACCTTACGGATAAGTCCAAGTGAATATGTGCACATTGAAACTTGGCAAAATTTAAAATAACGGTAAATAAAATGATTGGATTAATGGGAGTTAAAGACGATGGTACATTGGTTACACCAAATGGAACCGATTTAATTAGATTACCTTTACGGGTCTCTAGTATAATTCAAAGAATTCAACATAAGATTGCTAGGTTAACGCATTAATACTTAGCAAAAATAGTACAAGTATGCAAAGATATCCAGAAACGGATGATGTATCCAATATTAATTGGACTAATTTTATCATCATCGTAAAAACTGAAAATGATGCAAAGGCATTGAAAGATGCATTTCGTCATATACATGATTCTGATATTGATACTGGATTTGTTACAGTTAATGAATTGGCGCACCAATATCAAGATGCAAACAATATAGTTGTCGATGAAACGTTGTATATTGAAAATAGAAGTAAAATGAAATGGGTTATTGACTGAGTTCATATGCCCGGTTAGCTGAGATGGTTTAGCATTGGTGTTACATACCAAAGACATTGGTTCGAATCCAATACCGGGTACAACGTGTTTTATCAATTTTAACGTTCAAGTGGATCCTACCATGACGATGGGTAATAGGTGAAGCCAAATAAAAAATTGGCACATGTTCCTGTAGGCAAATTGGTAAAGCCACTAGATTTAAGCTCTAGTGATTGAGGGTTCGACTCCCTCCGGGAATACAAATAATATTATTATTTATCTGGGCTATTGGTGTAAGGGATGCATAAAACTCTTCTAAAGTTTTGGTCATAGTTCGAATCTATGATAGCCCGCGGTGAATTTAAATCTAATTGATTACATCTTCATATATAAATTTGACATCTTTTATTAAATGTTGTATATTTATATAAACAAATACACTGCGGGGTGGACTGGAGTCCGGAACCAGCTTGGTCTCATAAGCCAAATGACGCAAGTTCGAATCTTGCTCCCGCTACCAAATGGACTATATTGACAGTTAGTACAAGAAAACATTCGAGGCTGAGGGCTTGTACCCCGATGAAGCTTCAGTATGGCAGATTGAGTTGGAGCTCAGGAAGGAATCATATCCCTTTCTTGACTGGATCGAAACCAGTATCTGCTACAAATGAAACTAAAAAAGTACAATAGAATCAAATTCAACGATAAACCACTAACAAAGTTTTGGTGTTTTGGTTGTGATGGTGATATAGTAGAACAAACGAAATCATGTAGAAGGTGCGGTAAGAAAAATAGAAAGATAAATTAAGCGAGATAGGTGTTTATAGACGCATGACTGACTTCCAATCAGTAGGACGCGGGGCAGTACCGCGATTTCGCTCAAAATGTAACGTTACATTGTATGGAAGCTGACGTGCTAAGTGGTAGCACCCTAGTCTTGAAAACTAGTGGAGCCTTAATTGTGCTTGGGGATCGTACCCTCCGGTTTCCTCAATGGTAGATTGGCAGAATGGTATTGCACCATCTTGGAAAGGTGGAGAGCCTCTCATACGGCTCTATAGGTTCGAATCCTATATCTATCGCATTGGGAATTACTGAGGTTGGCTCCTCAAATAGTTTGCTAAACTATAGTGGCCGAAAGGCCAGAGGTTCGATGCCTCTAATTTCCGCCATTATGAATATTACGTGAACAGGTTGTAATTCACATCGATATGTTATATTATGTCTGTATCAATAACCAAAAATCGATACATACAAATGACTCAATTTGATAAAATTATAAAAGACCTGACCAATATCCAAAATAGTGTTATGGGGCATAATGAACTTTTACATAAAAACTATAGATTTTTAGGTGGAAGGGATTTCGAATTAAACGGGCTATGTTACCCGATATGTGAGTGTTTGTATTATAAATATCCAGATGATCTTCAACCTCATATGTTGAAATATGGGAACGGTATCACTCATTGGTATCTTGTGTTCAAAGAAACGAATCAGATAATAGAAACAGTTGAACCAGGCGGATTGAACTTAAATATGTTTACATATAAAGGAGGCAAACGAAGGAATTTTAGAACACAAACCCCATCTAAACGGGCAATGAAAATTTATGAAATGTCCGAACGATATACACTGTTTAATCAGTAAATATGAAAATAATAACTTTAGAGCAATTTTCTAATATATTAAAACATTAAATTAATATAAGTTTATCGTTTACCAGTCCGTTGTATATTTATATGAAATAATGTACCAGTTATCTGGTATATTTTGAAACTGAACAAAGTTGTATAGATGATATATCGTATTCTTAGGAGATAATTCATGGATGGGCACATTGAAAGTGGGAATATTGTAAATTCCAGACCGGTTGAAACGGTAGATATATCATCAGTCGTCGATTGGGGATTTAGACTCGTATCAATGGTTATTTTACCTCTTGTTCTTTGGATGATTACAATGCTTATATCAATTGATAAACGAGTAGCAATCATGGAAGGAAACAGATTAACAGCTACAGATGGGATGGAATTACGAGTGGACATATCAACGATTCAGAAAGATCTATTAAAGGGAGAGCGACGAATTGGTACGCTCGAGGAATGCCAAATAAAAATAAGAGTTGGTGATCAAAAAAACTGCTAGTATACATAGAGGTTTGTAAAATGTCAATTAATTTGAAACGGGAAATTACACTTGAAACGGGATTGAAGGCAACGGCGACATTCGCATATATTTTGGTTGTTATTAGTATGTGTTACGTATTGATAGGTGCGGGGGTTGGCATGAAAGCCGAACAAATCCCATCGGAATATCAACAATATGTGACAATAAATAAATAACAATATTGTGTGAAGTAGTTGACTTTTACGGAAATATTCCGTAATATAGGTATATGAAAAATAATAACTATATATTCCTAGACTTCGACGGTGTATTGAATTCAACCGATTTTGTTTGTAGAAACAATAAGTACGAGCATCTAACTCGACGGGAAGTCCACGATAATTTACAGCCCGATTTAGTAGAAAACTTAAATGTGTTAGTAGAAGAAACCAATTCCCACGTAGTTGTATCATCAACGTGGAGAATACTCAACGATTTATCTCAACTTCAACAAATATTGAACAGAGCAGGATTCAAGCATAAATTGCTCGGTGTTACTCCAGGTGGAGGCGGATTCAGAGGAATCCAGATTCAAGACTATATAGATTCTCTTGATACTGAACCTGATCGTATATTAATAATTGATGATTCATCTGATATGGGGCATTTAATGCCCTATTTACTACGTACTACAATGCAGAATGGATTCAACGTGGAACGATTAGCATATGCAAGGGTATTGTTCAATGCTAACCTATATACAGCGACTCCTATTGAGTGGCAATATGATGCGTATAAGGATTGGCATAGAGAATCATCATTTAGAAGAGCAAGATGGAACCAAGAATACACAGAGGATACAATATAGTGAGCAAATTTAAAACAGTGAACGAAACAACGCATCCATTTCAGCCAATTTATATGGATGATAATGGTACAGTTAGATTTAAACCAAACAAAATTGTAGAACATTTAGCGAAGGCTCGGCTAAATGATTTATCAACACTTGGGTTCTCCGATGAAGATTGGGACCAATTTGCTCAATTAATTGGATATTCGGTATCGGCATGGGGAGGATTGTCTTACGTATCATCTGAAAACTGTAAGGTTGGTGATAGTATGGTAGATAATCCCGCGCAATCCGAAATTGAAATTAGAATTCAAGTTCTTGGAGAGTTGGTGAATATGTTGAAGAAAACATTAGCTAAACCAATCGCAGAACTGTATGGTATAGCAGTCGAAGATTTAACGGAAAGATATTAAGAAATAATGAAAACTATATTAGTAAATGTTTACGAAGCGTTGGTAAGTTGGTACTATGACAATATAGAACCAATTTATAGCTTCTTTAGATATGACATCCACCAAGGAATCAAAAGTTTCTGGATGTTCAGAAAAGCTATTTGGAATTTCCGGCCTTGGGACTATTCTTTTAATTTGGAAATATTCACTAGATCCATTGAATGGACAGCACAATCCATAGATACGTACGGCTTAGAGATTGAGAAATCAAAGAAGCCTAGAATAGAACAAATGAATCGATTTGTTTGGTTGGCTCGGAATTATGAAAATTCAATAGAAGCGGCAGAGGCAGAGCTTGGTGAACTTACTCCACGTGAAACGTTATTCACTGAATTGGGTGATGGTAGATATGAATTTAAAGTGGATGATCATGCACGAAACGTATTTGCCCGTTCAGATGAATTGGAACAGGAATACTGGAAAGAAATGTGGGAGATAATAGCTGGAGATATTGGTGAAGAACCTGTGAAGGATGTTGACGATGGTGGAAATGAGTATTATATTCATAATGGGAAAGATGCCAGAGGCTGGTGGTCATAATTATTAATTTTAAAAATCTGTTCAAATGGAAAATTCTCAACAATTCGCTGAACTAATTTGGGGCAGCGGCATATATATTGTGATTGGTTTGTTAGCGTGGATAGCTTATGTTATTCTAAAATACACATCGGTAACATTATTCGAAATTATCAGAAGCTACTATAGACTTTGGTGTAAATAATGGACAAAATATCTGCTGGGTTACGATCAAGGAGAAGGCAATTCTTTTATTCAGCTAAAGATAAAAGTGAACTGCCGACACCTATTAAACTACCAATCATAAATTTACAAGAATCATTCAAAAAAACAGCAGATGAAGAATCCGAAATGGATTAGGGTATGGTATTTTATACTGGCTATTATAGATCAAGGACCTCCACTTAGGTTCATTCGAAATCTTAGGAGCGGCCGGATGCTTGGGTTATTTCATCCTAGAAGTCACTATAGAATTGGTGGACGGGAAAAGCTAGGTTACAATACAAAGGAAACAGCTATCCTGAAACAGACAGAGATGACTGACAAGCGTGGTGTTGCATTTAAGAACTATCGCTGCATTTACTGTGGTAAATATCACTTAGGCGCCAATCGATATAGGGAAAGAAAAAATACCAATTCATAATATCTTCATCATAAAAAGTTGGACAAGTAATAAACTTATTGTATATTGATCTATACGAAACAACAAAAGACGACGATGAAAAACACCGTAGAACAAACCGATCTTACAGCATTAGAAGAAGTCGCTGAAGTATCAGCCGATGAACTTCAAGAAATGCGTGAATTTTTAAACAGACTTCGCGAATCGGGAACAACCAATATGTTTGGCGCGGCTGTTGATTTACAAGAATGGTTCGGATTATCCAAATCGGTAGCAAGAAACGTTCTTTCATTTTGGATGGAAAACTTCGGCAAATAAAATGAAACAAAGAACACATAACGCAGTTAAAAGCCACTTTCGTACTGACATGGTACAGAGTGGTGCTTATGATGGTAGATTCGGTACTCGAGTCGTAGTATCAAAGAAGAAACAAAAATCCAAACTAAATTGCCGAACGTTCCGGTATGAAGGATAATGAGAAATATACTTGATGTTATTGAAAAAATGCAAGATATTGCATTGGGTAACGATGAAAATTTAGTGGGACGATTGGATTACATCAAAAGATCAGCAATGTTCACATCACCAGAACAAATGTATGTTCGTTGGGAATATATTCATAATCTTATTGAAGATAGGTTTCCACAACCTAGAACGTTACAAGATTTGAAAAAATATGAACGATGGGAAATTGCACTTCTCGACGTATTTTTGGATAAATCAATAATAGAACTAATCATAAAAACACAATGAAAACTACAGAAAATGTACTTAATTTTCAACAAATATTGAAAGATGCTGTGAAGGCATCTGTACAAGTTGCTAAATTTGAAGCATATACCGAAGCCCTTGTTGCAATAGATGGAAAGGTTACTGAAACCGTATTTGATGATATCAATCAGCTTAGAATTGATATGGCACGAAAAATAATGAAGGATATGGATACAGAATGGGCCCAAAAATTATATGCAATAGCTCTTAGTGGACAAATACATTGAACGACATTAACAAACATATTACATACGAAAACATCCAACGTCACATTGATGATGGATTAATTCGTGTCCAAACACATCCAATATATCAGAATTTGAAGATTCTGAACTATACTCAAACGTGCCAATTTGAAAAGAAATGGACACCATTGACTAAAGCAGCACGTGGTTTGGTTGTGGATTTTGATGGCATGGTTGTAGTTGCTCGACCTTTTGAGAAATTCTTCAATCTATCTGAACACGTTCCATCCGATATTCCAACTAATTTATCATATGATGTATATGAAAAGATGGATGGTTCATTGGGAATTTTATTCAATTACAATGGAGAATGGATTTGGTGTACTCGTGGGTCATTCACATCCGACCAATGTATTTGGGCTAAGAATTGGTTTGAATCGAATCATTCTGAAATGTATGATGATTTGGAAGAAAGTTATACTCATTTATTTGAAATTTTGTATACGGATAATCGCATCGTCGTCGGATACGATTACGAGGGATTGGTATCGTTAGGGTCTATTCATACCGAAACTGGAATAGAAGTAGGTCCGAATGATAAATTCAGAATGCCATTGAAATATGACATGACATTGGAAGAGTTGGTTACGTATAAAGAAGCCAACTTTGAAGGATTTGTAATACAATTTTCCAACGGATTCAGAGTGAAGGTAAAGACCGAAGAGTACGTTCATTTACATCGTATTGTATTCGGGTTATCTACGTATAGAGTATGGGATGCGCTACGGGAAGGCAATCTGGAAGCGCTTATGAACGATTTGCCAGAAGAATTCCAACCTTGGGTGAATGGGGTGGTTAGAAATCTGATGGAGAAGTTCCACATGCAGTCCTCAATTGCATATACCGTAGTCAATCATTCTACAGTTGAAGGTGATAGGAAACAGACCGCATTGAATTATCAAAAAGTATTGATAAACCCAGCAGCGGCATTTGCAATTTTGGATGGTAAAGACCCATCTGAACTAATTTGGAAAACATTAAAGCCCGCATTCGAAACAATACAATAAAATCAATTAGATAGAGGTTATTCAATATGGATATTATAAAATACGGAAACCATTTTTACATCATACCAGGTGTGGGCTTATTCGGCGAAAAGGGGCATTATATGTACTTAGAAATATTTTGGTTGAAATGGGGATTATCGTTTACTATATATGATAATGAATAAATATTAACACAATCTTCATTTGACTTGTGTTATGTTTAGTAGTATATTGTATATATGGAAACGGAACTAAAACATATCACATTACAAGATGCTCTAATGGCATCTGGTCTATTTCAAAGTAAATCTGATTTGCGGCGGAACGTTAGACAAAATGGTGTCAAGTTCAACGGAGTGCTTGTTGATGAATTTGAACTTGTTGAATCACTTGATGTTGATTGGTTCAGATGCTTATTGATGAATTTTAATGGTGCTCTTGGGCTCACTAAGCAACACAATACCAAATTTCTTGCGGTAGTACAGAAAGGAAAACGCAACAAAGAATTACTGAAATTTACAGAAGATAAAATAGAGAAACTATTATGAACAGTCGTGAAATAAACGCCAAACTGAAAAATGGCATGAACGTCGTTATTGGATATACAATTGATGGGTATAAACCATTACTTGATTTTGTTGAAGATCCAAACGGCAATGAAATTGAAGAGTATGATGATTTTGAAGTATATAATATTATATCTGCCGCGGCTGTGGATGAATTCATTGAGTACAACGATATAGACCGATGATAGATAAAATGAAAGAACTTACCTTAAAAGAAAAACAAGAACTGTGGATGTTGCTCACACTGGAATCAAACCACCGCCATTATAGCGGCAATGTAGAATCATCTAAACAATTGGATGAAATTAAAGCGAAATTGCATATAGAAAACTATCCAGAAGATCCTGTGTTAAAGTGGATTGATGTGGATGCTGGAACAAAATTTCAATTTTTACATGACATTAAGCATACCCCGGAATCAAATATAGTATATCTGAAATTAACAGATGGATTTGCAGTTCGTATTCAAGATGCAAACACTAATTCATTAACCGGACAGCCATTTTTATCTACGGGTACGACATATCCAATTGTGATAGTAAACTAATGAAAGAACTAGTATTACTCAGAGGGATTCCAGGAGCAGGGAAATCATCGGTAGCCAAAATGATGGAATCATTAGGTGCGCTTATCATCGCCGCTGACGATTTTCATATGATAAATGGTGTTTATGACTGGAAACCAGAACGTGTCGCTTGGGCGCATCGTATGTGTCAACTTGCAACCGATAAGGCTATGGCATGTAGAGAACCTGTAATAGTGGTACATAATACATTCACTACTGAAAAGGAAATGGAGGAATATGTGCAATTTGCAGATAAATACGGATATACCGTGCGCACGTTGATTGTCGAAAATAGACACGGTAGCAAAAACGTACATAATGTACCTGACGCTACATTGGACAAAATGGAAAGGAGATTTTCAGTAAAACTGAGGTAGAGATGAAAAAATATTATGACTTGTTTAATTCATTAACTGATATTAATAATGAATTCAAATGTAAGGCTCCTGATTTAAGAGATGTGAATATATTATTTGCGGCATATGAATATGAAACATATTCAGGCAACGCAATTGTTATATTCAACCAATATGATAAAATGTATATGGTTGAAGGTTCACATTGTTCTTGTTACGGATTGGAAAATCAATGGACACCCATTGAAACTACAAAGGAAACAATTGAAATGAGATTGGATAAGGGAGCTTATTATGGTATCTTTGGAAGATATTCAGATGAAATTAGAAAAGCAATACAATGAGAATACTTAGTTGTCCTATATGTTGGGAAAGGGAATGTGATTGTCCTCCAATCAATTCAAATAAAATTGATCAATTGAAACATGAAAACGAACAACTCAGATCGAAAGTCGAAAAATTGGAAAGTGAAATTAAAACATTAAAGTATATGGCTAAAATTACTTTCAATATTAAATAATATGAATTTCATACGTTCTTCACATTAAACATTTGGATTATTCGACAACTTATTGTATATTGATCTAAACGAAAGAAACAAAGTGATGAATAAAGTAACAAACATAACAATTCAACGATTCCCAGCTAACTCAGAAGTTAGACCGACGGAAGATGGATATTATATTGGATCGGATGGCGAGTATTACAAATTTACGGCCGGATGGTGGTTTGAATTTGAAGAGAACCAGAAAGGTTATTACTCATATCACGAATGGGTGAAAAGTGAAGATCCAGTTTGGGATGTGGTTCACGGCCCAATTCCAATGGACAAATAAAATGAAAAAGATAAAATACACACTTTATGTATCATATGATGGACATTTTATCCGGGATGAAATGTGTAAAGTCGATGAATTTGATTCATATGAAGCTGTTTGTATTGCGTTGTTGGACGCTAAGAAAACCCAACTCATATACAAAAGCGAAATTATCGATTCCAATGGACAAATAAAATGACAGAAAAAAGAACAGCAAAAGTACAGTACAAGGTAATATCTGATACCCATTTTTGGCATCGGCATATTGCATTGTACGTACCAGATAGGGCGCGGGCCTTTGGATTTAAGATTCGAGATGCGCCTATGGGGTATACATCGAAACAAATCAAAGAATACGGAGATGCTTGGACTCGTACTCCTGAATGGGAGGCTAGTCTTGCCCATATGTCAAATCATATGATGGACATTCTTGTAGACCAAAGCACGGATGATGATGTATTGTATTTTCTTGGTGATTTGTCATTCCAGTTTGGCACGTATAAGGATTGGTTGGCTGAAAGACTTTCCGATGTGAAGGGTGAAATGAGATGGATTCTCGGTAATCACGATTCAGTTCTTGATAAATACGGAGAAGTTAGACCGACCGCCCAGAAAGTAGTCGACAACTTCGCTTTCGTTGGACAAGCCGATTACAAACAATATCACGGAAAGCACGTATTCTTTTCACATTACCCACTCCACATCCCAGCCGCTGATAAGAGTAGACTTGTTTCGATTCACGGACACACACATGGTTCGATCGACAACCCAGTCGGCAGAATCGATGTTGGTGTGGATAGTCTTTATGGGCTTTCGAACAACTATCCTGAGTTGGTAGATGGTAAGATTTCGAATTATTCATTTGAACCAATTTCACTTCGTACCGCTATGGAACTAGCGGAAATGGAACTTCCAGCGGCTTACGATGCAGGTGAAGGAGAAATTACATTCTAATGCACATTTGTCCAGATGAACTAATTGCTATTCAATTTATCATTGAATCATTCACGTTTATCAAGTCTTTTTTAATTTCGTTTCGTATATTTATATAGGAAATCAAAGAGAATAATATGAAACTCACAGATATGCTGCCAGAATCGGCAACGGAAGTAGAATACGTCACATTAAAGAAAGGTGAATTATTCACGTATAAGGATGATAAGACGGGTCATATTGGAAAAAAGATTGGGCCCAAATCATACACAGATCAACGTGGCAGGAAACACGCTATTGATAATGGAGATAGAGTTGTCCGTGTTAGAAATGAATCATCTCTAGCCGAACGCAAATCTAAATCAAATTACGAAATCTACCATAAGACATTAACGTCCGCCGCTTCTGAGGCTCTGTTATTGGTTAAGAAACGAGGATATGTTGTTGTGGATGATAGTTGGTTCAATCAAGTAGCTACTGGTCCTCGTAAACCACAGCCAGGAAAAACAAATAGTTATAAAATAGAACTAACAAAGAACGATAAACCAGTTAAGAATATGCTTGTGTTTCAAGTATATGGACTTGATGGCCCTACCAATAACAATTACGAACTAACGGCTTACATATCCTAATTCGGTGCCAAATCTAAAAATAAACATACCAAAGGATATACAAGATATCCATAAATTGTTCAAGAAGAATGGCAAACAGCTCTATATAGTTGGAGGAGCGATCCGTGACGCCATACTCGGTAAATCTCCTAAAGATTATGATTTGGCAACAAATGCAACTCCTGACGAAATGCTACGTATTGCCAATCGTGGTGGTTACAAGACATTAGAATTGGGCAAATCATTCGGCGTGATTGTTATACGGACAAAACAGACACCCGATGGACACGAGATTGCCACGTTTCGAAAGGATATTGGAAAGGGCAGGCGTCCGGATTCAGTTGAATATACTGATATTAAGGGTGATGTTGAACGCAGAGATTTAACTATTAATGCACTATTCTATGATATGGATAGTAAACAAATAGTTGATTTGGTTGGTGGAATCGCCGACCTTAAAAAGAAACAAATCAGAACAGTCGGAGTACCAACGGAACGATTCGATGAGGACCCATTGCGTAAACTAAGAGCACTTAGGTTCGCTGGTTTGCTTAAAGGTACGCTTGGCAAGGAAACGTATAAGGCACTAAAAGACAACCCATCGTTAGGCGGAGTCTCACCTGAACGCATTAGGGATGAATTTATAAAAGGTATACTTAAATCGAAATCAACAAAGGCTTATTTCAAAATGATAAGTGATTTGGGCTTTTGGGGTCAAATCCTACCGGGCGTCCACGTAGCTACTGATTACATTGAAACCAATGACTACGAAATTCAATTGGCGTGGTTATTGAGAAAGAATAGTTCAACTATCCTTAAAAGTAAGTTGAACTATCTAAAGTATTCAATAGAAGAATCACGCAACATACTATTTTTATTAATGTTAAGCGAATTCAACCCTGATGATATATTTCTTATTAAGAAAGCCCAAGAAAATGTAAATCTATCTGATAGACAGGTATCAAATTGGGGTAAGCTAATAGGCTCGGCATCCAATATACAACGCATACTGAAATTTAAGTTGTCAATCAATGGTGAGGATTTACTTAAAATGGGATTGAAAGGAAAACAAATCGGTGACAAGATGAAAGAACTTGAAACTAAGAAGTTTCTAGGATTAAATGAAAGTATGATGTCACTCAAATCGTATATGTTATTCGGTGGAACATATGTTGTGTAGGGCATTATTTTCACTATATACGATTTAGACTAACTAATTATATCGAAATCATATACTTATAAGTAACAATACGAGTATATAATGGATTACAAAAATCACTACAGAAAATTAATAGAGACTAGAATTAACAGAACATTGGATGATACAGTATACTATGAAAGGCATCACATCATTCCTAAATGTGTCGGTGGCTCGAACTCAACGGAAAACACCGTGCACCTCACAGCGAGAGAACATTATGTTGCTCATTGGTTGTTGTTTCGTATTAGACCACATTCAAATGGATTAGCATTATCATTTTGGCGAATGTCACACATCCAACCTCCAAAAACTGAAAGATACTATAGCATATCATCTAGAGCATATTCAGAAGCAAAACAAGCAATGGCAGATGCGAATAGGAGACGAGTAACGGGTAGAAAGATAGAAGAAAAGCATTTAATTAAATGGAGACGTAATAAGAATAATAGTAGAATGGTAATCAATATGGTTACGAATGAAACATATCCAACTGGAAAGGCGGCGTGGCGCGCCCACTATAAAGATGTGATGTCTTATAGTAATTTTAATTCCTATTTGAGAGGAAAGGTAAAGGGTATCAAATTTGAATATGATGGGTATGAAGGTATTTTAAATTGGAAATATTCCAATGATGCAAACCGGACGGAATATCCAGATGCTGACCCGATAGCGGTTGGGTCAAATAGATTTAGTGCTAAGAGACGGATGCTGAATGTAGTAACAGGCGAAGAAATGAATTCAGCCCGTGAAGTATATCGAATGTTTTTTGAAGATAGAATGGTATTTGAAAGTTATATTGGATATGTTCATGGTACATTGGCTCATATGAAAGAAAAGAAACGAAACGAATTTGATGATAATATTTATCATTGGACATATAAAGAGAATATAAATGCTATGTAGGGCATTATTCCACGAATCAGCGGAAGTTAGGAAATTAACCGTTCTAGACTTTGATGACACCATTGTTTCATCCAACTCAATGGTGCGCGTAACTGATAGTAAATCAGGCAAAACACGCAAATTGACTCCAGGTGAATATGCGGTTTACAACCCAAAACCAGATGATGTATTCGATTATTCTGAATTCGATCAAATAAAGGAACCAACTGAAATCAAAGCCGTTACCAATGGATTGCGTAAAGTAACAAAGGTGATGAGCGGACATGATGTATTCATACTAACCGCACGTGGTTCATACAAACCAATTAAAGATTATCTAAAAGATATCGGTATTAATACCAATAAATTACACGTAGTAGCACTTGGTGATTCGAATCCTCAGAAAAAAGCAGATTGGATTGAAGAACAGATTGATAAAAACGGATACAATGATATTTATTTTATAGATGATTCAATTAAAAATGTACGAGCAGTAAAAAGAATGCTTCAAACTAAAAGCGACATTCGATTTAAGGTGCGACATGCTAAATATTAGAGAAACCAATGAAACTAAAGAAAATACTACAAGAAGTGCAATTTCCATTCTTAAAGAATTATATTGCTACGCATCCTGAAGCCCAGAAGGGTACAGCGACACATGAAGATGTATTTGAATTGTATGCAAACGAACTCCACAAAGCAATTTGGAATAAATACCATACAATGAGCTTTGCCAAAGGGACCGCTGGTAAATTTAACAGCGGTTGGGATGTGGATATGGACTTTCATTCTGGAAATATTATATTATCTCATGACGCTATATCGGATGAAGATCCAATGCCAGTGGTGGTTGGTTCTAAACTGAGAGGTAAATCGGTTGATTGGATTTCAATCGACTATATCAGTGTAACTCCACACTGGCAAGGGCATCGTGGTATTGATGGAAGTGCGGATGTGGTTGGATATGACGACGAAAAGAATGAAGTAGCATTTGATGATATTTCAGTTGATGTGTATCCAAAATGGACCGGAGATATTAAAAAGGATTTGAAGCTATGGGAAGATGGTGCACGGAATATAATAAAGAATATTATGAACAAACTCCCAAAGCATGATGCAAGTGCATCACGTGATTAAATAGAGACGACAATGAAATTAAAAGATATAATGCCAGGATTTAGTAAAACAAAGAAACTATCAAGCGATCCAAAACAACTATATAATGAAGCGTCAATGGGTAAATTTGAATTTCAAGATGATATAGATGACTCATTGGCTGATTTAGTGTCAAATATGGAAGAAACTAAAAAAACTCTCATATCATATGTGAACACATCCCCACATTATCATGAATTAGGTGGAGTTGATTCTAGTATAAAACAAGTAAAAAGTATAAAAGCCGACGCTGATAAATTGCTAGTTTTATTTCAGAAGATTAAAAAGGAAAACCTATAAACATCTTAGATTTGGGATTGTAGTTAAAATAGAGAGAGAACATTGCTTAGAGAAAACGACTTTTTGGAAGGGAAATATAAGATGATGTTTGATGCACCTCAAGCTAAGGCGCATCCATTTCTTATATATCAAGGAAAACTTTATGTCGGTGACGTTAAAGCCATGCACGCCAATCTATTAATACAGAAGTTTGACAGTGATGATTTGGCATATTCAGGTGATGGTAGAATATGGGCGGGGCCGAAAATAATCACTTTTTGGGAATGGCCAAATAACCTGAAATCGTTCCTTAGTAAATTGACAAGCGAAGCATCCAAGCAACAAGGAATTAAGATTGATTTAAAAACTTGGAAGCTTGAAGTAAAAGACCCAGACACTAAGAAACTTATTTACGTTCCAATATCAGATGTATTGAGTAAAGATACCAAACTTATTAAGCAAGGTAAATCTGTTATTTTGAAGCATTTGGTTTCTCCAATGAGTAAGGAAAAAGAAGCAGTACCATATGGTATGGGTTCTCGTAAACGACCAACCGGGATTAAACCCGGTGAATCACCCGTTCAGGCTAGATATCGTATAGTAGCTGAAGCTCACCAAACACGAGATAAGATATATCGAATGGCTGCTGAGCAAGCGTTCAAATCATTACTTAAAGAGGCAAAGAAAACATCAAGTTGGAAAAAGAATGGAACGTTCGCTACGATGGAAACATCAAGTGGAGTATTGGCATTTGGTGTACTTATGGAAGATGTTGATGTTAGATTTAAGGATTTAGTATTTCTCATCCATGGCTCGTCGGACGTTAGAGGCGTTTACGCTAGAAATGTATTTCCTAAAAAGGGAGGTGGGTCTGACATTATAGATTTGAATATTATTCCTAATAGTTTGATGAAGTCCATTATGAGCGGCAAGATTGGAAAGTCAATCGCCATTCCAGCGGCACTCTTGGATAAGAGACAACTCGTTATGCATGAAATGCAACATTATTTGAGTATTAACAAACGACAAGGAGCAACTGATAATAGACAAGCCGTAAAAGCTGGGAGTTCAGAATATTATAATAGTTCAGAAGAAACAAACGCGTACTACCAGCAAGGGGCTGATACGTTTGAAGAGATGATTAAGGTAGCAATAAACGATGTTGATTATGCTCGAATCATTAAACGCACAATTTCAGATAAGTTTCCTGAATTCATTAAGAACGTATTCAACAAGAGAACATCCATGAGAATATGGCATGGCCCTTGGTTAGATAACTTGAATGATGATAATAAACGCAAGTTTATAAAAAGAGTAGCTGGTTTGTATAAGAAACCGGCAATCCAATTATATAATTTATAATACAAAACAAAATCGGTTATGATAGTAGCACCAATGTACATACTATGTGACATATGTGGAGGTGACATGCATTTAATGTGGTCATTAGACGACGGTGATTGGTTTTTCGTACTTGATACGGCTCCAACTCATGATGGTGTACATCTTAAAATGAAATGTACCACTTGTAATCATACTGAAAATCCGGATGGAAAGACAGAATCCGAAATCGAAGATTACAACTTGCTTAGATTTAAAGTAGTGACAACTATGATTAAAAATGGAATGTATCGATTGGTAAGATGGGCATGAAAATATTAGTAATAACGGGAAGCAGAGCGATATGGGATAGCAATGTCGTATTTAGGATACTAAAAAAATATGAAAGTGAAGGATTTACACATTTAATGAATGGAACCGCCGCTGGTGTGGATAGGTTGGCTCGAAGTTGGGCAGTTGAATGTAATATTATTCCAATGGATAGACCTGCGGATTGGAATGAATATGGATTATCCGCCGGGCCCAAGCGGAATATAGATATGATAGATGAAGCTCATGTAAAATCAAGCGGCAATTGTGAATTGTGTGTTATATGGGATGGTACTTCTCGAGGCACGAAGCAAGCACATGATTACTGGAAATCTAATTACCCGCAATCGCATGTTCAGATTCATATTGAAAATGTGTTACCCGATTGGGGGAAACGTAATATTTAATGATATCTTCACATTAAACATTTGGTATTCCCGGAAACTTATTGTATATTGATCATAGATGTAAAGAAACAAATATGATAAAATGACAACAGAAAGATTACACGTCGAAGCATGGGAATATATGATAGGTCAAGACCGAATAACCGAACTACGAGGAGAAACAAAATGAAAACACACAACCTGAGAATAGCCCCCGAATACTTCCGTAGCGTTGAGGACGGGTCAAAGACGTTTGAGATCAGGATCAACGACCGAGGCTTTCAAGTTGGCGATACGCTCATTCTGCAAGAATGGGACACTGAAAAATGCGATGGGTATCAAGGTGAAGGATATACAGGTCGCGAAATCACCCGAACGGTTACGCACATGACCGACTTTCAGCAGGTGAAAGGATACGTGGTTCTTGCCCTAGCCGCCCCCGCGCCTTCGGATAAATGGATGACGATAGAATGGGTTGAGGAAATGCGTAAAGCTGCCATTGATCGACATATGGGATGTACTAATGACCCTGTCCAAAGCACCGCTAATGAATTTGCGTATATGGTTAGACAGGCCATCTTGCACGATACGGAGCCAATCACCCCAACCGAAAGCGGAAAGGAGAAACCCTCCCTTAAGTGGGTGGATGAGATAGCCCAAGCCCTGCATGGCAATCGTGTTGGAGGGTTTGTCAAAACGCGCGGATGGAATCAAGATGGAGAACAAGAGCGTCGGATTGAAGATTTGTTGAGGCTTTACGGTGCAAGTTTTGCAGAACGGGTCAAAGACCATTTAACCAAATAGGAGAAACCAAGTGAACGCGATAGAAAAAGGAAGAAAAGAGCTAGATAACGCCCCTTGGTTTCACGATGAAGTGGAGCAAATCCTAGAAAAGACCGCCATTGCCCACGCAAAAGAGCGAGTGATTGAGGAGTTGGAAACCCTATCAGATAAAATACCTAAACCCGGGTTTGGCGATATGGCAG
>Ga0209702_10000244_pt1 | contig 110069 bp, 106 predicted proteins | sample FRY01_FD_187210 | JGI IMG/M metagenome (GOLD analysis project Ga0209702, IMG submission 187210) | Freshwater microbial communities from Lake Fryxell liftoff mats and glacier meltwater in Antarctica - FRY-01 (SPAdes) (version 2) | ecosystem: Environmental > Aquatic > Freshwater > Ice > Glacier...
GTTTGGCGGGTTTCGCCACACTTGATGCTGCACTGACAACAGCCTCCGGCGGAGCCTCCACAAGAGCAGCCACCATGAGCGCTCGCTCTTGGCGATCACTCGAAACGTTCACCGTCGCAATTTCTGTTGTGGAATCTGCGGCTTCAGTGGTTTGCGTTTTCTGCTCTTGTGACACGTCAAATTGGAGTTGTGAAGGTTCCAAGTCGTCAAGTTCTCCTGCGGCCAAGCGTTCTTTAATGACCTTCAATGGAAGAAAATGGTCTCGTTGCTGCGTAAGAATCCAACGGAGGCACTGAACGTCGGAATCACGGAACTTCCGATAGCCCGAAGGCGATCGCTCGGGATTTACCAATCCCTGACCTTCAAGGAATCGGATCTTCGAGATCGTTATATCGGAGAAGTCATCTTGAAGAAGCGAAAGTACCTCGCCAATAGTCATCACGGCAGCCATCAGTCGAGGCCACCAACTAAAAAGACAAGTTTGAATTTTCCAATCTGTAGTTCGTCGCCGTTACGGAGAATGCCGGTATCGATTCGTTCCTTATTCAGATATGTGCCGTTGAGAGACCCGGTGTCACAGGCCAGCCAGGTGCCGTCGGAGACCCGACGGAGTTCGGCATGACGGCGAGAGACGGTGATGTCATCGAGAAAAATATCGGAATCGGGATGACGACCAGTGGTGACGACATCGGAATCGAGTGCGAAGCGACTTCCTGCCTTGGGGCCCCGTCGCACAACGAGCATTGCCGTGGATTCGGGCATGCCTTCGACAACAACGCGCACGTCTTCTTCGGCTGGGTCACCCGGGGTGACAGGGTGAAAGGTGATGGTGGTGTGATCGGCGGTTTGCGACACTAGGACCGCGCCGCAAGAGGAGCAGAAATTTGCCCCTAAAGCGTTTCGATGTCCACAGTTGTTGCAGAAGCCCTCATTGGTCATCACGAACCTTCGATCAACCGCCGGTAGCCATCAGCATCAAGTAGAGCGTCAATCGATGCGAGGTCAGTTGGTTCAATCACACAGATCCAACCTTCGCCATAGGGATCGTCATTTAAACGTTCAGGCGAATCAGAGAGGTTGTCGTTCACCGCGACGATCGTTCCGGCAACCGGCGCATAGATATCGGAGACCGACTTTGTGGACTCCACCTCTGAGACCTTTCCTAACGCATCGACCGCGGTGCCCACTGTCGGAATATCGACATAAACGACATCACCTAAGGCATCTTGTGCGTAGTCAGTAATTCCAATGCGAAGATTTCCGTTTTCAAGACGGACCCACTCATGATCGGTGGAATAGCGAAGATCGTCAGGCAGCTCCATGTCGAGAACGCTACCCGATTCTCTGAACCTCAACCCAAGATTTAGGGCCGTCCAGAAACCCTCTACTTTCAGAAGTTAGTCCCGGTTGTCTCGTCCGTGGCGAAGGGCCGTCAGACCAAGGGGCACATACAACCCGGCGGCGTAATACGAACAGGCCAGTCCGGGTACACCAGACACCCAGGCCAGCACCATCGAGAGTGTTGCACCCCACCATGAGGCCGAACCCAGCAGGAAAAGGGGAAAGGCGAACATCAGCCCAAAGGTTCCGGCCTTGCCGTACCAGGTGACGTCGATCCGCCTGGCGCCAAGACCAGCAAGAATCAAGGTAGCGATCGCAACGACTACTTCACGAACAAGGACAGCGATACAGAACCAAATCGGCGCGGCCCCTGCGACAATGATTGCGAGGATTGAAACGAAAAAGAGCAAGCGGTCGGCCACGGGATCAAGAATTTTTCCGAGGTTCGAAACCTGATGAAACCGACGAGCCACCCATCCGTCCACCCAGTCAGTGGCTCCGAGTACACCGAGAATGATGCCGGCAGTAATCGGCTGATTAGTGACACTCAGCGACCACACGAAAACCGGCAGGAACGCCAACCGTACAAGCGTGATCACATTGGGAATCGTGAGGATTCGATCCTCCCCCCCGGTGGCGCTTTCATTCCCATTCATGAGTTTCACTCTAGATTCAGAACCTATGAGCACACTCTTTACGAAAATTATTGAAGGCGAACTGCCGGGTCGGTTTATCTACCGCGATGATCTTTGTGTGGCCTTCCTCACCATTGCGCCTGTCCAGCCCGGACACACACTTGTTGTGCCCCGGTTAGAGGTCGATCATTGGATTGATCTCCCCGACCATATTGTCGAGAGGCTGATGGTGGTGGCCAAGAAGATTGGTCTCTCTCAACAAGAAGCATTTTCCGCCCAACGCATCTCGCTCATCATCGCCGGGCTCGAGGTACCTCATACCCATCTGCACGTACTTCCAATTCGGTCGGAGTCAGATATTGATTTCGCTAAAGCCGATACTGCGGTCCCCGCTGCGGAACTTGACAGAATCGCCTCGGCCCTGCGCTCTGCTCTTGGATCAGAGGCCAGCGAATAATTCTCAAAACACCGAGAGTTGACCGGGCAATTCTTCATTGGGAATAACTGCCACTTTTTCGATGAGGTGGCTATCTCTCATTCGGACATTGTTGACGTCAAGGCTTACGGGCCAGTATCGAAGGACTTCTTCAGGAGCAGGACGAAGCATCGATTGCAATTCGCTCACTTCAGAGTTTGATACGGACAGCCAATCGCTCCACTGTTCGGGAAACAAAATCATCGGCATCCGGTCGTGCAAGGGAGCGATGGTTTGGTTGGGCGGCCCAGTGAGAATTGCACACGAACGCAGGACCGAATTGGGCTCCTCCGACGACTTCCAGTTTTCCCACAGTCCGGCAAATGCAAGCGGATTAGAATTTTGGGCCGAAATGTACATTGGCTGTTTCTTTTTGCGCCCCGGAATTTGCACCCACTCATAGAAACCATCCACGGGGATAAGGCATCGTCGTTTGCGAAATGCCGACCGAAAGGAAGGTTTTTCTGCTGCCGTTTCCGATCGGGCATTGATCATCTTCGCACCGGTAGCGGTTGACGCTGCCCATGGCGGAACCAGCCCCCAGAACATGACATCAAGACGAGGTTGTCCGTTTGGATCTTCGATGACGGTATAGATATCGCTTGTCGGAGTGACGTTGTAATTGGGACCTAATTCGGGATCCTCTACATCTTCGACTTCGAACCATTGGGCAAGATCAGCAGCCGTTGTCGTCGTGGTGAACCTCCCGCACATTTACCGGGCGCCAATCTCTGGATCGATCACCGGATGTCCGGGATGAACAACTGTCCGCGGCAAGAGATATTTTCCTATCACTGGCAACGCAAGAAATCCTTCCGCCGCCGAGTACAGAAGCGCCACACGCGGGAGTGCCCGGAAGCCCTCATAGGCGATACAGCGCGGAACCCACTCCGGATAGAACCGCTGGTTGAATTCTTTAAGTGATTTGATTTGATAAAACGGGTTCAAAATAGTGACAGCAAGTTTCGCAATCCGTTGCCTGGTCGTGTAATCGACGTCATCTTCGAAGAACCGGCCCCAAGCAGCAAAATTCATGGAGAATCGTTCAAATCCTAATTCGTCCAGTTTCATGATTGTTCGGGTAAGCAAGAACTCTGTCATTCCATTTGGGGTCTGGGGATCACGGCGCATGATGTCAAGCGTGTAACCGCCATGCTCTCCGAAAATCGGAACAATTCGAAGGAATCCGCCCGGCTTTCCTTGTTCATCAAGCGCGATGCAAAGCCGAAAATCTGGATTCGTTCCTTCCACATCTTGGCTGAGAGTCATAGTGAAACCTCGCTCGGGGGCCTTACCTCGCCACCGCCGAGAAATTGCATTGAGCTCGGAAATGAGTGCAGACGACGCGTCGGTCTCTGCCATCCAGACAAAAGAATACGTACGTTCAATCCGTCCTGAAGATTGTCGGATGCTTTTCCACTTCTTTCCCGACAGCGAAAAACCACGCACATCAACGACAGCTTCATCGCCGAGATACACGGTATGCAGCCCTCTCTTTAGATAGAGATTGCGGTCGGACTCTCTCACTGCGAGGAACGAGACTCCCCAGGCCCTCTCCCGACACATGGCAAGAAATTCATCAATGACAAGTGCCATCGATTGTGAGTCTCCGATGGGGTCGCCCGACACCAGCGCCGTTCGAGAGACGTAGGAATACGCAATACATGCGCGACCATCCGAGGAAAAGAAGAAGAGTTTGTCGTCACGAAGAGCGAAGTAATCGAGGGTGTCAGTGCTGTAGTCCTTCAGAATACGAACGGCTTCATGGCGCGAATGGGGCTCGACCTCCGACCGAGCGATGATCGGGCGGAACAACAAATAGACCGCCACTGCGAGTCCGCCAAGACCGATCGCAAACAGTGACGCCTGAAAGGCCCAGCTGAAAAATGATCGTTGGTACTCATAAGGGCCGTCGAGTCCTACCACTCCTAAACCGACTGTCTCCATGTTCTTCCAAAACGTGGGGGAAGGACGTATCGAATTCCGTTCAAGGAACAGCACGAGAAAGCCGTAAAGGAAAACTCCAACGATGTATTTGGGGAGAAAGCGAAGAAATTCGAACAAAGTGGGTGGGTCGCCAGGCGCACGAAACTTCGAGCGACTTACCGAAAGCAATAGCACCATAAGGAATGAATACAGCGCAGAGATCCAGTGGGGTTCACGTAACAGATCTGCCACGAAACTGACCGAAAACAGAACTATCGAAAGGCGCCATGCCAATTGTCGGCGACGAGCGAGTTGACCGGCCAGATAGAGAAGCGCGATTCCCACGAAAACAGCCACAACATGACTCGTCACCCGAACCCCGAATGGGGTTACAACATCGGCCATAGGTAAAAATTGACGCCTCGCCAAAGGCAACGTGGACACAATAATGACGAGGCCACCGAGGGCGGTGAGAAGTCCGATCAATCGGGCACGACGTGAATCGCTACGCATGATCAGGCAACCGTCATAATAGTTAGTGTCTTAACCGGCCGAGTTCGTTCGGAAATCTTCGTCGGTAAGCGTCGACTCCGGTCGAAGCGTTGGAAAAAGAATGACTTCCCGAATGCTCTCTACCTGAGCGAGGACCATAATCAAGCGATCAATACCTATTCCCAACCCGCCGGCGGGAGGCATGCCATATTCGAGGGCACGGATGTAGTCGAGGTCGACATCACCAGCTTCGAGGTCTCCGGCTGCTTTCTGGGCCGCACCTTCTTGGAAGCGTGCGTATTGCTCTACGGGATCGTTCAGTTCGCTATAGGCGTTGGCCAATTCTCGACCATCGACAATCACTTCAAAACGTTCGACAAGTGAAGGATCGTTGCGATGGGGCTTGGCCAACGGCGAGGTCTCTCGGGGATGGTCAAGGACGATTGTTGGGGCCACGACCTTCGGCTCGACAAGCTCGTCGTAGACCTCGTGGGTGCAGCGACCAGCTCCCCAACTCGGTTTCCACTTAAGACCCAAACCGTCAAGAATTAAACGTGCTTCCGCCACCTCCATTGCCGGATTGATGTCGACACCAACGACTTCTTTAATGAGCTCAACCATCGTTACCCGACGCCAGGGGGGGGCCAGATCGACGGTCTCGCCGCGTAGTTCGACTGTGGTTGAACCATTTGCAGCGAGGGCCGCGGCCGATACAAGAGACTCGACCAGTTCCATCATTTCGTTGTAGTCGCCAAACGCTTCGTACGCCTCAAGCATTGTGAACTCGGGGTTATGCCGAGTATCGATGCCTTCGTTGCGGAATACACGCCCAATCTCAAACACGCGATCCAGTCCGCCCACCAGAAGACGCTTGAGCGGGAGCTCGAGAGCGATGCGGAGAAAGGTGTCGATATCGAGTGCGTTGTAATGAGTGATGAACGGCCGCGCGGTTGCTCCACCTTGCTGCAGGTTCAGTATTGGAGTTTCCACCTCGAGATAACCACGGGATCGCAGAACCTGCCGAATTGCATCCACCGCAGCGAATCGAACCTCGAACACGCGTCGGGCATCAGCATTGACGGTGAGATCCACGTAACGCTGGCGATATCTCGCGTCGACGTCGGCCAAGCCCTTCCACTTATCGGGAAGAGGACGAACCGCTTTACTCAACAGTTGCCAAGAGCTGACCTTGACCGACAACTCACCCTTCTTGGTGGCCATTACGAGGCCCTCCACACCAACCCAGTCGCCTCGATCGAGGTCATTGAATTCGGCGAAGGATTCCTTACCAATCACTCCCGCCGAAACAAAAAGCTGAATTTCCCCGGAGCGGTCACGAATCTGTCCGAAGGTAAGTCTCCCCTGCTCTCGTTTGAGCATGAGACGACCGGCCAAGCGAACAACCGTCTCGGTTTCTGTCCCGGCCTCTATCGAATCGTATTGCGTTCGAACAGGACCGATATCTGACGAGCGATCGAATCGGTAGGGATAGGGGTCGGTGCCCGCCGCACGAAGGGCCGCCACTTTGTCGAGACGCTGCATGCGTTGACTGGCACGCTCTTCGGAACTGGCCTCGATGTCAGCTGGAACATTCGCATGTTCTGCAGTGGCCTCGGATTCGTGATCGGTCATTGGAAACTCCGGGCCAGGAACGGGGACGGGGACGGGGACGGGGGAAACTTACGCGACAGCGGGGTGCCAGTCTGGCACCCCGCATGTTCATGGTCGGGCTGACAGGATTTGAACCTGCGACCTTCGGTCCCCCAGACCGACGCGCTAACCAAGCTGCGCCACAGCCCGTGGATTGATGACCTTAGCGGTCGGTGGCACTGGCTCTAAAACGAGGGGCAACGGGACGGAAACGTTCCGGGTGAAAGCGGCGGGTCCGCCACCAATACTCGATGGTGGTGCCGGGCCAAACGGTATCGACCCGACCATCAGACGACTGGTACCAACTCGAGCAGCCGGAGGCCCAAACGGTGGATTTCATCCGTTCGCTTAGCTCTGCATACGAGGCTGCTTCCACTTCAGGTTTCACTTCAAGAGCGTTGATGTTGGCTTTTCGCTGATAGGTAAGGGCCTGTCCGATTGTGTGGAGTTGGGCCTCAATCATGAACACGATCGAATTATGCCCAAGGCCTGTTCCTGGTCCAGCAAGGAACCAAAGGTTTGGATAGCCGCTTACCGCGAGGCCCATTTCGGTTGACGCCGCGCCATTCCAGTGATCAGCGAGATCAACACCATCGCGTCCGATAATTCTCATAGGTGCAGGAAATGTTGAAACTGCGAAGCCGGTGGCGAGAATGAGCGCATCAAGTTCGATCTCTTTGCCATTGCTTGTTCGAATGCCTTTTGGCGTTACCTGCTCAATGGAATCGGTAACCAGCGACACGTTTTCTCTATTGAGCGCCGGATACCAATGGTTTGAAATGAGGATGCGTTTGCACCCTGGCCGATAGTCGGGGGTGAGGGCTGCGGCGAGCAAAGGATCTGAAATAGAAGCATTGATCTGTGATTTGACCTCTTCGCTTATTCGTCTTGATGCGGCTAAACCGAGTCGACCTTTTCCGATGAATGCCACCGAAAAAAGTTCTTGACGCAAATAAATCCTCCACCGGTGGAGCCGTTGGAGAGCGGGAATTAATCGGTAGAGACGCTGGCGCCAGCGAGGAGCAGGACGATCATCACGGGGCAAGACCCAGGAGGGTGTGCGTTGGAACACCACCAGTTCGGCCACATCCTTAGCGATCGCTGGCACGATCTGAATAGCCGACGCACCAGTTCCGATAATACCTACCCGCAATCCGCTGAGATCATTTTGATGATCCCATCTGGCGGAGTGAAACAGGACTCCACCAAAAGACTGTAATCCATCAATATCGGGAAGCGATGGTTGGCTCAGCGGACCAGTAGCGGAAATAACGCTTCTCGCTCGCACGCTCTCGCCGTCGGCAGACTCAATTGACCAGTACTGCGATTCATCGTTCCACCGGATGCTCTCGACATTTACGCCGAACCGGATATGGCCGCGCAACTGATAGTCGTCGACAACCTTCTCGAGGTACGCCTGCAGTTCGGGCTGGGCCGGATAACTGCGAGACCAATCGGGATTTTGTTGAAAGGAAAACGAATACAGGTAACTCGGAACATCGCAGGCACAACCGGGATAGGTGTTGTCGCGCCATGTGCCACCGACCGACACCGAACGTTCCAGAACCACATAGTCCTGAATGCCGCGATGTTTAGCCTCAATAGCTGCACCCAACCCACCAAAACCACTGCCGATAATGCAAAGTTCATGAACACATTCGTTTAACTGAAGAGCCATAGGACACCTTGGATCAGTCGCCAACCGAGGTACGACACTGCCGCAAAAACTAACAGCCAAAAATGCCAAGGAACCCGAGACACTGTTGGCGGCTCACTTATAAATCTACCGCAGGATGGACAGGTCCCATCAGGTGCCATGGAATTGGGATTCCAAAACTTGGAACAAACCTCGCACCACGGCATTGTTTAGTCGCGCTTTCGTACCCGCATCTTGATGGGAGTTGCTCCCATTTCGAATGCTTCACGCAATGAGCGCTCGAGATAACGGAGGTAGGAAGGCGGAATTTCCTTGTTAGCGAACATTGTGAATGTAGGCGGATCCGTTGCGCCTTGTGTTGCGTAGAGAACTCGCGCTCCGTGCGGTGCAGGTTGGGCGGCTTGCGCTTGACGGATGACCTGATTGACCTTTCGAGTGGGAACTCGGCGGTGGTAATCCTCGATCGATCCTTGCAGCGCAGGCATAAGACGGTGAACACCTTTGCCGGACAGCGCGCTGATTTTCAGAACTGGTGACTCGCCAATGAAATGCAAGCGTTGTGTGATCTGATAACCAATATCTTCCTGGGCATCGGCATCAAGAAGTTCCCACTTGTTGAGAACAACAACGACTGGACAACCGGCGGCATCGATTCGTTCGGCCAGACGTTGATCTTGGGCGGTAATTCCAACGGTTGAATCGATCACAAGGAGAGCGATATCGGAACGATCGATGGCCTGCAGCGCGCGCACTAACGAGTAGTACTCGGTCGATTCGTCGACTTTGCTTCTTCGCCGCATACCGGCAGTGTCGACAAACCGAATGGGGCCGTCATCGGTATCGATAACGGTATCGATTGCATCGCGAGTTGTGCCGGGCAAATCGTGCACAACGGATCGCTCGTCGCCGATCAATCGGTTGAAGAGAGTTGACTTTCCGACGTTGGGTCGACCAACGATTGAAACCGAGAAGATCTTGTCTTCCGGCGGTGCGTCCTCAGAGGCCTCTTCCATAATGGGTGCGGGCACGATTGCGATAAGAGCGTCGAGCAGGTCGCCGGTGCCGCGCCCATGAAGCGCGCTTACGGGAAACGGATCGCCAACGCCAAGACCCATGAGGTCCCAGATGGCATTGTCGCGATTGCCGTTATCTACTTTGTTCGCAACAAGCAGAACTGGTCGGCCGTTACGGCGCAGTAGTTGAGCAATGCGGTTGTCTTCCTCGGTGATGCCAACCGTGACATCCACAACGAAAAGAACCGCTGCTGCCTCTTCGATTGCCTTCTCGCTTTGACGGGAAACCTTTTCATCGAGAACGTTGCCGCCCGGCATCCACCCGCCGGTGTCGACGAGACGAAATTCCCGCGCCTGCCACTCCCCGACGACCTCTTTACGGTCTCTGGTAACTCCAGACTTCTCTTCCACAATCGCTTCTCGCCGGCCGATAATTCGGTTGAAGAGTGTTGACTTGCCCACATTTGGGCGACCAACAACGGCGACTAGGGGAAGTTCGACCGGTTCGATCGTTTCGTTTGGTTCGGATGTCATGATCGCTCCAGCGCTTTTCGCAATGAAATGCCATCAGTTCCGATGACTTCGACTGATCGGGGGAGATCAGCAGGAGTAAGGCCATCGAGGAACCGTCCCTGGGAGAGACAGACATCGGGGATGAGATAACGGTGTCCTTCTGGCTCTGAAGCGAGAACCCGTATGAGGTCCGCTCCCGTGAGAAGCCCGGCAACGCCGGTATTGCCACCGAAATACTGGTTATCGACGGCAAGAACACGAATATCCTCGCGTCCAACTGTCGCCACTAATGGCTCCAGTATCTGCGCACCGTAGGTGCCAGTCAATACGGCGACCGGAGCACCTTTGCGGGGCGAGAGAGAAACGGCGATATTTCGGCCAGTGGTTGGTACTCCGCCGGCAACTCGGGGGGCTCGGTATCCATCGGCGGGAGCCCCGTCGACCCAAGCGAAAAAGCCAGTGGCGATGCCAGTGGCCTCTTCAGAATCCCCATTGAATTCGGCCTCGAACGTGCGCGCCATTCCGATGCCGTCTTCATGCATCGGAAAGCCTTCATAGCTCTCTGCGGAGGGAAATGGTCGATCGGCGAGGAGGTAGTACTCGTCGGCCGCGAACACAATGCGACGTCCAAGCGTGGCCAGGAAAACTTCCTGCCATTCCTCTACTGAATCGACAACGGCGGCGGCTTCTTCCCGAGTGTGAGGACGCATAAGCGGTTCGGGATTGTATTTACTGATCCCGAGGGGCACGACACAGATTGTCGCCAACTCGGAAAACCCGTCGAGTACTCCCGCCAAGGTGTCATCGAGTGTTTTTGCGTCGTTGCGTCCGGGACACACCACGACTTGGCCGTGGACTTCAATGCCGAAATCGAGCAATGCTCGCAGCCACCGCAAACTGGTGGCGCCGCGGCGGTTGCGGAGCATTTCGGAACGCAGATCGGGATCGGTGGAATGAATGGAGACATGAAGGGGAGAAATTTTCTCGGTCACCACACGCTCAAGATCGGACTCGGTGAATCGAGTCAGCGTGGTGAAATTCCCGTAGAGAAACGAAAGGCGATAGTCGTCATCTTTCAAATACAAGCTCTCACGCATGCCGGGAGGGAGTTGATAGATGAAACAAAACTCGCAGTGATTATCGCAGGTTCGCACTTGGTCGAAGAGAGCGGAATGAACTTCGGCGCCGAGTGGCTGCCCGGCAGCTTTCGCCACAGTGAGGGTCATCTCTAATCCGCCCCGGCGAATTTCCAGTTCGGGATCGGCCTCGTCGGTGAGTAACTGGTAGGCGATCACATCACGGGGAATCTCTCCGTCAATACGGAGAATCTCGTCACCAACCACGAGACCGGCCACCTCAGCCGGCGAGGCCGAGGCGACACGGATAACTAGCGGGGCAGACATGGTCTTCAGGATAGTGCTGGTAACCTCTAATCCCATGTCCGAGCTTGCAGTCGACAAGGTGCTTCTCGCCGCACCCCGGGGTTTCTGCGCCGGTGTTGAGATGGCGATCAAGGCCCTTGCCTGGATGGTCAGAGCTTTTGAGCCTCCCGTTTACTGTTATCACGAGATTGTCCATAACCAGCGGATTGTCGATCGTTTCCGTGATCTGGGCGTTGTTTTCGTGGATGACATAGCCGAGGTTCCGACGGGCCGGCCAGTGATGCTTTCCGCCCACGGATCCGCTCCCGAGGTCGTTGCCGCCGCTCAAGCAAACGGCGGTTACGTGGTCGATGCCGTCTGTCCTCTGGTCACCAAGGTTCACCACGAGGTGAAGGTTCGGGTGAGTAAGGGATACCAGATCGTCTACGTGGGCCACGAGGGACATGAGGAAGCTGTCGGCACTATGGCCGTTGCCCCTGAGAACATCCATCGAGTTGAATCGGTTGCTGAAGTCGCCGCGCTGCCCGCATTCGATGGTCCCGTTGCTCTTCTTGCTCAGACCACGCTTAGTCAGCGCGATTGGGCCGATGTCCTAGACGCCACCAGAGAGCGGTTCCCCGACATGTGGGTTCCGGGCCGTTCCGATCTTTGTTTTGCTACGACAAACCGCCAATCGGCGCTACTGGAAATTGCGCCTCAGTGCGATGCCATTGTTGTGATTGGTTCCGGTAACTCTTCCAACACTAGGGCGTTAGAAAGTCTCGCCCGACAGTCTGGTTGTGCTCGCGTTGTTCGCATCAATGGGGTTGAAGAACTTCCCGATGACCTTTCAGGTGTTGTTGGCGTCACCGCCGGCGCATCAGCTCCTGAAGAACTTGTTGAAGCGGTTATTGCTCGTCTTGCCCCGATCAACGGAGTTGATGAAGTCACCGTCACCGAAGAAGACGAATACTTCCCTCCCCCTCGCAATCTCCGCGACCTCGTTACCTCGATCGACGCCGCGGTTACATTTGTTTTGGGCGGACCAGTCGACGCCCGGCCACCGGTAAACGACCGAACCATGCACGCCAGTGACGTACTCGCATCACTTTCGTAAACCCAGAAAAGCTGGCTTAGGCACGTTCCCTAGCGAAAATCCGACATCGATTGCCGCCACGGGGCAGACTATGCGTATGGCAACTTCATTCACTCGTATGGACGAATCAACCCAGGATCAGTGGCTTCATATCGGAGCACAGCTCCTCGCCAATCAAGATCGGGTCGCAGACCGCATGCTTATGCTTCTTGAGTCATTGGCCGAAATCACTGACGGTTTCAACACCGACCAACTTACGCATTGTCTGCAAACTGCCACATTGGCTGAGCGCGCCGGAGCCGACGATGAAGTCATCTTCGCTTCGCTTCTGCACGATGTTGGTAAGGCCATCACCGTGACCAACCATGGTGCCATCGCCGCCGAGATGATCAAGCCGTATGTGCGTGACGACGTGTACCAAATGATTCGTGTTCATCAAGATTTTCAGGGCCAGCACTATTACCAACATTTCGGCGCCGATCCCGAAGCCCGAGAGTCGCACCGAGATGAACTCACTGCCGAGCAGTTCGAACTCGCAGCTCGTTTTGCTGACGAATGGGACCAGATCGCATTCGACGCCGAGTACGACACTTTCCCACTGGCGCATTTTGAACCGCTTGTTCGTCGCGTCACCACAAATGCCGCTGGTTAAGCCAGAGTGTTCAAGAGCGTTTGTTAGAGGCCGCGATGATTCTCGACCAGACCCAAGTGGATTTGGGCGGCCTCGATGTAGGTCTTTTCATTGATGAATGTATGTTGGGTTCCGGTGTACACATCTCGGAAGGCCCGTTCGAGACGGCTCCCTTGACGAATAGCCGTGGTTCCTGCTGCCAAGTGGGCCCACTGGGCAACCTCGCGTGATGCTTCGGTTGCATAGGTTGCGGCGATACGCATATCGGCACGCATTAAGGGCGTGAGCTCCTGGCCTTCACGTACAGCGGTTTCTGCTGCGGTGAATGTGTCGTGCACAAGAAGGCGAGCTGCCCGCCACATTCCGAGATGATGGGCATAGCCGCGCTGAAAAATTGGGCGGTGAGCGAGGGTTTCCATGTCGCCCATACGAGCCTTCGTGATCGAGAGTTCTTTGACATCGTCGAGCATCGACTTTGCAACACCGAGTATCCACGCCGCATGGCCGGCTGCAGTGATTGACATCAGGCCCATGCGAAAGGCAGGAGAGTCCCCTCGATACGGAGTGCGATCGAATAATCCAAACACACGATGTTCAGGAACAAAAAGATCAGTGACGTTGTAATCGAAAGATCCGGTACCTCGTAGACCCTGCACATGCCAACCATCGGTGAAAACAATGTCCTCGCGATGGATCACTGCGGCGAGAAGACTGATTTCTCCATCGGCATCGAAACAAAAGTTTCCGTCGTCGATGGGAAGGAAACCGGCGCAAACAAATTGCGAGTGACCAGTGCCCGAACCAAAGTTCCAAGAACCGGTGAGCCGATAGCCGCCATCAACCTTGATCCCCTGACCATTGGGAGCGAACTGACCGCCCATCGTGACGCGGTCACCCGAACCAAAAGTTTCGGCGAACCCCTGTTCTGGCAGGTAGGCCGCAACCGCTGCTGCGGAAGGCAGGTTGGCAATACCGATCCAGCCGAATGAACCATCGAGCCAGGCCATGGCTTCCCAGATTTCGAGCATCTCGGTGAAGTTAGGTTCGGCTCCGCCGGCCGCCTCGGGATTGAGGTAGCTCATCAAACCGCTCTCCCAAAGTGCATCAACGACCGGTGCAGAGAGTGTGCGATTCTCCTCGCAAGCTTGAGCTTCAGCGAGAACCAGATCGGCCATGGACTCAACGGCGCTCAAGCCACCTGTTGCGTGATCCTTCAAAAGTGTCATGGCCATATCATTACCGATGGCAACCAGTCTGCGGAAACTGGGGGGCCAATCCAACAAATGATTCGCCGAGGGTCAGTTGAGTGGTATCTCTGGCCCGCCCGGAAGCGGATGCTGGTTCGGCGAACCCGCCCGCATCTGTGCTTCATCAAAGAGATCCTGCAACGACTGTCTCAATTTTGCCGTGAGTTCTCGAACACCGTTTCGCGACACTCGTCCGCTCTCTTTAAGGGGCGGCGGCTGAAGAGGGACCCCCACCACAACCACCATCTTGACCGGACGAATGAACTTCTTACCTTTTGGCATCGCCAACTCGGTGCCTCCGAGACCAACCGGAATAATGGGCACTCCGGTTCGGCAGGCAACGTAGGCGGGGCCGTCAAACATCTTGAGGATCTCGGGACCGCTTTGACGAGTTCCTTCAGGGAACATCACAAGAGGCTCTCCGCGTTCAACAACACGTAATGCCGCCTTCAACGCTTCGCGGTCGGCACTCCCCCGCTGTACGGGAAATCCCCCCATGGCAGTAAGGAACCAGCCCAATAATCTATTGGTCCACATCTTCTCGGCACCCATGTACCGCATCAGTCGCCACACAGAAGCGCCGATAAGTGGCGTGTCGAGATACGAGCGGTGAGCGGGCGAAAGAATGAACGAGCCATTCCTAGGAATATTCTCGCGGCCATGCACTTCAATGCGGAAGTAAAGCCGAAAAATAATCTCGAGAAGTAAACGCACAGAGTGATGCAAGGCCTTCTGCGGAAGTGAGAGCTCTTCGCCGTTATCGTGCCCTTCGGGCACATAAATCTCTCTGCGGCTCACGCCAACGCTTCCATAATTGCATCGACGATCTCGACGACCCCAAGATCGGAAGTATCGATTGTCATCGCATCCGCAGCGATGCGAAGTGGATCATGTTCTCGGTTTTGGTCGAGCGCATCTCTGCGAGCCAAATCGCTGGCAACTGTTTCGTAAGCGAGGTCGGAGACTTCTCGGGATCGGCGAGCGGCCCGAACCTCGGGACTGGCATCGAGGTACACCTTTAAACGCGCGTCGGGGAAGACCACTGTGCCGATATCGCGACCTTCCATGACTCCTCCTCCGTGACGGGCTACCCACTCTCGCTGACGCGCCCGCATTTCCTTTCGAACCCCTAGATTTGCAGCCACAATACTGACCGCCCGAGTGACTTCCGGACCGCGAATTTCGATTGTCGCATCGACATCGTCGACAACCACTGTGCCATCGGGGGAAATGGTCAACTCCATATTGCGGGCCAAATTTGCCACCACTTCGACATCCTCTGGATCGACTCCGCCGCGAAGTGCTGCGAACGCTACCGATCGATACATCGCTCCAGTATCCAAATAACCAAGACCTAGGCGAGCCGCAACAACCTTTGCCACCGTGGATTTTCCCGAACCAGCCGGGCCGTCAATTGCGATCACCATCGGTTGATCGGTCACACCACTCCTTCGGGCCGAAGCCGTTCAAGTTCGTCAAAGTATGTCGGAAAGGTTTTGGCCACACAGTTTGGATCCGCTATTGAGACACCGAGACACCGCAGTCCTATGAGGGCGAAACTCATCGCCATGCGATGGTCCTCGTAAGTCTCGACCACTGCCGCTGTGGTCATTCCGGGCTGAATGCGGAAACCATCTTCGAGTTCTGTTGCATCGATGCCGAGTCGGAGCAGTTCGGCGACCACAGCGGCAATTCGATCCGTCTCCTTGTTTCGAATGAACCCAATTCCCTTGATGGTTGTGGGCCCTTCAGCAAAAACAGCAACGGCAGCAATGGTTTGGGCGGTATCGGAAATCTGGGAAAAGTTTTCTTCGACACCATTGAGTGGTCCGCCGGTCACGGTGATGTCTTTCGCCCTCTTCTCGACCAAACAACCCATACGGGCAAGGACATCGACAAAAGCCACGTCGCCCTGCATCGACGTAGTTCCGAGACCGTCGACGGTGACCTTCCCACCGCAGATGGCCGCGGCGGCAAAGAAATAAGAGGCTGCTGACGCATCAGGTTCAATGTCGTAGTTGGTTGCCGTGTAACCACCCGGCAACACAACGAAGGTGTTGATATCGGGGGTTGAAACGGATGCGCCGAACGAGTTCATCACCGCAACGGTCATATCGAGATAGGGCCGAGAAACAACCTCGCCTTCAATTTCTAAAATGAGTCCTGCCGGCATACACGCCCCCGCAAGTAGTAGCCCTGAAGTGAACTGGCTGGAGACAGAAGCGTCGAGATGAACCACCGGTTGCGAGAAACTCTCAGGAACAGGACCACAAATAACGACCGGAAGTTTGTCGCCTCCAGTTGCCTCTACCGACACCCCAAGGCGTTCGAGCGCCTCAAAGGTTTCGCCCATTGGCCTCGCCCGCATGACGTCATCGGCATCGAGGCGCAGCGGTTTGTTTCCCAACGCCAAGGTGGCAGCAATAAAACGCGCAGTAGTACCGGACTGCCTCGCATAAAACTCGGTTTCAAAACCATCCACGCATCCGCCGACACCGTTGACGGTGACGGTGGTTCCATCGGTGTCTCGTAGAACACCGGCACCCATTGCCCGGATGCAATCGAACATCGCCTCGGTATCTTCGGCAAAGAGCACTCCGGTGAGAACACTTGTGCCATTTGCGAGACATGCCGCGAGTAGGGCCCGGTTGGTGATGCTCTTCGATCCCGGAGGTCGGACAACGGCGTCTATGAGTCCCTGGAAAGGAACGATCTCCCGAACCGCCGAGCGCTCCTTTGGTGGGCTCATCGATCTTCGACCGACTCAAGCGCTCGCAGTACTGGCTTGTAGCCACGCTCAATGAGCCCATCGCGTAAACGTTGCCCAAACGCAGCTTCGACAAGAAGGATGACGACCCCATCCTCGCCTTCAACGGAATGGGCGATTTCGATATCGGCGATACTGACGTCGAGTTCGGTGGCAAGCATGGTGATCCCGGCCAGTGCACCTTTCTGATCGGCAACCGGAATGCGCAATTCGGCAAGATCGGCAGCAATGGAAAAACGAGCAGGAAGAGAAAGACGGGCAACACGGGCTCGTTCGAGAATATTGACGAGCCCATTACGATCGCCTGTTGCCACCAGATTGCGAACTTCACCAAGTTGCCCGACAAGCCGGTCGAGTTCAGTGAGAATCGCGTCGCGATTTTCCTCGCAGATATCTGGCCAAATACCAGGATGGCCAGAAGCGATCCGGGTCATATCACGAAATCCTCCGGCGGCGAGACGCAGCAAACCGCGATGCTCCGATGACCGCTCATCGGCGAGACCCATGAGACTCGCGGCAGTGAGGTGAGGTACATGGGAAACGATGGCAACCATCGAATCGTGACGTTCCGGCGGAAGTGACACAACTTCGGCACCAAACCCGGAAACGATCGAACGAATTTCGGCAAATGCGCCGTCGTCGGTCTGTTCGGTCGGAGTGAGAACCCACGTGCGACCTTCGAAAAGATCGACACGCGCCCCATCGACACCTTCAAGTTCGCTTCCCGCCATTGGGTGGCCGCCGATGAAACGTGGATCGGACATCAACGGAATGAGTTGTGCCTTCACACTTCCAGCATCAGTCACAAGTCCGTCGGTGTCGCGCAACGCCTCACCAACCTGTTCGGCAATTGATCCAACGGGCGTGACGACAAACGTGAGAGAAATATTCTCGACGCGCCCCGTGGGGGCCGCTAAGTCAATGACGCCAAGCTCGAGTGCCCGCTGAATGTGCGCCTCTGATTGGTCACGGCCAAAAACCGTCCAGCCCTTCTCACGGAGAGCTAAGCCAATTGATCCACCAATCAGGCCTACCCCGATGATGAGGGCCGAGGGTTTCGGTTCCTGTCGCATTTCCATGTCAGTCAGGAAGGTCGTCACGAAGATGACTGGCACCTTCGAGGTAGACGTGACGCAACTCTGATCGAGCGCGATCGGTGTTGAGGTGCATCAGTACTCGGATACACAATGGAGTCGCACCGACGATGTCGAGTTCGCGCGCACACATAAGAGGAATATCGCCAAAACCAATATCGCGGGCGGCGGCAGCCGGGAAAAGCGTATGAATATCATCGGTTGCGGTGAACAGCACACTGATGATGTCGTCATGGTGAACGCCATTGCGTTCCACCATTGCTTCGAGCAGTCCAATTGTTCGAGACCGAATCTGTTCGTCGGAATCGGCATCGACAGTTGTCGCCCCTCGTATGGCTCGGATCGATGCAGTCACGTGATGATCTTAGAGCGATGCCTCGTCGGAACCTGTCGCAGTTTCAGGCCTGCCTTCGGCGATTGCTCGTTCGAGCGAGCGAACCTCGTCGCCGGTGAGTTCTCGCCATGCCCCTGGTTTCAGTTTCCGGTCGGCGATGGGGCCGATGCGTGAGCGGATGAGCCGCTTGACTGGATGTCCCACCGCTTCGCACATGCGGCGAACCTGACGGTTGCGACCCTCGTGGATTGTGAGCCGAAGGATGGAAGGAGCGACGAGCGTTGCCTTCGCCGGAGCGGTCATTCCATCTTCGAGTTCAATACCCTCGCGAAGTTGACGCAACGCTCCCCTGGTGGGCTCTCCTTCGACATGAGCGATGTATTCCTTCTCCACACCAAATGATGGATGGGTGAGGCGATGGGTCAACTCTCCGTCATTGGTGAGTATGAGCAGACCCTCGGTATCCATATCGAGACGCCCAACCGGGAAAACTCGCGGTTCGTTCGGAACGCATTCAACAACCGTTGGGCGTCCTTGCGGATCGTCAGCGGTGGTGACAACACCAACAGGTTTGTTCAGCAGATAGTGAACCATGCCGGGACGCACGCCGATGACCGCTCCGTCGAGGCGAACAACATCAATGCCGGGATGAATTCGCCGCCCCAGTTCGGCGACTTCGTCGTTGACTGTGACCCGGCCTGCGGCGATGAAATCATCACAAACTCTTCGACTGCCGATTCCGACTTTGGCGAGGATCTTTTGGAGGCGAACTCCATCGTGCTCGGCTTCACTCACATCGGGCCTTCGTCGTCCAAAAGCGCGCCGAGTGTGGGTCGGTTTTCCGGATCATCGGGATCACCAGTCTTGAGGGGAATCTCGGCATCGATTTCAACCCGCAAACCGTGTTCGAGCGCTTCGACGACATCGGCGCCCGGAACAAAATCGGCAATAGCGGGCAACTGCGACAATGAATCGAGTCCCATCTTCATTAAGAATTCTGGAGTGGTACCGAAGAGAACAGCCTGTCCCGGACCAGGATCGCGAGCAATCTCTGCGATGTAACCGCGCTGTTCCAGCGTTCGAACAACGCTCTCCACGCCGACGCCCCGGATGGAGCCGATCTGGGCGCGACTTATCGGTTGCTTGTAGGCAACGATGGCGAGTGTCTCAAGCGCGGCCGCAGAAAGTTTCGCTGACTGACCTTCGAGAACGAACTGCTCAACGTACGGAGCTTGTTCGGGATGACTTTGATAACGCCAACCACCAGCGACACGTACCAATTGAAAACCATGACCTTGGGTTGTGTAGTCACCAACGAGTTCTTCTAGAAGCGCTTCAACGCGATCGCTGGCGAGGCCAGTGAGGCCGGCGAGATCCTCAACGGGAACCGGAGAATCCGCCACCATCACTACAGCTTCAATCGCACGTTTCAATCCAGCAGACATCAAAAATCCTTCAGCCTTCGTAAGTATCGATTGCGGAGAGGTCCGCTACATCGAGTGCAGGTGAACCGAGCCAAAGAATTTCGATATCGCCGAATGCTTTGGGCTGATCGAGTTCGATGAATCCCTGCTTGAAAAGTTCCAGTACTGCCAAAAATCGAACGACAATCTCAAGACGTTCGACGAGCGTTTCGGTAAGTCGACGGAAAGTAACGCGACCCATCCGAGGAAGTTCATCGACAAGTTCCTCAACTGCCTCAGTAACGCTCACACGCACCGAATAGATATGGGCGATGTTCACTACTGGCTTCGGTTTGGGAGTAACCGCCCGGATGTACGCAGCACGAACGTCGTCAATGTCAACACCCTCGAGAAGATCGGGGGCCAATTCCAAATAGCGCTCATCGGGTCCAACGGTGCGCGGCACACAAAGCGCCGCGGAATCAAAAAGAGCTCCCAATACCTGAGCGGCATCTTTAAAGGTCTTGCAGTCGAGAAGACGAGCGATAAGGAGATCTCGTTCTTCCCAAAGTGCGAACTCGTCGTCGAGATCGACATCGGCGTCTTCGGGAAGCAGTCGCTTGCACTTGAGTTCTACAAGCGTGGACGCAATGAGGAGGAACTCAGTGGTGATATCGAGATCGAGATAGTCCATCTTTTCGATCTCGACGAGATAGGCATCGATGATGAGCGAGAGTGAGATCTCGTACAGATCCACCTGCTCGCGCAGGATCAAGTGGAGGAGGAGGTCGAATGGACCTTCGAAAACTGGGGTCTGAACTTCGTACGCCATCGAGGCCACGATAGAGCCTCCGCCCCCTCCCCTGTCCCAAGGCCCTAAATGTGCCGAGGGCCTACTCCTTTCGCCTCTACGATCAACGGTCATGACGCGTGTGTTTTCGGGCATCAAGCCCACTGGTCCGGTTCATCTCGGCAATCTGCTTGGGGCCCTGCGCCATTGGGTGACCGATCAGGCCGAGGCCGACACCATTTTCTGTGTGGTCGATCTTCACGCACTCACTATCCCCCAAGACCCGGCCGAACTGCGATCTTGCACCCTTGAACTGGCGCAGTTACTTCTCGCCATTGGTATTGATCCAACGGTGAGCACCCTGTTCGTGCAGAGCCACGTCCCCGAACACACCGAACTTGCTTGGCTGATGGAATGCACAGCCTCGTTTGGTGAGCTTCGACGTATGACGCAGTTCAAGGACAAAAGCGATGGAGCCGGGTTCGTCTCTGCCGGGCTCTTCACCTATCCGGCCCTGATGGCAGCAGACATTCTTCTCTATGACACCGATCGGGTGCCTGTAGGCGACGATCAACGTCAGCACCTTGAACTCTCACGCGATCTCGCCATTCGTTTTAATTCGCGCTACGGCGACACGTTCGTGGTGCCCGAAGCGGCCATCGCGAAAATCGGTGCACGGGTGATGGACCTTCAACACCCCACCAAAAAGATGTCAAAGTCGGAGGATTCCCCGCAAGGAACAATTTTGGTTCTTGAGGATCTCGATGCGGTGGCCAAAAAGATCAAGCGCGCCGTCACCGATACCGGCAACGAGGTTCGTTTCGACCCAGATGAAAAGCCCGGCGTTTCGAATTTGTTATCGATTCTTGCCGCGTGCACGAATTCAGAGCCCACAACATGCGCCGACCAATACTCCCGTTACGGCGATCTCAAAACTGCATGTGCCGAAGCAGTTATCGAAACCCTTCGACCAATTCAGCAGCGTTATGCCGAATTAGCAGCCGATCCAGCGGGAACTACAGAGCTGCTGGCCCAAGGCGCTCAGAAGGCCCGTTCGATTGCCGCACCCGTGCTTCAACGAGCTCGCACCAACTTGGGCCTTCTACCTACCTCGTAACCTCGAATGTTGCTAGGGCGCCATCTGGGCGCCGTCAGTGAAACCTGACGGAAGATGACGGCCTGCGCATGTGTGTTCGAAAAGTCCGTAACCAACTTTGCCGTTCACGGTTGCCTTGGCGAGATGGTCGAGCATTGCGTACTGCGTGGCGATCAGGTTGGAGGGATCGTTGAGGTCGTAGACCGCGCCCTCGGTCCAGCCTCGACCGTTCCACAAACCGTGTGTCCACTGTGGGTCGGGTCCGTAACCACAACCGGCGGAAAGAGCAACGTGGTTAATGGTTTCGATATCGATGACGAATGGTGAGCCGTCAACTTCGTAGGCCGTAATGCGTGCACTTTCAGGGATGCGCGTGCCAGAACGGTAGTTGACCTCATACTTCGGGTAGCCGAGTGTTTCGACACGACCATCGGGCCACACTCGCAACGCGTCGTTCAGTAACCGATGACCGAACGCATCTTCGTGGGTAATAAAGACAAGACCGAAGTCGTCGAAACGCAGTGGCACGTAGCACCAGTAAAAACCGCCACCTTCGACAGGTTCTGCCGTGGTACGACCGGCTGGTTCAGGTTCGCCAACGGGACGGATACCCCAGGAACGATCACGGGTTCCGACGAAGCGATCGGGGGTGACGTTGTAAGTCTTTCCATCAACGCGAATTTCGCCTTCCCAGGTACCGACCTGAGCAAAACGTTGCGCATCAAGCATCACCTTTGGGCCAGCACGCATGATGTGCGGAGATTCATCAACCGCCGCATATGACCCCGTCCAATGAAGATCGAGGCCAACTCCCCACTCGTCGCCATCGAGGGTGATGTGAAGTTCTTCCAGCGGCTTCACGATTTCCAGTTTGTACGGGCCGACCTGTTGATTCATACGGTCGGGACCAAGTGCGTCTGAGGTGCGGACGGTGAACTGCTTGTCGCCAATTCGGGCACACGCGAACGCGTCGGTGGCTCCAAGGTTGGGGTACTGGCCAAGACCAGTAATAAGCAAAATCTCGCCCTGCGTATCGAAACAATTGAGATAGCAACGGTCGTAGAAATTGCGATCGCTCGATGCTGGAAATGCGAGCGAATATGGCGCTTGGTGCAGCGGATACTCATCGGCAGGAATCGGCAACGTAGGCCCCTTGTGTTCGGCATCGACCTCGTGTGGTCGAATCGCTTCTATGGACCTTAGAGGTTCGAGTCAGTCGAGAACGCCGTTAATGAGAGGTTCACAGCCGACTACTTCGATATGGAGCATCGTACTTCGATATGGAGCGTCAGAGCCGTTCGGCTACGATTGTCTTCTTGGGGCGATTAGCTCAGTTGGCTAGAGCACTGCCTTCACACGGCAGGGGTCGCTGGTTCGAGTCCAGTATCGCCCACCACCGAAAACGCAAAGAGGGACTGGGATTTTCCCCAGTCCCTCTTTCATTTTGGGAATGAGTTAGCCAGAAAACAAGCGCCGTTCGACCCGGCCATTACGGGCACTTCCGCCGAAATGAAGGCTGGAACTCTCATTCGATGGCATGGATTCGGCGCGACCAATTCGGCAATTCTTCGTGTAACCGTGATTACCGACCCGAGGTTCGATAGTCGCCGAACTTGGCATCTCGTTTTGAAAGAGCACCAGTGAGGCCACCTTCACTGTCCTTTTCGGCAATGAATGCTTGGAAGGTTTCCGTCGCCATTGCCAGTGCACAAAGCTCGGTACCTTGACGGATGGCCGTCGGAAAACCCATGACCGCCATTCCCCTATGCACAGTGCGCTTATTGATCTGAACAATATCGGTAGGAATCATGGCGATCCGTTCTGCTTTCTCAAGCACACGATCTTCCAGTTCCTCGGCTGGGTAGGAACGAGTAGCGAAACCTGAACGAGCGGCCTCGTCACCGGAAATCCAGTCGCCGGTGAGCATCAGTTCCATACCCAACTTGGGACCGAGCAGCCACGCGTGCCACTGCATATCGGGGGTCCCGAAGCGAACTGCTGGGTAACCAATACGAGCATCATCGGCCACATAAACAAGATCACAACCAGTAGCGAGCTCGGTACCACCAGCAAGGCAATAGGAATGAATCTGGGCGATCACTGGCTTGGCAAGATCCCAGATTGACATCCAGGTTTCGGTTACTTCACGCGGGTAGGAACCAAGGCCATCGGCGGATTGATACGCAGGCGGCTCGCCGTCGGTGGGTGAACCGGCCAAGTCATATCCGGCCGAAAAACATTTACCGGCGCCGCGAATGATGGTGACGCGAACCTCGTCATCAACATCGTGAGCCCGCAACGCATGCATAATCTCGCGCCGCATTGTTGCACCCAGCGGATTTCGTTTGTCTGGGTTGTTAAGTGTGATCCGACGAACGAGCGGTGCCGGTTGGTCGACGATGATTCTTTGGTAGTCCATGGTTTCCCCCTGTGAGTGAGGCGATGATGCCACGAATGACCGCATCTCTGTTCGAGTGATGACTTTCGCCATCTTCGGTGTAAGGGCCACCAACAAAATCTCTGTCCGAATTAGGCCCAACCTAGGAAACTCGAAAACCAGCAGTTGCAAAACTCAGCGCAATCGCACTGCCACTTCATTGGCCAGCAGTCGACCCTCGACCGTTAACTGCAAACGATCCCCATCACGAGTGATGAGGCCCTCGAGTTCTTCCAGATCGCTCTCGCCTAACGAGTTGGAGGGCACGCCCTCGCGTGTGCGCAGGGAAAGTTGGAGACCTTCCACACGGCGGTGTTCTTCGTCGAGAAACTCTGACGAGGACTCTGGTGACTGGCCAGCAGAAATTCGTTCGATGTAACGCTCGGGAGTTCGAACGTTCCACCATCGACGCCCATCGACATGAGAATGCGCTGCGCAACCAACACCCAAATAATTACCCTGGCGCCAGTACAACAAGTTGTGTTCGCATTCTTGACTCGGCGTTGCCCAGTTCGAGATCTCGTAATTGGTGAGCCGAGCCTCGGCGAACATCGAATTCGCGATCAGATACTTATCGGCCTGGTCATCGTCGTCGGGGTGACGCGAAGGGTCATCGGCTAAGGCTGTTCCGGCCTCCACCGTTAATGCATACGCACTCACATGATCGGGTTCGAGTTTCAGCGTCTCAACAATTGTTTCCCGCCACTGCTCAATAGTCTCCCCCGCCCCCCCATAAATGAGGTCGAGGTTGATGCGCTTGATCCCCGCGTCACGAGCCATATGCACTGCTCGTTCCACAGATGCCGGATTATGGGTGCGACCGAGCGCCGCGAGAACCGAAGGAACCATCGACTGCACTCCAAATGAAATGCGATTCACTCCGCCCGCCACATAGGTAGCGAAGAGTTCCAGACTAACGGTGTCCGGATTGCACTCAACGGTCACCTCCGCGTCATCCCTTAGCGGAAAGGAGTTCAAAACCTCAACAAGGAGTTTCGGGTTGATAATCGAAGGGGTTCCACCGCCGACAAAAACCGATGTCACCATCGGCAACTCTCCTACGTCGAGATGGCGCTGCACGTCGACCAACATCGCGTCGACGTAGGAATCTTCTAAATGGCCACGATCGGTCCAGGTCGCAAACGCGCAGTAGTCGCAACGTTTGATGCAAAACGGAATGTGTACATACAGCCCGAACGGCGCGGTCATTTGGTTTCGCCGCCTCGCAGCCACGCCATGAGTGACCCAGCAGCAATCGCGGCAGTTTCGGCACGGAGCACGTTGTTGTTGAAGGCCACAGTGGGCAGCGTTCGTTCTGCATCGTCCCAGCCACCTTCTGGGCCGATGAGCAGAACCTGATGCGAAGGATTCAGGACATCTCCTTCCCTATCGGCCAGTCGAGCACCGGGAATTTCCGCCGCTGATTCAAACCTCGAGACTTCGCGCACCTCGGGCAGCCACACCCGGCGAGATTGCATAGCCGCTTCAGCAGCAACTTTTACGAAGCGTTGATGGTGATGCGCCGCTTTCGACTTGTCCCACCGCGCAACAGAGCGTTGGGCCAAGAAAGGAACAATGACATCGATGCCAAGTTCCGTGAGTTTCTGCACCACCAGTTCGGGTTTCTCACCTTTGACGAGGGCGAAGCACACAGTCAGTTTGGGTGACGGTTCCGCCACAACGAGCACCGCGTTCAAAGGTGCAAGGTGCGCTCCGAAAGCGCACCAGCGCCAAGAACCCTTGCCATTAGTCACCGACAACAAATCGCCCTGACGTAATCGGCGAACAGTTCCTAAATGATGTTGATCAACATCGGTGAGAACCGGTGCGGAGACATCGGCGACAATGACATGCGGTGCCGTGCCGCCTGGGCGCGACGGCAGTTCGCCGCCGATGGTCACTTGAACGCGCCGCGCAACTTCGAGAGCAGACCCTGCTCGGGCGGATCAATCTCTTCACCGCGAAGTTCCGCCAACTTCTGCAACAAAACAATCTGTTCATCATTGAGATTGTGGGGAGTTTGCACAAGTAAACGGACGAGAAGATCACCGCGTCCTCGACCGCGCAGATGGGGTACACCTTTGCCCCTGAACCGAACCACCGATCCTGACTGCGTACCGGGCTCTACCGGTACAACCTCGTCACCTTCGAGAGTTTCAAGGGGTAACTGTGCGCCCAACGCCGCTTGCGCGAACGAAACGTTTACGTCGCAAACGAGATCGTTATCGAGTCGTTCAAAACGAGCGTGGCCAGAGACGCGAAGGTGCACGTACAGATCTCCGGACCCACCTTGACGGGGCCCGACCGCTCCACGACCAGGGAGACGAAGTGTGGCTCCGTTGTCGACGCCGGCAGGAACATCTACTTTGTAGGTCTCCTCTTGAATAATCCGACCTTCGCCACTACAAGGTGAACAAGGATTTTCAATAATCGTGCCGAATCCGCTGCAGCGCCCGCACGGGCCGGCGGTAACCATCTGGCCGAGAATCGACTGTCGAACTCGACGAACCTGCCCGGCACCACCGCAATCAGGGCAAGTAGACGGACCTGAATCTGCATCGGCGCCGGATCCATCGCAGTCCTCACATGTCACCGCAGTGCGGACAGAAACAGGAGCCTCACAACCGAAAATGGCTTCCTCAAAATTGAGGCCGATGGTTGCTTCCAGATCGGAACCGCGAGGGGGACCGCTGGGCCCACGTTGTCCTCCGCCAAAGGGCGAAGATCCGTTGAAAAACATGTCGAAAACGTCGCCCAAACCGCCGCCGCCAAATGGTGAACCGCCTTGCGCTCCCGCTTCGCCAAACATGTCGTACTGCTGTCGACGTTGGGGATCAGAAAGCGTCTCGTAGGCGAGGGCAACTTCTTTGAAGCGGGCTTCGGCTTGCGCGTCGCCAGGGTTGGCATCGGGATGACTCTCACGGGCGCGCTGCCTATAGGCACGTTTGATTTCATCGGCGGTGGCCTGTTTGCTGACTTCGAGAAGTTCGTAATAGTCAGCCACGCACTTCACCTTCGCTTAGGGACTGACCAAGGCGATCCGCCACCACCGCGACAGCAGAAAGCGCTTGGTTGTAATGCATGCGCGTGGGACCGAGCACTCCAATAGATCCGACAGTTTCACCATCGACGACATAAGGCGCAACCACAATTGAACAATCCACCAACGCTTCATTCCCTGTTTCACGACCAATAGCAACCGAAAGTCCTCGGCCGAGAACATCTTCAAGAAGACTGACGACAACAAGTTGTTGTTCGAGGATTCGAAGAATCTCGCTAACGGTGCGAACGGCATCGAAGGCCGCCACCATCTCGCTCGTTCCACCGATAAAGACTTGTTCATCGTGATGGTGACCGGTACGAAAGGCTTCGAACGCCGCGGAAACAACAAGGTCGACCTCATCGGCTCGATTGAGCTGAGGATTCATAACCGATAACGACTGAACTGAATGGCCAAGGACAAGTGAGGAAAGTCGAACGGCAGCCGCATTCACAATAATTTCGTCGAGGTCTCGAGCGAGCTCAATGGTCTGCTTTTCAATGGATCCGTTCGAAAGCACCATGACGCCGAGAACAATTCGAGATGACAATGACACCAGTTGCAAAGATTTAATGGTGGAAACCTCGTGTTGCGGTCCAACGACAACAGCTGCGTAATGCGTTAGTGATGAAAGAAGTTGGGTCGTATTGGAAAGCATCTGTTCCATCTCGCCATGAGTGCGAGAAAAGAAGGACTTGACCTGTTGTGCTTCGGAGGCCCCAAGCTTTCCTGGTCCTCCGATTTGATCCACAAAGAACCGGTAGCCCTTTTCGGTGGGTATACGGCCCGCACTTGTATGGGGCTGCGCTAAATAGCCCTCGGCCTCGAGCGCCGCCATATCGTTTCGAACCGTGGCAGGAGAAACGTTTACCTCCGCCGAAGAAGCAACATGCCCGGAACCCACTGGTTGAGCGGTCTCGATGTACTCGGTAACCACTGCCCTCAAAATGGTGGCCTTGCGTTCATCAAGCATGGGAACCTGGCAGTGTCCGGAGGAAAAGGGCGCCGTTGGACGCAGTGGCATTGTAGTCGTCATAAAGGGATTTCCAGCACTCGCGGCCTGAGACTGCCAACAACGAAAATCAGTCGTCGAGGCGAAGGGCCGAAACGAAAGCTTCTTGGGGAACTTCGACTCGGCCAATATTCTTCATCCGCTTCTTACCCTTCTTCTGCTTCTCAAGGAGTTTCCGCTTACGACTGATATCGCCGCCGTAGCACTTCGCAAGAACATCTTTACGTTTGGCCTTCACCGTTTCGCGGGCGATTATTCGGCCTCCGATGGCTGCCTGAATCGGCACGTCGAACAACTGGCGAGGAATGAGTTCTTTCAGTTTTTCAGTCATGCGCAAGCCGTAGGAATAGGACTTGTCTTTATGCACGATCATGCTGAAGGCATCAACGGAAACGGCATTCAGTAAAATGTCGACTTTGACGAGATCGGAAACTCGATACCCAGACGGTTCGTAATCGAGGCTCGCATAGCCCTGCGTACGACTTTTCATTTGGTCGAAGAAATCGGTAACAACCTCGGCAAGCGGAAGTTCGTAGACCAGTTCCATTCGTTCCGGTGAGAGATATTCGAGTTTCACCATTTCGCCGCGGCGTTGTTGGCAAAGTTCCATCAACGAGCCGGTGTAGTCGGTTGGTGTGAGAATTGTTGCCCGCAAGAACGGTTCTTCGATGTGATCGACCTCTGCCGCGTCTGGTAATTCACTGGGGTTGTCGATCGTGACCGTGTCGCCGTTGGTCTTATGCACCACGTATTGCACTGATGGTGCAGTTGCGATGAGAGAAAGGTTGAACTCACGCTCGAGCCGCTCACGGATGATTTCCATATGTAACAGACCAAGAAAACCGCAGCGGAAACCAAATCCAAGTGCACCCGAACTTTCAGGGGCAAAGGTGTAACTCGAATCGTTCAGGCGCAACTTATCGAGCGCCTCTCGCAATTCGGGGAACTCATCTCCATCCACCGGATACAGACCGCAAAACACCATCGGTCGTGGTTCGAGGTAACCCTCGAGCATTTCGGCAGGATTCGCGTATGAGGTGACCGTTTCGCCTGAACGTGCTTCACCGACGTCTTTGATTCCAGCGATGATGTAACCCACTTCACCGGCCCCCAATGAGGCAATCGGAGTGGGCTCAGGAAGTCGAACTCCAACCTCTTCTGCGTAGTAAGAGGAATTCGCTCGGAGGAACTTCAGCCGCTCACCGGTTGTGAGAGTTCCGTTCATAATTCGAACGGAGGAAACCACACCGCGGTATTGATCGAAATGGGAATCGAAAATCAAACCTTGAAGCGGGGCATCGATGTCGCCGACAGGTGCGGGGATGCGATCAATGACGGCGTCAAGCAATTCGGCCACGCCTTCGCCGGTCTTAGCGCTCACTCGCAGAATTTCGTTGGCAGGAATGCCGAGGACCTTTTCAATCTCGGCGGCATACCGATCGGGATCAGCAGCAGGAAGGTCGATCTTGTTGAGCGCAGCAACGATTTCCAGATTATTTTCCAGTGCCAAGTAACAGTTGGCGAGCGTTTGCGCCTCGATTCCTTGGGCCGCGTCGACCAACAAAATTGCGCCTTCGCAAGCAGCCAAGGATCGGGAGACCTCGTAGCCGAAGTCGACATGGCCAGGGGTATCGATCAGATGGATGATGTGCTCTCGGTAGTGGAGACGAACGCTCTGGAGCTTGATCGTGATGCCGCGCTCGCGCTCGATATCCATGGAGTCCAGATACTGCGCTCTCATCTCCCGCGGATCGACCGCGCCACAGAGTTCGAGCAGGCGGTCCGCCAAAGTGGACTTGCCATGATCGATATGAGCAATGATGCAGAGGTTCCGGAAACGGTCCAGAGAGGCCACGGAGGCAGTTCATCCTTGGGGCGAGGGGCTTGTAGAGCCTAGACGGAGGGCGTCGCACTCCCTGTCTTTGATCGTTTCTTGTCCTACCCCTCGACGAAGGGGCTAAGATCTCTCCTCCGTGTCCGGAACTATTTTCCCGCCCGGACCCCAGTACGACTCGTCGAACTCTTCGGCGCTCAACCATCGAGGCATCCCGTGGCCAATATTAAGAGCCAAATCAAGCGCAACCGTCAGAGCGAAGCTGCTCGTGTGCGCAACAAGGCCGTTCGTTCAGAACTGAAGACCCGCACTAAGCGAGCCCTCACCGCTGCCGCCGAAGGCGCAGAGGACACCGCTGAAATCACTCGCCTTGCCATCAAACGCATCGATCGTGCGGCGGCAAAGGGCGTCATTCACAAGAACCAGGCCGCTCGTCGCAAGAGCCGCCTTCTGAAAAACATTGCCGCAGCAAACAACTAATCGGTTCGCCCTACTGGGTAAATCTTAGAACGGGGCCGGGCATTGCCTGGCCCTTTTCGCGCCTGTCCTAACCACGCGAACCAACCGAGGATCGATTCCGACCTGCCAACCGGGCCACCAATACTTCAGCAACAAGTTCTGGAGGCCACGCCTTGGTGCCATGAAGGTCGAGGTCGGCTTGGGCCAGCAGATAGGTGATCTCCACTAAGCGTTCGGGACCGAGACGTCGAGCCCCGTCCAATGCTTTCTTGGCCGGGAAGGTGCTGCCCTTGATACCGAGAACCTCTGCCGCCGCCTTTTCGCCCTGGATATCTGGGTCATCGAGGCGGACCATTCGCAAATAGTGGTTGGTCAAGGTGGCCATGATCTGAAGAGGATGTTTCTGACCTCCACCAAGCATGCGGTCGAGCACCGAGAGAGCCCCGCTGACATCGCCGCTATCGATGGCATCGGTGAGGTCCCATGGCGCAACGTCGCCAGCCTCACCGAGATACGGCTCGATATCGGGTGCGGAAACTTTCGCGCCGGGACCGAACACTGCTTCGAGAGTTTCGAGAAGCGAAGAGAGTCGGCCCACATCGCTGCCGAGATGATCGACAAGTAAACGTCGGGCGGCCGGATCGAACTTTAACGATGAACCTGATATCCGCTCATCGATCCAGCCAGATTGCGCTTTTCCGGAACCAGGTGAAGTGTCAACCACAACTCCCCCGGCGGAAGTAATCGCCTCGGCGAGTGACTTGGGAATTGCCGGCGTGCTTTTTTGTTTGTTCGGTCTTGGATCCTTCTCCCAAACCAAAACTAATGATGTCGACGGAAGAGGATCGTTGAGGTAGGCAACTAACGGCGCAACCGCATCTTTGGTGGAAAAGACTGCGGCATGGCGACCCAGGACAACGCGACGCTCGGTTAAGAACGGTGGTGTCTGCGCAGCATCGACAAGTTGGCCGATTGAGTACTCCTCGCCATCGATATGGTTGTCGATAGACAACTCGGCGAGCATCAGTGTGCGATCACCGGTACCGATGAGTTCGCGCAAAAGCATTGAAACATCCTCGCCCAATATCACCTCCTCGCTCCCCTTTAGGACGATGATTGGTGCCGAAAGGTTTACGTTCACGCGGCCGCCAAAATCATGGCCATGGTGTCGGCGACACGTCGACCATTTTTCACATCATGAGAACGAAGAATCCGACAACCAAGAGCGATACCAAGCGAGTGTGCAGCCATTGTTCCGTCGCCAGCGGAGCCCCGTTCAACATCGAGGAGCTGCCAAAGAAAGCGCTTGTTTGAGGCAGAAAGAAAGACGGGAAAACCGAGATTCGTGAGCGCATTAGATGAGCGAAGCAGTGTGAGCGACTGAGGTTCGCTCTTGCCGAGATCGAGACCAGCGTCAACCATGATGCGCTCAGGTGGAATTCCGGCGGCCAGTGCTCGGTTGGCACGATCGGTGAGGTACTCACACACCGCTATTACGACGTCGTCGTACTGGGGATCGGGGTCGGGAACTCGCGGTGCGAGTCGAATGTGTGTTGCCACAACAGATGCACCTGCCGCGGAACACACGCTGAGGTACTCCGGATCGGCGAAACCGCTGATGTCGTTTCCTACGCAGGCCCCTGCTTCAAAACACGCCTTGGCCACCGAAGCCCGCCACGTATCAACAGAAAGGGGAAGATCGAAGCGGCTGCGGAGTGCCTCAATTGCCGGAACGACTCTTTCAAGTTCTTCCGATTCGGTCACTTCATCGCCGGGGCCTGCTTTCACTCCACCCACATCGAGAAAGTCGGCCCCGTCAAAGACCAATTGTTCTGCTTTGCGTAAAAAATCATCGAAGGCGTAATAGGAACCTTGGTCGTAAAAAGAGTCGGGCGTGCGGTTCAGGATTCCCATCACCACCGCGCGATGGGTGATGTCAAAACGGGTGGAACCAAGGTCGAGAAACACAAAACGACCCTAACCGGGCAGGGCCGTCCCGTGGCGCGCTCGACGCCGTGATCGAACCTGAAGAAACACAACCACGCCAGCAACGATGGCGCCAATCATGGGGAGATCAACCGATGGCGAAGGCAGAGCAGACGCCACATGGGCTACCCAAAGAATCCACCAAAGCGCTACTCGGACAGGGCTCTGGATGATTGCGGAGACCGCTCCCCCAAAAAGGCCTGCGAGGACGCCAACTGTTGTTCCCCACATCATGACGAAGCCCGCCACGGGCCCGACAATGACGTTGGCGGGTATCGAGATAACTCGCATGGGACCGAAGATGGGAACAATGAGGGGCGCAACCGCACACTGCGCAGAGAGAGTGACCGCTAAGCCGTTACGGAACCACTCCGGTCCGCTAAACCGCGGCGCCATCCAAGACCCAAGGGTGATGATTCCAAGTGTTGCGGCAACCGAAAGACGAAACCCGAACGAATCACTGAGCAGTGGATCGAGGAGTAAAAGCACACCAATTCCCACCGCGAGACGCTGAACCGCGAGCATTGGTCGTCCGCCGGCCACCCCAACCCCGGCGACCACCGCCATTGCCGTCGCTCTGAGGATCGAGGGCTCAAAGCGAGTCATTGCGACAAAGAGGAGTAGCAGCGACAGCAGACATAGCAAACGAGTCCGTCGTTGCAATCGGGTGAGCACTGGTGACGCAACCGCAATCAAAAATGCAACATTTTGGCCACTCACAACAAGCAGGTGAGTGAGGCCTGCTCGTTTGAAATCAGTGGTGATCTGAGGAGAACGTCCGCGATCGTCACCCAAGAGGAAACCCCCGTACACCGGCCGTTGGACATCCGACAGTGTTTGACCTCCGGCCAACACAACTGACCGAGCGACGTTCACCAACCCGAGCGGAACTCCGGCGCGGCGGATGCTGTCGAGACGTTGAACAACCAACCGAGCGCGGACGTGACGGGAACGCGCACGCTCGGGATGTGTCAGTGGTGAGATTGTTCCGGACACATACACAGAATCTCCCGCCGATAGGCGCGAAAGTCTTGTTCCTGAAGGACCCCAAGCCCCGAGTTCAACACGACCAACCGAAGTTCGAACATCAACCCGAGTTTGCGAATACGAAACGCCAGGATCACGCACCAGTGTGACCCGACCCTCGAACGGCTGATTCGCCAGCGGACGTAGGCCTTGGTTGGCGTTGAATGTTCCAATTGAGGCCAGCAATAGCGTGGCTACAAGGAGAACAGTTCGCCGCCGCAGAAGGAGAGCCAATCCAAATCCGCCAATTCCAATCCAAAGCGGCAGAGGAACCGAAGTGCGAGTGCCGACCCAAGCGGCGATGACAAACCACACCGGAAAGGACTTCGGCGAACTGAGATACCTCAAAATCATCCGGCAACGACAAGATCTCGTAACGCGGCGACCTTTGCTGGGCCCAGCCCTTTCACCGACAAAAGGTCGTCGACCGACCGGAAGGGACCAACTCGTTCACGATGGGCAATGATTGCGGCCGCGGTTGCCGGCCCAATGCCCGGAAGTGCCTCTAGTTCGGCACTGCTGGCGTGATTGAGATTGACTGGCCCTGAGGCGCCATTACCACCGGCGGATTCGGCCCCTCCGCCCTGTGCTGTTGGTACCGATTCACCAACTTGGGGGAAATAGATTCGCTGACCGTCGCTAAGCGGGGACGCAAGGTTGATGCGAGCAATATCGAGAGAAGTATCGGGGCCACCGGCAGCCTCAAGAAGGTCGACGACTCGCGATCCTTTTGGAAGCCGGTACACCCCGGGAATGCGAACAGAACCGGCGGCATGAACAACAACCTGTGCAACTGCGACGGAACTTGTGACCATCGGAATGGTGGTGGTGTCGCCGGAGGGCGCAGGAGTCGACGGACTGCTTGAACTCGGGCTGGAGAGACGCACCAGGATAAATCCGAGACCAACCGAAACGAGGAGTGCCCCGGAAATGCAAGCGCCAATGACGAGAGAAGTCTGCCGACTCTTCTCTCGGACTCTCTCCCATACATGTTCAAGAACCGCCAGCAGAGATGTAGGTGCTGGCCCTTGTTTCGATTCATCACGAAGTGCATCCAATGCAGCCTGGGCCTGCGGATCGGACCCACTTTTATCTAAGACGTCAGAAAACCTCGCCACCAACTCGCTCCCTCTCTAGACAATGAGAGAGGAAGTGGGTAAGAAACTATGGAAGTAGCCGTAAGAGTGAAAGAGTCTGAAGAATCAGTACAGACGTGAAGTGAGTTGCTTACGCCAGTGGATCGAACGTGGATCTTCGAGCCCCAACAGTTCGAGAAGGTCAATGAACTCCTGACGAACTTCGTCATTTCCTTTCACCGAATCGATAAGAACGGTAAGTCGATCTTCGATTTGTTGTTCCGAACCGTAAACACCGCCCGTGCGAACGAACGCTGCGATACGGCGTGTCTCCGCGGTGTCGGGGATACGGGCGAGAAGTTCGAGCGCCTCAACACCGCGATCCTTGCCGGCGAGCAGTTCGGCAAGGTCGACAATCACCTCGGCATTGGCGGGCTCGATGCCGAGCGCTTTACGGAGTGACTCTTCATCGCCGGCCTCGCGAAGGAGATCGATTTCCGAGGGTTCGCTTACCCCGGCTCCCAGCTTGGCCACAAACTCGGAAACGAACGTCTCACTTTGTCCACCAATGAATTGGTCGACGATCTTGCCCTGGTCGAATGCAAAAACTGCAGGGATACTTTGAACTTGGAAGGCTTGGGAGGATCCAGGATTTTCGTCGACATTGATCTTGGCAAGGACCACGCCACCATCGGTGGCGTTCACCGCCGCCTCCAGCAAAGGCCCGAGCGCTTTACACGGCCCACACCAAGGAGCCCAAAGGTCCACCACAACGGGGGTGGTCATTGAGCGCTGGATAACTTCGGTTTCGAGGGTGGCGTCTGTTACGTCGATAATCACAGTCCAATGATAGGACCGACTCGCCCTGACGCGGTCGGCTCGCCGCCGGTAGCGTGTCCGGATGCCTTTCGAGATGCTCCGATGACCTCACCATCTGACATTGCCGGAATTGATACTGCTGCGGTCACGAGTTGGCTCAAAGAGAAAAAGACCGAGTTGCGGGCTCCGCTCATTTTCGAGCCCATCGTTGGTGGACTTTCGAACCTGACCTATCGAGTGACAGACCAAGCGGGCAGTCGCTGGGTACTGCGGAGGCCGCCCTTGGGTCACGTACTGGCAACCGCTCACGACATGGGACGCGAATTTCGCATCATTTCTGCTCTCGCGTCCACCGATGTTCCGGTTGCACCACTGGTGGGCTTTTGTGACGACAACACAGTCAATGGGGCCCCGTTTTACGTCATGGAATTTGTGGACGGAATCATCGCGCGGTCAACCTCTGACGCTTCTGTTCTCTCCGAAGCTGCCCGAAAGCATTCCTCTATATCGCTCATCAACGTGCTCGCCTCGATCCATGCCATAAACGTCGATGAGGTCGGACTAGGCGATTTGGGACGTAAAGAGGCCTACGTGGAGCGTCAGTTATCGCGCTGGCATCGACAATGGGAAGCAACCAAAGACCGAGACCTGAAACCGATGGACGATCTTCATCAACAACTTTCATCGGGCATTCCCCAACAGGGTCCCGCCACCATTGTCCACGGCGATTACCGCCTCGACAATTGCATGCTCAGCACCACTGGCGAAGTCGTTGCAGTGCTTGATTGGGAACTCTGCACACTGGGCGATCCGCTCGCTGACCTTGGATTCATGCTTGTTTACTGGGCTGAATCTACTGATGCAGTCCTGCTCGGCAACCAAGGAGCAACAACACTTCCCGGGTTCATTTCTCGCAGTGAACTCATCTCTCTCTACGCAGAACGAACGGGAAGAGATGTTTCTACTATCGGTTTTTATGTGGGCCTTGGTTATTGGAAATTGGCCTGCATTCTCCAGGGGGTTCTTGTCAGATACCGTTCCGGGGCTATGGGAGACGGAACTGCACAATCAGAAACAATGACCGATCAGGTTGATTTACTCGCACGCGCCGGCCTTGCCGCGTTAGCCGGAAAGAATAGAATTACCAATGACTGAACTCTACGAAATTGTTGAGAGCCCAGAACTAGATAATCCCAAAATGATTCTCGGCCTCGACGGCTGGATCGACGCGGGGCTTTCTGCCGCTAATGCCCTCGGAACAATTCTTGAAGATCTCGATACCCAGACCGTTGCTGTCTTCGACACCGATGCACTTCTCGACCACCGTTCACGCCGTCCCATCATGCACCTGCTCGACGGGATCAACACCGGCCTCACATGGCCAACCATCGAACTTCGAGCCTCGTTTGACAAGGCCGGCGCCTCGGTACTTTTCCTTGTCGGCGCTGAACCCGATCATCGATGGCGAGCATTTAGTCATTCAGTGATCAACCTTGCCCATCACTTCGGGGTGTCAGAAATCTTTGGGCTCGGCGCCTATCCCGCACCTGTCCCCCACACCCGTCCCACCCGAATTGTCACAACCGCTACGGACCCCGAAATGGCTCTGCGCGTTGGTGGGGTTACTGGTCGGGTCGATGTTCCCGCCGGCATCAGCGCCGTTATCGAACGAACAGCCGCCGATGAAGGCCTCCGAGCGACGGGCCTATGGGCGCAAGTTCCTCATTACGCCGCGGGCATGCCATTTCCCGCCGGGGCACTTGCCCTTGTCGAAGGGCTGCGTGATTTTGCCGAACTCGATTTTTCCCTTGGTTCTCTTGTCGAAGATGTTCGTTCAACTCGACTGCGACTTGACGACCTTGTGGCCAATAGCGGAGAGCACGTACTGATGGTTCGACAGCTCGAAGACCAATACGACTCGATCATCCCTCTTGAGGATCCACTCCCAATGCAAGATGACATCGTCGCCGAGCTTGAACAGTTCCTGCGCGAACAGGAGTAATCAACTCAAATAACAAGATTGATGAGTTGTGGGGGTCGAGCAATGACCTTCTTGATCGGTGAGCCGTTGAGCGAGGTTTGAACCTTGGGACTTTCCAGTGCCATACGTTGTGCTTCCGCCGCATCGGTGCTCGCCGGAACTTCAATGCGGTCGCGTACTTTGCCATTGACTTGCACGACCATGGTGACTGTCTCAAAGATCAACATCGCTTGGTCGGCAACTGGCCAAGTTTCGCGATGAATATGACCGCCTCGACGACGCTCCCAGAGCTCGGCGGTGATGTGCGGAGCCATGGGGGCCAGCAACAACAACAACGTGTCTATTGCATGCTGAATGGTTTCGTTACGTGACCCATCGGAGGATTGCACATATCGGTAGAGATCGTTCGTGAACTCCATAAATCCCGCAACAACAGTGTTGTACGACCAACGCTCGTAATCGTCAGAGACTTTTGCGATTAACCGATTAGTCCGGCGCTCAATGTCGAGATCGCCAACGTTGATATCGCGTTCAATAGGCGCCTCTCCAACTTCGCCGTTCGCAAGTCGCCAGAGACGCTGCAAAAAGCGCGAGCATCCGTCAATACCTACACCTTCCCAATCAATATCATCCTGCGGTGGGCCGACGAAGAGATGGGCAAGACGAAGCGCGTCGGCACCTTCGTTATCCAGAATCGGCTCCGGCGCAACCAGATTGCCTTTGGATTTTGACATTTTATCGCCGCCGAGACGAATCATTCCCTGGGTGAACAACCGAGTGAATGGCTCCCGTAGGTTCGCCGGCGCAACGCCGAGGTCGGAAAGTGCCTTGGTGAAGAAACGTGCGTACAGGAGATGCATGATCGCATGTTCCACACCACCGATGTACTGATCAACCGGCATCCACGATGAAATTGCCTCTTGAGAAAAAGGTTCTTTGTCATTCCAAGGATCGCAGAAGCGCAAGTAATACCAAGATGAATCAACAAAAGTGTCCATCGTGTCGGTCTCCCGCAATGCGGGGGCACCACAACGAGGACATGTGGTGTGCAGAAACTCCTCATGAAGTTTCAGTGGCGATTCGCCGGTTGGCCTGAACTCAACATCGTCAGGGGCTGTGACAGGGAGTTCATCCACCGGCACCGGAACGATCCCGCAGTGCTCGCAATTCACGATCGGAATTGGGCATCCCCAGAAACGCTGCCTACTAACAAGCCAATCACGCAATCGGAAATTGACGGTGCCTTGGCCCAGGTTTTCGGCTTCGAGAAACTTGATAGCTGCAGCAATCGCCTCGGTTTTACCCATGCCGTTAAGCCATTCACTATTGATGTGAACACCCTCACCGGTGTACGCCTCTCCTTCCCAATCATCGGGAGTTTCGATTGTTCGAACGATGGGAAGGTTGTGGGCGGTGGCGAAGTCCCAATCGCGTTGGTCTTCAGCAGGCACGGCCATGATTGCGCCAGTGCCATAACCCATCAGCACATAATCTGCCAGAAAGAGCGGCACCGGCTGACCGGTGAATGGATTGCGAACATAGGAGCCGGTGAAGATTCCTCGCTTGTCAAGTGAACCTTCTGATGACATTCGCTCAACATCGCTTAACTTTCGAGCAATAGCAACAAAAGCACGCACATCGGAAAGGCGCTCGGCGGTAACGAGCGATTCGACCACGGGATGTTCCGGCGCCATGACCGCATAGGTCATTCCGAAACTTGTATCGGGGCGAGTAGTGAATACCCGCACATCTGCGCCGTCGGAGCGTTCCACCCCATCGGCATCGGTGACCACCATCGAGAACTCCGCGCCCTCGGATCTACCAATCCAATTTCGCTGCATGATCTTCACACGCTCTGGCCAATCGAGACCGTCAAGATCATTGAGGAGTTGATCGGCGTAGTCAGTGATCTTCAGAAACCACTGCTCAAGGTCGCGCTTTTCAACAACATCACCGGATCGATCACATGTCCCGTCCGCAGTGACTTGCTCGTTGGCCAGAACGGTCTGGCAACCTGGGCACCAATTGACCGGCGCGTTTCGCCGATAGGCAAGGCCGGCTTCGAGGAACTTCAGGAATATCCACTGTGTCCAGCGCATGTATTCCGGAGAATGGCTAGTGACCTGCCGGCGCCAGTCGTAGACGGCCCCTATCCGAAGAATTGAACTGCGAAGTTGCTCGATGCGTTCCTCGGTGAATTCGCGCGGATGACGACCAGTTTTGATTGCCGCATTTTCGGCCGGTAGTCCGAAACTGTCGAAACCCATGGGGGAAAGAACGGCGAAACCATTCATTGTTCGGTATCGAACAATGAGATCGCCGAATGTGTAGTTGCGCACATGACCCATATGAGCGGCGCCACTTGGATACGGATACATGCACAGCGTGTACCAATGAGGGCGAGGATCGTCATTGTCGACCTCATAGGTGCCATCGGAGGCCCACAGGTCTTGCCATTTCGCTTCGAGAAGGCTCGGTTCGTAACCCTTGCTCATGGCGTCGGATGGTAGGCGACACAAAGCGACTGAACGGTCAAACACCCGATCACCGTGTTGATGAGGTGATTTTGCTCCCCCCTCTGTGAACGGTAAGGTTCGGTCTCGTTTCGGGGCTATAGCTCAGTTGGTAGAGCGCTTCCATGGCATGGAAGAGGTCAGGAGTTCGATTCTCCTTAGCTCCACTCCGTCATTACCGTCCTCGGGCGGCGGGGTGGCTCACTGCTGCGGCAAGGGTGTCCGCATGGGGTGGGGGTCTTGTGCAATCGCCCGAAGTAAGTTGCCAATGTGTCCGACGGTTCTTTGCATGACGAACATGGCGATGTTGATCTGCAAACAGCGCAGACCCCAATTCATCGGGCCCCAATTGTCATTGACGACCCACCAATGTCATCAGTCAACCGGACGCTCCTGTGGGTCATTGTTGGGTTTGCTGGAGTGCTCAGCGCCTGGCTCACATTTCGATCGGTTAGCGGCCCTTGGCAACCTTGGGGCGACCGACTCACTCTCGAGATGCGCGTCTCGGACGTTTTCACCTCCCACACTCCCCTTGTGGGCGTTTACTCGCGTTACCAATGGAACCATCCTGGGCCATTGCTGTTCTATGCGTTGAGTGTTCCCTATCGGTTAAGCGAGTCGAGCGGCTTTGGTCTTTTGATCGGGATCTTTCTGATCAACATCGGTGCGATTTTTAGTGCAATTTGGGTGGCGCTTCGCCGAAGCCGACAGGCCGCTGCACTCGCCGGATTATTTCTTGTTTTGCTCTGTACCGGCTTACGCCTTGAGGGACTCACCGACCCATGGAACCCTTATGTGGGCATAGTTCCACTGTTTGCCGCATCAGTTGCGTGTTGGCGCGTACTCGCAGGCGACAGGGTTGCCGCCATTGTGGTTGTTGTCTTTGGCTCCTTTGCCATGCAGGCCCACGCTGGGCTCGGCGTCCCCGTTGTCACGATTCTTGCCATCTCGATAGTCGCCCTCACTTGGCAATCGTTTCGCAGCCACGACAAGAAACACGCGCGTCGAACGAGTCTCTACGCGGCACTCACGCTCTTCGCTCTTTGGGTTCCTCCCATCATCGACCAGATCGTCCACGACCCCGGCAATATTCGATTGCTCTTCAAATTCTTTACTGACGGGGTTGGAGTACCGGTTGGATTTTCCACTGGTACGCGAATCATGTTTCGCATCCTCTCCGTTCCTGGGAATTGGGTTTCAGGATCGGAACCGGAGTTTCCAAATCTCGGAGTGAACACTCATGGATGGGCCATTCCATGGGCGTTGATTGGCGTGGTTCTCGCTATGTGGTGGTCGTGGCGACGAAAGTGGAGAGCGGAGTTTTCGCTGAGCGCTGTCGCCGTTTCACTCCTCGTGGTTTCCACCTTTGCCCTCTCCCGAATCATTGCCAATCCGATGCCGTATCTCGTTCGGTGGACATGGGCAATTGCTGCATTCACATGGTTCGCAATTGCCGTGGTGATAGCGAAGCAGTTCGCGACCAGCAATGTTCGCAAGCGACTCATCGAAACGATCACTCTCCTTGCAACGTTGAGTGCGCTTTTGGTCCTGTGTGTTCGTGGCGTCGACTTTGCACGCATCAATGCACTCCCAACTTGGCAAGCAACCATCGACGCTGTAGAGCCGCCAACTCTTGAAGCACTTCACCGAGTGCCAGGACCGGTGTACGTCTCCGACGGTTACGGAGTCGACGGCATCGTTGGACTGGACATCATCATGGAAGGTCGCCGACAAGGCCTCGACATTCGACGCGGCGCCGACTGGGGCTACATCATGGGAAACCAACGTGTCATCGACGCTTCGAAAGCCGAGCGACGTCTTTTGCTTCTCACGGGTTGGTCGCGCCTTTTCGTTGCCAACGATTCTCGCTTCGAGGAAATCGTCTCTTACGACCCGCTCACCGCGGCGGAGCGGTCAGAACTTGAATTAATCGAGAACCGCAATATCGGAGTTATCGATAGCTCCAACCCTTCAATGTCAGAACTTGAGCTCGCCCAACAACGCGACCATATGCTGCAGCAATGGAGAGGATCCGCCTCCGCCAGTTCGCAACCAAGTGACGACATCCTTCGTTACAAGCAACTTATCGACAAGGGAGAAATCCTCACGGTGTTTCTCTCGAACCAACCCATCGTCGACGAGGTCCACTAAAGATGTTGCCCTGCTATTGGTTTATTCCTCCCAATTAATTACCGCGACGTCACGCCAAAGTCGCTCAAGGTCGTAGAAGGCACGCGTCTCTTCATCAAAAACGTGGACGATCATGTCGCCATAATCCATCAGAATCCATTTGCTGTTGTCGAGGCCTTCGACGCGAAGAGGCTTTGGCCCTCCTTGTTCGGCCACAACCTCTTCAATAGACGCCGCCATCGCTTTCACCTGGCGAGAATTCGAACCTGAAGTGATGACGAACCATCCAGTAATTGAGAGCACATCCCCAACGTCGAGAATGACCGTCTTCCCATCGGTCTTTGCCGCTGCTGCCCGTGCCGCAGCGATTGGCCACTTAGTGGAATCGTTCTTCATTTCGTTATGCCTGCCATCGTTGTTGTCGTTTGGTCTGCACTAGCCGAGCCACCCTTAGCCACGTAATCCGAACCAAGAATCAACATGATGTCCGCCGAAGAATTCGACGCTTTACTTTCGACAAGTTCGCCGATTCCAAGCACATCTCGAAAACGTCTGGCCATAACTTCCGTTGTCCCGTCGTAATACACAAATACGGTTGTCGTCACATCGAAAGAACTTGCATTTCCGACTATGTCGACTTGACCGCCAGCCGCCGCCAAGACCACGGCTGCTGAGACGCCGTGATCAAGTACTCCTGTGCCGTCGAGAATCTTGAAACGTGCTCGCATGCCGCCCCCATCAGGAAACGGAACGATCGCGGCAACCGCATCTTGCGCGGCTTGGGGCTCGGCCCTGAAAGCCTGAGGGGAATTTACGGGGCTACCGGCGGGGAGTTCCGCAGCAATGACAGGAAGATTTGAAACGCCAAGTCGGCCCTTTGCCGCGGTGGTAATGAAATAGCCCAATCCGGAATCTGTCGCCATGGAAAAGGTTGCTGAATCCTTCCCAACGGCGGCCAGCCAAGATTTCCAGAACGCTTGTTGGCGAACAAGCCGATTGAGATCTGACTCTTTTGAACCTTTACTAGAGAGGTAGGTCCAAATCTCTGAGGGGGGGACCTGTGCTGACCCTTTCGGAAAGATCTGCTGATCGGTTGCATTCTTGACCGGATCGGGGTTCAGGATCGTGAGCGCCCCATAGGGGCCTACAAGAATTTGCCATTCGGCGCTTGTCACAACGGTCTGGTCAGTAAACCCAAGTTTGAGTAGTCCACCGATAGCTGCAGAGAGGCCCTCTATCCCGCCATTTTGAAATATTGTCGCCGCAGTGAACTCGCCGTATTGCGTTGAAGCGATGAGCCCCGCCGGCATGACCATCACCGCCGCTTCACCATTTGAAATAAGAGAGAAAAGAGCAATTGAATCCAACGAGCCGTCGGCGGTGGTGAGGGCGATAAGTTCAGTCGGTGTCTTTTCCAATGCCGCCTCGTAGTTAGGTGCGGCAGGATCTGTCACCCGTTTCGATAGTTGACCGTCAGTACTGTCGAGAATTACTTGCAAACCTGTCCACGCAAGCAGCGGCAATAACAAAACAACAGCCACGATGGCAATGGGGAAACCAATGCGCCACCACTTCGATCTCGACGAACCCTCTTCGCTTGCGCTCACTCGTGTGGTCGATGCGTTCTGTTCAGCGACCAGAGCTGAAAAGTCGAGGGGATCTCCCGCACCGAAGACATCATCTGAATCTGGGGGCGAATTGTCTGTGTTCGTATTGTCTGTGTTCATGGGGCGCCCAAACCGTACAGCCGACGCTCAGTCAAGACCTCAATAACCGGTTGCGGAACGATCCAATCCACGGGGAGACCCCTACCAATCCGGTCACGCAGATCGGATGAAGAGATTTCTAAACGAGGTATCGACACCCTCTCAACATTCCAGTGAGAAAAATGTTCCTCCTGCCCATCGCCCTCTCGAGAAACGACGACCAGGGTTGCCAAGTTGGGTAGCTCCGAGGCTCGATGCCATGTCGAGAGCCCGCCTGCAGCATCGGCTCCAACAATGAGAAAGAGTTCGGCCTCGGAATCCTTTCGCCGGAGCTCCGTAAGCGTGTCGATTGAGTAGGTGGGTCCACCTCGATCTATTTCCAGAGCACTGGCCCTAAGACCCACATGGCCAGCGACCGCCGCCCGCACCATCGCAAGACGATCGCTGGCAGGTGAGATATCTCTACTATCAGTCTTCTGCCAAGGTTCGTTGGCCACAACAACAACAACCTCGTCGAGTTGAAGATTCGATCGGACCGTATTGGCGGCAACCAGATGGCCGATATGTGGAGGATCAAAGGTGCCCCCGAAAACACCGATTCTCTTGGGAATGGACGACATCTGAAGAGTGTAGGAGTGTCTGGACGAGAGGACCTCGTCACTCGCAATCAATAAGGTGACACAAGTCACCAGGATTTCTGGTCGGATTCGGGAACACCTTGCCCACTTCGTGCGGTTACACCAATGTCATTTAGTCTCGGGTTATCACCGGGAACAAGATTAGAAGATTTATCGTGTGAGTTTTCGCACACCATGAGTGCAGCGGCCACCGCCGCAGAGATGGAGAAGTTCAAATGAGCGATTCAGTTGGTCAATACCTCAACGAAATCGGTTTAGTGCCACTGCTCACCGCCCTAGAAGAGCGCGAACTTTCACAAATCATCGAAAAGGGAACGGAAGCCTCCGCTCGGATCGAAAATGGCGATCGCTCTGTTGCACTAAAGGCTGATGTTCGAGCAGCGGCTTCGGCAAAGGATCGTTTCATCCGTGCCAATTTGCGGCTCGTCGTCAGCGTTGCTCGTCGCTATCCCCTGCCGCCAGGTATGGAGCTTCTCGATCTTGTCCAAGAAGGCAATATCGGTCTCGAACATGCTGTCGACAAATTCGATTGGCGTAAGGGCTTTAAATTTTCCACGTACGCCACATTCTGGATCCGTCAGGCCATTGGCCGCGCTCTCGATCAAAAAGCGAGTCTCGTTCGGCTCCCCGGAGACAAATCCGCTGGCCTTCGTGCCGCGTTGCGTCAGGCTTCGGGCAACGGCGACGAACTCGATAATGAAAATGCTCTCCTCCATCGCCTCACCACACCAACCTCGCTTGATCGCACAATTGGTGAGGATGATTCCAACGAACTCGTTGACATCATTCCCGACACCATCCCAGGGCCCGAAGAAGTTGTTTTAGAGCAGCTGGACTACGAAATGATTGGCCATTTACTGTCAGTACTCGACCAACGAGCCCGGTGGGCAGTCGAACAGCGCTTCGGCCTTACCGATGGCACTCGTCGTTCCTACCGTGAGGTTGGCGACGAACTGGGCGTCACCGCCGAGGCCGCTCGCCGCCTCGTGAAGCGGGCAATGCAGACAGTCCGGGACAATGCGCCCGAGACCATCGACGCCATCTAAGTCCTTTTTCGAGGTCTCCTCTTCATTCACTTTGCGCTAGGGCCGCGTGTCCACCAACCTTGGTGCTGTGAACTCTGAATGGTCCCCATCGTCTTGGCACTCACGCCCTGTCGTGCAACAGCCCGATTGGGCTGACGACACAGCACTGCAAGAGGTTGTCGAGCGCCTTGGAACCATGCCCCCACTTGTGTTTGCCGGAGAGGCTCGCAGCCTCACCGCAGACCTCGCAAAGGTTGTCCGAGGCGAAGCCTTCCTCCTACAAGCAGGCGACTGCGCGGAATCTTTCGATGCATTCAGCGCCGATTCCATCCGTGACAAGCTCAAGATCATCCTCCAGATGGCCGTGGTGCTCATGTACTCGTCTGGCGTTCCCGTCGTAAAGGTCGGTCGCATCGCTGGACAGTTCGCAAAACCACGTTCTTCAGGTACCGAGAATATTGACGGGGTTCAACTTCCCTCGTTTCGCGGCCATATGGTCAACGGCCTTGAATTCACCGCCGAGTCACGAGTTGCTGACCCCGAACGACTCATCACCGCCTACCAACAATCGGCATCAACACTGAATCTGCTTCGAGCATTTACAAAAGGTGGATTTGGCGATCTCAGTCGTGTCCATGCTTGGAACCAAGAGTTTGTTGCGTCCAGCGCCGAGGGACAGCGTTACGAAGAGGTTGCCGCCGGTATCGATCGAGCAGTGCAATTCATGGCCGCCTGCGGCATTACGGCCGACTCAACTCCACAACTCCATTCGGTTGACGTGGCAACGAGCCACGAAGCGCTCATTTTGGGATATGAAGAGGCACTCACTCGGCAAGATTCGCTTACTGGTGAATGGTACGACTGCTCGGCTCATATGTTGTGGATCGGTGAACGCACCCGCCAACTCGACGGCGCCCATGTTCATTTCCTTTCCGGGGTCGGCAATCCGATTGGATGCAAGGTCGGTCCAACAATGTCGCCGGAAGAAATTGTTGCTCTTTGCGATGCGCTCAACCCAAACAAAATTCCTGGCCGACTCACCCTCATTACGCGCATGGGCGCCGACACAATTGTCGAGGCTCTACCACCTTTGCTTCGTGCCGTACAAGGAGCTGGCCATCCGGTGGTGTGGGCTTGTGATCCAATGCATGCCAACACATTCACCGCTCCCAGTGGACGCAAAACTCGCCACTTCGATTCCGTGATCGCGGAAATCTCCGGCTTCTTCGAAGCCCACCGTTTAGTAGGTACATGGCCTGGCGGGGTTCACATCGAACTCACGGGCGAAAACGTCACTGAATGTCTCGGAGGTGCGGAAGAAATTCTCGATACTGATTTAGACACACGGTACGAAACAATGTGCGATCCTCGCCTCAACGCGCGGCAGTCACTTGATCTTGCTTTTCGTGTCGCAGAACTTCTTCAACGTCGATAATCCCGATCCCAGAAAATCATCCGAGGCTCACCCTCCAGAGCAAACTGGATTGGTTTATTCGAGGACGTCGACGAACTTCTCTAGTTGACGAAGATTTCGACATTCATAAATACCGTCCGTATGGGTGCCGTACTCACTCACAATGGAATCGCCGGTATCCCAATAGGCTTTCGGCTCGGGATTGAGCCAGTAAACATGGCGCGCTTTTTTATACATTTCCTTGACGATCCACGATTGTGATGAGTGGTAATTGTTGCGTGCATCTCCAAGAATGAGAACGGTTGTTTTGGACCCAACATCACGTCCGTATTTGTCCCAAAAAACTTCGAAAGCGTGTCCATAATCGGAGTGGCCATCGACCCAAACAACATCGGCTTCGGTATTGACTCGGTGGATCGCTACTCCGATGTCTTCTACGCCTTCAAAAAATCTTGTGACCTCATCGAGTCCATCGATGAAAACAAACGAACGAACCCGAGAGAACTGACCAGAAATTGCGTAGACCAACTGCAAGGTGAAGCGAGCGAAGGCGGCAACTGAACCGGAGATATCGGCAATGACAAAAATCTCGGGCTTCGATGGGCGCGGGTAGCGAAACTGGGGGTCGGCTGGCACACCGCCGTAGCTGAGCGAATGTCGAACGGTGCTTCGGAAGTCGAGTGGACCTTTGCGACCGTGACGACGCTTGCGGGCCAGGCGGACCGCGAGCTTTCGAGTGAGAGGCCAGATCGCTTTGCTCAGACTGAGCAATTCTTCTCGATTCGCGTGCATGAAATCCACGTCTTCCGGAAGCGGTTTACGAAGTGTCTTCGCCATCGCTTCAACGCCGCGGTCAGCAACAAGACGACGACGGATCTCTGCCTCAACCTCTTTCTTCATTTTGTCGATGCGGGTCCGGAATTCATCACGTTCAAGTCGATCTTCTAGCGGCGTTAGCGGCGACGGCGCTTCCCTTTGTGCTTGCTCCATGAGCCGCTCGAGAACTGTGTCAAGCTCGAGATTGCGAAGGGTGCGATAGAGGTAATAGGTGCCACCGACTGGCCGCCCGGGTTCCATTCCGGCAAAACGAGTGACCGCTTGTCGAGCCAACGCTCGCAGTAAGCCGTCATCGCCATTCCGGAGTGCCTGAAACAGCATTTCGGCCATTTGCTCGGGAGACATCGCCTCGCCGCCTCCGCCGCCGGCACCCGCTCCCGCCGCATCGGGGTTTGCGTTCGCCTCGTCATCATCGGAGATCTCGAGTAGATCGATGTCGCCACTTAGCGCATACTGACTGCCCCTTAACGAGAAATAAACTTCAAAGACGGTTTCGAAGGCTCGCCAGTGTGAGTTGTTCTTCACCAAGGTCGCGGCGAGTGCGTATTTGAATGCATTTCTGTCTTCCAACGGGATGTGTTGAATCGCCTGCATCGCGTCGAGATTTTCCGTGAGACTCACTGGCAAACCCGCGTTTCGGAGTTCGACAATAAAACCCGAGAGCAAGTCGAGCATTGGCGAATCCGAATTCGATACCTTTATTGACGACATAAGAGCCAGTTCTTCCAATCAACTCGTACGAGGGACGCCGGGTTTCTTAGCGCCACTGGTGTCACCAGCAAGTTCTTTGGTGGCTCTCGTGATATCGCTTTGGTACTTCAGGAGGATATTAAGGGTTCCTATGGCATCGGCTTCAGTGACGTTGTCTACTCCCAAGAGCAACAGCGTGCGCGCCCAGTCAATCGTTTCCGATACCGATGGAGCCTTTTTCAAATCCAGTTGGCGCAAGGAGCGAACAATGCGCGCAATCTGATCGGCGAGGTTGTCGGTCAGTTCGGGAACCTTCGTGAGAATGATTTCCTTCTCGCGATCCATATCCGGATAATCGATGTGCAGGAAGAGACAACGTCGCTTCAGTGCCTCGGAAAGTTCTCGGGTGTTGTTCGAGGTAAGGAAAACCATCGGAATCTGCTTCGCTACGACGGTTCCTAATTCGGGAATCGAAACCTGGTAGTCGGAAAGAATCTCGAGGAGAAGTGCCTCGGTTTCCACTTCGACACGGTCGACCTCATCGATCAGGAGAACGACAGGCTCTTCGGATCGGATGGCCTCGAGGAGCGGTCGGGTGAGAAGAAACTCATCGGTGAAAATATCGGTCTCGATTTCTTCCCAAGACGACTCATTGTTGCGTTCGGCTTGAATGCGCAACAACTGTTTTTTGTAGTTCCATTCGTAGAGGGCCTTGGACTCGTCGAGGCCCTCGTAACACTGGAGGCGAATGAGGCGAGCTCCCAAAATCTCCGCTACTGACTTGGCTAATTGGGTCTTGCCGGTACCGGCAGGGCCTTCGACCAAGATCGGCTTACCAAGGCGGTCAGCGAGGAACACGACCCCGGCAATGGCATCATCGGACAGGTAGTCGACTGATTTCAGGCGGGTAAGTACATCGTCGGGGTTTTCAAAGCGATAATCCATGCATTGACAGTACCCGTCGCAACCATCAGCAGCCGACTTCGGCCGCGTTAGCGGGAGATGTCTCACAGGGGGATCTCAGAATCAGCCCCGAATCTGACCCTCTCCTCGAACCACGTACTTCGCCGTGGTCAACTCACGAAGGCCCATTGGCCCGCGAGCATGAAGCTTCTGAGTGGAGATACCAATCTCGGCGCCGAAACCGAACTCCTCGCCGTCGACAAAACGGGTTGAGGCGTTCACCAAAACCGCCGCAGCGTCGACTTCTTGCGTAAATTGATCAGCGGCCGCAAGCGAAGTGGTGATGATTGCCTCCGAATGACCACTCCCGTAACGAGCGATATGAGAAATTGCATCGTCAATAGTGTCGACAACCGCGACGGCTAACCGGAGATCGAGGAACTCGGTGGACCAGTCTTCGTCAACCGCTACGACGGAGCCATCGAGTAATTGATGGGCACGTGGATCTGCCCGCAACTCGACGCCATCGAGAGCAACTGCGGCCATGGGAAGAAATTGCTCGGCGACAGCGGCATGCACAAGAAGTGTCTCGGCGGCGTTGCAGACCGACGGACGCTGCATCTTTGCATTCACAATCACGTTGACAGCAATGTCAAGGTCGGCCTCGGCATCGACATACACATGGCAGTTACCGTCACCATCAATGACATACGGGACAGTTGCGTTTTCGAGTATCGACGCGATAAGTGACGGTCCACCCCGCGGAATGAGGCAATCCACAGACTCTCGTTGTTGCATAAATTGAACAGCAGCTTGGCGCGAGGTGTCCTCAACCAAGATCACCGCGTCGGCCGGCAATCCGTTGGACTCGATCGCTTCCCGCAACACTGCAGCGATGGCAATGTTCGAATCGATTGCCCCCGACGAACCGCGCAGGAACACTGCATTTCCGGATTTAAGACACAATCCGGCGGCGTCGGAGGTGACATTGGGGCGATTCTCATAAATGATTGCAACCACACCAAGCGGAACGCGAACTCGCGAAATACGAAGACCATTGGGACGAACCCAACCGTCAAGAACCTCTCCAACTGGGTCGGGAAGACTTGCTACCTGCCGAAGTCCCGATGCCATCGCTTCGATACGCTTGGCATCAAGCCGCAACCGATCCACGACAGTTGCACTGACTCCATTTGATTCCGACCGCGCCACGTCGAGCGAGTTCGCCATCAAAATCTGGGAAGTACGCTCTACCAGCAGATCGGCGGCGGCAAGGAGCGCGGCATCTTTGATCGCAGTGGGCGCCGTTGCCAAAACTCGTGAAGCGACCTTAGAACGCCGGCCGAGATCGATAATAGAAGCTGATTTAGGAGCAGAAGCGGAAACATTCACGTCTGGAAGGGTACTCCCCTGTCCGGCTTGAATCAGTGTGTCGACACGTATGGATCGAACGGGGAACTAGGTTGAACCCGATGGATGGCACCGCTGACGAGTCGTCTGCCGCACGCCCGGCGAACCATCTTCTACGTTCCAGTGTGGTTGTTGCCGCCGGGACGGGATTAAGTCGTCTCACCGGTTTTCTTCGTTTGGCAGTGATGGCTTGGGCCATCGGAACAACCGCACTGGCGGAGGCGTACAACCTCGCGAACAACACACCAAACCTTCTCTATGACTTAGTACTGGGAGGAATCCTCTCGGCCACGTTGGTTCCGGTTGTTGTCGACCACATGCGCAAAGAAGACAGTGATGGAATTAGCGCGCTTGCCAGTGTGATCACCCTGATTCTCGTTGCTACGACGATCGTTGGGATGTTGCTGGCACCGCTCATCATCGCGCTGTTCAACCTGAGCGCACCCGCAGGGCAGGGTGCAGAACAGGCAAAAATTGCCGTTCCCTTACTGATTATGTTTGCCCCGCAGATACTCTTTTACGGACTCACCAGTCTTGGCACTGCGTTGCTTAATGCCAAGCGTTCTTTTGCCGTCGCCGCATTCGCTCCCGTTCTAAACAACATCATCGTCATCTGCATGTTTTTGGCTCTGCCCCACTTGGCCACGAACAACAACCTCACCTTTGAAGAAGTTCGGACGGACAACTGGCTGCTTCTACTTCTTGGCCTTGGAACAACCGCCGGCATCGTTGCCATGACGACTGTCCTTTGGCCCGCGATGCGAAGCGTTGGCATTCGTTTGCGATGGAACCCCGATTTCAAACATCCAGCAGTGCGCGAGATCGGTCGACTTTCAGTTTGGACTCTGGGTTACGTACTGACCAATCTCGCGTCGTACTTTGTCATTCAAACATTGGCAAATGGTGTCGACGGGATCACCATTTATGCGTATGCGTGGCTCTTCTTCCAACTTCCCTATGGGCTTTGGACGGTCTCGGTCATGACGAGTTACACCCCTGAACTCGCATCCCTTCACGCCGCCGGAAATATCGAAGGACTTCGCCATCGCTTTGGGACTGGACTTCGACTCGTACTTCTTGTCGCTGTTCCGGCAACCATAGGGATGATTCTGCTCGCAGGCCCTCTCGTTCGGGTGGTGCTGTCCCGCGGCCAATTTTCCGCCGAAGCAGCCGACACCACTGCCAATACTCTCATTGCGTTCACACTCGGATTGCCAGGTTTTTCTGTTTTTCTTTTTGCGATGCGCGGCTTTTACTCGCAGCGCGATACACGCACACCATTTTTCATTAACTTCACCGAATCTGTTATCGCTGTGATCATCGCCCTTTTCGTTGTCACGCGCTTTGAGGTCGTGGGTCTTGGTGCGAGCGGATCAATTTCGTACGCCATATTCGCAGCGGTGGCACTCGGTTTACTTCATCGCCGAATTGGCCCATTCCTCGACCGCAAAACCATCACTACCATTCTTCGAATCGTTCTTGCATCAATGGTTATGGGAATAGTTGTCTGGCTTTTCGTGGCCGTTGTCAATCTCTCTGATATCACCATGCTCAGCATCGGCGCTGCCATCGGCGCAGTTGTCTACTTGGTTATGCTGCTGTTGTTGCGTGTCGACGAAACCCGCCAAATTGTGAAACGTCTGCGCCGAAACTGATTGAGCCGATGCTACGGAAGAATCACCAAGTCATCGGCGTGGATAACAAACGGTGCAATTCCTTCGGGGAGATCGACGCTCGCTCTTCCCAGCATCGATGCTGTATCGGCAGAGTTCAGGCGCACGAGACCCTTTGCGAAAATATCCCCCGATTCATTGGCAACCTCTACCGCATCGTCAACATCGAATGAACCACTAACGCTGAGAACACCGGCGAGCATGAGTGATGAACCTCCGGCCTCCAACGCTGTGCGCGCACCGGCATCAACGGTCAGGACACCACGAGAACCAATGGCAAAAGCAATCCACAGTTTACGGGCCGGTAAATCTCGGTCGTGGGGAAGCACAGTTGTTCCCACGCCCACCACACCATTGACAGAATCAGCAACCACATTGTCCCGATGCGCCGCAGCAATCACGGTTCGCACCCCAGACCAAGCAGCAATGCGCGCGGCAGAAACTTTCGATGCCATGCCACCGCTGGCGCCGGGCGACCCGGGTCCACCCGCTATCGATTCCAGTTCCTTATCGAAATCGATAATCTCTTCGATTAACGAGGCCGACGGATCGAGTCGGGGATCTGCGGAAAGTAACCCGTCTATGTCGGTGAGCAGCACCATGACATCGGCATCAACAAGATGCGACACAAGTGCAGCAATTCGATCGTTATCACCAAAGCGAATCTCATCATCGGCAACTGCATCATTTTCGTTCACGATTGGCACAACACCAAGTTCGAGCAATCGAAGCAAGGTGCCTCGAGCCTGGAGGTATTGCCGACGATCGACGAAATCTAGCGGAGCAAGGAGCACCTGGCCACAAACGAGACCGTGATGAGCAAGCGCCTCGCTATAGACCGCCATCAACCGCGATTGCCCAACTGCGGAAACAGCTTGAAGAGTTTTGGAGTCAGTAGGACGGTTCGGCCCACCTAGACCCAGCGCCGGCAGTCCGGCACCTATAGCTCCGGAGGTCACGATGACAACTTGATCTCCGTTTGATCGAACCCCAGAAACTTCTGCACACAGTTTGGCGATGGCCTCGTGCCGGATCTCTCCACTGTCATCGGTAAGTGAGGATGTGCCGATTTTTATTACGGCGATCATCGGGCTCAATCCTCTTCGAATTCAAAGGTCAACAAACCGATATGGACGGTGTCACCTTCTCTGGCTCCTGCACGCGCAAGCGCCTTGTCGACGCCAATCTTGTTAAGGCGAGAATGCGCGTAATCAAGAGCTTCAAGATTTGTTAGGTCACTAAGCGCAACTGCTCGCTCCGCGGATTTACCAATGACACGGAAACTTCCGTCTTCTTCGCGCTCGACCCGAATGCCCTCGGCGGCGGGACGATGCACAACAAAACCATCGGTCTCCGGTTCGAAAGATCGGGCAGAGCGAACTGCATTGGCCATGTATCCGGTGAGCTTCGCAAGACCAGCTCCGGTGACCGATGAAATTGAACAATCGAGGGCAAGGCCGTCGGGAGTGACAGACGGAAGTCCACTTTCAGCATCAGCCATTGCGCCAACGACAAGGTCGGCACGAGAGCCGACGATGATACGCGGACGGTCAATGAGGTCGGGTTGATAGGCGCTGAGTTCTTGAAGCAAAATTCTTGCTTGCTCGGTGGGAGATTCCAGTGTCGTGCTGTCAATGCCGCCGGCGAGATCGATGAGTATGACAAGCACACGTGCGCGTTCAATATGTCGCAAAAACTGATGACCGAGGCCACGACCTTCGGCCGCACCTTCGATAAGACCAGGGATGTCAGCGACCACAAACTCATCATCGTCGGCACCCATGCGGACAACACCAAGGTTGGGTTCGAGCGTTGTGAAGGGATAATCGGCAATCTTTGGCTTAGCGGCAGAGATACGAGAAATCAGTGTCGACTTCCCCACATTGGGAAACCCGACAAGGGCGACGTCGGCCATGAGCTTGAGCTCGAGGTTGAGCCAGTGCTCCTCGCCTACTTCGCCCTGTTCGGCAAATGAAGGAGCGCGGCGCATATTGGAAAGGAATTTGGCATTGCCCTTTCCGCCTCGGCCTCCCGCTGCTGCCATCCAGCGATCACCATGGTTGACAAGGTCGGCAAGAACTTCGCCATCGCGATCGTGGACCACGGTCCCTTCGGGAATAAACACAATGAGATCGTCAGAGCCGGCTCCATGTTTCTTCTTGCCCTGCCCATGTGTTCCACTCGACGCGCGACGGTGAGGATGATCCTTGAACGCCAGAAGTGAGGAAATATTTCGGTCAGCGACGAACCAGATATCGCCTCCCCGCCCCCCGTCGCCGCCATCGGGGCCACCCTTGGCGACATGGGCTTCACGACGGAACGCGACACAGCCGGCGCCACCATCGCCGCCTCGAACATTGATCTGACACTCATCGACGAATCCGGACACGAGAAGACAGGTTAGAGGCAGAAGGGCGCTCCCCCTTCACTGCTTTTTCGAAAGGGTTGGTTCTGTCACACCCCATGGTCATGATGGGGTCATGGAATCAGATCAAGAACTTACCGAACGAGCGAGGCTTTGGGCTTCCACTATGGCTGGTTTCGGCGAATCAGGGTCAGGTTCCACTGCTCATGGTCACACCCCTCGCAGCGCCCGCAGAGAGTTTGGGTCATCGTTAGGAACCAGTGCTCCGCCCCACCGCTCCGAGCGGGAAGCCCTCGAAGGTCAGGAATGGACGCAATGACGGCACTCAACGAGGACACCATCGATCTGCGAGCCTTGGCGAATGGCTTGGGCCAAGAAGGTGTCCAATGAATAGTGAACGCCAGACCGAATGGATCGAAACCATGCGGGGTCATCCCAACGCCGGTGGTGTTGTGCTCGCCCACAAGTCGGGACCACCACCCTCGATCATTCCGCGGATGGCAACTCGTGAGAGCCGCGAAGAAGTCGAGGATTCCATTTTGGCACAGGGCGCGACGCGGTCAGTCGAAGCCGGGACACGCGAGATTCCCGAAGAGGCCGATCCCTTCCGGACCTGTTTCGAAAGAGACCGGGATCGTGTTCTCCATTCTTCGGCATTCCGGCGGCTCGCAGGCAAGACGCAGGTGTTCATATTCCCTGCCGATCATCAGCGAACGCGCCTCACTCACGCTCTGGAGGTCGCTCAGGTCGCTACCGCGGTGTCAAGCGCTGTTGGTCTGAACCTGGCACTGACCGAGGCCATCGCTCTCGGACATGACTGCGGGCATGGGCCGGGCGGCCACGCCAGCGAGGATGCATTCGATCTGTTCATCCCCGAGGGCTACCACCACGCCGTCTGGGGTGCCGATGTGGTCCTTCGACCTCTGAACCTCTGCGCTGAGACCCTCGATGGCATCCGGAATCACTCGTGGTCGCGACAGACCCCAGCGACGCCCGAGGGCGCGATCACAAGTTGGTCCGACAGGTACGCCTACTGCGCCCACGACCTAGAGGACGCCATCAGTGCTGGCATCGTGAGTCCAGATGATCTCCCTAACTCGGTGGCCAAGGTGTTGGGCACAACCCGATCCTCACAGCTTCGAAACCTCATCGGTGCCCTGGTGAAGTCGATCAACTCCACCGGCATCATCGGACTCGACCCGCTCCACGCAGAAGCGTTATCGGATCTTCGGGCTTTCAATTACGACCGGATCTACAACCGTCCGGCTTCGATTGCACAAGGTGAATCTGTCGTAGCGGTGCTGCGAGCGCTCGTCGAGTATTTCGTCGAACATCCCGTCCTCCTTGAAGGCTCGGAGGGTCTCGACGAGCCGCAGATCATTCGCCTAGCGGTATCTTATGTGGCCGGCATGACGGATCGCTTCGCCTTCGAGAGTGCAGTGACTCTGATGGGCTGGGACCTTAATCGACTGCCACGTGGCATCGACAGTCAGATTCATTCGGCGCGGTAGCGGCCAAACGCTCCAACCCGCGGCGATTCCATTTCGGTTCAGTGCCTCTGTCGCAACGTCTCGGCCCGAGCAACCGCCCGGTAGCACTGTCGACGGCCTTCACGGAGCAGGTTCTCCGGCTGGAACACCGACTGCTCTTGGTAGGCCTTCGCGCGGCGAGAAGCGGGCTCGGTTCTTCCTCGGTCACTACTCAACTCTCCAGATCGACTTCGACGTCCGAGCCATCCGCTATCGCAGCCACGATCATGGTTCGCGGGTGGGTCTCGTACATGCGCACGATCACCACGACGCCGGAGGCCGCAGTGATCGCGGCCACCGCCCAGATCGCGAAGCGGATGTCGAAGGCATCCGCTAGCAGCCCGGCGAGCAGAGCGCCGACCGCGAATCCACCGTCGCGCCAGAAGCGATAAACCCCGACGGACCTCGCCCTCCATCTGGGATGGGCGACGTCGCCGATAGCGGCGAGGAGGGCCGGATACACCATGGCCGTTCCCGCACCGAGCAGAACGGCGCCGAGGGCCCAGATCGCGAATCCGTGGGTGGCGGCGATGAGACCGATCGCGACTGCCTGCAAGAGCATGCCCCCGGCGATGAACGGCTTGCGCCCGAAGCGATCCGACATCCCTCCGGTCACGAGTTGTCCAAGGCCCCACACGGCCGGGTAGAGAGCGGCGAGGATACCGATGCGCGTTATGGAGAGTCCGGCGGCCGCGAAGTACAGAGGGAAGAGTCCCCACGCGAGGCCGTCGTTGAGGTTGTTCACGAGGCCGGCCTGGGAGCAGGCCGAGAGCGCCTTCTCCCGGAACGATGTGAGCATGAAGATCTGGCCGGTGGTCAGTCCGCCGTGCAGGTGGTCGGTCGCGTCCTGGTGGGTGGCCGCTTCGTGGATGGCGTGCCCGCGGGTCTCTCGCACGAAGAGGGTGGACAGGCCGAGGCCGAGCGCCGCGTAGGAGAGCCCGAGGTAGAACGGCCACGGTCGCAGTCCATAGTTCGAGGCGATAACGCCGGTCGTCAACGCGGTCACCGCCACTGCGCCGTAGCCAGCAGCTTCGTTGAAGCCCATCGCGAGTCCGCGCTTGGCCGGTCCGACGAGATCGATCTTCATGATCACCGTGGTCGACCACGTGAGCCCCTGGTTCACGCCGAGAAACACGTTGGCGACAATGACCCAGTTCCACGACGGTGCCCAGATCAGGATTAACGGCACGGGGATTCCGATGATCCAGCCGGCCACGAGGACTGGTTTGCGCCCAAAGCGGTCCGACAACGTGCCGGCGAAGAAGTTCGTGGCCGCCTTCACGATGCCGAACGCGACGATGAAGGTGAGCGTGGACGAGAAAGCCACGAGCCCGAAGGTGCGCTCGGCGAGCAATGGCAGGACCGTGCGTTCCTGTCCGATCATCCCGCCGACCAGCGCGTTGACCGCTACGAGGAGGATGAACTGCGGCAGGTTCTCCCTGAGGCCCAGCCGGATCGGGGCGCGAGACTCCGTGGTCATGGTCCTGACTCGAGGGACTGTCCGCTGGCCTCGGCCCAGTCGTCGGGTCCGCCGGCGAGGACATCCACTTCGAATCCTCGACCAGCCAGGATGCTGGTCGCGCTCATCGCCCGTTCGCCGTGTCCGCACATCACCGAGACGGATAGCGGCTCGAGTGCGACGGTCGCCATGGCCCCGAGCTCGATGTTGCGTGTGCCCGGGACGTGGCCGGTCGCATATTCGTTGGCCTGCCGCACGTCAATGACGACATCGCGGAGATGGTCGGGTCCGACGATGTCGATCCGGTGCAGGTCGCGACCTGAATCCCGCCACGCGGCGACGCCACCGGCGAGGGTCGGCGAGGGTCGGCGAGATTCTCCTGACCGACATCGAGGCATTGGCGAACCGCGTCATCGCGGGACTGATTGTCGTCGAGCACGAAGATGATCGGTCCACCGGGCTCGACGAGCCATCCGACCCAACTGGCGAACACGGAACGCAACATGTTCGAGAGGGAGTCGGGCAGATGCCCTGCCGCGAATTCCTCGATCGATCGGCAGTCGACGAGGACGGCGGCCGCGGCGATGCGGCGCTCGACCTCGTCGGGCGTCAGATCGGCGAGCGTCGGGACAAGGTCGTACCGGGTCGGCCCGAGGCGATTCAGTTCGGGAAGCCGAGCGAAGTAGGAAGGAAACGATCCGAATCCATCGAGCAACTGCCGGACGAACCGGTCCTCGTTGGTGATCCGGAGCAGGGGGTTGGTACGTCGCTCCGCCCCGAGGCTGCTGGTCCGGTCGGTCGACCCGGGGGCCGAACAGAACGACCCGGCTCCATGGGTCGGGTAGAGCAGGACCGAGTCGGGGAGGTCGTCGAAGCGGTGCAGTCCATGGAACATCTCATGAGCGAGTGGTTCGGCGAGGTCCGGTCCGCACAGATCCGTTCGACCCACTGTGCCGACCATGAGCGATCCGCCGGAGAACAGTACTTCCGGAATCCCGTGATCGGTCAGGAGGTACGCATGATGGTCAGGGGTGTGGCCAGGCGTCGCTATAGGGATCAGTTCGACCCCGGGGGCGAGTTCGAGATGCTCACCGTCGACGACAGGTCGATACGGCGTCGCCAGGTGTGACGCGGCCGGAGCGATGAACACCGCTCCTCGTCGAGCGGCGACTCCCGGACTTCGGGTCAGGTAGTCGGCATGGGAATGGGTGTCGATGGTCCAGGCCAGTCGCAGGCCTAGATGATCGACGAGTCGTTCCTGTTCGGTCGGGAATCGCGGCGGATCAACCAGCGCCGCGGCACCGTCCCCCAAGTCAATGAGATACGAGGAATGCACGAGGCCTTCATCGACGAACTCATGGATGCGCATCGCCCACCATTTCTTAAGCGTCTCTTCAACATCTCATCAAAGAACCACTTGAATACTAACAATGCTCCCGGCATGTTTCGCCGAACTCGGTTACCACATCAAGGATCTTCCCGACGGACCCGACATCGTTCCCTACAGCCGCGGTCCCTACTGCGTGTTCGCCTACGACGCCGTCCGTCTGCTCACCGCCGCCGGTCGTGTCGCCCCTCGGCTCGAAGACGGCTTTCCCGAGTGGCGAACCGAACACCTCCCCGTCGAGTCGGGACGCAGGTAAGTTCCTCGCCCTTTCCGAAGTGACCGCTCTCTGTGGGGCTCGCCGAAGTCATTAACTCCGAGGATTCATTGGCAAAAACCTCCGATGGCCGCCTTCTCACCGACTCTGGCCTGCCGTTTTTACCTGAGCGTCAACGCGACAGCGACGACCCGAAGGTCGCCGACTGCACAGTTCGAGATTTTTAAGAAGATCAGGCAGGAAGTATGTCAACAAGCTTGCGGCCCTTACGTGAACCGAACTTGACCTTGCCTTCAGTGAGAGCGAAGAGCGTGTCGTCGCCACCGCGGCCGACATTTTCACCTGGATGAATACGCGTGCCCCGTTGACGAACGATGATGGTGCCAGAAAGTACGGCTTCGCCGTCGAATCGCTTGACACCAAGACGCTTGCTCTGAGAGTCGCGGCCGTTGCGGGTTGAACCGCCACCTTTGGTCTTTGACATAAATCAGCCCTTCTTAATGCCGGTGATCTCGATCGTCGCGTACTGCTGACGATGACCCCAGCGGCGACGTTCATTCGCCTTTGACTTATAGGTGAAACCGATGACCTTCACGCCCTTGGTCGAACCGACCACTCGGGCGGTGACGGAGGCACCGGATAATTGTGCAGGTGTGGCAAGAACAGAATCGCCATCAACCACAAGAATGGGGGTGAGGGTGACTTCATCAACATCGCCGAGGCGTTCAACGTCAAGACGTTGTCCCTCTTCGACCCGGTACTGCTTGCCACCGGTTTTGATCACGGCATACATAGGGCTGCCACCTTAGCGGTAAGGGGCCAAAAGGGGAAACCAGCATCCCAAACCTGGAATGGAGGCAGTTCCCTGGCCATCGGATGGATTCAGACCAATAGGTCGGGGTCGATGCGGAAGCCCCGACCGTCGCAGTCTGGACACTGGGTACCAAAAGATTCCAGAAGTCCTTCGCCGATTCGTTTACGGGTCATCTCTACCAGACCCAACTCGGAGATATCGAACACCTGGGTGCGGGTCTTATCGCGAGCCAAGGCGTCTTTGAAGACCCGGACCACATCGTCTCGATTGGACTTCACTTCCATATCAATGAAGTCGATCACGATGATGCCCCCAATATCGCGCAAGCGAAGTTGCTTGGCGATTTCGGTCGCAGCTTCAAGATTGTTGCGGTACACCGTTTCTTCCAAAGATTTGGAACCGACGTTTTTTCCGGTATTCACATCGATCACCGTGAGAGCTTCGGTGTGTTCGATGATGAGTGAACCACCGGAGGGCAACCACACTTTGCGATCGAGCGCTTTGTGAACCTGTTCGTGCACGTGGAAACGTTCAAAGATCGAAATCGGTTCGACAGAACGGTCGTAGTACTCGATGCGATCAGCTAGAGCTGGCGAAATGGACGACACATAATCCTTCGCATCCTCGTAAAGATCTTTGTCATCGATGACGATCTGTCGATAGTTATCGTTGAACTCTTCTCGAATCACACGCACAGCCATATCGGGTTCTCGGTAGAGAAGCGCCGGGGCTTGTGCCGAAGCTGCCAATGCTTCGATTTGTTCCCATTGCGATAGGAGTCGCCGAACATCTACAGAAATCTCTTCGGAGGTCACACCTTCGGCGGCAGTTCGAACAATGACACCATGCTGTGGCGGTTTCACCTTGTCGAGGATGTTTCGTAGTCGCTTACGTTCCTCGTCGCCAAGGCGCTTTGAAATGCCGTAGGTTGATGAATTTGGAATCAGCACGACAAATCGACCGGGCAACGAAACTTCTTGCGTGAGCCGCGCACCTTTGTGGGCAATGGGGTTCTTTGTTACCTGACAGATCATCGTTTGTCTCGGCTTCAGAATCTGTTCGATGCGTGCATTTCCGCCCCGCTCAACATCGTCTCCGTCGTTATGAACATCGCCTCGGTAAAGAACCGCGTTCTTGGGAGTTGCGATATCCACGAAGGCTGCCTCCATGCCCGGCAACACGTTCTGAACCTTGCCGAGATAGATGTTTCCGTGAATTTGTGAGACATCATCAGAGGGACGAGACACGTAATGCTCGATAAGATTTCGACCCTCGAGAACCGCAATTTGCGTAGCTTCAGGTCGAACGCTCACTGCCATCATGTATCGACCGACCGGACGCCCATTTCGTTCCCGACCGCGACGCTTCTCGATTGTCTCATCGTCAAGTTCGGGTCCGTCGCCTCCCAAGATTGCCTCGACAGGACGAGGAATTTCCGTCTTTCGTTGATTTTGTTGCCGACTTTGACCGCCCTGTTTTTGGGCTTGCCCGCCCTCTTGGCTCTTCTGGCCTTGTTGGGCCTGCTGATCTTGTTGACCCGATTGCTGGCCCCCGCCACCGCTTCCGCGTCCCCGGCCACCACGTCGCCGACGGGATCCGTTGCGGGGGGTTGGGTTTTCTGGAGTAGCGGCATCAGATGCTGCTTGCTGATCGCCGGATTGTCCATCCGTTGACGCCGCCGGAGATGGGCGACTATCGCCAATTTGGGGCTTCTCTGATGAAGAAGCGTTACTGGGCGCAGTGGTCGCTGACGATTCAGCCGATGGCTGCACCAACTCGGCGGACTCATTGGTCAAGGCGCTGTTTTCATCAGAGTCCTCGATCTTCTGCTCATTGGCACCTTGCCCACCACCGGCTCGTCCACGCCCCCGACCGCCGCGAGAACCGCGGCGCCGACGATTGCGAGTGGCGTTGTCGCCAGTTGCTCCCGCCTCGCTCGCGCCTTGGGAGGAATCTCCCGCAGCCGCGTCGTTGACGGCAGAAGTTGACGGTGCGGAGTCATCTTGGTTTGGCATCGAGGCCGATGTACTGTGTTCAGTGCTCGGTTCAGGAGTTGGAGTATTCGTTGCTCCTGTATTGGCGGTCGGGTTGGACCGTTCGGGTGGCGTTGAAGCGCCGGAATCGACCGTGGGGTCGGACATTATTTCGTTCCCTTCTCATCGCGCGCCTGTTTGTGCAGGGACGCGTAACGGCGCGCTCGGCGAGAGAGGTTCTCGCGTCGCACCGTCGATAGTGATCCATTGATGGGTTCTGCGAACTCGCCCCTCGCTGCGGGGCGGGTCAAACGCGGCCAGCAATTCTGCGGGCCGCACGGAGCGAGGCTGGGTCGCCAGCTCTGCTTCGAGTAGTGCTCCCAGTTCGGGAGCGTCTGATGGCATGGCTCCAACAACCCGTAAGTTGATGATTCCAGGCCCCAGATCGAGGTCGAGGTACTCCCCCAGCGACTCGTGCCCAGTACTTAAGGCAAGGCCAAAATGCACCTTTGGCCGTGGTGTAAATCCTTCGGAAGTGGCGATAGGAATTTCGCTAAGCCTGATGGCGCGTTCCCAGCACCGAGCCATATCGCGATGGCTTGAGAAGCGGATTTTTCCTGCCTTGGTCCAACGCACACGGAGACGCATTAGTTGCTCACCAGTTCGGGCCGCCGTCCGAGCAACATCACGGGAACAGACGAGGAGAGGTCTTGTCCCGTGCCTTGAGAACCACCCGCAGGCGGTATCGCTGAGGCAACGATGTGCTCGATGGAATAGCCGGTACATGCCCCGCAGTCATAACACGGGGTCCACCAACAATCAGGTAACCCAACCTCGGCCAGCGAGTCTTGCCAGTCCTCCCATAGGAAATCTTTGTCAAGACCGGCCGACCGATGGTCCCAAGGGAGGACTTCGTCGAGGGTGCGATGACGATGGGTGTACCAATCGGGATCGAGGCCATACGATGCCATTGCGTCGAGCCAAAGGTCGAGGTCGAAGCGGTCATTCCATTCTTGGAAGGTTCCGCCGCGGCGCCAAACGCTTTCGATGACATCACCGACTCGGCGATCGCCGCGACTCATGACCCCTTCAACCAGAGTGGCTTTGGGACCGTGCCACTTCATCTGCACACCCTGCGACCGACGAGTGTCCTCACGTTCATTCAAGATCTCGTACAGGATCTGAAGACCTTGATTGGACAACCCAACTTCGTAGGTGTCGGGGTACGCCAGAAGCCACGCCACCTTGTGGGGGGCGTGCTGGGGTATACGAGCACCATCCTCCAGGCCGATGTAACGAGCGGGTTTTGCGACCTTTCCGAGGATGGGCTCCAGTTGGGGCCACACTCCGGTCATAGTCACACTCTACCGGCGAGCCTCCACCTCAGAGGAACCGGCGGGCATGGACGTTCAAAACAAGTCCGATACCGGCCATGGCTGTGATCGTGGAGGAACCACCTGCACTCAGGAAATGTAAGGGAATGCCGGTGACCGGCATAAGCCCAACGGCCATGCCGATATTTTCGAAAATTGAGAAGGCGAACATAGCGAGTACACCGATACAGATGAGGGTTCCAAATGTGTCTCTGGCCACCTGAGCCGTTCGCCAGATTCGATAGCAAAGGAGTCCGTAGAGAAGAAGGACGATTCCTGAGCCAATGAACCCAAATTGCTCAGCAACTGCAGTAAAGATGAAGTCGGTTTGCTGCTCGGGGACCATTCCGAGTTTCGTCTGCGGACCGTCGAAGAGGCCTTTGCCTGTAAGTCCGCCGTTGCCAACAGCCTGTTGACTTTGGGCGATGTTGTAGACGGCCGGATTCGTTTTGTCCTCCGGATTCACGAAAGCAGTGAGCCGGTTTCGTTGATAGTCGGCGAGAAGCGGCGAATTTAGGGCTCCGACAATACCAATCAACCCCGCAACCGTGAGGGCAACGAGGTACTTCGTTGGAACGCTACCCACAAGAAACAGTGCAATGGAAATAACGACAAGGATCAGCGTCACACCAAGATCGGGCTGCAACATGATGAGTGCCATTGGAAGACCGGCAACCCCGAGAAGAGCGAACAGTCGCTTACCGTCAATGTCCCCGCGGAACTCACTTAGTAAAAACGCCAGCGCACCAATCAACGACAACTTGGCGAACTCCGCGGGCTGAAGCTGAAACGGACCAACAGCAAACCAAGCCTGTGCTCCATTTGATTTGGTACCCAAAGGCGAAATTACGAAAAGCAGCAACGTTGTCGTGATTGCGTAAAAAAACCAAGCCCAATCGTGCAGTTTGCGATAGTTGACCACGGCGAAAAGAACCAGAATGGCGGCACCAATCATCACGAATATCGACTGCTTATAAAGATAGCTATTTGTGAAATCCGGGCCTGGGCCGCGAGTCGCGCTCCACACCATCAGAATGCCCAGGACACAAAGCGCCGCCGTACACAGAAGAAGAATAGGGTCCACATGACGCAACGGTTCAGTGGCATTACGTCGGCTCCAACGCGACTCTCGACTCGAAACCGTCCGAGTAAACATCAGTCGACCGTCCCGTTCGTTACTCCCGATACTGGCGTGACGGTCTGATTTGCCAGTACCTCGTAGACGTGCCGGACCACTTCGCCGGCACCTTCGGATCCAAAACCAGACTCTTCCATCACCGCTGCGACAACATAACGGGGACTGATAGCGGGTGCGTACGACGCGAAAATTGAGGTGTCGGCCTTGCCTGCAACTTGGGCAGTTCCAGTTTTACCCACAACTCTAAAACTGCTCTGATCGAACCCGGAGAAGGCGGACGCGGCTGTTCCAAGTCCCGATGTCACTCCATCAAATCCCGCGGTAATCGGGCCACGGACATCGGGTGGCAAACTGACGGTGCCAACGACCATCGGTTCAATCAAGGTGAGAACATCAGAAGAAACAGTCGGGTTGCCCCCGGCTTTCAGAATCCGCCAGACAACATGCGGTTGGTAGACGGTTCCACCATTTGCGAGAGCCGCATACGCCCGTGCTATCTGTAACGGAGTGACCAAAACGACGTTCTGTCCGATAGCAAGTTGCACCGTCTGCCCCGTGTACCAAGCGCCGTCAGGGTAGGCCTCAGGATTCTTGTCGTTAAGCGCCTTCTTCCGCGCTTTGGTAAGCACATAGCCGGCAGATTCATTGGGCAGATCGATGCCGGTCCTTTTATCGAAACCAAAAGCCGCTGCCGTGTCTTGAATCAAGGTCGTGCCATCCATACGCGCACCGAGCCAATAGAAGAAGACATCTGATGAAACAGTGAGAGCGCGAACAACATTGATGTTGCCGTTCTTCACTTTTTTCGAGTTAAAGAACTCCTGCTCTGGATTACCTACCTTGAAGACGCCGTCGTCATAGATAGAAGAGTTCGCATCGATCAGTCCGTTACTAAGAGCAGCGGTGGCCGTGACGAGTTTGAACGTTGACGCGGGTGCGTATTGGCCTGCGATTGACCGATCGATAAGGGCACTAGCTCCGTCAATATTTTGAAGCTCCGCATAGCGCTCCTGGGAAATGCCGTTTGTGAATTCGCGAGGGTCATAGGAGGGGTAGGTGGCGAGTGCGATCACTCCCCCGTCTTGCGGGTTGAGTGCAACCACTGAGCCGGCTGATGCTTTGCGAAGGATTCCGTCGCTCTGCTTCGTGCCCCGGAGAACTGCCAGTTTCTCGCCCAGCGATCGCTCCGCTTGCATCTGAACATCAATGTTGATGTGTAGCTGAAGATCGTTGCCAGGCCGAGGCGGTTGAAAGGTTCCGTCGCCCGCGGGCCGACCGCGAGAATCGACCTCAATCGATTCGATTCCAGGGACTCCACGTAAATCACTTTCGTAAAACTGTTCGACCCCAGCAAGCCCAACAATGGAGTCAGATTGATAGGACTTCACTGTTCCTGTCGCAGGATCGACACCTGGCTCGAGAGACTTAAGCCCCTCAGCACTAATACGACCGGTGTAACCGAGAATATTTCCGGCCACGGCACCGTATGGGTACACGCGAACGGTCTTGCGCTCGAAGGATACAGACGGGAAATCTTCAAACCGTTCGGAAATTGTGTGAACGACTTCTTCAGTTACATCCGACGCGACCGGCACGGCCTGATACTCACCGTATCGCTGATCTTTTAGGCGACTTTCAATTTGCGAGGTCTTGATTGGTGCGCCGTTCGCCGTGAGCATCTCCGCCAAGTTTGTAATCAACTCGTCCCGGTCCTTGACCTTCTTCAATTTGGTGCGGTCAATGGTGATGATGAGCGAGGTGCGATTGTCGACAAGTACCCTCCCTTGCGAATCGAGGATGCGACCGCGCGGAGCCTCTGAATACACAGTTCTGGTTCGGCTTTGCTCTGCCTGGACCGCCAGCGCAGGAGCTTCCATGACTTGCAGATACCAAAGCCGCGCAAAAAGCGCGACGAAACAGGCGGCAACGACGACGCCGATGAGGCTCATCCGCAGGCGTGGCGAAACAGTTTCCATAACTCAGAGGGCTCGTTCGAAAGGATGCACGACTGAAACAGTCCAGCAGATAAGCGTGGTCAACGGGACGCGGTCCGGATCCGGGATTCCTCAGGATCCACCCATCGACAGAACCGAAGGGTGGGAAAGATCAATAGCGCATTGGTAATTCCAACCACCGCGATGACGACAGCGAGGTGACCAGTGAGAAGATCATTGCGGCCGAGGATGGATCCGAGCACCGCAAAAAGAACCAAAGCAGAAACGGTCGAAAGTAAAGAAACGGTTGCTGTCAGCCACCGCGCGGCATGAACAGTCGCTTGCTCGAGTGCACCCCCCACCGCTCCGGCGGCGAGGTAGCTGATGGCGCCAAGTCCAAATGGGGTGATGGTCATGAGATCGAGCGAGAGCCCGCAAGCAAAACCAACAATTGCTCCCAAAACGATCCCGCTTTGCATACCCGCAGCAATTGCGAGGACGAGCAGAAGATCGATGCTGACGCGATCGATTCGAAATTGAGAGAAAATAGCGTATTGCAGAACTATGTATGTCACAAGGACAAACGAGTAACGAACAGCGGGATGATCCATCGATCAACTCACCGGCTTCCAGAGCAGCACATCGACGTATGTGAGATCACTCGTACTCGCAAGCATCCTTATATCGACAGTGGATTCGAGTGCCGCCGGGTCAGTCCGGAGAGCAATGATCGTGCCAATGGGAATGTTCGGAGGGTACGGACTTCCCGATAGCCCGCTAGTAACCACGATCTGTCCAACCGAGACCGCCTGACGAGCATCCAGGTTGGCCCCGCGCAGAACACCATCGCTACCCGTACCCTGTGCGATTCCCACTGCAGGAGTGCCCACCACCGAAAATCCTATTTTGAAATTGCCACTCGTAATGAGAGAAATGACACATCGATTGTCACTAACTTCAACGACCTTACCGATCAAGCCTTTACCGGTAATGACAGGCATATTGCGTTCGATACCTGAACTGGAGCCTTTATCGAGTTCGATAGTTTCGCCAAAATTGCCGACACCGCTGTAGCTCACTCGAGCATGGACACGCGGCGTATCGCCCACAAAAGGAATACCAACAAGTTCGAGGAGTTGCTGCAGTTGCGCTTTCGCTATCGAATTCGAAATGACTTCGCCCTGAAGGCGGTCATTTTCAAGTTGGAGATCCTCGTTCCGTTTTTGAAAGTCGTTGTTGGAAAATGCGCCATTCCAAGCATCGGCTACAGGGTCAAGAACAGCTGATACTGCATTTCCAATAGGCGAGAGCACCGACATGACTGCGGAACGAGCGGATTGAACTGGTCCAGAACCACGACCATCCAAGGTAAGAAGGGCCACCGCAGTCAAAACCAGCAGTCCGATTGTTAATCGAGCACGCCCACCGCGTCTTGTGGATGCCATGGTCGGACGAGATTAGCGAATCGTTGAAGAGAACAGCACGCCCTTTAAAGCGTCGAACTCTTCGAGTGATTGTCCCGAACCGATTGCCACTGCATAAAGGGGGTTCTGCGCGATCACGATAGGCATACCGGTCTCGTGGGCGAGGCGTTCGATCAGCCCGTGCAAAAGAGCACCGCCACCGGCAAGCACAATGCCTTGTTCCATAATGTCAGCGGAAAGTTCCGGCGGGGTTTTGTCAAGCGTGACCTTTACCGCATCAATGATTGCGGAAACCGGTTCCTGAATTGCTTCACGGATTTCCTCGGTCGTGGTCACAATTGTTTTTGGTAAGCCGGACACAAGATCTCGACCGCGAATTTCGGCATGGAGTTCAATCTCAAGTGGCCAAGCAGACCCGAGTGCCATTTTGACCTCTTCGGCAGTGCGTTCTCCAATTGCGAGACTGTATTCCTTCTTGATGAAGCTGATGATTGCAGCATCAAGTGCATCGCCGCCGACACGGGCCGACTGCGAAGTCACAACGCCACCAAGTGAAATAACCGCAACCTCGGTTGTGCCGCCGCCAATGTCGACAATCATATTGCCAGTGGGCTCCTGCACCGGCAGCCCAGCACCGATAGCTGCGGCCATCGGTTCTTCGATGATGTATGCCGGTTTGCGTGCTCCAGCAAATTCCGCCGCTTCTTGCACGGCACGCTGCTCAACGGGAGTGATACCCGATGGCACACAAACAACCATTCGAGGCTTTGACCACTTTGAGGTGTGCACCTTCTGAATGAAATAGCGAAGCATCTTTTCGCAGATTTCGAAGTCGGCGATAACACCGTCTTTGAGCGGACGGATGGCCTGGATATGTGCCGGGGTTCGACCAATCATGCGTTTCGCCTCGGCTCCAACCGCCACCGGACGACCATCTTTTATATTGATCGCGACAACCGAAGGCTCGTTCAGAACGATTCCCTCGCCTCGCACGTAAATAACTGTGTTGGCGGTACCAAGATCGACAGCCATATCGCGGCCCACGATGCTCGATAATGAGTCACGGGACGCGATTGAGTTTGAGAGCCTCGAAGTGACTGATGAAAAGAAGTTCCCGGCCATAAGCGGGTGGGCCTCCTGGGGGCACCGGGGACTGGTGCGAGGTCGAAGAACGGGTTGAGAGGGGTGACAGCTAACGCGCGGATCGCGAAACGACCCTCTCCGTCCAAGCGAGAGGCTAGTCCTCAGCGGGTCGGAGACCAACTATTACAAATCAGAGGTTGGGAAAGAACAGCGAAATCTCGCGCGACGCGGCCTCAGGCCCGTCGCTGCCGTGGATCAGGTTCTCGGTGAACAAGATGCCCAGATCGCCACGAATGGTGCCTGGAGCGGCGTCGCGGGGGTTAGTAGCGCCAATCATGGTGCGAGCTACCTGCCAGGTGTCTTCAGGGCCCTCGATCACCGCGACCACTGATGGGCCACGAGTGATGAAATCCACAAGCTCTCCAAAGAAGGGCTTCTCTGCATGCTCGGCATAATGCTGCCCGGCGGTAGAAGCATCGATCCTGCGCAACTCAGCGGCAACGATTCGAAGAGTGCGCCGTTCAAAACGACCGAGAATTTCGCCCACGAGGCCACGCTCGACGGCATCGGGCTTACAAATGATAAATGTGCGGTCCATAAGGGCCATCACGGTAGACGAGGAGCTACTCGGCGAGCGATTCGACAGCAGTTCGGGCCGCCCCCGCCACATAAATCGAACCAGCAATAAGGACGACATCGTCTTCGGTGGAGACCGAAAATGCCCGTTGGACCGCGGTGGGTATGTCGTCAATCCGTTCCACCATCACACCCATGGCTTGGGCCACTGCTGAAATATCGGCAGCGGACACTGCCCGTGGGTTGCTTGGGGTGCAGGCAATGACGAGATCGGCGGAACGTATATCGAATGCTTCAAGCATTTCGACCACGTCACGACCATCGAGCATCCCGAGAACCAGCGTACGTCTTCCGGCAACATCGAACTCGTCATGCAATGTGCGAATAGCAGCCCGGGCCCCTTCAGGGTTATGGGCCCCATCAATAATCACCAATGGATTTCGACAAACAACTTCAAACCGACCTGGGAAAGTGAGCGCACCAAATGCGGCATTAACAATGTCTGCGTCGATTGAGCGATCAAAGAACGCTTCGGTTGCGGCAATGGCGCATGCCGCATTTGCACACTGGTGTGCTCCGTGCAAGGGCACCGTGATGTTCTCGAGAAGTCCGTACGGCGTTGAAACATCGATTACGTGACCGCCAAAAGCGGGAAAGTCATTCACGATCTCGAAATCAGAGCCGCGAATCCATGCTCGCTCAGGACCTTCAGCCAGGAAAATTGCCTGAAGATCAGGGTCGGTGACACCGGTTACTAGCGTTGATATTGGCTTTATAATCCCCGCTTTTTCGGTAGCAATTGCTTGACGCCAATCCCCTATCCCGTCGGTATGGTCACGGCCGATATTCGTAATGACTGCTACATCACCATCGCAAATATTTGTGGCGTCGTAACGACCCAATAAACCAACTTCGACTACGGCAACATCAACTGCGCATTCGGCAAACCACACAAGTGCAGCAGCAACCAACAACTCGAAATAACTGGGTGTAACACCGGAAAGTGGAGCGACGTTGGCGATGTCGGTAATGACTTGAGCAAATTGCTCATTGCTAATCTGATCTCCGTTCCAACAAAGTCGTTCATTGATCGTCTGCAGGTGAGGACTCGAGAACGTGCCGACCGACAAACCAAGTTCGCCAATGAGCGCCGTGATCATGCGCGAAGTTGAGCCCTTACCGTTGGTCCCGGTGACGTGGATGATCTTGAAAGCATCTTGTGGATCCCCAAGAACCCCCATGAGCGCTTGAATGTGCTCAAGAGAGAGGCCGGAGATTTTTCCCGCCGAAGCTTCCAGATTGATATGGCTATCAAGGTACGCGAGAGCGTCGCGATAGTTCACGTTTCCCTGCGCCCCATCATCAAGACCGATATCAGGATGCAGCGCGACGTGGGCGCGTGGCACGAGGAGCGACGGCACGCGGAATCAACGTGGGTTCGACCCGCTCGATCACGACATCGGCACCAATAACAACCTTTTCGATATCCTCGCGACTGGGGAGCTCGTACATGACGCTGAGCAACACCTCTTCGAGGATTGCCCGAAGACCCCTTGCCCCAGTTCCTCGCAGCAGCGCCTGATCGGCCACAGCATTAAGTGCGTCATCTGTGAATTCAAGTTCGACATTTTCGAATTCGAAAAACTTTTGGTATTGCTTCACTAACGCGTTCTTCGGTTCGACCAAAATCTTAACAAGTGCGGCCCGATCAAGACTGGCGACAGCGCCAATAACTGGAAGTCGTCCAATAAATTCAGGGATGAGACCAAACTTCAGGAGATCTTCTGGCAGCACGCTGGTGAAGAGGGCTCCGAGATCGGGTTTGCTATCGCGAAGTTCGGCAGAGAACCCCACGCCATTCTTTCCGATACGGCTCTCGATGATCTTGTCGATACCAGCAAAAGCGCCACCAACAATGAACAAAATGTTTGTGGTGTCGATTTGAATGAACTCTTGATGAGGATGCTTGCGTCCGCCCTGCGGAGGAACCGAAGCAGTCGTACCCTCGAGAATCTTTAGAAGTGCCTGCTGCACCCCTTCACCAGAAACATCTCGAGTGATCGAAGGATTCTCTGCTTTGCGAGCAATCTTGTCGATTTCATCGATATAGATGATTCCGGTTTCGGCCTTCTTCACGTCGTAATCGGCAGCCTGAATGAGCTTGAGGAGAATGTTCTCAACATCCTCGCCGACGTATCCGGCTTCGGTGAGCGCCGTGGCATCGGCGATAGCGAACGGAACGTTAAGTATCCGCGCCAACGTCTGAGCAAGAAGAGTCTTTCCACAACCAGTGGGACCAAGGAGGAGAATGTTCGACTTTGCGAGCTCGACATCACCTCCATGGGCGGCGCCGTACTGAACTCGTCGATAGTGGTTGTAGACGGCAACCGAAAGAATACGTTTCGCCGGGTCTTGGCCAACGATGTAATCGTTCAGAAACTCGAAAATCTCGATCGGCTTCGGAAGTTCTTCGAGAGACAACTCACTAGATTCGGAGAGTTCCTCTTCGATGATTTCGTTACAGAGATCAATGCACTCGTCGCAGATGTAGACACCTGGACCGGCGATCAGTTTCTTTACCTGTTTCTGCGACTTTCCGCAGAACGAACATTTCAGGAGTTCGCCACCGTCTCCAAACTTTGCCACGTTGGGTTCTCCCGGTTACGACTAGCGAATAGGTCTGGTCAGCGGATCGCTGTGATCGGCCCACTGTTATCAGCAGGCTGACGGAGCGAAATCACCTCGTCGATGATCCCATAGTCCTTGGCTTCCTCTGCGGACATTACAAAATCTCGGTCGGTGTCCCGGTGGATCTTCTCTTGGGTCTGTCCGGTGTGGAAAGCGAGAACCTCTTCAAGAAGGGCGCGAATTCGAAGAATTTCTTTGGCTGCAAGCTCAATATCGGTAGCTTGGCCTTGAGCGCCGGCGTAGGGCTGATGGATCAGAATCCGGGCATGGGGCAGAGCCATACGCTTACCAGGTGTGCCCGCAGCGAGCAGGACAGCAGCAGCAGATGCAGCCTGACCAAAGCAAGTGGTCATGATGTCAGGCTTCACGAACTGCATCGTGTCGTAGATAGCCATGAGGGCAAGAACATCGCCACCGGGGCTATTGATGTAAATATTGATGTCCTTGTCCGGGTTTTCGGACTCGAGATGCAACAACTGGGCACAGATCAGATTGGCCACCGTGTCATCGATAGGGGTGCCAATGAAAATGATGTTTTCCTTCAGAAGCCGAGAGTAGAGATCCGCCGTGATGGTCTGGCCCCGGCTGGTCTCATAAATGACCGTCGGATTAGGGATGTAGTTACTGATCTGGAGGTTGTTGATACCGCTAGTCTGAGTCACTCGGTGTCGTCCTCCTCGGACGTTGTGGTGTCGATATTTTCGACTACTGCGAGGTCGGAGAAGAGAATGGTCGCTCCGGACTCGTCTTTAATGGAAACGGTCTCGGTCAGCCAGTCGAGCGACTTGCGCTTCGCAATATCGACTTTAAGCGCTGGAATGTGGCCGCCTTCGGAAAGCTGCTGGCGGACTTTCTCGGCCGGTTGACCAACACGTTCGGCAACTGCATCGAACTCCACTTCGAGATCATCTTCGAGTACCTCGATCGATTCCGCAACGGCGATGGCACGAAGGGCAAGATCGACTCGGGCCGAACGTTCGGCGGTGGCCTTTAGATCTTCAAGGAACTCTTCAGTGTCAGTGCCAGAGAACTGAAGCCATTGCTCCAGCGACAGACCCTGCGCTTGAAGACGCATCGCCATATCCTGAAGACGTTCGTTCATCTCCGCAGCAATAAGCGGTTCGGGGAGATCGTCAAGAACAAGTTCAGCGAGTTCTTCACCGATCTTTTCGCGCACGAGCATCTGCGATTGCGCTTTACGGACCTGCGCCATGCGCTGCACGAGATCGTCGCGCCACTCTAGGATTGTTTCGAACTCTGATGCTGTCTTAGCGAACTCGTCGTCGAGTTCGGGAAGGACCTTTTCCTTCACTTCGGTCACGGTGACTTCGAAATGGAGAGGATCTTCTTCTTCTCCGTTTGGATGTGGAGCATCGAACGAACGAGTGTCACCGGTGGCAACGCCGATCAGCTGTTCATCAAGCTCGGGGACAATGCCGGCGGAACCGACCTCGTAGAGGTAGGCGCTGGCGACAAGCCCTTCGAGGACCTCGCCGTTCTGGCTAGCTTCGATGTCGATAGTGACAAAATCGGTTTCCGCAGCCGCTCGTTCGACCACTTCAAGTTCGCCATACTGATTGCGGAACCGATCAAGTTGTGCATTGATCTCATCATCGGTCGGCGCAACTGTCGGGATCTCAACAGCAATTGAGGCGTAACCAGCCACAGTGATAACCGGACGGATTTGGACAATCGCGTCGAACGTGATCGGACCTTCCTCGGTGCCACCGGTTACTTCGATCTCCGGTGGAGCAATGACATCGACCTCGTTCGACTTCACCGCTTCGGCGTAATAGTCGGGAAGAGCATCGTTGAGCGCCTGCGCACGACCGGCCGCTTTGCCGACCTTATTCTCGAGGATGCGGCGAGGTGCTTTACCGGGGCGGAAACCCGGGATACGCACCTCTCGAGCGATCTTCTTGAATGCGGCGTCGACCGCCGTTTCGAATGTTTGCTCGTCGACTTCGACAGAGACCTTGACCTTGTTGCCCTCGAGGGCTTCGACAGTTGTTTTCACAGTTCGGCGAGTGTATCGGCGACCGTCAGCACTGCCGACATCGGGATGAAAGACCTGCCAGATCACGCTTAAATGGAATCAGTCAGAAGGCCCTCCGATCCCATGTACGATGCTCCCGCCGGGGAATGGCGCAGCTTGGTAGCGCGCCTGCTTTGGGAGCAGGAGGCCGGGAGTTCGAATCTCCCTTCCCCGACTCGTGCACAACCGAAACGAACCAATCTGGGGCTTCAATGGACGCTGGAATCACCCAAGAATCCGAAGTCTCTGAAACTTCGGGTGGAGTTTCGTTCAATTCCGGTGCTGGTCCCGGTCATTCTGACCGGGACCGCACTTTTCGCTGGCTTGCGGCGGTGCTTTCACTCTCGGTTGGTGCCGTTCATTTCGGATATGCACCGCGTCATCTCGCCGCCGACTGGGCTCACGGCTGGTTCTTTCTGGCCGTCGCCGGTTACCAGTGCTTTTTCGCGCTAGCGATTATGGCCAGACCTCGCCGCTGGATTTGGGTATCTGCAGTTCTCGTCAATCTTCTCGTGATCGCTACCTGGCTCGTAGTGCGTACCGTGGGCCTACCATTCGGTCCTGAAAATCTGCGCTCCGAGGCTTTCTCCGCCCCCGACATCTTTAGTGCAGCCGTCGAAGCCGTGATTGTTCTCATCTCTGGCCTTGCACTGTTGTTTCCTGAGTTCATTCAACGCCACACCCAGGATCGGGTCTCGTTGCGATTTTCCGCTCTGGCCCTCGGAACGGTTGCGGTGGTTCTCGGAGCAATCATGCTCACTCCGACGTACACCGCTGCCCACGAAGCGGTCGGCCATGCTAACGAGCCAACGGCAGCCGAATCAGTTACTTCGTGTGAACTATCTGGGCCTCCAGTATCACCTGGGCAAGTCGCCACAGATGCTGAGGGCCACAGTCGTCGAGGTTCCTCGCCTCAGGTTTCTCTTACTCGTGTAGAACGCGAGCAACTCATCGCAGAACAAGAACTAGCCCGATCCGTTGCCGGGAAGTTCCCGACTGTTGCCGATGCCGAAGCCGGCGGTTACCGGAAGTCCACGCAGTACATTCCTTGCATTGGCGCCCATTACACAAACAGTCGCCTACTCATCGGCTTCAATCCGGCCCGGCCTTCAGAATTGTTGTTTGACGGAACTGATCCCGGATCCAAGATCGTTGGATTGAGTTACTTGGTGTGGAACCCAGGCGGCGCTCCCGATGGATTTGCAGGAACAAACGACGTCTGGCATCGACACAACAGCAACGGTGGCCTTTGCCTAAAGGGAGGCCTTGTGATCGGCGGCGAAGATATGAGCCCCGAGGATTGCAACGCGTTAGGCGGGCGTAAAACAGCGATGGACGATGTTTGGATGCTGCACGATTGGATCGTTCCGGGATGGGAATGTTCATGGGGAGTCTTCGCGGGCGAATGCCCGGAACTCGGCGGCAGGACCGGCGGCTCCGCTTGGGATGAGCCCGCTCCACTATCTCTTGGCGCCGAACTCGCCGTTTCGAACTGAGCACCTAGCAGCCTGCGGTATCCTGTCAACTTCTGCGGGTGTAGCTCAATGGTAGAGCACCGTCCTTCCAAGTCGGCTACGCGGTTTCGATTACCGTCACCCGCTCCAAACACGATGGGCCCCACCGGGGCCCATCGTCGCGTTCGGGCACGACTTATTCGGAGCAAGCTGAGCAGCAACTCCGTTCGGACCCACAACCCAAGAGGAACCCGTCACTAGTGTCAATCGGGTGAAAGCAACATCGATCGGACACGCCGGCATCCTGATTGAGACCCCTGATGGGTCTCTACTTTGCGATCCATGGTTTCTTCCCGCATTTCGGGGCTCTTGGTGTGTGTTCCCCCGCAACGATCAACTTGATCCCGATCTCATGGGCCGAATCGAACATCCCGATTACTTGTATATCTCCCATATTCATGGTGACCATTTGGACGAGTTGTGGCTCGCCGATCACATCGATCGTTCCGCCAAGGTGCTGCTGCCCGGGTTCCCTACCCGTGAACTTGAGCGAAGACTCACCGAACTTGGATTCCACGAATTCATTCACACTGTCGACGGTAAAGAAATCACGCTGGCCGGAAAACTCACAATCGCCATTCACTGCGAAACCTCGATCACCGATGGCCCTGCCGGAGACTCTGCTTTGGTTGTTTCCGACGGAACCAGCCGACTTGTCAATCAAAACGACTGCCGCACCCATGACCTTGCCGCTCTTGGATCACACGGTCCCATCGACCTTCACTGGCTGCAGTACAGCGGAGCCATCTGGTATCCGATGGTGTACGACGAAACCCCTCAACGCATGCGCGAACTCGTTGACGCGAAAGTCGAAAGCCAGTTTGCCCGTGCGCTGCGTTACGTTGAAGTTCTTGATGCGGGCGCGGTAGTTCCGAGTGCCGGTCCGCCCGCGTTTCTTGACCCAGAACTTTTCGGTCTCAACATGATTACCGGCAATGAACTGAGCATCTTTCCCGACCAAAGCCAATTCATAGAGCGCCTTGACCAAATTGGGCGGGAGAGCATTCTGGCAATACCGGGAACGACAATCGACATCACACCTTTGGGATTAACGGTCACCCACCCACTTCCCGATGAGGATGTTGCCGCAATTTTTGCTGAAAAAGCAGAGCACTTGCACCGTTACCAGAGCGATTGGCTTCCGTGGATTGAGAAACAAAAGGAGCAATGGAACCAACCGACCAATGATCTTCTTGATGTCGTAACTAACTGGTGGGAACCCCTTCTCGAAATCGCTCCCAACCTACGGCGCGGTGTCGGCGGAGTCTGCGTTGTTGACTGTGGCGATCTTGCAATTGCTATCGACTTTCCCGCCGGAACTGTGCGCCAGTGGAACGGAGGACATCACGAGTTTCGGTTTACCATTGATCGTCGTCTTGTCGAAACCGTTGTCGCCGAACGCGCCGTCGATTGGAGCAACTCGCTTTTCCTTTCCTGTCGGTTCAAAGCTTGGCGTTCAGGTCCGTTTAACGAATACGTGTACAACTTCTTCAAGTCACTCTCCGTCGAACGCATGCGCCGCACCGAGGCCGAAGCACTGCGCAAGGCCGATCCCGCCAGAGGCGGAATCGCCGATGAAGAAATACAAATTGGCGATTTCATTGTTCAACGAACATGTCCACACCGCGATGCAGATTTGTCGGTATTCGGGGAGATAGACGGCGAGGAATTCGTCTGCACACTGCACGGCTGGAGATTCGACATCACAACTGGTCGTTGCCTAAACGCCGAAGAACATAGGCTTCAAATACGGCGTGCTGAATAAATCAGACGCTAGGAATTGCTCGTTAGAGCGGAGAGATCGGAATCAACCTTGGCGTCGATTTCCACCCAGCGGTCATCAAGCCAATCGCTGAATTTGGCCCCCACTGGAATTTCTGATCGCGAAATGACTTCGAAGACCACCTTGGCGGTTGAAGGACCTTGCTCAAGCCGACGCAAGATGCCCCCAAACGTATCTAGGCCATCGAAACCAACGTGCCACATGAGTACAACATCGGCAGTAGGGACCGCTTTAAGAAGTGCTTCAGCGCCAGCAGCGCGAGGTGGCACTAAATGCTTGAGCAGCGATAATTTCTGCTGACGCTCTGGTGAACGTTTCCCTATGCGCTCAAGGAGGTAGGTGCGTTTGTCATCGTTGGCACGCGTACCTTCGGGGAAAATAACGGCGACATCGTAATCGTTCATATCGGTTGCCATCCCCTGGATTCCCGCGAGCTCTTGCCGAACTGCCGCGCTCCCGCGCTCGACAAACCTATTGGGAATGCGCTGGCCGACGATGTCCAAACACGGATCGATTAGCAATTCCCTCTTCATGACATAACGCGGAAATCGATGAGCAACCGATCCCAATATCCAAGCGCTCACAAGAGCATCGCCGAGACTGGCGTGACGCCCAAGACAAACCAGAGGACCATACGGTAAAGAACTTGCACCTTGGGGATCAATCCTCAAACCACATGTAATTCGGAGGGAGCGGATCAACCACTTTGTCCACCATCGCTGCAGCGCGTACTGCGTCGGCATATGCCGAGCCCGACCAATAACCCAAGTGAAAATTGCACCGCTTACTCCGCCGACTTCTAGCCACGCCCAACACAACGAGAACCCAAGCAATCGAACAATCGGCAAATGCCACTTTCCCCGCAGTAGATCGACGAGAGCACCAATAACAAGCCACAGAGGGGCCAGCAAAAGGAGCAAGATTGCGGCAACGAACACGCCGGTGACAGTGGTAATTCGGCGCAACACAACATTGCTCATTCGCACATGGTACCGAACTGTTCTTCTGACACTCAGTCCTAAACGGTGCCAACCTGCCAATGTGAACTAGAGGTGCCCGGGCACTTGATCCATCAGGGGAACTTCGACAGGTGGCTGCGAAAGACGCTCCCTTACCAACTTGGCGGGAATGGCAAACACCGCCAGGACTCCTAATGCCACAAATGGCAAAAGCGTTCGAAAACCGTTGCCAAGGGCATTTGCAAACGAGGTCTGAAGTTGAACCCGAACTTCATCGGAGTACTGCGCGATTACCTCAGGGGAACCCTGAATGGAAGAAAGTGAGAAATCAGGAAGTCGCTTTGAAACCTGCGAGAACAACGAATCGGTAAAGATCGAACCAACGAGTGCGACGCCGAGCGCATTTCCCAGCAAGCGGGCCAGCATGACCGTCGAGGTCGCAACACCCATATCGCTCGGTCTGTTAAACCGCTGGAACACGTAGAGCAACGTCTGCATCGAAAATCCGACACCCAATCCGCACAACATCGCGGAACTAACGACAAAGAGAACTGTCGAAGACGCGGCCATCGTTGAAAGAAGGAACACCCCGGAGAAAATACTGACAAGACCTAGACCGGGAATAATGACGTAACCGCCGCGGCGATCGGTGATCTGTCCAGCTACGACGGTGAAAAAGCCAGCACAGACCGCGAACGGAGCAAGAAGGAGACCCGCTCGGGTCGCGCTAATACCTCGAACCGCCTGGATAAAAAGTGGCGTGTAAACGACGACAGAACCAAAGGCCATGCCGGCAATGAGGTTCGCAGAAATGGCGAGAGCCTTCACCCGTCCGGTGAGAACTCGAAGAGAAAGAATCGGCTCGAGTGTCCGTCGCTCATGAGCGATGAACGCCAGAACGAATACGGCGGAAAGCCCGACCAGGCCAAGGGTGCGGAAACCGATCCAGTGCATTCGTCCGCCCAGACCACTAATTCCGAGAAGCAGCGAAGCCACCGCACCGGCGACAAGCGCAGCACCAAGGAAATCCACGCGATGTTTCACCCGGTTTGTAGACGTGGGAACCATCATGATGGTGAGGAGGCACAAAATTCCACTGGGGATATTGACATAAAAGGCCCATCGCCAAGACAGCTGATCGGTGAAGAATCCGCCCGCCCACGGGCCAAGAACTGATGTCACGGCGTAGACCACCCCGGTGTAACCCAGGTATCGACCCAGCCGGTCGGCGGGCATGACATCGGCGATCAGCGCCATTGCCAACGCAGTGATGCCGCCCGCTCCAATTCCTTGGAGAGCCCGGGTGGCGATGAACATGGGCATTGATTGTGCCGAGCCGCACAGAACCGATCCGACCATGAAGGTCACCACCGCGAAAGTGAAAACTCGCTTGCGGCCAAGGATGTCGCCGACTTTGCCATACACCGCCATGGTGGTGACCTGCGCCAGGAGATAGCTCGTAGTCAGCCAAGGTAGAAGCGATACATCACCAAGCTCACTAATGATTGTGGGAGCGGCGGTTGCGACGATCGCTCCGTCGAGGCCCGACAAGGTGGCACCAAGCAGAACCCCAAAAAAGATGATGAGCAATCGAGCTTGCGAAAGAGTGACCCTCGTGCCCGAAGCCGTGATCGAGGAACCGGATTTCACGTGGTTGGAGGTTGCGTAGCGCGCTCTAAACGCCGCAGTTCTCGTGCCTCTCGACGCGCGGCATCGGACGCGTTCTGTCGCTTCATTACGCCAAGCGGATCCTCTTTGAACGTCTGCACCGAGGTCTGATAGCCAGCCAGCGCTTGAAATTCAGAACCCGCTCGAATGGCGGCGCGCACTCCCATGATCTCGGCCTGTCGATGAACCATTCTTTTGTTGATCTGGGCAAGGTCAGTTGCGACGGCCGCAATCTGCGCAGCGACATCGAGAACTTCATCATCGAGTTCAGAGGCGGGAAACGAACGGTTTGCCCAACCGATACTGGCGGCCTCGGGCCCCAACATATCGCCGCCCGTAAGCATAATTTCCATCGCTCGGCGCATACCGAGAAGTGGTTCGTGATATTGCCAATCAGGTGGTGATGCCACCCTCACGATCGGATACGAAATGCGCGCATCATCGGCAACATAAACGAGATCGCAGGCCTGCACGAGTTCGGTAGCACCGGCGATGGCGTAGCCATGGACTTGGGCAATCACAGGCTTCGCAAGATCCCAAAAGTTGAACCAGTTCTGCGTTACCTGACGCGCCCACTGGCCATCACCCGGAGCGGAATGGAACGGCGGATCAACCATGAGGTCGCCGCCAAGATCGTAACCAGAGGAAAAACAGGGACCTCCGCCACGAATAATGGAGACGCGAACCGATGAGTCACGGTCATTGGCTTCAAGAACATCAAGGAGTTCCGAGCGCATCTTTGTGGAGATCGCGTTTCTCTTCTCAATACGATTCAGTGTGATTCGACAAACACCCTCAGCCGGAGTGTCGAGCAGAAACGTTTCGTAAGCCGTCATGTCAGTCCCCTTGCAGATCGCGTGTGCCGGCAAGATCGGCGAGGAGATCAAGACCGACCGGATTTTCTGAGCGAATGATGAGTCCGGTAAGCCCCATCTTCGTCCACGCCTCCCAACGCTCACGTATGCGCTGTGGGGTACCAATAAGCGAACCATCATCGTGATACTCATCGGGAACAGCGGCAATCGCTGCGTCGCGCTCACCGGCGAGCCACAATTCATTGATCCGTTCTGCCGCTTCTGGAAAGCCGCGGCGAGCCATTGCTTCACGGTGATAATTGTGGGTTGCGGAACCCATCCCGCCCACGTACATAGCGGTGAGCGGTTTCATTGCATCGATAGCGCCACGAACATCCTCGGTGATCACGACACTCACACCACCAAAAATCTCGAAATTTTCTGGCCGACCACCCCGTTTTGCAAAACCCGCATCAAGATGAGGCCCATACACAGATGGACCTTCACTCCCCCAGCCCATTGGGAGCATGCCATCACATACCTCGGCGCAAAGTTGAGTGTTCTTGGGGCCTCCCGCACCGATCCAAATCTCAATCTCCCCGGCGGGATGAAGAATGGACCGCAATGGTTTCCCTTGCCCAACTGCGCCGGGACCGCGGTAGGGAAGAGGAAATTCAACACCATCATTGGTGAGGGGTTCACGAGCGAACACTTTGCGCATGATGGCCACGTATTCACGTAAGCGAAGATTTGGGTTTCCCCACGGTTGGCCATACCAACCTTCAACGATCTGAGGTCCAGAAACTCCAAGACCGATGATCACACGATTGCCACCAGCGAGAGCGTCAATAGTGAGAGCGTGCATAGCGGTGGCGGCAGGGGTACGAGCCGCGATCTGCACCACTCCGGTGGCCAACTTGATTCGAGTTGTGACCGCTGCGAGGTAGGCAAGGGGCGAAAGCGCATCGGATCCATAGGCCTCAGCGGTCCAGACCGAGTGATATCCAAGGTCTTCGGCCTGGCGAACCTGATCGACGGGAATCTCCAACGCTGCGCCGCGATACAGATCAAGACCCAGCGCCAGTTTCATGCGACTCCCCCTTTTAGACGAACTCAGTCACGTTAGTTCGCGCTGACCCGGAATTCGTACGGAGAGCACCGAGCCGAGAATCGCTACTGCACCAGCGACAACGAAGGTCACCACCAAAGCCGTGATTTCCGAACCGGTGAGTGAGCCGATACTTGCCACCAGCACACCGGCGACACCGGTACCGAGCGCGACACCAAGAGTGTCGGATAATTGCAGAGCGGTGGTGATTTTCCCTTCTTGACCCTGACCGGCAATCTCCATCGCCACATGAGCGAGTGGGGAGTAGGCAAGGCCCATTCCAAAACCGGCGATCCCCCATGCGATCAGAGCGAACCAGACAGGTAGTGCCGGCACAAGGACCAAGATCATTCCCAGCGAGCCAACTCCAATAATTGCCATTCCAATAACGGTAAGTAGCCGCGCTCCGACACGAACGATCAAACGGGTCTGCAGCCAGGATGCAACAGTCCAAAGGAGTGAACATGTGGTGAGCGCAAGTCCGCCCATCACTGGAGACTCGCCACGGATCGATATGACAACAAATGGAACGAACACGTCGGCCGCGTAGAAGCCAAAATTCAAAAGACCACGAACCGACACCGTGACAGGTAGGCCAGCGCGTGCAGTGAGCGTTCCGGGCGGAGTCAAGCGCCGAAACGCAGGGATCAATGCAGCCGTACCTACAACAACAAGAGGAATGCCAATCAATAAGTTGTGAGATCCAAGCCCGGCAATCACCATTCCCGCACCAGCAGCGACACGCAGAGCAGAAACAATGTTGCGTTCCGTTGATCGGTGTAGAGGTGCCGGAACAAGACGCACGCCAAAAACCGCCAGCGATCCGATCGCTGCACACAGTGGGAGTAACCCGAGGAACACCCAACGCCAGCCAACGGTCTGACCAATCCAGGCGGCAAGCAAAGGGCCGATTAGGGAGGGAATCATCCACGCACTGGAAATCATTGCGAACATTGTTGGACGCAGCTCAGATGGATAGCTGCGTCCAATACAGACATACGCCGTTGCCGGCATAACTCCAGCTCCGAGACCCTGCAAAAAACGGCCGAGAACGAGAACCAGCATCGAAGGGGCAACGCCACCGATAAAAAGTCCGATCGAGAAAACGATCAGCCCAATTACGAATGGCACCACCGGACGCATTCGATCCGCGGCAGTCCCCGCGACAACAACCCCAATCAGCGTGCCCAGAAAGAATGCACTGAACACCCACCCGTACAATGCGAGCTGCCCGAGGTCATCCTCAACTAACGGCATGACGGTTGCTACCGACATGGATTCGAACGCCACCAATGTGATGATGAGAACGAGCCCGGTCGTCAACATGCGACGACCAGGAGCGAACACGCCTGAATGCCCAACCGGTTCTTGGGTGCTCAGATCGCTCACAGAACTCTCGATGGAACGCTCATGAAGGTAGCCCTTTGTCTCTCGTGCCTCCGCCAGGAATCGAACCCGGAACCTGCCGGGTAGAAACCGGCTGCTCTATCCAATTGAGCTACGAAGGCGTGAAGCGTTCAGAATCGTACGCGCCCTTCTGTGTGTTTGGTTCCACACTGGCTGCCACCGGGCATTTTGTGATGGTTCGGAGTCATGGCCTTGACTGTCCTATGCTGACCGTTCCCATGGTGGTCGTAGCTCAGCTCGGTTAGAGCGCCAGGTTGTGGCCCTGGAGGTCGGGGGTTCAAGTCCCCTCGGTCACCCCAAGTGAGACGGTGGTCGCCCGTGAAACACGGGAGGCCACCGTCTCTCGCGTCAACACCGCAGTGGTAGGTTGGCGAACGCATCAAGCGCCTCTAGCTCAATTGGCAGAGCATCGGACTCTTAATCCGCAGGTTCTGGGTTCAAGTCCCAGGGGGCGTACAACGAAGAAGGCCCGGGCCGAAGCCCGGGCCTTCTTTCGAGTGCCGCTCATCTGAACAAGATGGGCGATGTGCTCGACTCAGCGAGGACGCGTTGTCTTCTTGGCAGGTGCCTTACGAGCCGGAGCCTTTCGGACCGGGGCCTTCTTCACCGCAGCCTTGCTGACCGGAGCCTTTCGGACCGGGGCCTTCTTCACCGCAGCCTTGCGGACGGGTGCCTTCTTCACAGCAGCCTTGCGGACCGGAGCCTTACGGACGGGTGCCTTCTTCACAGCAGCCTTGCGGACCGGAGCTTTCTTGACTGCGGTCTTACGGACGGGTGCCTTCTTGCCGGCGATGACCTGATCCTTGAATGCCTTGAGGGGGGTGATCTTGGCGGCCTTCTTGGCCGGAACCTTTACGGTCGCACCGGTCTGGGGGTTACGGGCCAGACGGGCAGCACGCTGCACTCGACGGAACTTCGCAAATCCAGTGAGAACAACATCCTCACCAGTCGCGACAGTATCGGTCACCGTCATGATGAACTCGTCAATGAATGCAAGGGCCTGCTTCTTGTCGATTTCGAGCCGCTCTGCGAGTTCGGCGGCCAGCTCTCGTTTGTTCACGCTCATCTCCTTGATGACCCGATGACCACAGGGGTGTGGTTAGGACAACCGGGGAGGTGAAGCGTCGCGCAACTCTCATCGCTATTCGCGGCAATCGCGCAGAAAAAGCGTGAATTTGTTGCGCGTTCAGATCGTGAACACGATTTTGCCAAACAAATCACCAGACAACATTGCCTCGAATCCGCGCTGAGCCTCGGCCAGTGGCATCACCGAATCGATCAGTGGCACGATGCCAGCACTGTCACAAAACGCCCCTAAACGCTGCAATTCTGCACGCGTTCCCATCGTTGAGCCAACCACCGAACGCTGCAAAAAGAACACCTGGGTAAGGTCTGCCGACGGGTCATCTCCGGTTGTCGCGCCAGAAACGATAATTGTTCCTCCGGGCTTCAAAGCACGAACCGAATTTGACCACGTCGCTTTCCCAACTGTCTCAATGACGGCATCGACACGTTCGGGAAGTCGCTCCTCAGGTGAAAACACTGCATGCGCGCCTATTTCCAGAGCACGGTGACGCTTCGCCTCTGATCGGCTTGTGGCCCATACCCGGAGCCCGCCGGCGCGGGCCAGAATAATTGCCGCCGAAGAAACGCCGCCACCGGCACCTTGAATAAGAACGGTGTCTCCGGGCCGCAGCGAGGATCTCGTGAAGAGCATGCGATAGGCGGTGAGCCACGAAGTTGGCAGGCACGCCGCTTGCTCAAAGGTCAACGAATTCGGTTTAGGGAGGAGATTTCGTCGAGGAACCGCGACCCTTTGAGCGAGCGTCCCCGGATGACGCTCAGAAAGAAGTGAACGCTTCGGATCCAAAGTTTCGTCACCATCGCCTGCATCGGGATCGGCGATCACCGCGTGGACAATGACTTCATTGCCATCAGGATCAACGCCAGCGCCGTCACAGCCCAGAATCATTGGTAATTGTTCGGACCGCAGGCCAACACCGCGCAGGCTCCAAATATCGTGATGATTGAGAGCGGCTGCCTTCAACGTAACGATCACCCAACCATCAGGAACCTCAGGTTCGGCAACCTCGCCGATTGTTAGTCCGTTAAGAGGTTGATCGGGATCGAACGAGGTGACTGTGGCGGCGAACATCTCAATGAACTATCACGTCTTCGTTACGCAGCGCGATCAATTCAGCTTTGACCGCATCGGCACCGGAGAGACGCACGATGACATTTCCATCATCATCTGCTCTGAGAACCGTTGGGGCGCGTCGAACTTTGTAGATGGAAGCGAGATCAACACGATCGGCGACATTGATGGTGACGACATTCTCGCCCCTTCGCTCCGATTCAATTTGTTCGACAACTTTTGGACATACCGCGCAGTACTCAGTGGTGAACACCACCCAAGAAGCGTTGCCGCGTAAGTCGTCGGGAAGGGCGGGGTACGCACCTTTTCGATTCGGGCGTTCAGCAAGTTTGTTCGAATTGTGGGCCTCACGTTCGACATGCACAATGCGAACGCCCCCCCGAAATCGAACCACCCATACGTACATCTCGCAACCAATGCACAGTCCGGTAATGGCAGCAAGAGCTGCCAATGCTGCGACGGTGAGCGCCAAACCCCAACCAATGATTTCTGACCCAAAGAGAAACCCAACAGTGGCCGAACCCAAAAACGCCACGCCGACAGACGCCGCAAATCGCGGTGGGCGCAGATCTTCGAGTTCCGTTGGTGGCTGAAGCCTCGGCCGAATAGCCACCTGAAAGAGCCGCAGCACCGGACTGTAGGAGGAACCGAAGGCGGCCCCAAGAAAGAGAACAATGGCGAAGATCGGCACCACCAACCACTGGCCGAACAGAAAGCCAAGAAAAAGAGAAAGGGCGAGAACCGCTTGGTTGAAGCGGGGTCCTCGAGGATCTATGGGTGCGGGTGTGGGTGCCATCCCTCCACCCTAATCCCGACTAGTTCAGTCGACAATAGGAAAGCTCAATAAAGTCAGGCTCAATGAAATCAGTCCCAACAAAATCAGAATCGATCAAAGCGAGTGACGATCTCAGTGTGGTGAGTATGAGGAAACAGATCAAGAACCACCGATTCCACTGGCCGATAGCCCTCGGCCACAAGGAGCGATAGGTCTCGACCAGCGGCCGCGGGGTCACAACTCACAAGGACAAAACGCGATGGCTGCGTGGCCGTTAAGACCTTGACTGCTCGTCGCCCAAGACCGGCACGAGATGGGTCGGCAACCACAAGATCAACTTTCGGTGCCCGCAGCCGCTCGATTGAAGTTCCCACAACCCGCACATCGAGGTGGTCCAAATTCACTCGTGCATCAGCAATTGAGGACCGTCCTCGTTCGGCGGCAATTCCGCTCCAACCATCGCGACCCTCGAGTAACGAGCCTGCGAATAGCCCGACACCACAGTAGGCATCGATCATCGAACCTGGGCCTGAAGAAAAAACATCCTCGGTCATCGAACGCACAACATCGACCAAGGCCGCAGCACCATCGGGTCGGGTTTGAAAGAATGATTGGGCAGAAATTCTCCAACGCCTACCGGCGACTTCCTCGTGAATCCATGCGCGTTTCCCGGAGGAAAGTTCGTCTTCTCCGACCACCAGGACATCAGAAGGAAGCCGAACGCCAGTCGCGTTGGGAGAAACCAACGCCAACCTCTCCCCTGTTGCTGCTCCTACCCGCAGGACCACTTCGGTAGCGGTGCCAAATTCGCCGAGATTTACCAATTCATCGAGCAGCGGGTGAGTAATTATACAGTGATCTAACTCCACGAGCCCGTGACTATTTAAGCGGCGAAGACCAGCCCGGCCGCCAATCGTTGCGACACGCAAAGTGGTGCGGAAACCCCAGGGTTCGAGCGCCGGCCCCAGTCGAACATTCGGCTCGGTCCAACGCCCGACTCGGCGCAACGCATCGACCACGAGGTCCAACTTTGCTGGCGGCTGCGCCTCTTCGGCCATCATCGCAAGGTTGCAACCTCCGCAACCCTCGGCGACATGGGTGCACCGAGGTTCAATTCGCGAAGGTGATGCCTCGAGTATTCGAACAATGCGGCCGCGATCCGCCCCTTGGCGCTGTACAACCTCAACTTCGAGTTGCTCGCCGGGAATAGCGCCCTCGACCAAAACGATTCGACCGTCCGCTTGGCGTGAAAGCGCGGCCCCACCTGCGACCAGTCGCTCTGCTCGTACGGTTACCACGGTGGGTTCATCTAAATGATCGGTCACCGCAGCAGCGTAGGCAGGTATCGTCCTAGCAAATGTCCATCTCCAAAAAGGCCGACATGCAGAGTCCGGCGTCTCCCCGTCCAATTGAAATTGCACCGTCAGTTTTGACCGCCGATTACGCGCGTCTGGGCGATATCTCTATCGAGCTTGAACAAGCTGGGGTGGACCGCATCCACTGGGACGTAATGGACGGAAATTTTGTTCCCAACCTGTCATTCGGTGCAGAAGTCATTGCATCGATCCGGCCGCACCTTTCAATTCCGTTTGAAGCTCACCTCATGGTGAACGAACCAACTTGGATTCTCGACGCAATGGTCAACGCCGGGTGCAGCACTGTTTTGGTACATGCCGAAGCGTGCACCCACTTGCATCGCACGCTTGGCCGCATTCAAGAATTGGGAGCAACTCCCGGTGTCGTCCTCAACCCAGCCACCCCAATTGAAGCAATCGTCAATGTCCTCGACCTTGTTGGCATTGTTCTCATCATGTCGGTGAATCCCGGGTTTGGGGGCCAGTCCTATATCGCCTCCATGGAAGCCAAAGTCACGCGCCTGCGTGAGTTGCTTGACGATGCGGGCGGCAATGTCGATATCGAAATCGATGGTGGGATTGCACCTTCAACTATCGCCAGCGCCTCAGCCGCCGGCGCAAATGTTTTTGTGGTGGGTAGTGCAATGTTCCGCGACCCCGACGGATTTGCCCATGCAACTGCCGAGCTTCGCGATTTAGCCACTCAGCAGTAACGAATCGTGACTCCTCCCAGTTTCCGTCGATTGGGTTTTCTCCTTGCAATCATCGTGCTGATGACGGCCGTGGCGGGCGGCGCTTACTGGTTTGTGGACGCAAGGAAGCCACATCCGTCAGTCAGTGCACTTTGTGCCCGCCTCGCTGAAACTTCATTACTTGATGACGCGCTGGTCACACTTGATCCGACAACTCTTGGTCCCCAAGTCAGCGCATTACAAAGGGCAGTCGAAGCCGCCCCCAGCGATATCCGCCCACAACTCAAGGAATTAACGACCTTCGTTGCTGAAGTTGCCGATGAGGTAGGTGCAGCAAACACGGAGAAGAAGAAAGTTCTCGTCGAAGCGCTTGCCGCGCGTCAAGACCAAGTCGACGCGATCACTGCCGATGGTCGCGCGGTTGAAACATGGTCTGTTACTCACTGCGGAACAGCTCTTCGCTCACCGGCGGCGCCAACTCCAACACGTGGTTCGGCAACCTCCTCGACTCTGAAGAAGTGACGAGCGGCTGAAGAAGTGACGAGCGGTCTTAGAGCAGTTCGCCGCGCTTAACGATGACGTTGTCGACGATGCCATAGGCCTTGGCCTGCTCGGCGGTGAACCAACGATCACGTTCGGAGTCGCCCTCGATCTGATCGATGGACTGGCCGCTGTGGAAAGCGATTCGCTCTGCCATGAGACGCTTGATGTACGCCATTTGTTCAGCCTGAATAGCGATATCGGATGCCTGGCCCTGAATGCCACCGAGAGGCTGATGCATCATGATGCGAGCATGGGGAAGCGCGTGACGCTTACCTGCAGCACCGGCGCAAAGAAGGAACTGACCCATCGACGCAGCAAGTCCCATACAAATGGTGCCAACATCGGGCGAAATGAATTGCATGGTGTCGTAAATAGCCATGCCTGCAGTAATTGAGCCACCTGGTGAGTTGATGTAGAGCCAGATGTCTTTGTTGGGATCTTCACCTTCGAGATACAGCAACTGGGCAACGATTTGGTTGGCAACGTTGTCGTTGACATCACTTCCAAGAACCACAATTCGGTCCTTGAGCAACATGCGGAAAATGTCGGCTCCCGGCTCGGCAATAGATGCTGCCGCCACCTGTGGTGCGATCGGGGGATAGGACATCTCTCTCCTTCACGGGACAACCGGACAAATCCGGAACGGTGTGAGGCTAGCGGCCAAACAGGAGGTCTACGCGCCGCTGGGGCGGTTTCCTCCGGCGGTCGTCAAAGCCAGAAGGCACCGGCTACACCGATCGAGTTCACAACCATGTGGGCAGTTATCGAGGGCCCTAAACGGCCACCGGCCCGCACGACCAGCAATGCGAAGACAGCCCCATAGGAAGCGGTAACGCCCACCATGAACAAACCTTGAGCCGCTGACGACCCCGACCAATGGAAGAGCCCGAAGACCAACGACGAGACCACTACCCCAACCGTGAGACCCCATTTACGACCTAATGAACGCAGGAATAAACCACGGAAGAAGAGTTCTTCAACCACTGGTGTGCAGACAGCTACGAGGAAAAAAACTCCCAAGGCAGTAAGCACGCTTGGTCGAACCGGGAGGATGTCGGAATTTGTGGGAGCGGTGTCCCCCGAGAGCAACATCCAAACAATGCTGCCAAAAGCGGAAATCACGAGCGCAACGACGCCGCCCAGCAAGCCCCAGGCAACATCGATTGGCGCGATGCTGAGGCCGAAGTCTTTCCTAAGACTTCGCTGTCCTTTCCAGTAGGACGCGATAATTGGCCAGCCAACGAATCCAGGCCATCCGGCAATCATGCTCAGAGCTAAGGCTCCGAGACCGAGATCGGTGGTTGTGACTTCAGTTTGGTTCGAAGCGATGAGCACAAACGCAACCGCTACCCCACCGGTGAGCCAAAGCCCGAGCCCTATCAACACATCGCCTAGTCCCCAGCGAATCAGTGGCCGCTGAGGCGGCGGCATCGGTGCGTGCCAGGACGAAGGGGGCGAAGCGGGGATCATGACAATGAGTTCGCGAGTTCGCGAAGAGCTCTGCCGCGGTGGCTAATGAGGTTCTTCTCAGCGGCTGTCATTTCGGCAAATGTCCGCCCCCCACCTTCGTCGGGAACGAAGACGGAGTCATAACCAAACCCCGCATCACCCCGCGGAGTTTCACCGATGAAACCTTCCACTGTTCCTTCGGTAATCGATTCCGAACCATCGGCCCAACGCACACAGATAACCGTCCGAAAACGAGCCCGACGCAGTTCGGGCCGGTTCGCTCCAATGCTTGCGAGTTCGCTGAGAAGCAACGCAATGTTGTCGAACGCATTAGCGCTTGAACCGGCGTAGCGAGCCGAATAGACCCCCGGCTTTCCGTCGAGCGCGTCAACTTCCAAACCAGTGTCATCGGCAAGTGCCGACTCCCCCGTGGCAGTTGCAATAGCTATCGCCTTTAGTCGTGCATTTCCCAAAAAGGTGTCGGCGTCCTCAACGACATCGGGAATCGACACTGGGCGAGGCAAAAGATCAACCCCGAGATCGCAGAGAATCTCGTTGATCTCTGCAACCTTGTCGGGGTTTGCGCTCGCACAGAAAATGCGTCGCGTCATCATCAACCAATCAAGATCGCGCCGGTGGCGGGTCGGCGATCATCAACTTCTGCAATTCGAAAAGTTCCCGAATGCCGCCTTCCGCCAATCCGAGAAGTTCGTCAAGCTCGGCTCGACTGAAACTCATGCCCTCAGCGGTGCCTTGCACTTCGAGAAAACGCCCACTTTCGGTCATCACGATGTTCATATCGACTTCTGCGATCGAGTCTTCGACGTAGGGAAGGTCGAGTACCGGTGCACCGTCAACAATGCCTACCGAAATTGCCGCGCAAGCTTCGGTAAGTGGGTGAGCACTAATGGTTCCAGCCTGCACCAATCGGGTGAGCGCATCGTGCAGTGCAAGATAACCACCGGTGATTGCCGCGGTACGGGTTCCGCCATCGGCTTGGAGGACATCACAATCCACAACTATCTGGCGTTCGCCGAGCATCACCATGTCGCAAACTCCGCGAAGAGATCGACCTATGAGCCGCTGGATCTCGTGGGTGCGCCCAGAAGGCGAGCCTTTGGAAACCTCGCGACGAATTCGTTCCGGCGAAGCTCCGGGAAGCATCGAGTATTCGGCAGTCACCCAGCCTTTACCGCTGCCGCGCATCCAACGCGGAACATCATCGTCGACATAGGCAGTGCACAACACCATTGTTTTGCCAGAGCGGATCAGAATCGACCCGCTCGCCGCGTCGGTGAAATCCCGCTCGATCGTGATCTCACGAAGTTCATCGGGGCTACGTCCATCTGGTCTCACAGTGAATACCTTTTGTTGGGGGATGCAAGGTCAACAGGTGCACGGTAGGCGGATTCGCCTTCTCGTTCGTGCACGGTCAGATCAGATTCGGGCCAGAAGTGAGTGAGAACACAGCGCTTGGCGCCAGCGGCTCGCGCCATCTCTCCTGCCATCCGAGCGGAGAGATGCTTCATGCCTTCGGCTTCAACATCGGTGCCATAGGTGGCCTCGACAATTGCAAGGTCGACCCGGCTTCCGAGTTTCGCCATCGACCATTCCGGACCCGTGTCGGCTGAATACACAATGGAAGCGCCGCCGGTCTCGTCGATGCGCATGGCCAGAGTTTCGACATAATGATCGGTGGTGTCCATGGTGAAACGAAAAGGGCCGACAACAAATCGATCGCCGCCACCGGTGACGGTCCAACTGAATGTGGGCGCAAGGTTGCCCGGCATCAGGTCGGCGATCTCTTTAGTTTCTGCGGTTCCATAGACAGGGATACCGGACCGCTCATAGCGATAGCGCGATGCCACATGAAAACCACTGAGGTCGCTCCAATGATCGGCATGTGAGTGGCTCAGGACTACCGCATCAACATTTTCAAGCGGTAGATGTCGCTGAAGATTGGCGAGGCAACCGGGACCCATATCGACGATGACGCTGAAGCCCGATGCCTGCACGAGATAGCCGCTACAAGCGCAGTCACGTCCGGGGTAACTCCCCGAACACCCGAGCACTGTGATTTCCATTGCTCAAACGGTACTCCTCGCAGATTGGCAACCGCAGCCCGGATCTCAAATGCGCATGCCAACCCATGAGAGACTGAGAAAATGCGAATTCAGGCCCGAGTTGATTACGCCATACGTGCGCTAGCGGAACTTGCCGCTTCTGGCGACGGGCCGGTCAAAGCCGAACAACTGGCATCCGCCCAAAACATTCCCGAGAAATTTTTGCGGGGCATCATGACGGACCTCAAAAGAAACCGACTTGTCAAGAGTCAACGAGGGCCCGATGGAGGTTTTGTGCTCATCCGACCGGCGGGCGAAATTTCGCTTGCCGATATCTTTCGCGCCATCGATGGCCCCCTCGCCACCGTACGCGATACCAGTCTCAGTTCAATGTCCTATGAGGGTGCGGCGTCCGAGCTTCCAATGGTGTGGATGGCCGTACGAGCAGGACTCCGGCGAGTACTCGAAACAACGACCATCGCAGACCTAGCGGGTCACTCACTCCCACCCAGCGTGATCGACCTTGCCAACGAGTACCAAAGCATGACGAAGGATCGTCACTCACTCCCCGAATGATCCCTGATCAAACAATAAAATCGTTTGATCGCAGGTAGTCGATAACGGCGTCGGCGGCTTGGTCCGCGGTCATTGAAGTTGTGTCAACGGTAATTTCGGCAGTTTCAGGGGCTTCATAGGGTGAATCGATTCCGGTGAAGTTCGCCAGTTCTCCCTGGCGGGCCTTTTTGTAGAGGCCCTTCACGTCACGAGCCTCTGCTACTTCGAGCGGCGTATCGACATAAACCTCGATGAATTCGCGTTCTTCGACACGTTCACGGGCCATTCGCCGCTCCGCACTGAACGGCGAAATGAATGACACCAACACGATGAGTCCGGCATCGACCATAAGACCTGCCACTTCAGAAACACGACGGATGTTCTCGACGCGGTCGGCATCGGTAAAGCCGAGATCTTTGTTAAGCCCGTGTCGGACATTGTCCCCATCGAGAAGGTACGTATGGCGACCTTGCTCAAAGAGTTTCTGCTCAACAATGTTCGCGATAGTCGACTTACCCGAACCACTAAGTCCGGTGAACCAAACAACACATGATTTCTGGCCCTTCTGCAACGCATGGGTGGCCTTATCGACTTCGATCGCCTGCCAGTGGACGTTGTCGGCGCGACGCAAGGCAAAATGCAAAAGTCCTGCGGCGACAGTCGCATTTGTAAATCGGTCGATGAGGATAAATCCGCCCATGTCACGATTTGTGGCATACGGGTCGAACGGAATCGGCCGATCAAGGTTGATATTACAGACACCAATTTCATTCAACTCGAGGGTCTTAGCAGCGGTGTGCTCAAGAGTATTTACATTCACTTTGTATTTGGGCTGCGCCAAAGTTGCATTGACCGTTCGAGTACCGATCTTGAGGAGATAGGGACGCCCCGGCAGCATTTCGCTCTCGTCCATCCACACCACATGCGCTTCGAATTGATCAGCAACAGCGGGTGGCGCATCGGCCGCAGCAATGACGTCCCCGCGACTGATGTCGATTTCATCGATAAGCGTGAGAGTGACTGACTGGCCAGCAACGGCAAGGTCGAGATCACCATCAAAGGTGACAATTCGATCGATTTTGCTTTCGCGGCCGGAAGGAAGAACGCGAACTCGATCACCAGGGCGAGCAACGCCGCCGACAATTTGACCGGAAAATCCTCGGAAATTGAGATCGGGGCGGTTCACCCATTGCACGGGAAGACGAAACGGAGCTGACTGCGTTGAATCGTCAATCTGAACAGACTCAAGGTGGGAAATGAGTGATGGACCCGAATACCAAAGAAGATTTTCGCCGGTTTCGATGATGTTGTCGCCCTTCAGCGCCGACATTGGGATGCACACAATCTCGTTGAGACCGATCTGTGCGGCGAACTCTCGATAGTCGCGCTCGATTGATTCAAAAACATCCTGGGAGTAATCGACGAGATCAATCTTGTTGATGGCCAAGACAACGTTGCGAATTCCGAGCAACGAAACCAAATAACTGTGACGTCGAGTTTGCGTGAGCACACCCTTGCGGGCATCGATCAGAACGACAGCGAGGTCGGCAGTGGATGCGCCAGTCACCATGTTGCGGGTGTACTGTTCATGGCCCGGCGTATCAGCAACAATGAATTTACGATTTTCGGTGGAAAAGAATCGGTACGCGACATCGATGGTGATTCCTTGTTCGCGTTCTGCAGAAAGACCATCGACGAGCAAGGCGAAGTCGAGTTCGCCACCTTGGGTGCCAAACTTTTTCGAATCGGCTTCAAGCGCAGCGAGGTGATCTTCGAACACCAACTTCGAGTCGTAAAGCAAACGACCGATAAGTGTGCTTTTGCCGTCGTCGACGCTTCCGCACGTGATGAAGCGGAGCATCGACTTGGATTCATGGCGATCGAGATAGGCCCCAATATCAGTAGCAAGGAGATCATCGTGGGCGTGAGCCATTAGAAGTACCCCTCTTGCTTTTTCTTTTCCATTGATCCGCTGGAGTCATGGTCGATAACACGTCCCTGACGCTCCGAACTTGTCGTGAGCAGCATCTCCTGAATGATTTCCGGAAGAGTTGCCGCTTCGCTTTCGATGGCACCAGTAAGCGGATAACACCCGAGGGTTCGGAATCGAACGCTACGCATTTCAACCACGTCATCCTCGCTAAGAGGCATCCGATCATCGTCAACCATGATTAATGTTCCGTCTTTTTCGATAACGGGTCGCGGTGCCGAGTAGTAGAGCGGAACAATTGGAATTTCTTCTCGGTGGATGTACTGCCAAATATCGAGTTCGGTCCAATTCGAGATTGGGAAGACTCGAACGCTCTCCCCTGGGCTTTTCCGAGCGTTGTAGAGGTGCCAAAGCTCAGGACGTTGCAATTTGGGATCCCAGCGATGCTGAGCCGACCGAATCGAAAAAACGCGCTCTTTGGCCCGCGACTTTTCCTCATCGCGTCGAGCGCCACCGAATGCCAGATCAAACCCATGAAGCTCAAGCGCTTGTTTCAGACCTTCGGTCTTCCACATATCGGTGTGCTTCGCTGAACCATGATCGAAAGGATTAATCCCAAGTTCAACGCACTCGGGGTTCTTGTGGACAAGTAGGTCCATACCGCTCTCGGCGGCAACATGATCGCGAAATTCGTACATAGCTTTGAATTTCCAGGTCGTATCGATATGGAGCAGCGGAAACGGTGGCTTCGACGGGTAGAACGCCTTCATGGCAAGACGCAACATGACAGTGCTGTCTTTGCCAACCGAATAGAGCATCACCGGACGTTCGCTTTCCGAGACTGCCTCTCGGAGAATCTGGATACTCTCGGCTTCCAAACGCTGCAAATGGGTAAGTGTCTTCATGACCGCTAGAGCTCCGGTTGTCGTTCGGTTCAACCTCGAAGCGCTGATGCCCGAGGTGAATCTCTTTTGCTATCGAAATAGTAGTCAATAACATTGGGACGGTGCAAATACTCCGCCCGGGCGTTTTTAGGGGCTACTTCTTCCAATCGATGCGTGTGACCAAGTCCATTTCCGGCCCCAGCAGTCGCTGCCCAAACTCGCGAAACCAATCCACGTCGCCTGAAGATTCAAAGCGATGCTCACCTTGTTGATCAGTGGCCGGATGATTCAGGTTCAGCCCGGTCAGAAGGTCTCGAACGGTAAATGCAGTGGCGTCTGCGGAATCGACAAGCACGACATCGCGACCCATCACCTCGCTAATAGTCCGCGCAAGAAACGGGTAATGAGTGCATCCAAGCAACAATGCATCGACCTCGGCGCTCACAAGTGGGGCCAATAACCTTTCGGCCAGCACATAAACCTGATCAGTGTCGGTCTCACCTCGTTCAACAAACTCTACGAATCCCGGGCAGGCAGCACAGGTGAGAGCAACGGAACTATCCGCGGCGTGAACCGCAGTTTGATAGGCGCCAGATCCAATGGTTCCGACAGTTCCGATCACTCCAACTTTGCCGTTTCGTGTCGCGTCAACCAGTGCGTTCGCTCCTGGTTCGATCACGCCAACCACGGGAACCGGACAAGAAGTTTGTAAATCCTTGAGCGCTGCTGCCGAAGCCGTGTTGCACGCGATGACCACCATTTTGACCTCGTGGTTTCGCAGTAAGTGCTCAGTGATCTCAAGAGCGAAGCCCCGAACTTCGTCGAGATCACGAGGTCCATAGGGGTAACGGCCGGTATCGCCAACATAAATGAGGTGTTCATTCGGCAGAAGGTCGATGAGTGCACGCGAAACCGTGAGTCCCCCAAAACCGCTGTCGAACATCCCAATTGGCCGTGAATCCACGCTGCGAGAGTACCGCGCACCGAACCGCGGTCCGTTGAGCGTTTAGAAGTAGATGATCTTCCCGGCGCGTTCGGTGACCTCATCGATGTCATCGGTCCAGGCGCCGGTGGATAAATACTTCCAGCCGCCGTCACAAATAATGAACACGATGGTGCCTGATTCGATCTGTGAGGCAACCCGCACCGCTCCCGCCAATGCGGCTCCCGCGGAGATTCCCGAAAATATTCCACACTTCTCGGCAAGCAGCCGGGTGTATTCAATCGATTCCCGAGGTCGCACAATGCGCTTTCCATCAAGAAGCTCTGGCCCTCCCCATTTTTCGTACACAGGGGGGATGTAACCCTCATCGAGATTTCGAAGACCTTCAACGCTCTCACCAAGCGGAGGTTCAACGGCAAGAATTTTAATCTCGGGGTTTTGCTCTTTTAGATACGTGCCCACACCCATCAGCGTGCCCGAAGTACCGAGTCCGGCAACAAAATGAGTGATTTCAGGAACATCACGATAAATCTCTGGACCAGTTGTTGTGTAGTGAGCGCGCGGATTCGCGTCGTTCGCATACTGATAGAGAAACGCCCACTCGGGGTGCGCCTCGGCAAGTTCGATTGCCCTTCGCACCGCACCGTTCGAACCTTCAGAACCTGGCGAGAAAATAATTTCGGCCCCGAATATTTCGAGTAGTTGACGACGCTCGATAGAAACATTTTCGGGCAGAACAATTTTGATCTTGTAGCCCTTGATCCGAGCGATCATGGCTAGCGCAATACCAGTATTGCCAGAAGAGGGTTCGATGATTGTCTTGCCGGGGGTAAGCGTGCCGTCTGCTTCAGCGGCCAACACCATTGCGAGCGCAATCCGATCTTTTACCGAGCCGGCAGGATTTTGCCCTTCCATCTTGCCGAGAATTCGTACGTTGGGATTGGGGCTCAGCACCGAAACATCGACCATTGGCGTGTTGCCGATCATGTCGAGTACCGAGGGATACACAGCCATCAAGAGACCTCTAAGAGCGAAACGCACGAAAATGTGCGAGAAACGGGGGGACGTGGGACCGGCGCAACTTTGCGGTCGGTGGCGGGGCCAATGTCGACCTAACTGGTCTGGAATCTATCCCGGCCGCACCGAAACCGGCTCCTCGAGGACGTAATCCCCCTCAATTCGCCAGGAATGAAGCATGGGCGAACCCAACCGGAAGGAAACAATGATGTAGTGCCATGTTGGGTCCGGAGCTTGAGAAATATCGGTGAGCGAGGGTACGGGCTCGCTGTGGGTGTGTGAATGAACCACACCAATGATTTCACTGCCTCGATCTTCGGCGTCTCGATCGGCCCGAAAATGAGTCTTTGGGTCGATTGTGTAGACGCGACTGGATTCCGCAATGTTCACGCTTGGGTACCAAGAATCGACCACATCGGGCGCACCATCAATTCCCCGGCGCCCGCCGATCAAACCACATGCTTCATCGGGTAAGCCCGCAAGCAAGTGACTGAGGATTTCATCATGGATCGAAGCGGACAAGACCAACACGCCACCAATGGTACCGAGGAGGTTGCTCAGGCGAACAGATGCTCCACCATCTAGCGTTGGCCTATGCCCCGTATCACTGTCCCCGAAGGCCAAGACCCACTCATGTTCGTCTGGACTGGAGCAGCACCCGGCCTCTCAATTCCTGCCGCTCAATTCTCGGCCGCCGTTTACGAGAAGTCGCAACTTCCATTGCGCGAATTCGAAGCGGCGCGTATTCGGATCGCCCAAATTAACGATTGTCAGTTATGTCTGGGTTGGCGTTCAGGTGTCGACTCCCCATCGCGAGCGGCCGAGGCAACCGACATCGACGAAGAATTTTATTCGCATATTGGCGATTCTTCATGGACTGGTTTCACTGCCCGCGAGATGCTTGCGGCGGAATTCGCCGAACGGTTCGCTCTTAACCATATTGATATGGACGACGCATTCTGGACTCGCCTTCGAAGCGAGTTCGCTGATGCCGAAATTGTTGATCTCGGTTTATGTGTGGGTATGTGGGTATCGCAAGGACGCCTCAACCGCGTGCTTGATGTTGATGGCGGCTGCCGAGTCCCCTCCCCCACTAACTCTTCTATCGGTGGCTAAAACAGCCAGAGACACCGACCAGTAGCCTGATCTTCCCCATGGCAAAGGAAACCGGCACCAAGGTGGTGGCGACCAACCGGTCGGCGCGCCACGATTACGAGATCCTCGACACCGTCGAGGCGGGCTTGGCCCTGCGTGGTTCCGAAGTGAAGTCGCTTCGTGAAGCACAGGTTCAGCTTAAGGAATCATTTGCCCGTTTCGAAAAAGGCGAAGCATGGCTTGTGGGTATGCACGTAGCGCCGTGGGGTCCATCAGGAGCACACGACTTGGCCGAACCTGATCGCAGACGAAAGTTATTGCTTCATCGTGAACAGATCGAGCGTTGGCGCATGAGAGTTGATCTTGAGCGCCTCTCCATCGTTCCGCTGTCGCTCTACTTTTCCGATGGACGGGCCAAGGTTGAACTTGGTTTGGGCCGAGGACGAAATAAGGGAGATCGTCGACAAGCTATTGCTGCTCGTGAAGCAAAACGCGAAGCAGATCAGGCGATGGGGCAAGCTCGAAAGCGCGGCGAAAACTAAGCAGGTTCGCGTTGCAGTCGTTCCGCTTCACGGGCGGCGCCCGTCGCAAAGCCCCGCACCATCTTGGTGAGAAATCCAGAGACGCCAGGGACCCACGTGGTCCACGCGCCCTTCCAAGAAATATGTGTTCCACCATCTGGAAGCGAAGTGAGTTGGACATCGGCCCGATAGTTCTTTATGGGCATGGGACCGGAAACAATCTCATAGGCCTGATGGTTGGGCGCTTCGTAGGCAACGATCCGCTCTCGGGAAAGTGGACCCCGGTTGGCGCCAAGAGCGCGTACTGCCCCAACTCCGCCGGGCACAGGTGTGCCTTCGACCTCCCATTGAGCTCGCTGAATTGTTTTGTTCCAGCGAGACCAACCGGGCGCATCGGTGATCACGTCGAAAACAAGTTCAATGGGCGCCGTTGATGTCGCCTCAATGTCATAGGACTTCTCTCCCACGTCGATCCTTTCGCGATCAGACTCAACCACAAGTGCCCGGTAGCCTCGCATCGTTCCACAGCCGAGGAGGTGATCATGGCAGTTCCTAAAGCGTTGACCATGGGCGCGTTATTCCTGACGGCGCTGGCGGCCATCTCTTGCGTGTCGTCGAACTCCAACCAGTTCGACTCTTCGTTTTACACAACGCCATCGAAGTTCCCAACTGATGCCCCCGGTTCAGTTGTTCGGTTCGAAACCATGGCCGCTCCGGTTGTCGATTCGCAGGCATGGCGAGTGATGTACACCTCCACCGGAGTAGAGAGTGAACCCATTGTCGTTTCGGGCATGGTGTTTTCGCCTACCGGTCCGGCACCAGAAGGCGGACGACCAATCGTCACTTGGGCGCATCCAACAACAGGGATCGAAGATCCCTGCGCTCCTTCACGCTCATCGCGCCCGTACGACGATGTTCAAGGGTTGACTGAGTTCCTTGCCAAAGGTTGGGTAGTTGTTGCCAGTGATTATCAAGGACTTGGCACCGACGGCCCCCATCCGTATTTAGTTGGTTCAAGCGAAGCACACGCAACAATCGACATCGTTCGCGCCGCAACGCATCTCGATGGCGTCAGTGCGTCATCGAATTACATGGTCTTTGGACATTCACAGGGCGGACAAGCAGCACTGTTTGTTGGCCAAATAGCCAACGATTACGCACCCGACCTCAGACTGCTTGGCGTCGCCGCAGCAGCCCCAGCGGGGGAACTCGCTTCACTCTTCAATGCCGACCGCGATAATGCTTCCGGTGTGGTTCTTGGTTCGTACGCCGTTCAGTCGTGGGCCGAGGTGTTCGGTTATGACCCATCAACGGTGGTCAATTCGTTTGCCTCGAAGCGGGTAGAAAGAGTCGCCAAGCGTTGTGTCGTTGGTGCTTCGAAAGCCAGCGATATTGAACTTGGAATCGACGATGTTATTTTGCGGGGCCGGATGTGGTCGGCAGACCCATCGAGCACTCCACCGTGGCAGGAACAGTTCACGATCAACACACCAGGACAGGTCTCGATTCCTGTTCCGGTCCTCATCACACAGGGAACCGCCGACAAAATCATCGCACCGGCAACAACAGCGGAACTTGTCACCACCTACACCAGCCAAGGAACAAATGCATCCGAGCAACTGCTACCCGGCGTCGACCATATGAATGCCGGAAAAGAATCAGTTCCTTATGTGGTTTCATTTTTTAGTTCGTTAGTGAAGTAACACGCCAAGCGACCCTTAGCCGAAGTAGGACTTCTTCAATCTCTCGTACGTTCCGTCTTCTCGAAGCCGAAGCAGTGCTTGGTTGACTGCTTCAATGTTCGGGCTGTCCTCCGGGAATGCGATTCCAAAATTCTCCGGCTTCAACATCGGACCAGCGGTCTGCACTCCACCACGATTGGTGATGAGCCAACGGATGAGCGGAGCATCACCTACAAACGCGTCGGCTTCTCCTGATCGAACCTGTTCATAGGCAGCATCAACACTATTGATAGGGCTCGGCGCCATCCCATTCTCGTTCAGAAAATCCCAAGAGGTGGTCTGAGGAAAAGCGACAACATGTTTGCCTTGAAGGTCGGAAACAGACCGCACTCCCGATTCGAGCCTGCTGATGGTATTCGATGTCGTGACTTCCGCGGTCAGCGATGCAACCAGAAGCACGCCGGTAAACATCCAAGCGATTGTCACGACTCGCGACAGGACTCGATGCGGAACCTTGTCGCCATAGCCAATGGTGAACAACGTGACCGTGGCCCACCAAATGCCATCAAAGATTCCGTGGGCTCCCTTTCGTTGGAAACCCTCATTGCCATGACGATGTTCAAAAAACCACACCAGCACTCCTGTGAGCAAGGTCCCGAGAACCATGAACGCGAAAATTCTCAGAAGTACCGGCGAGAAAAAGTTGGAAAGCAACGAGCCAACCGACTGGCTCGTTGACCCGCTTGATGCCGTAACCATCACTTCAATCCCTGATTCGAACATCGACGTACTGAAGTCAAGCGTCTTTTCGCGTTCCGAGGTGATCGTAATTTCGCTAATCGATATATCAGCAGTTCCATTACGTACTGAATCGAGTTGTTCCGCGATGCTTCCAACCTCAAAATAAGCGATATCGAAACCCGCCTCATTGGCGATGTTGTTCATGAGATCGATACTGAAGCCACTGAACTTTCCAGCAGGGTTCTTCGCCACGAACGGTGGCACCGCCCAAACCGAGACCTGAAGAGTTGGTGTGGTCGCCGCTGGCGGAGTTTGTGCATTGACCGCCGATGGGCCGAGCACAATGACGCCAAGGACGCCGACCGCAGCAATGATCCGCAACGGGGATTTCACACCATTTTTGAAGCGCATTACCGTAAGTTAGAGGAGCAGATCGCGTTCTGCAGGCGGGGACCTAAGGGTCAGTGTCCGAATGGGCCGATAAAGCGACAATCAGCGGTGGTGAACGCCGATTCGTTAGCTCTAATCGCTGTGAACGGTTGGGGCTATGCTTCCGTCGCGTCCCGAGCACCGAGGTTGATCATGCGAATTCGAACCCTTCTCCTCACAGTCCTCGCCGTCGGAGCCGTTGCTCTCGGCGCCACTGCATGCAGTTCCGATTCGACGAAGAACGCGGTGATCAGTTCCACCACTATTCCCGCCGCGCAGTTCTACGCAACGCCATCATCGTTCCCGAAGAACAAGCCGGGCACCATCGTGCGGGCGCAACCGATGACTCCACCGCAGCCGAACTCACTGGCCTGGCTGGTGATGTACACCTCCACGTCGGAGACGGGACAGCCGATCGTGGTGACCGGCATGGTGATCGCACCGACCGGACCGCCACCGAAGGGAGGCCGCCCGGTAGTGTCGTGGGCGCATCCGACCACCGGCATCGTCGACGCGTGCGCACCTTCTTCACAGGCGACGCCGTTCGCCGGAATACAAGGCCTTAGCAACTTCCTCGACCTCGGGTGGGTCGTTGTCGCCACCGACTACCAGGGCCTCGGCACCGACGGACCGCATCCCTACCTCGTCGGCAGCAGTGAGGCCAACGGTGTGATCGACATGGTTCGCGCCGCTACCGCCATCCCCGAGGCCGGCGCCTCGAAGAACTGGTTCGCGTTCGGCCATTCCCAGGGCGGACAGGCCGCGTTGTTCGCCGGTCAGATCGCCGCGAAGTACGCATCCGAGTTGCACCTGCTCGGAGTCGCCGCCGCCGATCCGGCCGGTCTGTTGGCCGCGCTGTTCGATGCAAATGGTGACACCGTCACCGGAGCGTTGCTCGGGTCCTATGCCGTCGAATCATGGAACCAGGTGTTCGGCTACGACCTCACCACGGTGTTGACCGCGCAGTCCACGCCAGTGGCAGCGACCACTGCTCAGACCTGCCTCGCCGACCCCGCACTCACGACCAGTGTGCTGTCCCTATCCGCGTTGCTGAACTCTAACCAGATGTGGTCCTCCAACCCGGCGTCCACCCAGCCCTGGTTGGCCCAGATGAACATCAACACGCCCGGTCAGGTCGGCATTCCGGTGCCGGTACTCATCACCGAGGGTACCGCTGACACCCTCGTACTTCCCGCGGAGACGGCCCAACTCGTGGCCACGTACCAGGCGAACGGAACGACCGTCTCCGAACAGTTGATACCCGGCGTTGACCACTCCGGCGGCGGGGTCGCCTCAGTGCCATACGTTGTGCCGTTCTTCCAGGGACTCGCCGGTTGACGCACCGCGCCGCTACCCTTCAGGATAAGTCGTCGGTTCGCTGGCGATGACGATCAGGGGCTGACCGGTTTCGACGTCGGGACCGAAGGCTGGATCGTGCGACCAGAGTTGCCTCAGACTCTTTAAACGGGGGCAAAAAATCAACCGCCGATGAGCAGTTGACTCTCGCCGCCTGATCACTCAGTAGGTAGAGAGAAATCGTGACCAGCAATGGCGCACGGGGCCAGCTCTCCACAGCCCGGCAACAGAAGTGGAGGGTGACAGCCTGAAAGAAGGCTGACGACGGGAAAGACCGTTGGCATCGGAGAAAGATCCGGCGGTGGGGTTCGCCCCAATCGACCCGGCGGTGAGCCAGCCGTAAGGCTCTGACTCGGGGATGGTCGTAGCGCGGACAGTTCTCACCAGGCGGACGGGGGTTCGATTCCCCCCAGCTCCACCACATAAACCCAGGTCACAGCCCCACAGGAAGGGCCGTGGTCACGGTGTGGTCACAAAACGCTAGAACTTGCCAGCCAACGCCTTCGCAATTGCATCAGCAGCAGCACGATCGTCCTGCGCGGTGACATGCTGATAAATGCGCATCGTTACGGCAACGTCAGCATGCCCGAGCCGCTGCGACACCACCTTCACCGGAACACCAGCACGCAGCAGAACTGTCGCAGCAGTGTGGCGAGCATCATGCAAACGAATCGCTGGCACCCCGGCTCTGGCCACCGATTCACGCCACCACCTCGTCACCGTTTCGGGATGTGGCGGGCGGCCAAGTTCATCGACGAACACAAGCCCCTGATCCTCCCAAGCCTCGCCCGCAACGAGCCGCTCCTGTACCTGGACACGACGCCAAGACTGAAGCGCCCGCACCGTTTCAACATCGAGAGCAAGAACACGTCTGCCCGCCGCCGTTTTCGGTTCGCCCACGACGACACGCTCTGCGACCACCCGAGTGCTAGCGATCGTCAACATTCCTTCAGCCAGGTCAACATCAGACCAACGCAGCCCACAAAGCTCACCACGACGCATGCCAGTGGCGAGAGTCAGCCGCCAAAGTGGGAACAGTCGATCGCCGGCAACCGAAGCCAAGAACGTGGCCGCTTCAGATTCGGTCCAAGCGGTCATCTCAGGGCTACGCCGCCGAGGAATCCGTGCATCAGTTGCCACGTTGTAGGGCAGAAGCTTTAGGCGCACTGCATCGCCAAGCGCAATAGATAACACGCCAGCAGCGTTAGCCACACTCTTGGGCGAGAGTGGACGCCCACCTTCACCGCCCTCGGATAACAGGTGCGCATAGAACGCTTGCAGTGTCGCCGCGTCGAGTGCGGTGAGTTGCACGTCACCAATGAAGGGCACAATGCGGGAACGGATGACCTTTGCGTAGCCAAGCGCAGTGGACTCTCTTAGCGTTCCGAGTTTAATCTTCTCGGGAAGCCAAGACTCGGTGAGATACTCGCCAACGGTGCCACGGGCGGGACGCACGTAGCGTCCTTCGTGCACGTTTGCCATCACTCGCCGTTCCGCAATCAGCGCAGCCTTCTTTGTGGTGAACCCTCGCCGCTTCAACTGCTGGCGGCGCCCTCCCACAGTTGGAATGTCCACTACGAAGTAGTAGGTGCCCCGTTCGTTGTCTTTTCTGATAGTCACTCGCTGCCTTCTTTCAGGAACGCCAAGCCCTTATTGGTGAGAAAGCCGCCCGGTTTGCCTCTGCCATAAGTCACGAAGATTCCTCTACTTTTCGCCTTGTTTCTGTAGCTGTTCATCGTGCTCGTCGAAACGTGAGACCGCTCTGCCGCGTCTTTGGTGCTGCCCCCATTTGCGACCGCATCGATGTAATGCACCATCGCCTGAGCGAGGCGGTGGTCTGAAATCGGTTTCGGTCCCGATTCATGCTGACGCAACGGCAGACCAAGATCAGCAAACGGGCCGCCATCATTGTTGATTGCAAACGCAGCGCGGGCGGCCAGAGCCATGTTCGCCAAAGGAACGTCCCGCAATCTCCGCACGGTGATCGTTTCCCCTCGCTGACGGGCTTCAAGGTCAAGAGTCGCAGACATCGCAAGCACCCCGCCAGAGCCGGATAGGTCGAGATCAAAAATCCAACCGGGCCAGTCTTTATGTGTGACCCTGACACCTGTCATTGACCCGGCCTGATACCCGGTTCGCTCGTCGTCATTGAGATAGAACAGCTCACGTTTCTCGTCGTGGTGAACCGTGCAGCCATCAACTCGGCTTCGATTAACACCGTGAGCTTTCAACCACTGTTCTATCGGAATGTCATTATTCTGTGTCATGGTTGCACCTCATCATTCTGGATCACATAATAATACCATGCATATCCAGAAGACACAACCCACCACCAAGATTCCAGACCCGTCCGAAGAGCCAGTGTGCTCCGTCGTACGTGCAGGGCAAATCTTGGGCATTTCCCGCTCGACCGCCTACGCAGCTGTCAACGACGGCCAGATTCCTTCCATCAGACTCGGCCGCCGCCTAGTCATACCGACAGCTCCACTACTACGAATGATCGGACAAGACTTCCAAGTCGGTGATGCTTTGTGAACGCCAAAAGCGCCCCGAAGGGCGCTTCCGCAAACGCCCCTACCAAGGAAACGCTCAACAGCAACCATACCACGATTGCCGGCCCGAAACCCGGCGACTGCGGCATATGGCTTTTAACACAACGCTACGAACGGCTCGAAAAGCGAATAGCGAAACTTGAGAAGGTGGCCCAACGATGACCGCCACCGACGTTCTAAACGCTGACCCGTACGGAACCGCCGCCCGCGATTACATCCAACGCGGCTACATCCCGCTTCCACTACCCAAGACAGCCAAAACCCCACCGCCCGCCGGTTACACCGGAAGCGGAGGGGCAACGCCCACCGAGACACAATATGAGCAGTGGATCGTCAACAACGCCGACGGCAACATCGCCATACGGCTCACCGGCGACGTAATCGGAATCGACGTCGACCACTACACAACAAAAAACGGTGAACAGAAGTTTGGACTCGACGACCTAGCCGAACTCGAAACCAAACTTGGCCCACTACCCGCAACAATCATGACAACCAGTCGCACCAACGGGGCAGGAATACGGCTCTACCGGATACCGATGGGCACCATATTACGAAGTGCGCTGTCACCATCCATTGAAACAATCCAACGGCACCACCGCTACGCAATTGTGGCACCATCAATTCACCCCGAAACCGGTGACGAGTACCGCTGGATCAAAACGGACACCGGCGAAGTCTTCGTCGACCCGTGGGATGTTGAAGACCTGACACCGTTGCCCGACCCGTATATCGAACACTTCCAAACCGACAACACAGAACAACGATCAGACACTGCAACCAGACAAGACGTCGACAAGTTCACCGCCGAACACCAAGAACAACACAAACCGGCAGCACTCGCAGGAATCAGAGGGCTACTCGCCAAGATTCACGCCAACAACAAAGGCCGACACGACACGCTCATCGACGTTTCTTGTGTAGCAATGAGAGAAGCCGCAGCCGGTTTCTACACAGTCACAGAAGCAAAAGAAACACTGAACACATGGTGGCGGACGGTTATCGGAAACGACCACCAACGGGCCAACGGCACCGAGTTTGATAACGCAATCGGATGGGCAATCGGACAGGCACTCCACGACCCGAAAAGCGTCACACGGATTGCTGAACTACGTGCGTCACTTGACTACGACCCGACAGCGCTCGCCGGAAAAGAACCAACCGCTACTAGCGGCGACATTTACGTAGGTAGGGACGGGCTACTTGCAGAGAAACTAGCGGCAGCCGTCACCAAACTTGGAGCAATCCGAACCGACATCAGCGGTTCACTCTGGCACTACCGGGACGGAGTATGGAAACCCAACGGGCACACCGAAGTCACCAGAAGATGCCGCAACCTACTCGGAGAACGGTTCCGAAACGCCCACGTCAACACCATTCACACATGGCTCGCAGCCGACGAACCATTCATCATGGACAGCGAACCGACCGACGTACTCAACTTTCGTAACGGACTGCTGAACTGGCGGAACGGCGAACTCACAGCACACCGAGAGAACCTGCCATCCACCTACCAGCTACCACACAACTGGAACCCCGAAGCAACCTGCCCCACCTTCGACGAATGGCTCACACAAGTCTTCCCTAAAGACGCAATCGAGTTCGCCTGGGAACTAATCGGTTACCTGCTTTACCCGGCCAACCCATTCCACCGCTCCATCATGCTCCACGGATCCGGGCGCAACGGAAAATCAACCCTGCTACGCCTAATCCGGCACGCAATCGGAGGCACACAAGTCTCATCTGTGACACTGCAACAACTAGGTGAAGACCGGTTCGCAGGCGCACAGCTCTACCGCAAAGTAGCCAACATTGCCGGAGACCTCGACGCCCGCTCAATCAAACAGACCGACCTATTCAAAATGGCAACCGGCGAAGATTCCATCAACGCCGAACGGAAGTACGGTCAACCGTTCAACTTCACAAACCACGCCACGTTCCTGTTCGCCGCCAACGAACTACCCGGATCGTCCGATGTCACCGAAGGGTTCTTCTCACGATGGCTAGTTGTCCCGTTCAACGGGTACTTCCCTGAAGGGATCGCAGACAAAACGCTACCTGACCGGCTGTTAGCAGAAGTTGAAGGTGTCATCGTTAAGGCGATGCCAGCGTTACGGCGCCTACTGGACCGAGGCGCCTTCGAGATACCCACCTCAGTGCTTGAGTCAACCTCCGAGTTCCGTTCAAAAGCCGACCAGGTGCGCCAGTTTGCTGACGAACGGCTTGACATAGATATCGACGGGCGCATCGCTAGGCCAGCGCTCTACATGGTCTACAAAGACTGGTGCGACGAATGCGGCCATCACCCTCTGGCCCGACGGCGGTTCGCTGACCGGTTGAAAGCAATTCGACCGAACGTGCAAGTGATTAAGAGCCGCGGCAACGACTACATCACCGGCCTTCGCCTTGTCGACCGATTGGGGGACTCGGGGGGTCCGGGGGACGGATTCTCTACCCTTCCCCCTACACACAAGGGGAAGTTAGAACCTCGACCCCCCGGACCCCCCGGACCCCCCAATTCGCCGAGGTTGCTCTAAATGCCCCCGATCCCACCTGCCAACCGGCAGCCGTTGGCCCGCTGCTGGTGCGCCACCGCACTGGCACGCACCGTCACCGCACGGACAGCGGACCGACCTGGCACCGTGCGACCTTTGATCGCAATCACCGCTGACGAAGCACAGCAGTTGGTGGCCTTGTTCACAATCACCGCCAGCGGTCCGCCCGCCGTGCTCGATCATCTGTCGGAGCTACTCGAGCAGATCACCGAACGGACCGAACGATGACAGCGAGATCACATACGAAGACAAAACGCAACGAATCCCGGAGACGGGATCTGCGAAGGATCATCGCAAGGCTGAAAGCCGAACGACGTGAACGACTTCGGAAAGGCAAAGGACCGTGACCCCAAAGTCGATGCGTACCGGCGCACTTACCTTGCCCACGTGAACCACCTTTGGCGCTTATGACTCACTCAGAATCGAGTTTTGCCAGACCATGAGAGGCCGAATCGCAGACGGCGGAGCCATCTCGACTACGGGAACGGGGCTGAGTCTCCGCATGCCGTCGCCATCTCATCGAAGGTGTAGCCCTCACTCAATCCAACGGGGGCACTTCCAACCCTGATGGCCCATGTGATCTCTTCAATACCGATCATCACAAGATCATTTCCGTCATTGCATTCATAACCCATGGTGATTACAGAGTCTTTACAGGCTTGAATGTCCTCCGCCGTCACCACTTTCCCGCCCTCGATCACCGAGGAGCATCTACCCATGTCTAAGGCGATACTGCCCATCTGCGAACCGGTAAGGCCTAAGGGGTTCTGCTCTGACGAGCCGCTGCTAGTACATGCCGACGATAACAACGCGACAACGGCAACGAGGACAACGACCACTATGCGAGGCATTGGTACTTCCTTTTGGGACTGGCTGAAGCCTATAGGTAATTCCCTAGCCGTCGCCGCCAGCGCGCAATACGTTGTGAACAACTTCGAAAAGGCAGACAACGCCAGTAACCCCCACCGCCCCCGCTTTTTTCCGGAGCCGCCACCGTCTGCCCCGAGTCCCATCGACGATCCCCCAGAGATGGTTCCGGGGGACTTTTCTCGAGGTAATTAGAAACAAACGCCCGAGATTCCGAGCAGACAAGTACACCGATCCATTACGGTAAATCTGTGGCTTGATCAGCCATAGGCCGCCACCAAAGTTCCGCGGGACTCAGGGCGTCTTTTCGCAGAAGGAGTAACGGAATGACGGATACCCCTCCTAGCAGTCCCGAAGACGCCGGGACTGCTGGCCCGCCTCCTTTGCCAGGCGGTACAACCACCCCTCCTCCTCCCCCTCCTGATCCTGGTCCTCCTCCTGTTGGTAGCCCCTTGGGTGGTCCGCCTCCCGTTGGGCCAGGCGCACCGGGGCGGGGGGACTCCCGCTGGTACACGCACCCCGTGGTCGTGATCCTTTCACTGATCTTTTGCTTCC
>Ga0209702_10000246_pt1 | contig 109349 bp, 69 predicted proteins | sample FRY01_FD_187210 | JGI IMG/M metagenome (GOLD analysis project Ga0209702, IMG submission 187210) | Freshwater microbial communities from Lake Fryxell liftoff mats and glacier meltwater in Antarctica - FRY-01 (SPAdes) (version 2) | ecosystem: Environmental > Aquatic > Freshwater > Ice > Glacier...
CTTGCGGGTGCGAATGGATGGTTAAAGTAACCATCCCGGACGAAACAGTCCGGCGAGAGAAAATCAAAGAGCTGACCGTTCCAAAAGCGGTCGGCTTTTTCGTCCCTCGAAACCGTTCTTTGACTCGATGCAATTTTTCTACTGAGCACCGGCTGACAAAGCTGGGATTAGTGGGAAGTTCAAACAAGCTAATTTGTGCGTTGTGCGCCGGAAGGCGTGCACGTCCCGCGAAGCCCCTGAGAGGTTTCGCTGGATCAATTCTTTGTGCCTGACGGGAGACCGTCGGGTAAATATTCTCAGATTCTTATCGGAGAGTTTGATTCTGGCTCAGAACGAACGCTGGCGGCGTGGATAAGACATGCAAGTCGAACGGGACAAGTAGCAATATTTGTCTAGTGGCGAACGGGTGCGTAACACGTGGGCAACATGCCTGAAAGCGCGGGATAGCCCGGGGAAACTCGGATTAATACCGCATGTGACAACGGGGTGGATTCACCCTGTTTTCAAAGGTGGGGACCGCAAGGCCTGCCGCTTTCAGATTGGCCCGCGGCCTATCAGCTAGTTGGCGAGGTAATGGCTCACCAAGGCGACGACGGGTAGCTGGTCTGAGAGGACGACCAGCCACACTGGAACTGAGACACGGTCCAGACACCTACGGGTGGCAGCAGTCGAGAATCTTTCACAATGGGGGAAACCCTGATGGAGCGACGCCGCGTGGAGGATGAAGGTCTTCGGATTGTAAACTCCTGTCATGAAAGAACAAGCAATGCGGGTGAACAGCCCGCAAAGTTGATAGTATTTCAAGAGGAAGGGACGGCTAACTTCGTGCCAGCAGCCGCGGTAATACGAAGGTCCCAAGCGTTGTTCGGAATCACTGGGCGTAAAGAGTGCGTAGGCGGCGCGGAAAGTCAGATGTGAAATCCCGGGGCTCAACCCCGGAACGGCATCCGATACTCCCGTGCTTGAGGACTGGAGAGGAGTCTGGAATTCACGGTGTAGCAGTGAAATGCGTAGATATCGTGAGGAACACTAGTGGCGAAGGCGAGACTCTGGACAGTTCCTGACGCTGAGGCACGAAGGCCAGGGTAGCGAAGGGGATTAGATACCCCCGTAGTCCTGGCAGTAAACGGTGCTCGCTTGGTATGCGCGGTTTCGACCCCGTGCGTGCCGGAGCTAACGCGTTAAGCGAGCCGCCTGGGAAGTACGGTCGCAAGATTAAAACTCAAAGAAATTGACGGGGACCCGCACAAGCGGTGGAGTATGTGGCTTAATTCGATGCAACGCGAAGAACCTTACCTGGGCTTGACATGCATCGCTAATCGCGTGAAAGCGCGTGAGTGGAGCAATCCACACTTTGCACAGGTGCTGCATGGCTGTCGTCAGCTCGTGTCGTGAGATGTTGGGTTAAGTCCCGCAACGAGCGCAACCCCTGCATTTAGTTGCCAGCGGATCATGCCGGGGACTCTAAATGGACTGCCTAGATCAACTAGGAGGAAGGTGGGGACGACGTCAAGTCAGTATGGCCCTTACGCCCAGGGCTGCACACGTACTACAATGGCCAGCACAGAGTGAACCGATCCCGCGAGGGGGAGGAAATCCCGAAAACTGGCCTCAATTCGGATTGGAGGCTGCAACTCGCCTCCATGAAGCCGGAATCGCTAGTAATGGCGCATCAGCTACGGTGCCGTGAATACGTTCCCGGGTCTTGTACACACCGCCCGTCACATCATGGGAGCCGGTAGCACCCGAAGTATCCGCGCCAACCGCAAGGGGGCAGGGTCCTAAGGTGCAACTGGTAACTGGGATGAAGTCGTAACAAGGTAGCCGTAGGGGAACCTGCGGCTGGATCACCTCCTTTTTATGGAGAATTCAGCTCATTTATGGGTTGGAAGGTCGGCACTCTGCCTCTTCGGAGGCGGGGTCGGCAGGTTCGCAAGGAGCCTGCCTCAGCACCGCACGTTGGAAAGCGCACAAGGCACAAATTAGCTTGTTTGGAAGATATTGCATTGGCTCCAGGGCTGTTCCCATCCCCTCCGCAAAGAAGGGGGTATAGCTCAGTTGGTAGAGCGCCAGCTTTGCAAGCTGGATGTCAGGGGTTCGAATCCCCTTGCCTCCACCAGCACCCAGTTTGGGTCAGTAGCTCAGTTGGTTAGAGCACCGCCTTGATAAGGCGGGGGTCACAGGTTCAAGTCCTGTCTGACCCACCACTGGGCCCGTTCTTTGACATCTGCATACAGGGTAAGTACAACGAACCGAGGCCGCAAGGTCTCTTAGATTTGGTATATTGACGATTTCCGACTTTTAAGGCGGGAATCAAGGTAAAGCAGGCACATAGTGGATGCCTTGGTGCCAACAGGCGATGAAGGACGCGCTAAGCTGCGATAAGCCCCGGCAAGCGGCACAGACGCTTTGACCCGGGGATTTCCGAATGGGGTAACCTATGGGGGCTAATCCCCCCATCTCCCGCTCTGAATCAAATAGGAGCGGGCAGGCCATACCCGGTGAAGTGAAACATCTCAGTAACCGGAGGAAAAGAAAGAGAATCGATTCCGTAAGTAGTGGCGAACGAAAGCGGACCAGCCCAAACCGGGGGTTTTCCCCCGGGGTTGTAGGACCCAACGTGATAGCACAACGGCTAGGTGAAGCGGATGGAAAACCGCTCCCGAGAGGGTGAGAGGCCCGTAACCGGCAGCCTGAGTGCGTCTAGGGATATCCTGAGTAACGCGGCACACGTGAAACGCCGCGTGAATCCACGCCGACCACGGCGTAAGGCTAAATACTAGTTGGCGACCGATAGTGAACAAGTACCGCGAGGGAAAGGTGAAAAGAACCGCTGTGAGCGGAGTGAAATAGATCCTGAAACCATGTGCCGACAAGGTGTCAGAGCCCCTTCGGGGGTCATGGCGTGCCTTTTGCTTAATGAGTCTGCGAGTTAGTGTCTGTGGCAAGCCTAAGCCCTTCTGGGGCGCAGGCGCAGCGAAAGCGAGTCCTAACCGGGCGACTTTAGTCACAGGCGCTAGACCCGAAGCGGTGGTGATCTACCCTTGGCCAGGCTGCAGCGCGGGTAACACCGCGTGAAAGGCCGAACCGGTGAACCTTGAGAAGTTCTCGGATGAGCTGAGGGTAGGAGTGAAAGGCTAATCAAACCCCGTGATAGCTGGTTCTCCTCGAAATGCATTGAGGTGCAGCGTCGCGTGCTGATGAGTGGGGGTAGAGCACTGAATGAGCTAGGGCCCATACCCGGGTACCAACCTCAACCAAACTCCGAATACCACTCAATGAAGCGCGGCAGTGAGTCTGCGAGGGATAAGCTTCGTAGGCGAAAGGGAAACATCCCAGATCATCGGCTAAGGTGCCCAAATGACGCTTAGTGCAAAGGATGTTGGACTACTTAGACAGTGAGGATGTTGGCTTAGAAGCAGCCATCATTTAAACAGTGCGTAATAGCTGACTCATCGAGTGGTCCAGCGCCGAAAATGATTGGCGATCAAGCGTCATACCGAAGCCGTGAATGCTCATGACCTGCGGGTTGTGGGTTTGGTAGAGGAGCGTTGTCTGAGCGTCGAAGCGGTTGGGGCGACCCGCCGTGGAGTTCAGACAAGTGAGAATGCAGACATAAGTAACGATAAGGCCGGTGAGATCCCGGTCCGCCGTAAACCCGAGGTTTCCTGGGCCATGCTATTCATCCCAGGGTTAGTCGGGAGCTAAGCCGAGGCCGTATGGCGTAGGCGATGCACAGCTGGTTAATATTCCAGCACCGCCGACATTTTAGCGGGTGGGACGCGGTTGTGGAGGGGGCTCGCCGACTGATAGTGGCGGGGGCGCAAGCTGACGGAGCGGGCAACCAATCCGGACTCTCTAAAATGACCGCCAAGAAAAGCACCCGTGTATACTAAGGCGCCCGTACCAGAAACCGACACAGGTGGGTGGGTAGAATATACCAAGGCGTAAGAGTGAACCCTCGTGAAGGAACTTTGCAATCTAATCCCGTAACTTCGGAAGAAGGGATGCCCCGCTTAGCAATGAACGGGGCCGCAGTGAAATGGGTCAACCGACTGTTTATCAAAAACACAGCATTGTGCGAAGCCGTAAGGCCAAGTATACGATGTGACACGTGACCAATGCCGAAAGATTAAGGCAAGGTGTTAGCCGCAAGGCGAAGCTCCGAACCCAAGTCCCGGTGAATGTCGGCCGTAACTATAACGGTCCTAAGGTAGCGAAATTCCTTGTCGGGTAAGTTCCGACCTGCACGAATCGTGTAACGAGTTGACCGCTGTCTCCACGAGGCGCTCGGTGAAATTGTAGTGGCGGTGAAGATGCCGCCTACCCGCAGAAGGACGGAAAGACCCTATGCACCTTAACTGTAGGCTGTCACTGGTGCTTCGATCTCGATGCTCAGTGTAAGTGGTAGGCTTTGAGGCGGATCTTTAGGGGTTCGCGGAGCCGTCAATGAGACACCACCCTTTGATATTGGAGCATCTAACCCTGGCCTTTTTACCAAGGCGGGGGACCATGGCAGTTGGTCAGTTTGACTGGGGCGGTCTCCTCCCAAAGAGTAACGGAGGAGCGCGATGGTTGGCTCAGCGCGGTTGGCAATCGCGTGTCGAGTGTATAGGCATAAGCCAGCCTAACTGTGAGACAGACATGTCGAGCAGATGCGAAAGCAGGTCTAAGTGATCCGGCGCTGGAAAGTGGAATCGGCGTCGCTTAACGAACAAAAGGTACGCTAGGGATAACAGGCTGATCGCGCCCAAGAGTTCATATCGACGGCGCGGTTTGGCACCTCGATGTCGGCTCGTCACATCCTGGGGCTGGAGAAGGTCCCAAGGGTCCGGCTGTTCGCCGGTTAAAGTGGCACGCGAGCTGGGTTCAGAACGTCGCGAGACAGTTCGGTCCTCTATCCTCTGTGGGCGTAGAAAACTTGAGGGGTTCAATCCTTAGTACGAGAGGACCGGGATTGACGTGCCGCTGGTGTTCCTGTTGTCTTGTCAAAGGCATTGCAGGGCAGCTATGCACGGAAGGGATAAGCGCTGAAAGCATCTAAGCGCCAAGCCCATCCCAAGATGAGGTTTTCCTGAAGGGACGTTGTAGACCACGACGTTGATAGGGCGCGGGTCAAAGTGCAGTAATGTGCTGAGCTTAGCGCTACTAATCTCCCGATCGACTTGATTCCCGTTTAAATCCAAATTTTACCGTTGTACTTCCTGTATGCAGATGTCAGAGAACGATGTTCCCTGACCCCCGCCATTGATGAAATTCATTGGCAATCAACGCGCGGTCCCCGCGATCAGGCTGGTTCATTTCCAGCCTGCTCCTGGTGACCTTAGCGTGGTGGCCCCACCCGTTCCCATCCCGAACACGGCCGTGAAACACCCCAGCGCCGATGGTAGTAGGACGCAAGGTTCTGCGAGAGTAGGTCGTTGCCAGATTATTAAAGCCGCCCGCAAGGGCGGCTTTTTTGCGTCCACTCATCGCGCCCTCATCGCTTCCGGCCGGCCGGTCGCGCGGGGCCGTGACCTCGCCGCACCAAAAGCACCAAAAGCGCCACCTCAGACCGAGGGGACTTGAAGGCCTTGATCGCTTCTTCCTCCGCTTCAAGACTGAAAGTCGAAGCCGAGTCGGCCACAGAAATTGTCCGTTCTCCGTTTTCTCCAGGCCTTTCGGTAAAGGCCTTCGAGCCTCCGCACAGTCAAGCCAGGGCCGTTTCCGGCGCTAAAGCTCGTTTTGAGCGCGGTCCGGGGTGTTGCCCTCCGGCTCCGGCCGGCCGCCAAGCAGCCGTCCGGCGGCGTAATGAGCGGCCAGCATTTTGATTTCGCCGAGGCGGAGCATCAGGTGGGAGTCGCCGCCCAGTCGTTCGTTTAATTGGGCGAGAACCGTCCTCGCTTCACTGAAGAGTCCGGCGGCCAGGTGGAAGTCGGCCCATTTCAGCGGGAGCTGCTCTGGGTTGGGATGCAGGGCTTTCCATTCCGCGAAGACGCGGAAGCGTTCTTCCATCGACAGGTTCTCGGCGGCTTCCAGCCGGGTGAGCAGGATCTGCCGGTCCTGCCGGACTTCCGGGGGCAGGAGTGCCGAGAGGGCCAGGACGCGGGCATAATCCTTCTGGGCGAGGGCCACATGCATGGCCGTGATGCGCGGCAGCGCGGCGACATACAAACTCGCCCGGCGGCCGGATTCGCCGCGCGGATTGAGCGATTCGACCAGTGTGAGGTAGCCGCGGCGGAGGGTATCGCTGACCCATTCCGCCATGCCCGCGACGTACACATCGTCCGCGCCGAGCGTGCCATCCGGACCGCGGGCCACGGTCAGGAGGCAGTAATTGAGCTGGCCGTTCTCGCCGGCCGAACGGAACAACAAGCCGGGACGGCCGCCCAGAATGTGGGCGCGAAGGAAGCGGAAATGGTGGCCGAGGTAGTCGTTGGCCAGGCTGCGTTGGGCCCAGGAGGCCCGGGTGCCGTGTGTAAAAGCCTCTTCCACTTCGCGATGGGTCGCTTGCGCCTGGATGGCGACCGGCCGCGTGATCGCATCCAGCAGCCATTCTGCTTTGACGAACGCGTCGAATTCTTTGGCGGTGCCTTGGGAGACGGAGGACTCCAGGCGGGTGACCCACGCGCGCAGCGACCCGGTGTCGGAGGTGAGGGCTGTGTTGATCTCCTCAAGGGATAACGCATGCCTTTTTTCCAAGGAGGACGCTGAGGGTGAGAGGCCGGGTTCACGAGCCGGTTCGGCCTGACTCGCGCTGGGCAGCAGGCCGGATAGGCCGATCGACAAAAGAAAGATACGAGAAAGCACGGATAAATCGGGTGTGATGGAAGGGACTGGGCAAGTATGCCATCATTTCCGGACGTTTTGCAATCGTAATTCTCATAATTTTTACTTTTCTCGTCATTGAGAGGACGGATTGTATCGCCGGGCGTGGTCGTGCTGCCCGAGGATGGGCTCGAAACCAGATCGTTGCCCGCGCCGGGGCCAGGGGCGTGCTGACCACGGCCGGGCACCGCTTCCAGGCGTCGCCGGCGGGCCGTGGACTCGCGGCGGTTCTTACTTGCCGTGAATCGCACCCCGCCAGTTTTGCCAGAGGGTGTCGACCTGTTCGGCGGTGAGGGCGCCTGCATAGAGCAGGAATCCATACTTCCAGCTCTGCGTCCCGCCGGCCGGGATCACGTGGTTGCCGGATCGTTTCGGATTTTTCTTGGAGAAATCGTGCAGGCCGAACGGGTTGGCGGCGACCAATCCGTAGTCGCGGGCGTGCCACGTGGTGGGATGGCGCAGATTGGAGGGGTGGTCGAAGATGGCGATGCCGAATGTCCGTCCGTCGATCGGAGCCTGGTAATCGACCCAGGCCGCCCGTTGCCCCCACAAGGCGGCTCCGGTGAGGCCCTCGCTGTTTCGCGACGTCCCTGCGGCCAGGGGGTTTTTGCGTTCGACGTTTAATTCGGGCCGGGTGCGGATGGCCATGGTGCCCTCCTTGGTGTCGCCGAAGACGACTTCACCAGCGGTGGCGGCCACGGTGATCTGGTATTCCACGAAGTGAGCGGGCTGCTCCAGGAAGGTGGCGTAGACCCTGCCCAGGCGGATGACGGTGGTGTCGGAGCAGATGGTCCGGCCGTCCGGTGCCTTCCATTCGTTGCGCACCTCAATGACCACCCGGTCGGGCGCATCCACCTCGGCTCGCGGGACGGCGGTGGTGACAATGGTGCCCGCGTCGTCCGCCTCCTTCCAGAAGTCGACTCCGTTCACATTCCCATGGTTAAACCACAATGATTTGTGGTGGGGGTGATCCTGGTCCTCGCCCGGGGTGTCCTTTTTCATCGGCCAGTCGCGGGTCATGCGGACGCCGCCGGGTCCGTTGAGGGGCCAGAGGATGGGTTTCGCGAAGGTGTTGTAGTGAAGCTCGGTGAACAGTTCGCCGTCCACGGTCACGGTGACCTTTTTGGCCGCCTGGTCGTGGGTCACGGCCAAGGGGGCGGCTGGCGTTGCTGCCGGCACCGGCACCGTGAGTACGGTCAGGAGCAGGGCCAGGCTGGCGGCAGGGGCGGAGAGAAGGCGGCGCATGATGGTGCATGGTGGCGAAAAACGGCGGCCGGGGCAAGAGCGGGCTTGTCGGTTCCGGTCACCCGCGCCATGGATCGCCGGGTGAACCGGTTTCTGCGCGCGGCGGGCGTGATTTTCCTTCTCGCGCTCGCGGCGGGTGTGGGCGTTTGGTATTGGATGAATCGGGATGTGGTCGAGGTCGGGGTCAGCGAGCGGTCGCTGGAGGTGCGGCGCCGGGTTCTGCCGCGGCTGCAGCGGGAGGCGCGGGCGCTGGGGCTGCGGATCGGCTCGCCGGTTTTTATGCGCAGCTTCAAGGAGTCGCGCGAGCTGGAGGTCTGGCTGGAATCGACGCCGGGCGGCCCCTTTGCGCTTTTTCGAAGCTACCCGATCGCTAACTGGGGCCCGGGCACGTTCGGGCCGAAACTCAAGGAAGGCGACGGTCAGTCGCCGGAAGGATTCTACACCGTCGGGGCGGCTCAGCTCAATCCGCACAGCGATTATCACCTCTCGTTCAATACCGGCTATCCCAACGCCCATGACACCGCCCTCGGCCGCACTGGCAGCTTCATCATGGTGCATGGGGGCGAGGGTTCGATCGGCTGTCTGGCGGTCACCGACGAAAAGGTGGAGGAGATTTATGTGACCGCGGAGGCGGCCCTGCGGAGAGGGCAGGCATCCATTCCGATGCACCTGCTCCCATTCCGCTTGCGGCCGGAGCGGCTGGAGCGCGAGACGAACCACCCGTGGCATGGATTCTGGCAGAACCTGCAGGAGGGCGATGCGCGGTTTGAAGTCACGAAACGCCCGCCGGTGGTGCGAATGGCGGGCCGTCGCTACGAGTTTGATTGAATGTGCGCGCGGCGCGCGCCGACGGCCCGGTCCGGCCCTGACGCCTGGGCGGCCGCGGGCGGGCATCGCGGGGGGATCGCCTCGGGCGCCCCGAGGCCAAAAGGCCGGTGACAAACGATCGATCCGGAATCACGTTTCAGCGTCATGAAATCCATTCTTGCCGCCAGCCTGCTGGCCCTCACGCTCGCCATGTCCACCGCCACCGCCGCCCCCGTCCTGCGCCACGTCGTCTGCTTCAAGTTCAAGCCGGAGGCCACGGCGGAACAGATTAAAAAAGTTGAATCCGAGTTCGTCGCCCTCAAGACAAAGATCCCGCAGATCGCCGGCCTGGAGTGGGGCACCGACAACAGCCCGGAGAAACTGGCCGACGGTTTTACCCATTGCTTTATTGTCACCTTCAAGGCCGAGGCCGACCGCGCCGCCTACCTGCCCCATCCCGAGCATCTGAAATTCGTCGAAATCCTCAAGCCGATCCTGGAAAAACCGTTTGTGATTGATTTCTGGACCAAGGAATAGGGGCTTGCCGCCGACCGTTCACCGATGTCTATCACCACCCAGCGAGGGGACGGGGGCGAGACCGAACTGATGTTCGGGCGCCGCGTGCCCAAGACCCACCCGTCGGTCGCCTCCTACGGCGAGGTGGATGAACTGAACGCCGCCCTGGGCCTGGCTCGGGTCTTCAGCCGCCGCGAGCGGGTGACGGCCGTCCTGGCCGCCCGGCAGGCGGAACTCATCGGCCTGATGGGCGAACTGGCCACCGCGCCCGAGGATCGGGCGCGCTACGCGGCGGCCGGCTACGCCCGCCTCACCGCCGAGACCACGGCCGCCCTGACGGCGGAAACCGCCGCACTGGAAACCGAACTCAACACGCGGTTCCGGGGCTGGGCCACTCCCGGAGCGGACACCACCCCCTGCGGGGCCGCGCTGGACCTCGCCCGGGCCGTCTGCCGCCGTGCCGAGCGGGCCGTCCTGGCCGCCGCCGAGCCTAATCCGGAGATTGTCCGGCACCTCAACCGCCTCTCCGATTTCCTCTGGCTTCTCGCCCGCGCCGAGGCCGCGTCCGCATCTCCGGAAGCGGAACCCTGATCGCGATCCCGCCGTTTCCGGGGCCAGGAAGCCGGGCGGCGGGGGGCGGGGGCGTCCGACTCACCGCGCCGGGTCGCTCTGCAAATAGGCGACGAGGTCGCGAAGGTCGCTTTCGGCGAGGGTCTGGAACAATCCCTCCGGCATCCAGGAGAGGGCCTGCGGTTCAATTTCCCGGATGGCGGAGCGATCGATCACCCGGCGCTCCGTGAGGGTCTGCACCGTCAGGGTGGTTTCATCCTGAGCCGGGATCACCCCGGAGAGAACCTGTCCATCGTGGAGGGTGACCACGGTCATTTTGTAATCCCGGGGCACGACCGCTGACGGGTTGAGGACGTTTTGCAGGAGATAGTCGAGGTCCTTGCGCCCGCCGCCGGTGAGGTCGGGGCCGAGCGGGCCGCCCTCGCCAAAGAGGACGTGGCAGGCACCGCAGGCGCGGCCGAACACCAGCCGTCCGCGCGCCGGGTCAGGCGGGGCGGGGGGCGGGCTGGTGAGCAGGGCGCGATATCGCGAGATGAGTGCGCCCGCCTCCTCGCGGCCGGCGGTGAGCGATCCCCAGAGCGTGGCCAGCGCCTGCTCCACCCAGTCGTCGTCCAGGGCGGCGAGCTGCCGCGCCTGCGTCACCGAGATTTCCGAGGCGTGCACCGCGCCTTCGGCCACTTTTTGAAGCAGGAGGCGCGCGGTGGCGGCGCGGCCGGCCAGGGCATCGACGGCGGCTGTCCGTTCTTCCGGTGAAAGCTGTGGCCAGAGGGCGAGGGCCGCCTCGGCGGGTGCGGGTTCGGTGCTGGAGCCAATTCCCCGCAGCGCGGCGAGCCGCAGCGGCGGCTCGTTGAGTGCGGCGAGCAGCACCGCCGGCAGGTCTGGGCTGCCGGCTTGGCGCAGCCCTTCCAGTGCCTGGATCCGCGTCTCCGTGCCGGCGGCGGCGGAGCGCAGCGTGCGGCGCAGCCGATCGAGGATGGAGGCCTCGTTGAAGGCCACGCTGAGGGCCACGGCGGCCTCGCGGGCCGATGGCTGGCCGCTCGCCAGCAGCCTTTGGGAGATCAGGCCCCACTGGGGCGGCGGGGGGCGGTTGCGACGGCCTTGCAGCGCCGTCATGGCGCCGGCGAGGACGTCCTTTGCCCATGGCTGGGACGGGTCCGCGGCGGCGGCCTCGAGCAGCCTGCCGAATGCGGTCCGCGCCGCCTCCTGGTCCATGGCCGCGCCCAGCCGGCGGGCGATGAACCGGCGCAGCTTGGGAAATGGGGTGTCTCCGGCCAGCGCGGCCGCCTCGTCGGCATGCGGGATGATCTTTGGTTCCAGCACATGCCAGAGGACCAGTTCAAGGGTTGGATCGATTTCCGGCGGGGCACCGCCTCCGGCACCCGCACCGGTCCGTTCCGGATGGCTGGACGGCGACGGATTCCGGGCGACGAGCCCCCCCAGCTTCCAGGCCGCCTCCGCCGGCAAGCGCGCCACTACGGACGCCAGCTCCAGGCGCACGCGCGGCGAGGGCTCCTGTCCCGCCATGTCGAACAGCCGGGCCATTTCTGCTTCGCTGGGGTTTTCGTGCTCGGCGATCAGCCGCACCGCCCACGTGCGATGCGCCGGCGTCACCGATTTGGAAAACTGGAGCCGGTCCTCAGCGGTGGCGGCTCCGAGGGCGTGCAGGGTCCAGAGCGCGCGCAGGCGCGCCCCGGCGGCCTCGTCGTGGGCCATGATTTCGCGAAGCCGGGCCAGGGCCTCGGTCGCGGTCGGGGTGCCCTGCGCGGCGCGTTCCTGGAGGAGGCGGCGCGCGCGGCGCACGTGCCACTCGCTGGGCGACGTCTGGAGTGCGGCCAGCTCGAGGTCCGTCCGGCCCGCCACCCCGGAGCCGCCCGCGGCGGCCAGAACCGCCGCCCCGCGGTCGCGGGCGGCGATCCGGTAAATCCGTCCGCTGGTGCGGTGCACCCCGTCGGAATCATGGCATTCTCCATGGTCGCTCCAATCGCTGAGCAGGACATCACCCTCCGGCGTGTCCGCCAGGCTCACGCCGCGGAACCACGGATCGCCCATGCGGATGGGGTCGCCGAGATGCCGGCTGACATAACCCGCGCCGCGGGGCTCCACGATTTCCTCATTGATCCGCCGGCCATGGGTGTTGCACATCAAAAAATGCCCCCGGAAGCGCGGCGGCCAGGCGGTTCCCTGGTAAATGAGCAGGCCGCAGTGGGAGTGGCCGCCGCCCAGATCGTTGGTGGGGTCGCGGCCCATTTCGGCCTGGAGCCAGTCGGCTTTCCAGTCGCCGGTGCCGGCGTAGTGGGGACGCTCCCCGATCATCGTGAGCCGCTCGTAATCGTGGGGCACGCTGCCCGCGCCGAACATCCGCTCATACAGCGCGCCCGCCAGCCCGTGCCACAGATGGCCGTTCACGTTCCCGCTCAGAAACATTTCCCCGTCCTCGTTCCAGTCGAGCCCCCAGGGGTTCGTCATGCCCCTCAACACCACTTCGAATTTTTTGGTGACCGGGTGGAACCGCCACACTCCTGGCTCCATGAAAGTCCGTTCCGCCTCGGGGCTGCCCGGCCGGCCCACCAGCGAGGGCGCGGTGATGCCGTGGCGTCCGTAGAGCCAGCCATCCGGCCCCCACTCCAAGCCGCTGGTTACGTTGTGGCCCGCGTCGGTGGTCCAGCCATCGAGCAGGACCACCGGCTCGCCGTCCGGCACATCATCGCCGTCTCGGTCCGGGATGAACGAAAAATGCGGCGAGTCCAGCACCCACACGCCGCCAAATCCCACCGCCACGCTGCTCAGATGATGGAATCCGCCCCGAAAGAGGGTGCGGCCATCGGCCACGCCGTCGCCGTCTTCATCGCTGAGGATGAGGATGCGGTCCTGGCCTCGGCGCGCCCACTCCCCAGAGGAGTAGGCCTCGCAAACCCAGACGCGGCCGCGGTCGTCGACCTTCATGTCGATGGGCTGCCGCACGTCCGGTTCGGCGGCGAAGACGGTGGCTGCCAGTTCCGGAGGCAGGGTGAGCGCGGCCAGCGCTTCGGCGGGCGCGGGCGGGTGTTCGCCCGGTGCCTGGGTGTTGCGGGGGGCCAGGGTGTCGGCGGGATCGAGGGCGGCCGAGCCGGTGGCGGCCAGCAGGACGGCGGTGGTGAGGATCAGGGTGAGGCGGGGCATCGGCGCGGGAATGAAGTGAGTCCGGTCACCATTCACCGCGATGCGGCCGCAACAATCCAAGAAGTAGGGAGACCCCGGTCAGACCGGGCCGGCTCCTGAGTGCAATTGCGGGTTGAGCCGCGGCCCGTTGTGCGGCATGGAGGGAACGTTATGACCGCATCCACTCTCATCCGCCCGCTGCTCCAAGGCACCGCACTCCTTGTGCTGGCGCTTGGCCTCAGCCAGTGCGCGGCCAAAAAGCAGACCGCCGCCGCCGCTGCCCGCGGCGGATACTACGATGTGCCGGCCACGCGCCCGCATAACCCGGCCGCCGTCAAAGTCCACGTCAGCACCGGCTCCCAGCGCGTCTATGTGACCGAGGGCGACCGCATGCTCCTGGTGACCGCCTGCTGCGTCGGCACCGCCTCCGACCCAACCCCCAAGGGAAACTTCCGGGTGACCACCAAGATCGCCAACAAACGCCGCATCTCCAGCCCGGGGGCCGGTTATCCGATGCCCAACTGGGTTGAATTCAAGCCGGCCTACGGGTTCCATGGCGGATGGATCCATCCCTACCCCGCCTCCCACGGGTGCATCCGGCTGCCCTGGAAGGTGTCGTCCAAGTTCTTCAACCTCGTCCGTCCCGGCACCCAGATCAATATTGCCACCAGCCAGCCGTACGACGCTCGATATGCCGCCACCGTCACCCAGCCCGATGAGCGGCCAACCCCCGAATGGCCGGCCTCAATGCTCAACAGCAATCAGATTTTTCATCACAGCGGGCCCGGCCAGCTGCAATAACCGGCTTTCCCCGATCTCACCCGACGCCCGCTCAATGATTCCCGCCGCCCCCCCCCCCGCCACCCCCCGCAAGCCGGGACGCGTCAATGTCCGGACGCCGGAGGTGATGGCGCGAGTGCAGGCGCAGGTGGAGTCGCACTACCAAAGCAGCCTGGTCGACCGCATCCGCCGGGCCGGGGGCGAGCTGACCATGGGCACGACCACGGTGCGGCTAGCCAAACAGTTTGGATTTTGCTACGGGGTCGAACGGGCCATCGATCTCGCCTATGCGGCGCGCAAAGTGTTTGCTGACAAGAAATTGTGGCTCATCGGCGAGATCATCCACAATCCCGAAGTCAATCGCCAGCTGCAGGAGATGGGGGTGGAGTTTCTGCCCAACCCGGTGCCCGAGGAGCGGGTGCGGGAACTGGGACCCGACGATGTGGTGATTGTGCCCGCCTTCGGGGCGGAGACGCGCACCATGAAGCAGATCGAGGAGCAGGGATGCGCGGTGGTGGACACCACCTGCGGTGATGTAATGAGTGTCTGGCGGCGCGTGCGCGAGTACGCAAAGACCGGCTTCACCTCGATCATCCACGGCAAGGCCGCCCATGAGGAAACCCGCGCCACCTCCTCCCGCGCCACCGGACCTGAGGAGACCGGTCACTACCTGGTCATCCTCTCCCTGGCCGACTGCGATTACGTGTGCGACTACATCCGCTCACCGGGTGACAAGGCCGCCTTCCTGAAAAAATTCGCCGGGGCTCACTCCGAGGGATTTGATCCGGACCGGCACCTGCATCGGGTCGGCGTGGCCAACCAGACCACCATGCTGAAAAGCGAAACCGAAGAGATGCAGCGCCGCATCGCCCGGGCGGTGGCGGACCGGGATGGGGCCGATGCGGGGGAGAAGAATTTCGTCTTCTTCGACACCATTTGCGGAGCCACCCAGGAGCGGCAGGACGCGCTGTTTGACCTGCTCCGCCAGCCCCCCGATCTCCTGCTCGTCGTCGGCGGCTACAACAGCTCAAACACCACCCACCTGGTCGAGATCGGCGAGGAGAAGCTGCCCACATTTTTCATCCGCGACCATGAGCGGCTGAAATCCGTCACTGAGATCATCCACTACGATCTGCACGCCCGGACCGAAAAATCGACGTACGCGGAAAAGTTGCTCGGCCGGGACCACATCGTCGTGGGCATCACGGCCGGCGCGAGTTGTCCGAACAATCTCATCGAGGAGACGATCCTGCGGGTCTTCGAGCTCCGCGGCATCGCCCGCGACGAGGTGCTGGGGGCCTAAGGGGGCCGCCCGCCCGGTCCCCCCGCGGCCGCGGAGAATCGCATTTGCCCTTTAGGTCGAATGACCGCAGACTAGGGCGACTCTGGTTCCAGCCCATCCCGCCATGACAACCCCACTTTTGGTCCTGCGACCGGCCCGTCCGTTTATCGCCCTGCTGGCAGCCGGCCTGTTGTGGCCCGCCCTCAGCGAGGCCCGCATTATCCGCAATCTGGACACCGACGGCGACGGCATTCCCAATTACAAGGACAACAACATCGACGGTCCGGGCGAAACGGTGGCCGGGCTGACCCGGGACAGCCTGCTCAACTGGCAGGATTCCGACATGGATGGCGACGGCTTGGCCAATGACGCCGCCACCGAACTCGACATTGATGCCGACGGGTGCAACGACGACGATCCGGCGGAAAAGGACATCGACTGCGATTTCAGAAAGAACAACCTCAAGGCCGAGAAAGACATCGACGGCGATTTCAGACCGGATGACGCGCTGGATGAGGACAACATTGATGGCGACGCCCAGAACGATGCGTCCGATGGGGACATGGACGCCGATGGATTGCGCAACACCCGCGACCGAAATATGGACGGCGACGACGTGGTCAATGGGCGCAATGGGGAACTGGACACCGACAGCGATGGATTGATCGATTCGGCCGACACTGACGACGACGGCGACGGCGTTCTCGACACCCGGGACCGCGATGACGACGCCGATGGCGATCCGGACTATCAGGACACCACCTGGAAGCGGGACAGCACGAATGGAGGCAGTGCCACCACTGCTCCTCCCGTCCAACCGCCCACGACCACGCCGCTGACCCTGCCTGGAACCGCTTCCTTCGGCCGGCGCTGAGTGACACGCGTCCTTCGCGTGTGACCCCGGTCCTTTTCGCCAGATCATGCGCGCTTCCCATCCCCCCGCCAGACGCCTGCCCTGGGCCTCGTGGGCGGCCGGATCCTTGTGGTTCCTCTGCGGCGCGCTGACGGCCTTGAGTGTTTCGCGCGCTCTGAACGGGGGGCGGGTCGCCGATTCCCCGCCGGCGCAGATGCCCGCCCCCGCCCCGCCGGTGGCGTCCATGCTCCCGGCCGTCCAGCCGGTGCCGGACCGGAAGGCGGATTTGACCAGGGCGCTGGCCGTGCTCAATCCGACGGCCCGCGCGGAGGACTTGCGCCGGCTGGGGCGCGAGCTGGCGGGCGCTCCGGAGGGCGGCATGGCCCTGGCCTCCAGCATCGTGAATTTCGATGACCGCGCTGAATTCCTCCGGGCTTTCCTGCACGCCTGGGCAGCCCGCGATCCGCAGGCGGCTCTGGCCTATGCCCGGCAGCAGGCCCCGGGACTTCTGCGGGCGGACAGCATCGCGGCGGCCTGCGGCGGGTGGGCCGCGACGGACCCGCGGTCGGCGGCCGCCTGGGCTTTCGGAGCCACCACCGGACCAACCCGCACCAAGAGCCTGGCCCGGATCGCCGAAAGCTGGGCCGCGGCGGCCCCGCCGGAGGCGGCCGCCTGGGCCGCCAGCCTGCCCGCGGGCGTCCTCTCCGAGGCCGCCCTGCGCCAGTCGCTGAGCACCTGGGCCAATCTCGATCCCGCGGCCGCGGCCGACTGGACGGCCGCCCTGCCGGAAGGCCGCCAGCGCGATGTGGCCCTGCTGCAGCTGGCGGCGGACTGGGCGGCCCAGGAACCCGCCGCCTGCGCCGAATGGGTCGCCCAGCGGGCTCAAACCCACGATGATGCCGAATCGCTGGCCCAGTCGCTGGCAGCTCTCTGGAGTGGTTATGACGCCCCGGCCGCCAGCGGCTGGATTTCCAGCCTGCCCGAGGGCGAGGTGCGCGAGGCCGCCGCCCTCATGGCTGCCACGACTTGGGTGGCCGCCGATCCCGCCGCCGCCACCGCGTGGGTGGACACGCTGGAGGTGTCCCTGAGAGACCCGCTGACGCTCGATCTCGCCGGCACCTGGGCGACCATTGATCCGACCGCCGCCCTGGCCTACGCGCAGAGCCGCCCCGAAGGAGCGGTGCAAGAGGAGGCTCTCCGCGAAGTGTTTGGCTCCTGGGCCCAGGTGGACGCCCCCGCCCTGGACCAATGGCTGGCCGCCCAGCCGGCTGGCGACACCGCCGATCTGGCCCGCATCGAACTGGCCGTCACCCGGTTTTCCAACGATCCCGCGGGGGCTCTGGCCACGGCCGCCGGCATCGCCAGCGAGGACGCCCGCCAGGCCCGCATGGAATCGCTTTTTGCTTTCTGGGCGCAAAAAAATGCCCCCGCAGCGCGGCAGTGGCTGCGCGATGCCCCGGTCGCCCCGGCCCTGCGTCCGCGCCTGGAGGCGCTCGCGGTCACGCCGCAGCCAGCCGACGAGGAATAAGGCCGCGTGTCCGGCCCGTGCCCCATGCACCTGCTGATCGTTCATTATCATTGGCGGCCGGGAGGGGTGCGGCAGGTGGTGGAGTCGGCGCTGGCGGACTTGGCGTCCGACCCGCGTCTGGGCGTGCAGGAGATTGTTTTGGCCGCGGGCGTTCCCCCGCCGCCCTCCTGGGAGCGCGCCGCGCGCGCGGCCGTGGCCGGGAGGGCGGTCCTGCGGTGGATCGTCGATCCTCTCCTGGCCTACGTCGCGGAATGGCCGGATGGACCGGCGGACCGAAGTGCGGAACTGGAGGCGCGGGCGGCGCGGATGGTGCGCAGCCTGCCAGAACCCCGCATGGTGTTGCTGGAAAACCCCGCCGTGGGCCGGCATCCGCTGATCGGGCCCGCCTTCGCGGCGGCTTGCGCGGCGGCCGGAACCCCGCTGGTCTGCCACCACCACGACTTCTTTTTCGATGGACGCTGGGAACGCTGGCCGGAATGGACGGCCTGCGGAACCCGTTCGCTGGCTCAGGCGCTGGCCGCGGCGGTGCCGGCGGGGCCGGGCATCCATCACCTCGCCGTCTCGGCGCGCGATGCCGCGTGGCTGGCGCGGCTGGCGCGGCCGGAAACGGCGGCGCTCTGCCCGAACCCCGTGGTCAGGCTGGCCCCGCGGCCGGAAGAGACGGACCGTGCCACCGTGTGGCTGCGCAGGGAGCTGCGCACCGACGCGCCGGTCTGGCTGCTGCCCTGTCGTCTGCTGCGCCGCAAAAACATTGTCGAGGCCGTGCTCGCGGCGCGCCTGCTCGCGCCGGAGGCGGTGGTGGCGACCACTGGCGCGGTGAGCTCCCAGGCGGAGGCCCGGTACGCGGAGGTCGTGACGGGCGCGGCGGGCGCGGCGGGCGCGGGCGGCTGGCGCCTGCTCGTTGGCATCCTGGCCGGCCCCAGGACGGCGGGCCGCGAGCCGCCGGGCATGGACGCCCTGATGGCCGCAAGCGCGGCGGTGGTGGTGACCTCGCTTTTTGAAGGGTTTGGGCTGCCGGTGGTGGAGGCGGCGGCACTGGGGGTTCCGTGCCTCGCGCGCCGCGGCGCCTGCCCGGACCGAGCGGCTCCGGCGGGCACGGCGGTGTATGACGAGCTGTGGGTGCCTCGGGAGCTCGCCGGAGGTCCGGCTGAGCGCGCCCGCCAGGAGACGGCCTGGGCCCGGTGGCGGAGCGCGTTGCCGCCGGAAGTGGCGGCCATGGTGGCGGATCCTCCCTGGTGGCAGGGCGAAGGCTCGGTGGCCTTCAGCCGGCTGACCCTGCAGGGGCAGATTGAGGTGCTGCATGCGTGCGCGTCGCCGGAGGCGGCCGCTGCGCTGCGCCCGCTCAATCCCGGCCTGGCGGCCCCGGCCCGCCGGTCCGCGGCCGCCGACCCGCCTCCGGCGACGACGCTGGCCTCGGCCCTGGCCGATGTCCTGGCCGCGTCCACCATGCGTTCGGCTGGAGCACCGGTGCCGCATCGTCCTGATGCGACCGGGGATGGGCTGGCCGGGCGCCTGCTCTGGGCCAACCATTTTCCGCTGCTTTGGCCGGGCGGCGACACCTCCTGGAGCTAACCGTTCATGATCCGCGCCGTTATTTGCGACATCTATGGAACGCTCCTGGAAGTCGGGCCGCCACGCCCCGGCGCGACCGTGCGGTGGGTCGGTCTCTGGCAGAGCCTGATGGCTGAACCGACGGCCCCGACGCTGGAGGAAATGGAGGCGGCCATCCGCCCCTTGGTCGTGCGCCAGCATGCGCGTGGGCGGGCCCTCGGATTGGTTCAGCCGGAGGTGGACTGGCCGGCGCTGGCGGCGGAGGCTTTTCCCTGCCTTCTCCGCCTTGCGCCAGCGGAACGGGCGCATCTTTTCCTGCTGCATGCGCGGCTGGCGCGCACGACCCGGCTGGCCGCCGGGGCGGCTGCCTGCCTGCGGGCGGCGCGGGAGGCCGGGGTGGCGCTCGGCATTGCCTCCAACGCGCAGGCGTGCACGCGGGTGGAACTGGCCGAGGCGCTGTCCGCGGAAGGGCTGGCACCGGACTTCTTTGCCGGCGATTTGAGTTTTTATTCGTACGAGCACGGGGTGGCCAAGCCGGACCCGCGCGTTTTCACCTGGCTGACGGCCCGCCTGGCGGCCCGCGGGGTGGCTCCGCGCGAGATTCTCATGGTGGGAGACCGGACCGACGCCGACGTGGCTCCTTCCGAGGCGGCGGGATGGAACGCCTGGTGGCTGCAGGCGCAGCCGGGGCCCCGCCGCGGCGGTTGGGAACAGCTGCGGGAGTGGCTGGTCACAGCCTGATTGCCTGCCCCCGGTCCGCGTGCCATGATGCGGACGCCTCCCTCCGGCACTCCCTGCTTCCTGCGCATGAGCCGACTTTCCATTACCTGCCCGCATTGCGGCAGGACCACGCGAGTGGACCTGTCCTCCAATTTGACCACCCAGAAATGCGACCGCTGCGGCATCCGCTTCAGCTCGGTGGACACCGGCCTGAAAGGTTCCCGCGAGGTTCAGTTGACGGAGCCGCCGAAATGGCGCCGCACCAAAACCGGCGCCTGGGAGGATGGGGAGGGGGAGGACGCCCCTCCTCGCCAGTCACCGGCCGCCGGAAGGGCATCCTCCCGCGCCGCCTGGATGGCGGTGGGTGCCGTTTTTGTTCTGGCGGCGGCCACCGTGGTGGCGATCGCCCGCCATGGCGCGGGGTCCGCTCCGGCCGTGAGGCCGGTGGACGGAAGCGGCCGGGACGGCTTGATGACGGAGGGAGGCCTCCCGCTCGCGAGCGGTTACGAAACGCTGCGCGGCCGCATCGGTGCCGCCACCAGCGCGGCTCAAAAGTATCTGTCGGTCAAAACTGTGGATGAGTTGCTGCCGCTCATCGAGCACCGCGGGAAATTCGAGGCCCGGGTGCGGTCGTATTACGCCGAAGGGGAGGGGCGCACCCGGCTGCCGATGCCGGAATTCACCCTCGCTCCGATGGATCGGCAGATCTACGTCGATCGCCTGAAGGCGGTGGTGATCTCCTATGAAACCCCCGGCCAAGTCCCTCGGGCGGTGGCCCTCCGCCAGGAGGCGGACGGGCGCTGGCGGGTGGACTGGCCGAGCGCCGTCGGCTTGAATGAAGTGGCGCTGGCCGATTTCCGGGCTCGCCGCGAAACCACCGCGCGGCTTTTCCGGGTCCTCGGCTCGCGGGACGATTATTTCAATCGAGCCTTCTCCAGCGACGAGGAATGGGTCTGCCTTCGGCTCGGGGATCCGGCCCAGGAGCATCGCTTGTACGCCTATGCCCGCCGCGGCACCCCGGCGGCGGAGGGCCTGCTGCAAGCGGCCCTGCCCCGCAAGGCGGGCATCGGCACCCCCCTGATGCTGCGCCTGCGTTTCCCTCTCGACGCCCCCTCCGATGATCAGGTCGAAATCACCGAGTTTGTGGGGCCGGGTTGGGTCATGGAGGATTCAGGTCAGGAACCCGGCTTCGAGACGCCGGCCCAAAATTCGACGCCTCCGGCCTCCGGACAGACGCCTTCCCTCAACCACTGAGGGCGCGTGGAACCGGCTGCCGGTGGAAGATTTTCCATTTCTCTCCTTGCCGCTGGGGACTTGTATGTGATAGACCTCGACCTCATCGGGAATTTCCCGACCAAACCAACCGCCATAATCGCCCGTCATGTGGAAGACCCTGTCCATCGTTGCCGCCATCCTCACGGCTGGAGCCGCCTTCTTTAGTTTTAAGAACGTTAATCAGTTCAAGAATGAACGCGTCCTTCTCGCCATCGCCAAGGAGAACCAGGCAAAGGTGCAGCAACACCTCTCCGAGGTGACTCAGTCGCTCGCCGCCGACACTCAGGGCCGCAAAAAAACTGAATCGGAACGCGATCAAACTGTCGCTGATACAGAAGGGCTTAAGCCTAAAATCGAGACTCTGGACAAGGACATCGAAGCCCGCAAGGGCGAGCTGGAAACGGTCACGGCCCGATGGACTGAGGTGAAGAAACAGGTGGACGACGCTGGCGGCATTGAGCAGCTGAAACAGCAGCTCACCTCGCTGAGCCAGGAAAAATCCACGCTCGACAGCGAAATTGCCGGGCTCAAAAGCCAGACGCTGGCCGCGACCAGCCGGTTTGATTCGCTCAATCAGCTGATTGCCGACCTGCGTCGGAAGGAAACCTGGCAGGCCCGCGGCATCATCCAGGATGGATTCCGCGCCTCGGTGGTGCAGGTCGACCGGGCCTTCGGTTTCATCACGATCAACGCCGGCAATGTCGGCGGCGTCGTCAGCGGGGCCACTTTGGACATCAAACGCGGCGGCAGTGTCGTCGGCCAGGCCAAGGTGACCAACGTCGAGCAGCGCTACGCCGTGGCGGACCTGATCGGTGCGAACGCCGCGGACGTGCAGGTGGGCGACACCGTGACGGTGGCCGCTGTCTCCAGCTCCCAAAATTGGCAGGTCGGGCAGCAGGGGGCGGGTGCGCCGCCGGCGGCCAAACCGGCCGCTGGCGCGGCTCCCGCAGCGGCGCAGGCTCCTCCAGCCGAGCCCGCGGCTCCCGTCGCTCCGGCCGATCCCTTTGCCGATCCAGCCGCCGCGATGCCGGCTGAACCAGCTCCAGCCACGCCCGATGCGCCCGCGGAAGTCCCGGCGGATCCATTCGGCAACTAATACCAGATCACCACCGGACGGCCCCACATCCCTTTTGTCACTCACTAGCATTCCCCACCATGCTGACCAAACTGCTCTTCATCATCAGTGCTCTTGCTCTTGCGGCAGGCACCTTTCTTGGCTTTCAAAACCGCCAGGCGTTCATCGAAACGCGCAACGAAAAGATCGAGATCAACAGCCAGCGGGTCAAGCCGACCCTGGACAAGATTGACGAGGAAATTGCCAACATCAGCACCGAGATCGGCAAATGGAAGGACGCCGTCGCCTCCAAGCGCGAGAAGGAGGTGGCCCTTGCCAACACGCAGGCCAACATGAAGTCCAAGACCGCTGACCTAACGAAAGTTGGCGACGAGATGCAGGAAAAGCAGACGGAGCTGACCAATCTCGAGGCACAACTGGCCCAGTTGCTTGGCAACGAGACGATCGACACCATCACCGCCAAGATCGAGACGCTCAGCCAGGAAATCGCCTCGCAGCGCACCGACAAGGAGAATGCGGCCAAGGAATACGAGGTGGCCAGGGGCCGGATCGCGGAGCAGGAGGCCACCGTGGCCTCGCTGCGGCGCACTTCTGCCGACCGCACCAAGGGCATCGGCCAAAACGCCCTGGAAGGAACCATCATCGCCACCAACCAGGATTATGGCTTTGCCGTCATCGACATCGGCGAAAACCGCGGCATCACCGGCGGCTCCAAGCTGATCGTCAAACGTGGCAACCAGCGCATCGGCACGATCAACATTTCCTCGGTCAGTTCGAACAAAACCATCGGCGACATCGAGCCCGGTTCGGTTCCAGCCGGTCTGGCCATCAGCCCGGGTGACAAGGTGATTTTCGAGAAAGTGCAGCGGTAGACTAGGCGAGACCACGGGTCGCATTTTTATGAGCCGTTCCCTCCAGACAGCGACACGCGGGTGGGTGCTTCTGAGCGCCTGTTTCATCGTGGGCGCTTGTGAAAGCACTTCAGACCCGAAGAGGAAGCCCAAGCCGCCGCCGCCGCCGCCTCCAGGGAGTGAATTGAGCACGCAGCCTTGGTCGAGACCCGAGAAGGATTGGGAGGGCGGCCGACCGTCCTTCATGCCTAGCACCAATTAAGCGGCTTGTGACCATGGATGCGGGCCGGCCCCGCCTGATCGCCCTGCTGCATGGCCCCGACCGCCCCGGTCTGGTGGCGGGTGTTTCGGGTTGGATTTACCGGCACGGGGGTAACATTCTTCACGCCGAACAGCATCACGACGCGCCGGCCGGCGCGTTTTTCCAGCGCGTGGAGTGGGGCAGTGCCTCGGGCGATCCGCTGGGCGAGGCCTCCGTCTTTCGCGACTACGCCTCCGGCGAGCTGGGCATGTCGGTCACGGTCGCGCTCGGGGCCCGCCGCCAGCGGGTCGCGGTGCTGGTTTCGCAACATGGGCACGCCTGCCACGAACTCTTGCTCGACTGGAAGCAGGGTGATTTATCCGCGGAGATTGTCGCCCTGATTTCCAACCACACAGCCATGGCCGCCACCGCCCGCTACCACGGGCTGCCGTTTCACCACATCCCGGTGGAAATAAGCCGCAAGCCGGAGGCCGAGGGGAGGCAGTTGTCGGTCCTCCGCGATCTGCAGGTGGATCTGGTGGTCCTGGCGCGCTACATGCAGATTCTCAGTGCGGATTTTCTCACTCAGGTCGGCTGCCCGGTCATCAACATTCACCATTCCTTCCTCCCTGCCTTTGCCGGCGCCCGGCCCTATCACCAGGCGCATGTGCGCGGCGTCAAGCTCATCGGTGCCACTGCGCATTACGTGACGCCGGTCCTGGATGACGGCCCGATCATTCACCAGGAGGTTCGGCGCGTGAGTCATCGAGACAGTGTCAGCGACCTGCTCCGCAAGGGCCGGGACCTGGAAAAGCTGGTCCTCAGCGAGGCCGTCCGCCTGCACCTCGAGCACCGCGTCCTGGTCTACGGAAACAAAACGGTGGTCTTCGATTAGGTCCGAGGCCGGGCCGGGGAGAAAACTGCCGTTTTTCTGTAACGCGATTAGGGTTTGCAGGAGCGCCCTCTGCTGTAAGCACTCCCACCCACCGCTTACCCATTCACCCTATGTTTTGGATCATCTTCATCGGCACCATGCTGATTTCATTGCTCGCCTCTTGGCGGGTGCGTTCGAATTTCAACCGCTACAGCCAGGTGCCCTCGGCTTCGGGGCTGACGGGCGCGGAAGCGGCGCGGCGCATCCTGCACGCAAGCGGGATCACCGATGTCGAAGTCGTGCCTGTGCCGGGCGCGCTTACGGACCATTACGACCCCACGAACAGGCGGCTGGCGCTGTCGGAACCGGTGTACAATCAAAGTTCGATCGCCGCTCTCGGGGTGGCGGCGCATGAGTGCGGACACGCGCTCCAGCATCAGCAGGCGTATGCCCCGCTGCATGCCCGCATGGCCATGGTCAAAGTGCAGGGATTTGCCAGCCAGATTGTGATGTGGCTGCCCATGATCGGCATGTTTACCGGGCTGCTCTCGCCGAAGCTGCTGATTCCCATCATCGCGCTGGGCTGGGGCGTCATCATGCTGTTCAATCTGATCACGCTGCCGGTCGAGTTCGACGCCTCGCATCGCGCGGGCAAGGCGTTAGCCGGCATGGGCATCATCCGCACGCAGGAGGAGGCACGCGGGGTGGAGAAAGTTCTCAAGGCCGCCGGGTGGACCTATGTGGCCGCCTTCCTGACGTCCCTGGCTTACCTGCTCTGGCATCTGCTCCCCCTGCTGACCGGACGCCGGAGCGAATAGACCGGTCACAGGTCCGAGTAGCGCAGGGCCTCAAAGGCCCGTCCGAGGTGCGCGATCACGACGCTGGCGCGGAGCGATTCCGGGGATTCCTGGCCTCCGGCCAGGGCCAGTTCGGCCGCGCGTCCCAGCAGCCAGGAGCCAAGGCAGCCGGCGGCGTGGGCTTCAACGCCCTGCCCCATGAGGGCGGCGATTAATCCGGTCAGCACATCGCCCATGCCGCCGCTGGCCATGCCGGGATGCCCCGTGGTATTCAGCGCCAGGGGGCGGTTGGGCGCGGCGATGAGGGTGCGGGCGCCCTTGAGCAGGAGGGCCGGGCCCTGGGTCTGGGCGAACTGTCGCGCCTGGATGGCGCGGGGCTGGCCCAGCAAAGCCGGCTGCCACGCGGCGAGCAGCCGCTGCATTTCCCCTGGGTGGGGGGTGAGTAGCCGTCCGGGCCGGCCGAGGGCGGCTTGGGCCGCGGCCTCTCCTCCCGCCAACCGCCGGGCCGCCAGCGCGTTGAGGGCATCGGCATCGAGCACGGCGGGCCGGGGCTCGGCGGCCAGCCAATTGACCAGGGAGTCATCGTCCCGCCGGCCGAGTCCCGGACCCACGGCCAGAACGTCGGCGGGAACGCCGCCGAGCTCGGGCCATGAGCGATACCCCCGCACCATGACCTCGGGGCAGAGGCTGGCGGCGACGGTGTCCTGAACGTCTTTGGGCACGGCCAGGGTGACCAGCCCGGCTCCGCCGTGCACCGCGGCCGCCGCGCACAGGCGGGCCGCCCCCAGCAGGCCCCGGGAGCCGGCGACCACCAGGACGCGCCCAGCCTGGCCCTTGTGGCAGTCGAAGTGGCGTGGCCCCGCCAGCAGCGGCCGGAGCGCCCGCGGGGTCAGCACCAGGTCAAGGCCGGTGCCGGCTTCGGCGGGCGCGGGCTCCAGAGCCGGCACCGGCACCACCGTCAGGCGGCCGACGTGGTTCAGCGCCTCTTCGGCCACCAGGCCGCGCTTGGCCACGGCAATGGTGGCCGTGACATCCGCCACCACCGCGTCCGCGCCGGTCGTGCCGTCATCGAAATCCACTCCGGTCGGTCCGTCCAGAGCGACGGTGGTGGCGTGGCGCGCCTGGCGCAGCGTGTTGAGCGCGCGGCAGGCTTCGAGGATTGGCGGGCGCAGGGGGCCGCCGGCACCCAGCCCGAGCAGGCCGTCGACCAGCATCAGGCGTCCGGCCCCGGGAATTTCCGGGCTGACCCGATCTGCGATCAGGCTCCACTTGGCCAAGGTCAGCGGCCGCCATTGGTCCTGGGAAAAACACGTCCGCACCACCACCGTCCAGCCAGCGTCGAGCCAGTGCCGGGCCGCCACGAAGGCGTCTCCGGCATTGTGGCCCTTGCCGGCGAAAATCACGGCGGCCGCCGGACGGGCGACCAGGGCGCGCACGGCCTCCGCGACGCCGCGTCCGGCCGCCTCCATCAATCCGTCCTCGGTCCAGCCGCTGGCGAGCGCGGCCGCCTCCAGCCTTCGCATCTGTTCGCAGGTGATCAGCATGGCGGTGGAGGAGAGGCGGGGCGCTCAGCGCCGGTATTTGAGCAGGCCGATGCCAATGCTTTGCGCGATGGCTTCGCGATAGCCCGGGTCGCGCAGCCGCTGCTGGTCCCGGCTGTTGGAGGCAAAGCCGGTCTCGACCAGGATGGCCGGTTTGGAGGAGGCCCGCAGCACCTTGAACCGCGCGTATTTCACCCCGCGGTTGCCCCCATGGCTGGTGTTGCTCACCATTTCCCGCTGCACCAGGGCGGCCACCTTCTGCCCCTCGCTGGCATGATAGAAGGTCTCGATGCCCGCGGCTCCGCTGCGGGTCGCGTCGTTGACATGGACGCTGACAAAGACGCAGCTCCCCTGGCTGTTCGCGATGTCGGCCCTGGTGCCCAGAGGAATGAACCGATCGGTGGACCGAGTCATCACGGTGCGCACGCCATTTTTCCGCAGAAACCGCTCCAGACGACGCGAGATGTCGAGCGCGACGTGCTTCTCAAAAAAGGCTCCGCGGTTCGCGCCAAAATCGTGCGCCCCGTGACCGGGATCGATCACCACCGTGCTGACCCCCCGGGCGCGGGCCGGGAGCGCCCCCCAAAGGGCCAGCAGAAGGAGCCAAGGAAGGAGGAAGAACGGACGGGGAATCATGAGGACAAGGCGTGAAGGCCGTGACCGAGACAAGACCAGCCCCCGGGGGCGCGTCAAGCCTGCAAACGCCGTGGGATGGGGCAGGCTCACCGTGACGGCGTCTTCTTTCGAAGCACGGCGACGTGGCGGTCCACGGATTTGCCGGGGGTGATGAGATCGCGGCTCTCGGGGTTGCGCACGCTGGTCACGACCTCGGCCCCCAGTTTCTCGAAGGCGTCGAGGGCGAGGGCGTGCTCGCGATCGAAGTAGCTGGTGATGACGACCAGCCCGTCGTCCTTCATCCGGGCCAGCCCCTGCTCGAAGATGCGGTGCCAGAGGGCGCGGCCGTGATAGAGGTTCTGGTGGCGGAAAAAGACCACGTCAAACGCGTCCCGAAGTTCGCGGTGGCCGTCAAGCCTGGAGGCGTCGCCCTTGAAGAACTCAAATGCCCGGCCCTCGGTGTCGCGAAACCGCTCTTTCGCCTCGTCCAGCTCGCGCTCGCGCACATCGGTGCCGACGAGCAGGGTCGAGGCCGGCGGGCCGCCCTGCCCGGTGCGCAGCGAGCGGAAATACTCCGAGAGTGTCTCCGCCTCGTCACAGGCACCGCAGGCCACGTCGAGAATCGACACTTCCGGCTGTCCGGCCAGCGGCAGGCCGTCCGCCGCCGCAACCCGGCCCACGGTGCGGTCCAACATCCGCCGGAGGCGGCCCTGATCCTCCGCAAGGGCGGCTCGGTCGAGGTCGTGACTCATGGAAAGATATTGCGGAGGGTAGTTTGCCCGCAACTAAAAAAGAAGCCGGTGCGCTCCGGTTTTTGACCAAGGGTGACGGGGGGCGGATCGCGGGGGGCAGAACTCACGGAATGATTTTCACCCGGATGTATTGATCTGGATCGGCCAGGGTCGGGGCCAGGCTGCGGTACGTCAGGGTGGCCGTGCCATCCCCGTTCGGCTGGGTGGACCATAAGACCACCTGTTCGGGGCCGCTACCCCACGTGATGAGGTCGCTGGAAATTTCGACCACCAGCCGGGCCTCATCTGCGCCCAGTCGCTGCGGCAAACGGACCTGCAGGTACTGGCTGCCGTTGTCGCTGACGAGTTCGCCCACGATGGCCGGGCGGCTGGCCGGATCCCGGGGGGTGGAGGCCAGCGCGTATTCGGCGATGTTGGCATACCCGTCAGCGTCCGTGTCCTCCGCGGGCGGCAGGTCGCCGTAGGGCAATGCCCATTGGGCATAGGTGACGGTGTCGTCCTGGCCGGGAGAGCCGCCCCGCGCGGCGCTCAAGCGCCAGTTTCCGCCCGCGGCGTGGTCCGGCCGGGTGTCTGGGGTCCTCAGCACGAGGGCGTGGCCGGTGCCATCCGCGCCGTCGGGCCACGAGGGGTCGGACCGATAGTCAAAATCCCGGATGGCGGTGCCGGCTCCATAGCTGACTTTCACCTGCTCACCGCCATTATTGAGAGACTGGCCGCTCCGCCAGGCCCCGGCCACGGAAACACCCGGAAAGGCGGCTCCATAACGCGCGGCAAACGCGGCGGGATTTTTGACCACCACGACGCGGCCCCCAGGCGGCAGGTTGACGACGGGCGATCCGGCAAAATCAAAGTCCACGCCCCTGGTCAGGCGGACTGGCGAGAGGTCGAGCGCGCCCGGACCAGCATTCATCAGTTCGATCCACTCGTATTCCTGGGCATCGAAGGCGGTGGCCGCCTCCTCCGGGCTGGGTGGAGCCGGATTGTACATGATCTGGGAAACAACCAGGGATTCCAGATACACCTGGATGTCCGGCTCGGCGGCGGTGAACTGCACGGGGGCGCTCCAGTGGCTCCACCGCCCGGTGCTGTCCTGGTGTTTGACGCGGGCGCGATAGGTGACGCCGGGACGGGCCCCGATGGCTGGCACCGTGGAGGTGGCCTGGAAGGTGTCGAGTTCGGGCGATTCCCAGGACGTCACTACCTCATAGGCGCGGGGCTGCGACCGGTCGTACGGGTTGTAGCTCGGGGCGGCCGGATCGGTCACCTCGGCCAGCCGCCACTTCATCGCGGCGAAGGCCGCGTCGTTGCGCCCGCTGAAGACGCTGCTGGTGAAGGTCATCCCGTTGGTCGGCAGCGGCCCCGTGCCGCCGTCCGCCCGGGTCAGGGTGGGGGTGGCCGGCACCAGGGCCTCCTCGGCGGCGGTCAGCACCTGGGTGGTGATCACTGCCCGCCGGGAGGCAACGTAATTCTTCATTTTCACGAGCATTCCGGCGAAGGTGCCGCGTTCGTCCTGGGGGGTCGATGGATCGTTCACCGCCCGTCCATAAAAACGCCCGTGTCCGGCCTTGTTGGGGTCGACAAAGCTGGAAGCCAGGATCGGATGGTGGTCCCACAGTGCCCGGTCGGCGTCGGCAAAGCACGGCTGGCCCGGTTGGTACAGCACCGCGGCCTTTTCATCGATCAGCATGCCCGTCTGCTCGGGGGTGAACAGCAGGTCCAGCACCTCGCGCACGCGGTTGCGCATCTCCATGCGCAGGGCGGGGATGGGGCCGCTGCCCGTCTGGATCGGGCCGAAGACCTTGGCAAAAAACGGCTCGGTGGAGTTGCCCGAGGGGGAAAGCCCGGCGATGCCGTTGTCCGCGCGATACGCGCCGTTGTCCCAGGTCAGGTCCAGATCCCAGGGAAGCGCCATCCATTTCGTGGTCAGCGGATTCCGGTAGAAAAAGTAGTTTTTTCCGTCCCCGATGTCGTAGTGGTGGATGCAGTCCACGATGGCGCGGTAGTTGTAATAGTTCGGCAGATCGCAGTTGGCCCGCCACCACTCGATCTTCGATCCGTTGGGGCCGCCATACCCCTGGCTGCCCATGAAGGCGGTGAGGTCGCTCTTGTTCTTGGGGCCGAGGGGGCCGGTGTTGTTCAATTCACCCGTTCCGCTCTCCATCTTGTACAGATTGCCATCGGGCAGGTCGTGCTCGTCGAGAAACTGGCCGTCCTGCTGCTCGATCCCCAGATACAGCCCCTGAAAATCATCGTCGAACTGGCTCGCGGTCCCGTTCGTCTCGTCGGGCCGCTCGACGATGCGGAAATGAACCGACTGCGTGTTCTCGGCCGGCATGCCGCTGAGCTGGAAAAGCCGGAATCCGACGCTTTCGTACAAGCCGTGCTCGCCGCGGCTGTTGAAGTCGCCCTGCTGGATGCAGGCGGAAAAATTCAGCTTTTTCCATTTCTGGCCGTAGGGGCGCCCATAGTCGTCGTGCGCCTGGAAGTCGTGACCGCGGTTAAAGTCGAATTTCCACATGTTTTTGCCCATGGCAAAACGCCAGACGCCGCCGCGGGCCCGGAAACGGATGTGATCGTAAACCCGGCCGTCGTAACAAAGCGCGCCCTGCCAGTTGTAGAGGCTGTGGGTATACTTTCCGCCCGCCGGATTGAGCGTGCCGCCGCCGGCCCGGGCCAGCGGGACCTGTTGGGCGTTGGCGTGCTCCTCCAGCCGGGTGACCAAGTGATATGCCGGCAGCGCGGTCATGACCGACGCCGGGTAGGTCACTTCCGGGAGGGCGGGCTTGGCCCTGCCGGTCCACGCCGGCAGCCCGTCATGGACAAAATAGGCGAAATTCGGCTGGGGATCCTCCAGGCGGGGGGCGCGCGCCGAAGCCCCGAGGGTGTCGGCGGCGCCGAGGCGGTACCGCACGAGCCTTCGGTGATGCTGAACGGTGCCGGGAATGATCGCGGTGTGGATCGCGTCGCCGGCCACCAGGTCGCCGCCCTGGCCATCGTCTCGCAAGGGAACCGTCGTCCAGGAGGACGGGGCCTCGTAACGGGCGTCATCCTGCTTGATGTAATCGCCGGGCTCGACCACCTGCCACAAGACGGTGGCCCCGGCGACACCCTCCGGGTCGGTGATTTTGGCGGTCACCCTGACCTCCTGGCCCGTGCGCGGCCATTCCTGGCCGGGCGGCGCGCCGGGGATCGTGTGGTCCACCTGGCGGATGGACGGCGGCGCGTTGGCGGCGAGCACGGAATTCGCCGCGCGCGGGGTGGGCGCGCCGGCGGGCGTGTCGCCGTCGAATTTGAACTCGGCATCAATGGAAAAATCGGTGTCGCTGATCGAGCTGTTGAGCGCGTGGAGGCAGAGCACATTGGCGGCCGGGCTGGCCGGGGTGCCGATGTTGAGCAGTGCGTTGGGCGTGGAGAGGGTGATGGTTTCGACGGAGGTGGCGGCGTGGAGGCGCCCGGCCAGGCCGTCGAAAGCCACCTCGGTCCCGGCGGCCGGGCCGAAGCGGCCGATCTCCTGTCCGTTCAACCAGGCGACAAATCCGTCGTCGCTGTAGACGCGGAGCTTGAGCGGGCCGGGGGCCGGGCCGGTCATGTCGAAGGTGTGCCGCAGATGGATGCCGGTGTAGCCGGGGACGGTGGTGGTCATGCGCATGTCCGCCAGCAGGGTTTTGATCGTGGCGGAGGCCGGATAGCCAAAAGGAGCGCCGTTCGGGCTGCCCAGCCAGGTCTCGTCCTCGACAAAATCCACCGCGCGCCACGCCGCCCCGGGATTCGACGGCTCGCTCACCGCCTTGCGGTGGTGCCAGCCGGTGCTGCCCCGCGAGACGAAGGCCCGCGCCGGAGCCGTGTCGCGGCCGCCGTCCGACCGCCGCCAGTTCCCGCCCAAGCTGTTGTCGAGCGCCGGATTGATCAGCTCGATCGAAAAATTCGGTGGTTCACCGACCGTCGGCCAGGGGAACCCGAGCTGGTATTCCACCTCGTCCACCTTCTGGCCGGTGGCGGTTCGCAGCACCACGAGATCCCCGCCGTTCTTCAATCTCCCAAACACGGGGGGAGACACCCCGGCATTCCAGTCATGCACTCCGGCTCCGGAGACACTCCATTTGGTCTGCAGGGTGGCGGCATGCTCCCCCACGACAAGATAACCGCCGGCGGCCAGCACGGTTCCCGCAGGAAAGGCAAAGGGCGGGCCGTCCGAAAAATACCACCCGCCCAAGGCGACTTCGGCCGGTCCCGGATTGTGCAATTCAATAAACTCGCTGTGAACCGTCGGATCGTCCTCGTCGTAGTGAATCTCGTTGATCACCACGGATTGCCCTCGCAACGGAGCCAGCATGGGGACGCTGCTCAGCAGCAGAAGAGCGGGGACTCGGAAGCATTTCATGGCGGATCGGGGGCGCGCCGGCCGTTGGGTCGGGGTCCAGCGGGCGCGGGTCTTGTTCACAGTACCGGAGGCGGGTCCTTCCGACAAGATGTGGGATGCGAAAGTTTAAGAGCCGCGGCCTCCCGGGCTCTTCCTCCGGCGTGGTGCTCCCGGTCCCGGGGCCTGCGCCTCAAGGCTCGACGCCGCCTCGCTGGCGGCTTCTCAGGCGGCCTCGCGATCGAGGGAAGGGGTATTCCCGTTCAGCGTGTGCAGCGGAATGACCAGCACCTTGTCCACCCGGTGGCGGTCCATGTCGATGATCTCGAACCTCCACCCGCGCCAGTCGAAGACTTCGCCTTCGGCGGGCACGTGAGCGAGCTGGGAGACGACGAAGCCGGCCACCGTCTGGTAATCGCGGCCGGCCTCTTCCGGGAGCTCCAGGGACGCCACTTTTTCGGCCAGATCAGAGACGTCATACAACCCGTCGATCAGCCACGAGCCGTCCTCGCGGCGTTTGGCATCAGGCTGCAGCCGTTGATCCAGGCTCGGGATATCGCCCAGCACGGCCTCGGCCACGTCGGACATCGTCACAAGTCCCGTGATGCCGCCAAACTCGTCGGCCACCAGGGCCACGTGAAAGCGGGTGCGGCGCAGGGCTTCGAGCAACTGGCGGACCGTCTGCGTTTCCGGCACCACCAGCGGCTTGATCATCAGGTCGCGGACGCGGGCCGCGGTCCCGGCGGCGATGTTCGCGTAGAGCGACTTGATGGAGACGATGCCGACCACATTGTCGCGATTGCCTTCGTACACCGGGAAAATGGAGTGCCCGCTGACCACGATTTTATGCCAGACCTGCTCGGACGGCTCATCGCGCCCGAGAAAGACGATTTTTGGCCGCGGGGTCATGATTTCCTGCACCATCAGGCTGTCGAGCGAGAGCACGCTTTCCACCATCTCCTGTTCCGTTTCGTCGAAGACGCCGGCCTCGCGGCCCTCCTGCATCAGGTCCACGACTTCCTCGTCCGTCACCATGGCTTCCTGGTGCGCGGCGATCCCGAAGCGACGCAGGATCCAGTCGGTGGCGCCGGCCAGCAGGCTCACCAGCGGCCCCAGCACGGTGGACAGTGTGCGCATGGGCCGCGCCAGCACGCGGGCAATCCCCTCCGGTTCCCGGAGAGCGAGACGCTTGGGCACCAATTCGCCAATGACCAGCGAGAGGAACGTGATGCAGAGGATCACCACGCCGAGGGCGAGCCAGTGCGCGTGCGAGGCGAGCCAAGGCACCGTGTTTATCCAGGTTTCAAGCCGCTGGGCCAGGGTGTCGCCACCATAGACGCCGGCAAAGACCCCCACCAGGGTGATGCCCAGTTGCACGGTGGAAAGGAAGCGGGTCGGCTCCTCCGCCAGCTCCAGGGCCGCCGCCGCCCGGCGGTCGCCATCCTCCGCCATCCTCTTGAGCTTGCCCTTCCGGGCGGACACGATCGCCAGTTCAGCCATCGCGAACACGCCGTTCGCCGCCAGCAGCAGAAACAGGATCAAAAACTCAGTCGCCATTTTAGAGAAGCTGGCAATATCGCCCCGCCCCGCCTAGGCCACAAGTTACTTCCTCAAAATCAGGTCCCGGCAGATTCACGGGACCCCCCGGAGCCGACCGAGGGGCGGGGGAGCCCGCCGCCGCGCTCCTGACCGCTTCCGTCGGCTCGCCCCGACCGCCGGGCGAAATCAACATGGCTTCATCCCTCCGTGGCGTAACAAGGGCGGCGGTTTCGGCAATAGGAAAGGGGCGGGTGCCGGGGCGGGCTCCATCGAGGGCAGGAACCGCTCGACTTTCGCCCCATGATCTCGCATTTTGCCACAATACGACGATGCCACCGACCTGTCAGGATTGCGGGGCGGCCCTTCCCCCGGACGATCCGCTGGGCGGGGGGCTTTGTGAGGCGTGCCTGTGGGGGGAGTTGAGCCGGCCCGCCGAAGCCGGGGTCTCTCCTTATCGCGATCTGGTTCCAGGCCATGAGATCATGGAGGAACTGGGCCGCGGCGGCATGGGCGTGGTCTACCGCGCCCACCAACTCACGCCTTCGCGGGAGGTCGCCCTGAAGATGCTCCTCCCGCTGGACAGCGGCCAGGCTGAGTTGCGCGCCCGCTTTCAGCAGGAGGCCCGGGCCCTCGCGGAATTGGAGCATCCGGCCATCCTTCCGCTGTACCAGGTGGGGGAGGCCGAGGGGCTGCCGTATTTCACGATGAAGCTGGCCGGCGGCGGCACCCTGGCCGCCCGGCTCGCCGTCGAGGGCCGCTGGTCGGCGCGGAGCAGCGCGGAATTGATCGCCCTGCTCGCCGACGCCCTGCATCACGCCCACCTCCATGGGGTCATCCACCGCGACCTCAAACCGGGCAACATTCTGTTCGACGAGGCCGGGCGCCCGTATCTCGCCGACTTCGGCCTGGCCAAGCTGGAGGACGCGCTCGCGTCGTTCAGCCGGTCGGCCGGCGTGCTGGGCACGCCGGCGTATCTCGCGCCGGAAATCGCCTCGTTCGGCGCGCGCTCGGCCACGACGGTGAGCGACGTCTACGGCCTCGGGGCGGTGCTCTACGAGCTGCTCACCGGCCGCCCGCCGTTTGTCGTCGAAGGGCTGGCCGCACTCCTGCGCCTGATCGCGGAGGAGGCACCGACCGCCCCGTCCACGCTCAATGCCCGGGTGCCCCGCGACCTGGAAATCATTTGCCTGAAGTGCCTCCGCAAAGCCCCGTCCGACCGCTATGCGTCCGCTGCGGAATTTGCCGGAGACCTGCGCCGGTGGCTCCGCGGCGAACCCATCCGCGCCCGCCGGTTCACCTTCGCGGAGCGACTGGTGAAATGGGCGCGCCGCCGCCCCGCCCTCGCCAGCCTCTCTGCCGCCCTGATGCTGACCGCCGCCGGCTCGGGCGCATGGCTGACCCGGAGCAACCGCCAGCTCAACCTAGCCCTCGACCGCGCCGAGGCCGCCCGGGCGCTCGCCGCCCAGCGTGCGGAATTCGTCGTCGGGAAAGTGGCCGACCAACTCGAAGATCTGGGCCGGCTCGACATCCTCAATGAAACTTACGAGGACGTACTGCGGACCGAGGACGGTGTCGACGACGCCAGCCGCCGCCGGCGCACCCTGATCCTCACCCGCTGGGGCCGGAATCTGTTTCTGCAAAACCGCCACGCCGAAGCCCGCGCGCCACTCATTGAGGCGGTGCAGCTGGCCTCGGCGCTCCCGCCGATCGGTGCCCATCATGATCTCCACGCGGACGCGTCCGCGGCGCTGGCGGTGTTGACCGCGGAAACGGGCTCCTTTGAGGACGCCGTGGCCCTGCTGGCCGCCGCCGGGGCCCGGCTGGAAAACACCCGCTGGCTGGCACCGGTCGCCCGCGAAAAAGCACTCGCCAAACTGGCCGAGGCCTACACCGAGATCGGTCTTTCCACCGTCCGCAGCAGCAAGGAGATCCAGCAGCAGGCGGCCCGGGCCGTCGCGCACCGCCGCACGGCGCTGGCCATGGAGCCGGGCGACGACGCCCAGCTGGCGCTCGCCGTCAGCCTGCGCATCGAAGGCGACACCGTGGTCCGGGAAGCTCGGGCCGAAACCTGGAAAAAGCGGTCCGCGGAGGCCCGTCGGGCGTGGCAGGCGGCTCTGCCGCGCTTCGAGGAGGCGCTGGGCCTCACCCTCCAGCGGGTTGCGCGGGAGCGGATTTCCCCGGCCTGGGAGCGGGAGGAGGCGCAAAACATCGGCTGGCTCGCCGAAGTCCGCGCCGCGCTCGATCCGGCCTATCTCGACCAGGCCCTGGAGCTCCTCAAACAGGAAAGGGAGCTACTTGCACGGGTGGTCGGCCGCGATCCCCGAAACTGGCGCAGCCAGCGGGAGCTGGCCTCCGCCCTCGACCGCCTGGCCGAGCAGTATAAAAAGCGGAGCGACACCGCCCTCGAGGACGCCACCCGCACCGAGCACGCAACCGTCATCCGAAACATTCAGGACCTCGCCCCGGCCGCCCGCAGTTGGCTGCTCGTCGGCCTGAATGCCAATCTTGCGCTCGGCCAGTGGTGCCTGTCCCGGCACCAGCTGGACGAGGCGGAGGCGCATTTCCGCGATGCGTGCGAGAGCGCCGAAACCCTGGTTGACATGCGGCCGACCCACCGCTCCGACCAGCGCGGGCTGATGAATCTCGCGGAGGGCGTGGAGAAGGCGTGGTCGGAAGTCGGCCGGCGCGACAAGCAGAGGGAGGTGCTGGAGCGGGCATTGAAGTACGCCCAGGGCCAGGCGGCCACCGGTCCGGCCCCTCACGCCTTTAGCTGGATCGCCGCCCATTACCATCGCCGCCTTGCCGATTGGTGGAAAGAGGAAGGCGACCTGCACGCCTCGCTGGACCACAACCTCGCCGCCCTCAACGGGCGGGCCGGGGTCCTGCGCGCCGGGGCCACACCGGCCCAGGTCGACCCGAACGCCGTGCCGAGCTCGTATCTCGCGGCCGAAACGACCTACATCGCCCTCGACCGCGTTCCCGAGGCCGTCGATCTCGCCCTGCAAGCCCTCGACCTCCGCCGCTCGGTCGCGCACGTGGCGATGGATCCCAACCCGTGGGCCAGCGCCATCGTCAAAGCCGCCGCCAAAGGCGTCGACGCTGGCGGAGAAACGGAAGGAAACGCCCGTCGCCTCGCCTCCCGCGCCCTCGCCGACTTGTACGCCCCCGATCAGGACCCGGCCACGCCCTCCCTGGCTCTGTATCAACCTAAACCGGAGCATGCCGAGGCTTTCCACCGCGAATCGGCCCGGCTCCAGACGGCTTTGAAAGACCTGGCCGGTTCGGTGGCCGCGCCGGCACCGTGACCATGACCATGACCACCGAGGATCACCCGGGGGAGTTTGAGTCGTTGCTGCTGCTGCCGGGCGCGGTCAGCCGGCAGATCGATTCCGCCGCCGGCTGCGCTCCGGCGTGCCTTGAAATGGCGCTGGGGCTGGAAGATGGGACCGGCGGCCCCCGGCCCGGCCGGGATCAGGCCGCCCTGGCCGCGCGCTGCCGCGCCTGGACCACGCCCGACGACACCCGTCATCCGTTTCACTGGGCCACCAGTCCGTCCGCCCTGCAGCACGTCCTCAACAACCATCCGCTTCCCGGCCGGCCTCGGCGACCCGGCCTGCAGCACTACCACATCGTGCATGCCGCCTCCCCCCGCGGCCCGCTCGAGGAAATCCTCGCATGGCTGCGGGGCACGCAATCCGCCGCTCGCCGGCTCGCCCGGCCCTCGTTCCTGCTCACGCGCCACGGCACACACTGGATGCTGGCCGTCGGTGCCCGGGTCGAGACCGGTGGACTGGCCTGGATGGCCGTGGCCGATCCCGCGTCGGGCCGGCTGCTCGGCCTCACTTCCGCCGGCGTGGCGGCGGAGTTCACCCCCAACCTGGTGGGACACCATCCGGATTGGACCAACCGGCGCGTGGCCGTCATCCCCAGCGTCCTGCCGCGGCGCGCCCCAGCCGGGTCGGAGGAAGCCACCTCGGCCGAGAAGCCCAGCCCCGGCGGGCCGGCGTCCCCGGCCCGGCGGTCGATGCCCCCGCCATCGCCGCTGGCCCTGCCCGTCGCCACGGCCGTGCCCGCTCTGCCCGCCGATGAGGAAGCCCGGCTTCTCGCCACTCTCTCCGATTTCGCAACCCGGGCCCGGCACCCGCTCGCCACTCGATGGCTCGCCCCGCTCGGCGAGGGCCGCCACCTCGTCGTCGCCGCGCCGGCCGACCTGCCGGCCGCATCGCGTCCAGCACCGCTCAGCCAGCGCGCCTGGGTGCTCGATGCCTCGGGGGAGGCAGTCGCCGAGATCGTGCTCCGCGGCCGGCCCGCCACCCTGCTCCAGTTCGCCGTCCTCGCTCCCGGCGTGACGACAGCATAGACGCCGCCGCGACAGGCAAAGCGGCGACCCTCCGGCACGCCCGGACGAACGCGGCCTCATGCTCCCGGCGCAACCGATGGTTCGAAAAGTGCGCGCCAGCGCGCCAGGTGGTCCGCGCTCCGGCACAGCGTTTCCGCGGCCCACTCCCGCGCCCGGCTGGACATGGCCGCCAGCCGGGCGGGGTCGGCTTGCAGCGCGCGCGCATGCCGCGCGAAATCCGCCGCCTCCGTGCAATGGAACCCCGCCACCCCATGCGGCACCAGCCGATGCAGGTGATGACGCGGGTCAGCCGGCACAAGCGGCACAATCCCCGAAAGCATCGCCTCGACAACCGCCCGTCCCCAACTTTCCGAAAATCGCGGACTGGTGTCGTACACCAGCACGTCGATCCCATCGAGAAACTCCGCGGCCGGCATGGCCGCAGTCGGCAGCAGCTGCCAGCGGTCGTCGAAGCGGTGCCCGGCCCACCGGCGAGCCAGATCCTCCGACCACCCCATGACCCGGAATCGCACCGGGTCATCCAGGCCGAGCGATTCGTAGGCGGCCGGAAAATCGTCGGGAAACTTGTCCGGATCCGGCCGCGAGAGACGGCCGATGGTGAAGGGCCGGCCCTCGGCCCGCCAACGGCCGCGCCGCCGGAACGGAAACGCGGCCGGATCGATGTAATTGCCGGCCGTCACCCAGCGCACCGGTGCGCGCCCGCCGGCCGCGGGCAGCCAGCCCCACTCCGCCGCCGGATCATGGAGCTCCCGCGCGGCCGCCCCCCGCTGTCCCAGCGCATGGCGGTACGCCGGCTCCAGCCGCTGCCGTTGCTCCGGAGAGACATAGAGAACGGCGTCGATAAGCCCGAGGGCCAGGGCCGCGCACTCGCCCTGGAAATGCCACATCATCTCACTCGACCACGCTACGCGCAGGCCGCGCCGCCGCGCCTCAAAGAGGACGCCGCTTTTCAGGAACTCGGCGTTGCACAGCGACACCGCCCACCCTTCAAGCTGTGCGGGCAGGTCCTCCAGCAGCGCGGCCCGGCAGCCGCAGGCCGCCACCCACGCCGCCCAGTCCGCCTGCTCCAGCTGGCTCCGATGGTTCGGCACCACCGTGATGTCGACCAGCGGACCGAGCAGGCGCAACACATGCGCGAGTTTGGTGTCCGCTCCGCCCACGGGCGACGGCCAGTTGAAAAAGAAGGCGCGCATGAGAGAATCTGTTCTAGTCGTCAAGCCGGAGCGTCCAGCGCGCTCCCTCTCCATTCCCAACGCAACCAGTCCACTCACCTGCCCACCGCCATGACCGAAGACTTCGCTTCCGACATGTATCTGCTCCGCGACCTGCTCCTGCTCGCCCAGAACAACGGGGAGGGCAACAGCGCCGAGTGGGCCGCCCTCAACGGCAAACTCGAGAGTCTGGAGGAGCAGGCGACCAAGCTGATGGCGGCCGTGCAGCACCTGAAACTCGCCTTCAATCCCGCCAACCGCACGCTGATGATGGGACTGTGGATCGCGAGTTTCGTCGATCCCCTGGATCCGCCCAATGGCCAGCAGCCGAAGTTCGAGCAGGGCCTGACCGAGTCCGATTTGATCAACCGGGCCAAGGAGGCCGGCCGGCTGCTGAATGCGCTGTTTGACGCGCTCAAATCGCCGCACCGCGAAAAGGGCGACGGCCAGGCCCAGGGCGAGGAACTCAAATCGACGATTGTCGGGGTCAGCACCCTCAAGGGAGTGGCTGTCGATCTTCATGGGGAATACCAACGGCTTGGGGCGACCCTCGACCGCCTGACCGCCGCCTTTAACCCCAAGGGCGGCGGCGGCGGCGAATCGACGTATTGGCCAAGCAATTACGTCTCGAGCAGCAGCAGTTCCTCCAGCATCACTTATCCATAAGCGCCCAGGCGGGAGGGTCCGGAGGGGCTAGGCGCAGATGGCGGGTAACATTCTCGGGACAACCGGGAATACGTAGTGGCGGCGGAGTGTTCCGGCACGCCGTCCCCGGATCATGCGCCGACCCCCGAATCACTGGCCGCTGGTGGCATCCGAACCCGCACGTGCTGCTCCCGTGCGGAGGATTACCTGTGGCACCCTCACGCCCCGCACCTGTTTTCCGGGATGGACGGCCGAGCTGCCCCTCCGGGAGACGACCCCCCCGCCGTCAAACCACGGGACGGGCCGTCCCCGCCTTCTCCTGGCCGGGCCGGAAGCCGGTCGGTTGCAGATCCTGGCGCAGCATCTGGAGCAGCAGGGGGCCTGGGAGCTGGTCCGGCGGCCCTCGATGGAGGCGGCCGTGCGCAGCTGGCTGGCTGCTGATTTGATCGTGGCGGTGTGGACGGACGAGCTGGCCATGAAATGCCTCGTCACGGAGCTGCGCCAGCTCCCCGCGGGACGACGCCTGCCGCTGATCTTGCTGGGCCGGCCCGCCCCGCAAGGAGAGACGGCCCCCACCCAGCCGGTGCGCGGGGTGCTGTGCCTGCCCGCCCCGGTCAGCTGGCGGGTGCTCCAGCTTTGCCTCGACGAACACCGCGGAGCTTGGTGGCGCCGCCAGCGCGCGTCCCTCCATGGGATGGTGACGGCGCCCGGCCGTTAAACCTGCCCGGCCACATCCACTCCCGGGGCCGAGAGCACGCTCCGAAGGTATTCCATCTCGGCCGCCACTTCGGCTGGTGAGGCCACGGTCAGGCTGATCTCATGCCTCAGCGCTTCGGCCAGTTCAGCCCGCAGACGGCTCACCGCCGTCCGCGCCGCCCCTTCGTTCACCCCCAGCTCGGCCGCCGCCGCGGCATACCCGGGGAGCGCCTGGCTGCCGGGCAAAAACCGGCGGTAGACGATGAACTCCCGCGCCCGCCCCGCTTCCTCCCACCGCTTTTCCACCCGCTGGCAGGCGGCGCGCAGCGTGCGCACAGCCCACGCGCGATCGAACTCCAGCGAGGGCTCGGGTTCGGTGGCGGACGGCTCCCAGGCCCCCTCCTCGGTGAGCCAGTCCAGGCTCAGGGCGCGCTGGCCGCCGCCATTCTTGATGGCCTGGCTGCGGGTCCACTGGCTGCTCATGATGTGCTGCAGGATGGTGAGCAGAAACGTGCGGAATTTCCCCCGCGCCGGATCCGCCCGCTTCCACGCCCGCGAGGCCAGCAGCCGGGCAAAAAGGTCCTGCGCCAGATCCTCCGCCTCCGCCGGAGGCAGGCCGCGCCCGCGCAGAAAGGCCACCACCGGCGGACGGTAGTTTTCGCACAGTCGCGCCAGCGCCTCACGGCCAGCCACATCCCCGGCCAGGGTGGCCTGGGCCAGCAGGGTCCAGCAGGTCGAGGGGAACATGATTCTTAGTAGAACCACATCAATGCCTTACAAGGCAATAGTGATCGCAATAAAAAGTGGGGAACGAGCCCGCGGGGAAACCGGCCCGGGGCCAACCCGGGGTCTCGCCGCCCCATCAGATTCCATGACCACTCAGATGGAACCCAGGCGGAAGTAGTCGCGCGCATTGCGGAAACAAATGTCGGCGATCATGCCTCCGACCAGCTCGAAATCGCGGGGGATCAGGCCGGCTTCCATGTCCCGGCCGAGAATCTGGCAGAGCAACCGGCGAAAGTATTCGTGCCGCGTGAAGCTGAGGAAACTGCGGCTGTCGGTGAGCATGCCGACAAACCGGCTGAGCAGGCCGAGCTGGCTGAGCGCCTCGAGCTGGCGTCGCATGCCATCGAGCTGGTCGTTGAACCACCAGCCGCTGCCCATCTGCATTTTGCCGGGCCCCGGACCGTCCTGGAAATTCCCGATCATCGACGCCACCATCTCGTTGTCGCCAGGATGGATGTTGTAGAGGATCGTCTGTGCGAGCCGCCCGCTTTGGTCCAGCCGGTCGAGGAACCGCGCGAGGGCGCGGGCGTCGCCGGGGGCACCGATGGAATCGCAGCCGGCGTCCGGCCCGACCTGCCGGAAAAGCCGGGTGTTCGCATTGCGCAGCGGGCCGTAGTGAAACTGCTGCGTCCAGCCGCTGGCGTGGTCCATGCCCGCACCCTCGTGCAGGAACGCGCTCTTCAGCCGCGCCGATTCCACCGGCGTCAGCGCCGCGCCCGCCCGCACCCGGGCAAAGGCCGCCTGGACCTCCGCGTCGGTGTAGGCGTCCGCATAAAAAGTGTCGTTGCCGTGGTCGCTGAGCCGGCACCCGTGCCCGGCAAACACATCATGCCGCCGCTGCAGCGCCTCGCGATACGCACTCCAGGAATCGCCAATGCCCACGTCCGCGGCGGCTTCCAGCCGCGCCACCCAGGCATTGAGCGCCGCCGGGTCATCGAACTGCATCCCCCGGTCCGGCCGCCACGCCGGAAAGACCCCGAGCCCGCACGCCGGGTCGGCGGCGCAGGCGCGATGGTGCTCCAGCGAATCAACGGGGTCATCGGTCGTGCAGAGCATGACGACATTCGACTGCGCGCACAACGAGCGGGCGGAAAGCGACACGAGTTTTTCGTTCGCCTCGTCCCAGATCGACCGGGCCGTGGCCGGCGAGAGCAGCGTCCCGATGCCAAAATTCCGCTGCAATTCCAGCGCGCACCAGTGGTACATCGGATTGCGCAGGCACTTCGGCACGGTGGCCGCAAAGGCCTCAAATTTTTCCCAGTCGCTGGCACCGCCGGTGATGCGCTCCTCGGGAATGCCATTGGCCCGCATCACGCGCCATTTGTAGTGGTCGCCGGCCAGCCAGAGCTGCGTGAGGTTTTCCCACCGGCGGTCCTCCGCCAGCTCGCGCGGTGGCAGATGGTTGTGGAAGTCGAGGATCGGCTCGGGTGCCGCCCAGCGATGGTACAACTCCACCGCCGCCGGCGAGTCGAGCAGGAAATCGTCGTGAATGAAGGCCGCGGCAGTCGCCATGGTAGAAATCATGCCAGCGGACGACGACGCCGACAAGCCTGGATCACCCGCGCGCGGCCCCGCGGGTGCGGGATAAAAAAGTGAAACCAGTGGAGTGGTGGAGACGGAAAAGGGATGCAGGCCGACGGCCTGACCTGCGATAGCCCAGGGCAACGCCCTGGGAATCAACGCACCAAATAGACCAAGCCCTGGAGGGGCGCACTATTCGATGAAATTGAAGACTTGAAGACGTTCACTTTTTTGTCCTGCACGCCGCACGCCGCACGCCGCCGCCGCCGCCCTGATCTGGGCGCCGCCGCCGGCTACTTCGACAGCGCGCGTCCGAGCAGGTCGTTGAGCCGCTGGACCATGTCGCGCGGATCCTCGAGCAGGCCGGCGGAGAGCAGGGCGTTGTCGAGCAGTTGCCGGGCGGCCAGGCTAGCGAGTTCCGGCTGCGCAGTGCGGGCCGCGGCCAGGCTCTTGACCATCGGATGCCGCGGATTGATTTCCAGCTTCACCCGCACCGGCTCAACCTCCTGCTGCATCGCCCGCATCATCGCGCGCATCTGCGCGGTCGGTGCCTGTTCGGGCGTCAGCGCCAGCACCGGGGCGTCAACCAGCCGCGAGCTGCCGGCGACGTCGGTGACCGCGCCGCCCAGGCTTTCCTTGAGCCACGAACAGAGCGCTTCGACCTCGGCTTCCGGCAGTGGGGACTCGGTCGAATCGGACGGGGCGTCTTCGAGTTTCACGTCCTCGCGGGTCACCGCCAGCAGCGGCTTGCCGTCAAACTCGCGCTGGCTGCTGAAAACATAGTCATCAAGCGGTTCATAGGCGAAAAGCACCTCCAGCCCGCGGGCCTTGAAGGCTTCAAGATACGGACCGGCTTCGATGGCCGCGCGGTTCGGCGCGATCTGGTAATAAATCGCCTCCTGCCCTTCCTTCATGCGGGTCACGTAGTCGGCGAGGCCGGTCATTTTGCCCGCGTCGTGGAGCGACGATTCGAACCGGAGCAGCTTCGCGAGGCTGTCGCGATGACGGAAGTCGTTGGCCACGCCCTCCTTGATGAATCGCGCAAAATCCTTGTAGAACGCCTCGTATTTCTCCGGCTCCTCGCTGCCCTGCTGCTCCAGTAGCTTGAGCACACGGCTGGCAATGACGTCACCGAGCTTCCGCACCAGCGCACTGTCCTGCATCGTTTCGCGCGAAATGTTCAGCGGCAGGTCCTCGCTGTCGACCACCCCGCGCACGAAGCGCATCCAGTCGGGCAGAAATTCCGGCGGCTGCGCGTCGATGAGCACGCGCCGGCAATACAGCGCCACCCCCGGCTCGGTCTGGCCGAAACCGAATTTCTCGGGGTTGTCGGTCGGGATGAAGATCAGCGCATTGATCTGCAGCGGGGCGTCGACGGCAAAGTGCAGCCGGAACCGCGGCTCGTCCCACGCCTTGCCGGCAAACTTGTAGAACTCGGCGTACTGCTCGTCGGTCACCTCGCTCTTCGGCTTCAGCCAGAGCGCCTCGACCGTGTTGACCCGCTCGCCGTTGAGCAGAATCGGAAAGGGAACGAAGTTTGAATATTTCTCGAGGATCCGCTTCACCGTCGCCACCTGCGCAAATTCGTGCGCGTCGTCCTTCAGCTCGATGACAATGCGTGCGCCCCGGGACTGGCCCGGCGCCTCCTCGATCGTGTAGCCGCTGGTGCCGTCGCTGGTCCAGACGAGGTGCTCGCCGTCCGGCCGCGCCGAATGCGTATAGACGCGCACCTGCTGGGCCACCATGAACACCGAGTAAAACCCGACGCCGAATTTTCCGATCAGGCTGCCCGGCGTGCTCCCGCCGCTTTCCTTGAGCGCCTGCAGAAACGCCTTGGTTCCGGAGTGCGCGATCGTGCCGAGGTTCTGCGCCAGCTCCTCGCGGGTCAGGCCGCTGCCATGGTCCGCGATCGTCAGCGTCTTCGCCGTCTCGTCCGTCGTGATCGTGATCTCGAGCGGCAGCTCGGACTCATCCAAGTCGCCGCCACCGGCGAGTTGGGCGTGCCGCAGCTTCTCCAGGGCATCGGAGGCATTCGACACCAGCTCGCGAATGAAGATCTCGCGGTCGGTGTAGAGCGAGTGAATGACGATGTCCAGCAGTTGGCGGACTTCCGCCTGAAACGGGGCTTGGGTGGGCGTGCTCATGGGGATGCGTAAAAAGTGAAAATGGAGGCCCACGACATAGCCGCCTCCACGCGCATGTCAAAAGCGACTGTAGCTGCTGGGGTCGGTGACCCCGGATCGTCGCCCCTGTCGCCCCCGTGGCACCACTGTAGCTGTAGCTGGGGTCGGTGACGCCGGATCGTCGCCACCAGCGTGACGCGCTGGGCCGACGGGCCGGGGCGACACGACCGGGGTCACCGACCCCGGCTAGTGCGAGCGCACATCCATGAAATCAACAGGTGAAAGTCCCAGTCATCCCGAGACGAGCAACGGGAGAGGAGCCGGAGGCAACTGCGTCGTCGCGAGACGGGGTGGGGAGCAGCCCGAGGCGAACCTGCGGTCCCAAACGGAAGTGAACTTGATTGGGTCTGCAACCATGACGAGCCTACTAGCTACTGGCGAAGTCTGCTGCGAGAGCGGCGACCTACTGCAAACACTTCAAAGCCAGCGAGTTGAGCGGGATCGACGGGTGGATCCGCATGAGACTGCGCTCCATCCTCAGAAAACGGCGTGGCCTCAGAGGTCGCGGCCGCGGAAAGGATCACCAACGCTGGCCCAATCGCTACTTCTCGAATCTCGGAGTCTTCTCCCTGCTGGACGCCCGAGAACTCGAATTTGCCAGTCTCCGTCAGGGAGCAAACCACTGACCGGAGAGCCGGATGCGGGAGATCTGCACGTCCGGTGCGGAGGGGGGGTGAGGCAATCCAATGCCCCATCCCTACCTCTATCAGCACGAACCGGGAGCCACCCGATCCCTCAATACACGTCCCGCTGGTACCGACCGGTCTTTTTCAGGGCGGCGACGTAGGCGGCCGCGCCGTCCGCGGATTTGCCGCCGATAGTCTGCAAAATGTAATGCAAGGCCGCATCGACGTCCTTGGCCATCTTGGTGGCGTCGCCGCAGACGTAGAAATGCGCGCCGCGTTCGAGCCAGGTAAACAGTTCCATGGCCTGGGTCATCATTCGGTTCTGGACGTAGATTTTGCGGTCCTGGTCGCGCGAGAAGGCGGTGTCGAGGCGGTGGAGAATGCCTTTTTGCACGTAGGCCTCGATTTCCTTGCGGTAGAGGAAGTCGCTGGAGGCGTGTTGATCGCCGAAGAAGAGCCAGTTTTTGCCGGTGGCACCGGTCGCGGCGCGCTCCTCAAGAAAGGCGCGGAACGGGGCGATGCCGGTGCCCGGGCCGACCATGATGATCGGCAGCGAGGGGTCGGTCGGCAGGCGGAAATGCGGCGAGCGCTGGACAAAAACGCCGGTGGTCCCGCCCACCGCGAGGCGGTCGGAAAGAAACGTCGAACACACCCCCTTGTGGGCAACGCCGTCCTTGTCGTAGGCGACGCGGCCGACGCAGAGGTGCACTTCGCCGGGATGCGCCTTGAGGCTGCTGGCGATGCTGTAGAGCCGGGGCTGAATCTGGCGCAGGACTTCGACAAAGGCGGCCGGCGAGGTGGACGTCTCCGCGGATTTCCCCACCAGGGTGCGCACTTCATAATGATGTTCGAGGGCCGTGCGCAGAGGCGCTTCCCCGCCACCCGGGAGCGGTACAACCGCTTCCGGATCCAGGCGATGAGACTCCATCACCCGTGCCACAACGTCTGGACAATTGGCGGGAAAGACGCCCAGGGCGTCCCCGACCTCATAGCTGAGGCCGGATCCTTCGATTGAGAAGGCAAGATGCCTCGTCTCTTTAGCAGATTCCTTGCCGTTCAGTGGTAAATTGGCCGCCAGAGCTGCGGGCAGCGGATTCTTTTTCGAATACGTCTCCTCCTCCTCCTCTTCCGTGCCGGAGATGGGGGCGGCGGCACTGCGCGGGCTTGCGGAATCGGCGGGAGCGGACACGGCGGAGGCTCCCAGCGCGGCAAAGACCCCGGCGATCCACTCGGCTGCGGGCAGGTCGTATTCCACATCGCAGTCGACCCGCTCGGCCAGCCGGTTCGCCCCCAGCTTGGTCAGACGTTCATCAAGCTTTTTGCCCGCCAGGCAAAACGTGTCGCCGTAGTTTCGGTCGCCGAGCGCGAGCACGGAAAAATTCACGCCGGCCAGGCTCGGGGACGAGCCGTTCTGGTTCAGGCCGTCCCAGAAGCCGGTGGCATTTTCCGGCATGTCGCCCTCGCCCCAGGTGCTGGTGATGAAAAGCACGGTCTTTTCGCCGGCCAGGTCCACCGCCTCCACCGTGTCCAGACCGGCGATTCGGGGGGCAAAGCCCCGGGTCAATGCCTCCCGGCCGATCTTTTTCGCCAGGGTTTCGGAATTCCCGCTCTGGGTTCCGAACAGAACTAGCAACGATCGCTGCTCCACGGCGGCCATCGCTTGTCCACCCTGGCTGAAAAGGCCGGTGAAAAAGCTGTTGAGCCACTCGATCTGCTCAGGAGTGAACGGGGCGTTGCTGGGAATTTGCGGAATCATGTCGTGAAATTGGCGGGTCGGCACCTTAGGCAGCATAATCCACGCCGCAACTGGCCCGGGGTGAAATTGCCGTCCGGCCGCTCCGCCGGCAGGCCCCGCAGCCTGTGCATCGCCTGGATGTCGCCATTGCTCAGCGAATCACAGATTCGCCGCCCAGCCCGCCTCCTGCGCCGCCGTCGATGCAATGCCATACTTTTCGAAGAGCCTGCTCCCGCGGGCCCGCACGATGGACGAACCATTAGTCAGCGCGATGAGGCCGAGCTTCAGCGCCGAGTCCTCCGGAGCGGCGCTCGCATCAACCGCCCGGTCCAGCCGCCCAGCCGCCCGGCGACCAAACCTCCCAGACTCGTGGTTTTGAGGAAGCCGCGGCGGGAGAAGCGCGGTGGTCTAGGCGACGATGGTTGGCGCATCATGGTATTTGATCTGGGTCTTTGGTTTGGGCCGCGTCGGCCGGGGGCGGGACGCGGAAGCAAGTGCTTCGCTGTAAATGCCTTCTCGCCACGCTGTCGAGGCGAGGCGCATGAGCGCGGCCGCCTGCGCGCTGGGAACGACCCCATGCGCGGTGAGTTCGCGGGCGACCCACCGGGCTTTGTCCAGGGTCGGACGGTTGGCCTCCCCGCGGTGAAAGATGTGGAAGTCCTCCACGGTCCGCGGCGGGCCCACCCCGGTGTCGAACGGTCCGACCAGCGATCTCGCCAGCAGCTCGCGGGAGACGCGGAGGTCGCCGCCGGCCGCCAGCAGGGCGGCCACGCCGGGCCGCCGGGCCGGATCATCGCAGCGGGCGCACGCCTGCGCGAGCGCACGAATCAGCGCGGCATGCTCGTCCGCCCGCTCATGCAGCAGCGAAGCACCGGCCAGCAGCACCTTTTCCGGATGGTGCGGCAGGATGTCCGCGCTGGTGGCCGCCACCCAGCCGGCCCCCTCGGCCACCGCTACGGAATTCCACGGTTCACCCACGCAAAAGCCGTCGATCAGCCCGGCCTTCAGACTCGGGGCCATCTGCGTCGGCGGCAGCACCATGATGCGGACCTCCTGCTGGGGATCGAGGCCGGCCGACTGCAGCCAGCGGCGCAGCATGAAGAAGTGGGACGATGTCCGCGAAACGGTCGCCATGGTTAACAACCTCTGCGGTGTGCTGCGGATGAGCTTGCCCAGATCCGCGGCGTCCCGCACTCCGCGCCGCCACAGATGCTGGCCCAGGGTGATCGCGTTGCCGTGCAGATTGAAGACAAAGGCGGTGGCCACTTCGCAGGGCGGAGCCTGCCAGCCCAGCGGCATGGTCAGCGACAGCCCGCAGACGGCGTGCGCCGCCTCCAGCTCGCCGCCCGCCAGCTTCTCCCGGATCGTCGCCCATCCCACCTCGCAGCTCAGCCGCACATCCAGCCCCTCCTTTTTAAAGAGGCCCTCCGCCTGCGCGACCAGCAGCGGCGCGCAGTCGGCCACTGCGATGAAACCGAGGCGCAGCGGCGGACTCACGGACCGGCGGGGCGAACGCGGCGGACGTGGCGAGGAGGAGCTGGAACGGGCGGGCATGCCGTCCCGTTACCGCATCCCATGTGCCAGAAACCGACGGCCAGTCATCAACAACACCCCATTGTTTTTGTGCAAAAGATGAATTTCATTCATGCATGGAGCCGCTTCTCGATTCCCGGCAACTCCGCGCCTTCAGCGTGCTCGCCCGCGAGGGCAGCTTCACCCGCGCCGGGGAAAACCTGCATCTGACCCAGTCCGCCATCAGCCATGCCATCCGGGCGCTCGAAACCGACCTCGGCTGCCAGCTCTTCCACCGCCAGGGCCGCCGCGTCTTCCTCACCCACCACGGCCGCGAACTGCTGACCCACGCCGAAGCCATCCAAAGCCGCATGAGCCAGGCCCGGGCCAGCCTCGGCGCGCTCGACCAAACCCCGCGCGGTCAGCTCCGCATCGGCGCCACCACCGCCACCGCCCAATTCGTCCTGCCAACCGTGCTCCGCGAATTCAAGGAATCATTCCCGCTCTTCAGCATCGCCGTCGCCCCCGGCCCGTCGCCGGAAACCATCGCCCAACTCGAAGCCGACCAACTCGACCTCGGCCTCTGCCTCAAACCCCACGACAGCCGAGTGCTCCGCTGCCACCCGATCTTCTCCGACGAACTCCAATTCCTGGTCAGCCCGCTCCATCCCTGGGCCGGCTCAAAACCGAAACCCCGGGACCTCAGCGGCCAGACGTACATCGTCGCCAGCCGCCGCAGCTACACTTTCGAGATGATCGGCGACTACTTCCGCCGCCTCGGCCAGCGGCCGGGCAACTTCATCGAACTCGGCAGCACCGAAGCCATCAAGGAACTCGCCAAACTCGGCCTCGGCGTCGCCATCACCGGCGACTGGACCGCCCGCACCGAAATCGCCGCCGGCCAACTCGTCAGCGTCCCGCTCCCGAAAGCCAGACTGCGCCGCGAATGGGTCGTCGCCCACCTCAAGACCCGACCGCTCAACCTCGCCGAACGCACTTTCCTCGGCCTCTGCGGCGAAGTCGGCGCCCAGCTTTCCAAATCATAATCCCCTCACCAGGCCGCCCACTCCACAGCGCCTCGCCCGACAAACACGACCATTACCGCTTGCGGCTCAACAAAAACTGTTCGGCTTAGGACCACGTTTATGTCATCTCTGCAAAAGTTCTTCGTTCGCATTCTGCCTCGCAGATGGGCGAAAAGCATGGAGGCAGACTCACGCTCGTGGATGATGCGATGTTCGTGTGGTTTCGCGCGGTCCATCTGGGAGTTGGGTGGCATCCGTTGGAAGGGCGCAGGCCAGCCCCACACCTTCTCCTTCATGTAGTGTCCGCAGTGCGGTAAGCGCTCCTCGCACCAAGGTGTCCCGCGACGCGCAGGCGGCCTCGGTGCAGCTGGCGTGAGGAGGGGTTGAGCTTGGCCATCGGCAACTTTTGGAGCCGATGGCAGCGTCTTTGCGGTTGGTCCAGGTGATGGTGACGTGGGTGTCAGTGACATCAAGGATGCCCGGGTTTTGCGGGCGGATCCAGCTGGTGGCGGTCCGCACTCTGGCGGGGATCAGGTAATCTTGAAATGAGGCTTCACATCTGGCGATGGCACCGCGCCCCGGGCCCGGCCGGGGCTTGCCGGGCGGACACGGATAATCGCGGCGGATGCGGCCGCATTCTGCGCGATGCGCGCCAAGATGACGCGATGGCTGGGTCATCCTGACGCTTTCGGACGGCTTTTCCGGCGGGTCAGTTGTGGTCAAAAAAGTTTTAATTATCTGATAACCAATAGTCAATGACATAAGCAAATCGAAAGGCATGGATCGTGCACAGAGACCCTCGTCCTCAAACCCGGACGACCACTCTCATGGCAAAGATTCTTGGCATTGACCTCGGCACCACCAACTCCTGCATGGCCGTCATGGAAGGCGGCCAGCCCTCCGTGCTCGAAAATGCGGAAGGCGCGCGGACGACACCGTCGGTGGTCGCATTCACCAAGACCGGCGAACGCGTTGTCGGTCAGGCCGCCAAACGGCAGGCCATCACCAATCCGAAAAACACGGTCTTTTCTGCCAAACGGTTGATCGGTCGTAAATTCGATGAACTGACGGAGGCCGACAAGGCGGTGCCGTACACCATCGTCAAGGCGTCCAATGGCGATGCTCACATCGAAATCGAAATCGGCGGCGAAAAGAAGACGTACAGTCCGCAGGAAATTGGCGCGATGGTGCTGGCCAAGCTGAAGGCGGATGCCGAAGCCAAGCTCGGCGAGACCATTACCGAAGCGGTTATCACGGTGCCGGCTTATTTTAACGACGCCCAGCGCAACGCGACCAAGGCAGCCGGTGAAATCGCCGGCCTGAAAGTGCGCCGGATCATCAACGAACCGACCGCCGCCTCGTTGGCCTACGGGCTCGACAAAAAGAAAAACGAGAAGATCGCGGTCTACGACCTGGGGGGCGGCACCTTCGACATCTCCGTCCTCGACATTGGCGACGGCGTGTTTGAGGTCATGGCCACCAACGGCGACACCCACCTCGGCGGTGACGACTGGGACAACCGACTCATCGAATGGATCGCAGATGACTTTAAGAAAGAGACCGGCATTGAGTTGAAAGGCCAGGCCGACGCCATGCAGCGGATCAAGGAGGAGGCGGAGAAGGCGAAGATCGCCCTCAGTTCCGCTCAGACCTACGACATCAACCTGCCGTTCATCACCGCGGACCAGACGGGGCCGAAACACATTCAAAAAACCCTTTCGCGCTCGCAGCTGGAAAAAATCACCGACGACCTTTTCGAGCGCACGGTGGGCCCGGTTCAGAAGGTGCTGGCTGACTCCAAGCTCTCCGCCAGCCAGGTGGACGAACTCGTACTGGTCGGCGGCATGACCCGCATGCCCAAGGTGATCGAGACCGCGCGCAAACTCGCCGGCAAGGAACCCCATAAGGGAGTGAACCCCGACGAAGTCGTGGCTATTGGCGCAGCCGTGCAGGCGGGCGTGCTCCAGGGCGACGTGAAGGATGTCCTTCTTCTCGACGTGTCACCGCTCACCCTGGCCATCGAGACCGCCGGCAACATCGCGACCGCGATGATTCCTCGCAACACGACCATTCCGGCGAAAAAGCAGCAGATCTTCTCCACTTTTGCCGACAACCAGACCGGCGTCGAGATTGTGGTGCTGCAGGGCGAACGCCCGATGTCCCGCGACAACAAGGTGCTGGGCACGTTCAAGCTGGATGGCATCGACGCCGCGCCCCGCGGACTGCCTCAAATCGAGGTCACTTTTGACATCGATGCGAACGGCATTCTGCACGTCTCCGCGCAGGACAAAAAGACCGGCAAGGAGCAGAAAATTTCCATCGCCGGCTCGAGCGGCCTGACCCAGGAGGAGATCGAAAAAGCCAAGCGCGACGCCGAGGTGCACGCCGCCGAGGACGCCCGCCGCAAGGAAGTGGTGGAGATGAAGAATCAATCCGAAAACCTTGTCTATCAGGTCGAAAAAGGCTTGGCCGATCTTGGCGACAAGGCCACCGAGGATCAGAAGAAGCCCATCACCGATCTGGTCGACCAGTTGAAGACGGCCATTGCGCAGGATGATCTGGACGCCATGAAATCCCGTGGGGCCGAACTCCAGGAACTCTTCGCCAAGGCCAGCCAGTCCGCCGCCGCCGCCGGCACCACGCCGCCGACCGGCAGCAGTTCGGCCGGCGAGGAGGAAGGCCCCGCCCCCTCCGAACCAAAACAGGCCAACGCCAAGGTCGTGGACGCTGATTTCGAGGTCGTCGACGACAAGAAATAATTTTTCGGGGGAAATGAGGAGAAACCAGTGGATTAAGCAGCCAAGAGATCAGTCGGTCGGGAATGCCGGACGCCGGGCCATGCCCGCTGACACCATCTTCCGAATCTCTTAATCTCCCACGTTCTCCGCACACCCCCGCCACCCCAAAAACACAACCCGTAAAAACCACGCAAAACAGACCTATGGCACAGAAAATCAAACCCATGGGCCAGCGCGTGCTCGTCCAACGCCTTGAGGCCGAGGAAAAGAGCGCCGGTGGCATCGTTCTCCCAGACAACGCCAAGGAAAAGCCTCAAGAGGCTGAGGTGCTCGAACTCGGCACCGGCGGCAAGGACGAAGATGGCAAGCCCATCGCGTTCACTGTCAAAAAAGGCGACACCGTCCTGATCTCGAAATACGGCGGCACTGAAATCAAGCTCAACGGCCAGGACGTCCTCATCATCAGCGAGAACGATATCCTCGGCATCGTTCAGAAATAACGCCGCCCCCCCCACCAAACCACAGACACCCACTTTTAACTTATCATGGCTAAACAATTGATATTTGATGAAAACGCGCGCCACTCGCTGCTGCGCGGCGTTGAGAAACTTGCCCGTGCCGTCAAGTCCACGCTTGGACCCGCCGGCCGCAATGTCATTCTCGACAAAAAGTTCGGCTCCCCGACGATCACCAAGGACGGTGTGACCGTCGCCAAGGAAATCGAACTGGACTGCCCGTACGAAAACATGGGCGCCCAGCTCGTCCGCGAAGTCGCCAGCAAGACCAGCGACGTCGCCGGTGACGGCACCACCACGGCCACCGTGCTCGCCGAAGCCATCTACAAGGAAGGCCTCCGCAACGTGACCGCGGGTGCCAATCCGACTTCGCTCCAGCGCGGCATCCTCAAGGCCGCGGAGGCCGTGGTGGCGAAACTCGCCACCATCGCCACCAAGGTGACCGACTCCAAGGAAGTCGCCCAGGTCGCCACCGTCTCCGCCAACTGGGACAAGGAAATTGGCAAGATCATCGCCGATGCCATGGACAAGGTGGGCAAGGACGGCACGATCACGGTCGAGGAAGCCAAGTCCATCGAAACCGCGCTCGACGTGGTCGAGGGCATGCAGTTCGACAAGGGTTATCTCTCGCCCTATTTCGTGACCAATCCCGAGACCATGGAGGCCGTTCTCGACAACGCCTACATCCTCATTCACGAGAAGAAAATCTCCAACCTCAAGGACATGCTGCCCTTGCTGGAGAAGGTTGCCAAGAGCGGTCGTCCGCTCCTCATCATCGCTGAGGACGTGGAAGGCGAAGCCCTGGCGACCCTCGTCGTCAACAAGCTGCGCGGCACCCTGAACGCCGTGGCCGTCAAGGCCCCGGGCTTCGGCGACCGCCGCAAGGCCATGCTGGAAGACATCGCCATCCTGACCGGCGGCCGCTGCATCACCGAAGACCTCGGCATCAAGCTCGAAAACGTCGAACTCTCCGACCTCGGCTCCGTCAAGCGCCTCGTCATCGAGAAGGAAAACACCACTATCGTCGAAGGCAAGGGCAAGAAGGCGGACATCGAAGGCCGCATCAGCCAGATTCGCCGCCAGATCGAGGAAACCACCAGCGATTATGATCGTGAGAAGCTCCAGGAGCGCCTCGCCAAACTCGCCGGCGGCGTCGCGGTCATCCACGTGGGTGCCTCGACCGAGACCGAAATGAAGGAAAAGAAGGCTCGCGTCGAAGACGCCCTGCACGCCACACGTGCGGCCGTTGAAGAAGGCATCGTTCCCGGCGGTGGCGTGGCTCTGCTGCGTTGCCAGGAAGCCATCTCCAGCCTCAAGCTGAAAGGTGACGAAAAGACCGGTGCCGATATCCTCTATCGCGCCATTGAGGCTCCTCTCCGCACCCTCTGCGAAAACGCCGGCGTCAATGCCGCGCTGATCGTGGAAAAGGTCAAGGAAGCCAAAGGCAACATCGGCTACAACGTGGCCACTGGTAACTACGAGGACCTCATCAAGGCGGGCGTCGTCGACCCCGCCAAGGTGACCCGCAGCGCCATTCAGCACGCCTCCTCCATCTCCGGCCTGCTCCTGACCACGGAGTGTCTGATCACCGAGATCAAGGAGAAGAAAGAAGCCGCCGGTGGTGGCCACGGCCACGACCACGGCATGGGCGACATGATGTAAGTTCAATTAGTCGGGCCCGTTTTGTAAAAACCGGAGACCGATCCAGCCGGGAGCCTCGCTAGGGGCTCCCGGCTTTTTTTTGTGAGGAACGGGGCGGGCGGCCGCACCGGGCGGATGGTGCTTGCGGGCGCGGCCTCATGGCGTCCCCGGGGAGGCGGTTTTCTGAGTGCGGGGGCGAGGTGGAGCAGGGGCTTTTCGGCGAATCCGGCGTCGGCGCGCTCTGCCAGCACCTCGCGAGCCCGTGTCGGACCATCGGTGATGCGTCCGTCTACGCCCCTCCCCCGCAGGGCGGCCATGTCCACCGGATCATTGACCATCCATCGGAAATGGATTTTCAACCACTGGGACCACAGCGCGGGGTGGTGGTGAGCCGCGCCGGGGGACTCGCGAAGCAATCGAAACATTTTGAGGGAGGAAGCGGTTCTTCGCCGCCTTGGTCCGAAGCGACCGCGCGGCCATCAGCACATTGACAAGGTGCCCGCTCCGCGCCCCGGTCGCAGGATGATTCGTTGGTGCTGGATGTTGGTTGGGGGAGTTCTGGCCGCCGGTCCAGGCCGGGCGGAGGTGCCCGCCGCGCCGGCGAAACTGGAGGTCGTCCGGCTCTCGGCCACCCGCTCGCGGCTGGGGTTGATCGAATTCGACCATGCGACGCGGGAGATTTTCATTCCGGCGCAGGTCAACATGGTCAAAGGCCTGCTTGAGTACGCCCTGGTCAGCGAAAAGGGGAAGCTGCATGAGGCCCTGCTCAGCACCAAGGCGCGGGTCTTCGACCTGAATATCGTCCTGCTACTCCTGAATTATCAGCCGGATGCGCAATGGTTCGTCCCCCCGGCAAAACCTCAGCCGCTGGACACGGTCAAGCCCGGTGCCCGGCTGGAATTAATGGTGCGTTGGAAAGAGAGCCCGGATGGCCCGCAAAAGTCCGCGCGCCTCGATGAATGGATCACCGATCTCATCACGCAAAAAACCGCCGCCCGGGCACCCTGGATTTACACCGGTTCGCATCTGAACGAGGAGAAGCAATTCGCGGCGGAAGTAGACGGCTCGCTGGTCGCCCTGTACCATGACGCGCGGGCGTTGCTCAACAGCCCGCGCGAGGGAGCCGACAACGACGAGCAGTGGAGCCCCTTCCGGAACGTTCCCCCTAAGGGCACCCCGGTGACCGTCGTTATCACTCCGCACCCGGCCTCAGCGACCCGCTAGGGCCGCCTTGATCCCGCGCTTTGATGGCGCATCCTTCCCTGACGGCCGGCACCACGCCGTGATTCTCCACCCATGAAATGCCCCGCCATATTCTCGCGAGCCGTCTGCTGCGGCCTGCTGGCCGCCGTGCTGCCGCCATCCGCCCACGCGCGCACCCAGAACCAGGAGTCGCTGAAGCAGGAATCCGCTCTGGCCGTTCGCCGAGGGGTGACGTTTCTGGAAAAGTCGCAGGATGCCGCGACCGGGGCCATCGGCGACGCCGAGCAGCCCGCCATCACCGGCCTCGCCATCTTGGCCATCCTGGGTGATCCCGGACGCGATCCGCAGGCGCTGCCTGAGGCGGCGAAAAAAGCGTACGATTTCATCGCCTCCACCGCCCAGCCGGACGGCGGGCTCTATGTGAAGGGCTTGGCCAATTACAATACCTCGATCTGTCTGACCGCGCTGATGGCGCATCCATCCGGTGATTTTCGGCCGCTGGCGCGCAATGCCCGGACCTACATCACCGGCCTCCAGCAGGACAACGAAGAGAAGGGCGAAGCCGATCACACGCACGACGGCGGCATCGGCTACGGCGGGTCGTCGAAGTTTTCCGACCTCTCGAACACACATTTTGCCCTGGAGGCGCTGTACTACGCCCAGGCGCTGGACGCCGAACAGCCGCCCTCGCCCAATCATCCGAAGCTCAACTATGAGGCCGCGATCGCGTTTGTCTCCCGCTGTCAGAACCTCAAGGCGCACAACAACAGCGCCTGGGTCAGCGAAGATGCGGCCAACAAGGGCGGCTTCGTGTACGAGCCGGGTGTGAGCAAGGCGGGTGAAACGGACCTTGGCGACGGCCGGAAAGCCCTGCGCTCGACCGGCAGCATCAGCTACGCCGGCCTGCTCAGCCTGATTTACGCGAAACTCACGCCCGCTGATGAACGCGTGAAAGCCGTGCTGGTCTGGCTTCAGGACAACTTTTCCGCCACCGAGAACCCGGGGCTCGGCGGCCAGGGGCTCTATTATTATTATCACTCGATGGCCAAAGCCCTCACGGCCCTCAACCTCGGCGAACTCAAAAAATCCGATGGCACCGTGGTGGATTGGCGCCTGGAAATCGGCAATACGCTGCTGAACTCCCAGGAGCCGGCTGGTTCATGGACCAACCCCGCCGCCCGCTGGCGCGAAAGCGACACCATTTATGCGACCGCGCTCGTCACCCTGACGTTGATTCATATCCATAATTCGCTGTAGTGGCTGCTTGAGCCGCCCACCCTCACCCCGCCATCAGACGACCGCCTCCGCCTCCCGGGCGGCTCAGCCCGGCCTTCTCCTCCTCCTCCGCTCTGGGGCGCTGGCCCTCTGCGTCACCCTCACCGGTTGCGGCGCGCTGCTGCGCCAGCACCAGCGCGCTCCTCTGCTGCGGGTCACCGGTGGGCTTCCCCCAATGGTGGACGTGCAGCCGCGCGGTCCGGTGGCCGTGCCAATGGTGCACGACTCCGAGCACACCGTCCCCATCGTCCGGGCGCGGCTCAATCGCGGAGAGACCTTTCCCCTGGTGCTCGACACCGGCGGCAATCACACCATGATCGGCCAGCGGCGCGCGGAAAAAGCAAAGGTCGAAATCATGGGCCCGCACGGCCAGATCACCACTGCCTTCGGAAACCAGCAGGCCACCCTCCTCGGCTTCGTGGGAGAGCTGTCGATGGGCGGCGTGGCCCTCCGCGGCATGCCGGTGCTGGTGCACAACTTCGGCAAATCCGCCCTTTCGCCCGCCCTCGGCGGCGAGCTCAACGTGCTGGGCACCCCGGCCATGGCCGCCTTCTCGCACATCACCTTCGATTACCAGCGCCAGCGCGTGATCTTCGACTATGCCGGCCGTTTTGTGCCGCCGCCGCGCGAACGCTCGCTCCGCCTCCCAATCACCATCACCAAGGAAGGGCATCTCAGCGTGCCCGTCACCTTTCCGAACGGCCGCACCCGCCATGCCATCGTCGACACGGGGTATGACGGCGTCCTCCTCATGAGCGCGCAGTCGCTGCACGACCTCAACCTCACCCAGTACTCGGAAAGCGGCCGCCCGGTCCGCGCCGTGGGGCCCGGTGCCGAGATGGAGGGACGCGTTTTTTTCATCCCCGGACTCCAGCTCGACGGCCGCCCAATTCCAAATGTCGAGACCTGGACCGGCCCGCTCCAAGAGCCGCTGCTCCTCGGGTCCGGCTTGCTGCGCTACTTCCGCACCACCTTCGATTTTCGCACCATGGTGCTCTGGCTGGAGTTGGAGTGAATCGGTCAAGCGCGTTGCGAGCGTGCTCCGGCAAAAGTCCACCTCAAGGGGTGGCTTGCCAGACCCCGGGCAAGGAATAGTTGATCTTTCAGATCTGATGAGTCGAGATTTCCGACGGGCCGTAAAGTGTCTGTCCCTTTATGGGATGCGTGGTCTATCGGGAATCCCTCGACATCGCAGCGCTCTCCGCTATCGCTTTTGGATGATCAAATCACCCACTGCCCTGCTGCCGCGGTACCCGGGGACGAATGCTGACGAGGAGACCGCCCGCGCGTTGCGGGTGGCGGGGTTTGACGCGACGATTGTGCCGAGTGCGGTGCTGACGCGGGAGGCCATGGCGTCGGCTGACCTGATAGTGTTTTCCGGAGGCTTCAGCTATGGCGATTATGTGATGTCCGGGCGGATTGCCCAGTTGATCACGCAGCAGAAGCTGTCGGGGGCGCTGGAGGAATTCGTGGAGCGGGGCGGGCACATTTTGGGTATCTGCAACGGTTTCCAGATCCTGACCAAGCTGGGGCTGCTGCCGAAGGCGAGTCTGATCGACAACACGTCGGGCCGGTTTCAATGCCGGTGGGTCAAGCTGCGGGTGCACAACGCCGACAATCCGTTCCTGCGCGAGCTTCCGACAGATGTCGACATCGAGTTTCCCATCGCTCATGCGGAAGGACGGCTGGTGGCACCTCCCGGGGAGGCCGGGCGTTACGTACACGAGGGGCTGGCCGCGCTGACCTATTCGGGCGAGAACCCAAATGGGTCGGAAGCGGCGATCGCGGGCCTGCAAAACGCCAGCGGACGCGTCTTCGGGCTGATGCCGCACCCGGAGCGGTTTCTTTACGCCAACCAGCATTACGATCGCGACTGGGCGGAAAAAAACGGGGAAGCCGAATGGGGCTGGGGGTATTATTTTTTCAAGGGCATCTACCGCGCGATCAACGGCGAGGCGAAGTTGCTGGCTGCGTAGCGGCGCGAACGGGCCAGGGACCAGGCAGGGGGAGAGCGTGTCCCGCCTCTCCTCGCTCTGAAAGCGCGCCGCCGTGGCAGGGCGACCAGCCGGGTGCGTTGGTGCCGGCGGCTGGGACAAGGAGCGCTCCTGCGCGGGAAGGCCGTGCGGCGGGTTGTGTCCGCCGCGCACCGCGGCGCTATTTGCCGATGCAGTAGAGGGTGTCCTCGGTGCGGATAAAGAGGCTGTCGTGGGCCACGGCGACCGTGGAGCGGAGGTCCCGGGTGTTGCGGTCCATCATTTCGACGCGGTGGAGCAGTTCGAATTTGGCGGGGTCGGCCTTGACGACGTAGACTTCGCCGCGGTGGTCCATGACGAAGATTTTGCCGTCCGCTCCGGTGGGCGAGCCCTCGATTTTGGTGCGTCCGCCGAGGTCCTCATGCCAGAGCACCTCGCCGGTCTCCGGCTTCACGCAGGCCAGGCGCTGTTTTTCGCCATTGAGGATGTAATAGTGCCCCTGGTAAAAGAGGGGGGTGGAAACATCCGATGAGACATCCTTGTAGGCTCTGGACGGCATGTCTTCGTCGTCGAGCTTGCTGCGCCAGGCCAGCGAGGCCTCGTCCGTGTGGGCTCCGACCAAGCCTCCCTTGACGGCGTAGACCGGAGCCCCTTTGGGCGCGCAGGCCAGCACATTGCGGCCGTCGGTGACGGGGGAGGGGACGAGGCGCCAGTGGCCGATCTTGCTCGGATTCCACGTGCCCCAGCGCCACAGTTCCCGGCCTGTGGCCGGGTCGTGTCCGGTCAGGCAGTCGCCGCCGGCGATGAGCAGTTCGGCGCGTCCGGCCACGGTGGCGGGGACCGGAGTGGTGAAGGCCTCGAGCGACTCATCGACCGCCGCCGCCGGGCGCACGACCCGCCAGAGGTCCTTGCCGGTGGCGGGATCGATGGCCAGCAGGTAACTCTCGTTTTTCTTGTCGGGCTCGCCCTTCTGCTCGCCGTGCGCCTGGAAGGCCGAGTCCCGCTGGAGAACCTGGAGATACAACCGCCCGTCGAACAGCACCGGGCTGGTGGAAAAGGTCCAGAGGAAGGCAAAGCGCCCGTGGTCTTTCTGCAGGTTGCGGTGCCATTCCTTCTTCCCCTCCAGGGTGAAGGAGACCAAGTCGCCCGTACCGGAGAAAAAGACCACGCGCTGGCCGTCCGAGGCCGGCGAGGGGCTGGCAAAATTGCTCCGGTCGTCGCTGCGGAAGCGGTCGGCCACCGGGGCGCTCCACTTCACCGCCCCGGTCTTGGCATCGAGACACAGGGCGACCACTTGGTTGTCCTTCTCCACCGCGGCGGTGAGGTACACCGAACCTCCCACGACGATCGGGGAACTGCCCGCCGGCCCGGGCAGGCCCGCCTTCCAGCGGACGTTCTCCGTCGGGGAAAAGGTGGTGGGAAGGCCGGCCGCCTCGGCGGAGCCGTTAAAGTTCGGTCCGCGCCAGTTTGGCCAGTCGGCGGCCATGGCGGGCGTCAGAAGTACGGTCAGGACGGTGAGAACGGAGAGTTTCATGGATTGGTGGTGCTGGTCACGGGTCACTGGTTACAAGGGCGCGAGGGGTGCGAGGGGTGCGATTTTGAGGTCCTTGACTTCGCCGATGGTGCTGTAGCTGGCGAAACCGAGCGGGCGGCAGAATTCGACGTCGCCGAAGCGCATGGTGATTTTTTTGCCTTCGGTATCGGCGTCGAAGATCTGTTTGTCGTCGATGAATCCGGTCAGGCGGTTCTCGCGGACCTGGAGGCGGAAGCGGTACCACTGGCCGGTTTTGAATTCGACCCAGTTGGTGGTCTCGTTTTCATCGGCGGCCTGGTACTGGATGCAGGAGATGCCGACGCATTTGCCGCCCCATCCGCCGAGCACCCAGGTGGCGGCAGTGTCCTTGTCGCGCACGGGGAAGGTCAGAGCGGCAAAAAAATCTTCTCCTTCGACGCGCCGGGCGGCGAAGCTGACTTCGTAATCCTTGAGCGGCAGGGGGGCCTTGCCGGTATAGGCCACGCCGGTCATCGGTTGGCCCTCGCCGAGACGGAGCACGCCGTCGCTCAGCGTGACCGGCCCGTGGTCCGTCATTTCATCCACCACGCGCCAGCTAGCCGCGAGGTCGGAACCGGCGAGGGGAGCCAGGGGTTGGTCCGCGGCTGGACTGGAGAGCGAGAGCAGGGCCAGCGCGGCCAAGGCAAGGACGTGTTTCATTACATGACCTTGCGAAGCGCCGGCTGCTTTGCCAAGCCGGAACCGTTCCCATGCGGGGATTCGGTATTTCTCCGACCCCGGGGAGGCCCGACCCGCCCTGCCGCCCTGGCGGAGGCGGCGGCGTCACGGGTGGGGCGGCCGGTGAAACTGTTCCAGGGCCGCCGTGGTGAGGAAGCCGGGGGTGATGGCGGTGAGCGATCCCCCGGGGGCGCGAACGACCCGCACGTGCGGGCCGGCGGGGGCCCAGACTCCGGGGTCGGTGGGGCCGAAGACCAGGACACAGGGCACGCCGCAGGCGGCGGCGAGGTGGGCGGGTCCGGAATCGTGGCCGAGAAACAGCCTGCAGCGGGCGAGCCGGTCGGCGAGTGCGGGCAGCGGCAGGCTGTCGGCCACTGCGGAGTCCACGTCCGCGGTGGCCAGCAGGGCGTTGAATTCATCCAGCACGGCGGCTTCCGCCTCGCCCGCGATCACCAGAATCCCGGCACCGGTCTGCTGCTGTAGGCTGGCGGCGAGGTGCGCCCAGTTTTCCAGACCCCAGTTTTTGCGCGGGCTGCCGCTGCCGGGGTGGAGCGCGATCCGGTTTTTAACGGTGGCGGGATCGCGGGCGCGCAGGGGCGCGGCCTCTTCCGGTCCGGGAAACACGGCCAGCCCGGCCAGGGGGCCGGCCAGTTGCTCGGAGGCGTGCGGTCCGCCTTCGACGGGACGGTGGGGTCCGCGCAGCAGGGTGCGGACGCCGGCCCGAAGGAGGTTGTCGTGGAAGAAGTCGTCGGGATCGAACAGGTGGCTGATGACGACGCTGAAAGAGGCGAAATACCGGCACCATGCCGGGTCGAGCCCGGTGCCGGGCACGAAGAACCGGGCCAGGGCCGGGTCCTCAAGGCGCCGCACGCCATCGGCCAGGCCGAAGTGTGGTGCCAGGTCCACCACGCCGGGCGTGCCGAGCACCTCGATCGTCTGGTCCGGGAACGATCGTCGCAGCAGCCTCAGCGCGGGCAGGGTCAGCACAAAATCACCGATGGCTCCGCCCCGGATGACCAGCAGGCCGCCGGGAGGTCGGTCGAGGGTCACGGGCGGCACCACGGGTCACAAGGGTCTCAGCCGGCGGCGGCAATCAGGCGGGGCCCCAGAAGGCGAGCGCGCAGACGACGATGAGGGCACCATACCCGAGGCCGGACAGGGCGAGTTTTTTCCATCGGGCTTCCGTGGCGGTGGCCCAGGCCACGTGGTCGCGGAAAAGGTAAGGCAGGCCGACCCAGAACATGCCGAGGACGATCCATCCATAGGCCACGAGCGGCAGCAGCAGCCGCGTCCGTGGCGCTTCGAGAAAGGCGGCGTCGAGGATCGGGCAGGCGGCCAGCAGCATCAGGACGCCCAGCGCCCGGGCGGTCAGGAATTCATCCACATAGGCCAGCATCAGCCCGAAGACGACCGGCAGCAGGACCAGCGCGACCCGGCGCACGCGCCAGAACTCGCCCATGTCCATGGAGGAGACCAGGAGCAGCGCCCAGACCAGGGCGATGGCGAGGAGCGCAGTGCCCAGCGTCTTGTTGCGCGGAGCCTCCCGCAGGGTGGTTTGCAGGCTGCGGTAGTTGAAGAAGGCGTAGGCGTGGGCGGCCAAAAGCAGCGCGCCGACGATCAGGCCGGCGGCGCGAAGCGACAGGTCGCGGTAGAGCCAGTCGTAAATGGAGTGGGCGAGTTCAGGCATGCGTCAGGGCGAGTGGCTGCCTACCACAACAGGCTGCCCGCTGCCATCGATTTCCGCCAGGGATGATGTGCCCGCCCGCTGCAGGACAAAGATGTCAGTTTTAATTGTCGCTGGACAGCGAGGCGCAATTCCCAGGCGCGCAAGATTTCCTTGAGGGGAGCGGGCGCTTTGGCGCGGGAAACATCAGCGCTTATAGTTGTGGCCGCGGTGGTGGATTTGGCTGTTGAGGTGGAGGTCGGTCGGGCGGGTCAGTCCGTGGAAGGAGCCCTCAGTGCCAGCCTTCTGCACCCTCGCTCAATCTCGGGGGCGGGCGGGGGTCTCGCGCCTTCGCCTGCCATGTCGCTTTGCTGCACTCTCCCGGCACTTCCGGTCGTTCCTTCCCCTGCAAACTGCATGCAAAAATCTGCGTCCCTCCCGCTACCCAAGTCCTCCTTCCCAGCAGACAAAACTACCCCGCTCTCAAACGCCCGGCGGACGGCAGGCCGACTCCGCTCCAGCCTTCTCGCCTACGGCTCCAAGGCTTCCGCTCCGTCCGCCGCACCCCCACGCTCCGAGCGGGCCCCGCCCACCCCACCCCACAAATCATTCCGAAACACACCTCCCCCGATTACACGTCTTTATCCCTACGCGTTCCCGGAACGCACCCTGGTCCTCGATCCAAACTGACGCCCCTGGGCCCAAAAAAGCAGTCCGCCACCGCTGCTAAAAAAATCTTGGCCCCGCAGCCCCCAATCCCTATGCTTGCGCTCAGGAAAATCCCCCCTCCACCTGCACCTTGCTCCGCCCAAAAACCGCACCAAAACCCGAAAATCACCACTCCTCCCGCCGCCCTTCTCCTCAAAAACTCCCCTCCCTCACCCCCAGCCCCCTTCCCACCCCTCCTCTCATGTCCCCCGAACCCGCCCCAAGCGACGGCCACCCAAAGCAAATTCCTATCAGCCAGCAAAAAAGAACCCGGTGCCGTCAGGCACCAGGTTCTCGCAGAAGAATGAGTCAGGGGTCGGTTCAGGCCTCGGCCAGTTCGATTTCCTCGTCGGTCTGGTAGGCCGGCGGCTCGCCGACCTCCTGGATGGTGATGCCGCGGTTGGTGCTGAAGCCGGATCCGGCAGGGATGAGGTGGCCCATGATGACGTTTTCCTTGAAGCCGCGGAGTTTGTCCACCTTGCCGAGGGTGGCGGCGTCGGTGAGAACGCGGGTGGTGTCCTGGAAGGACGCCGCGGAGATGAAGGAATCGGTCTCGAGGGACGCCTTGGTGATGCCGAGCAGGACGGGCTCCGCCTCGGCGGGTTTGCCGCCCTGCTCCGAGATGCGTTCGTTCTCCGACTCGAAATCGAGGCGGTCGACCTGGTCGCCCCAGAGGAACTGGGTGTCGCCCGGTTCGCTGATCTTCACCTTGCGGAGCATCTGGCGGATGATGATTTCGATGTGTTTGTCATTGATCTCGACGCCCTGCAGACGGTAGACCTCCTGGACCTCGTTGGTGAGGTGTTCCTGCAGCGCCTGGGGCCCGGAAATCTCGAGGATTTCATGGGGCACGACGGCTCCATCGGTGAGTTGGTCGCCTTTTTTGACCAGATCGCCGGGGGTGAAGAGGAGGTGTTTCTCGCGGGCGATGAGGTGTTCGACCTCTTCGCCGGTTTCCACGTCCTTGACGATGATGCGCTGCTTGCCGCGGACGAGGCCGCCGATCTCGACCGTGCCGTCGATGCGGGCGATCGTCGAGTGGTCCTTGGGTTTGCGGGCCTCGAAGAGCTCGGCCACGCGGGGCAGACCGCCGGTGATGTCCTTGGTTTTGGCCACTTTCCGCGGCGTCCGCGCGAGGTACGCACCACCGGTGACCTTTTCGCCGCGCCGCACCGAGATGTGCGCCCCGGTTGGGATGCTGTAGCTGGCCAGCACCGCGCCCGTCTTTGGGTCCTCGATGACGATGGACGGGTGGAGGTCCTCCTTGTGGGGGATGACGACGAGGCCTTTGACGCCCGTTTCCTTGTCCACTTCGCGGCCGAGGGTGATGCCGTCGATGAGGTCCTTGAATTCCACGCGGCCGGGGCGTTCGGTCAGAATCGGCACGTTGTACGGATCCCAGGTGGCGATCTGATCGCCCTTCTTGATGGCGGAGCCGTCAGGCTGGGAGATGTTGGTGCCGATGATGAGTTTGTGCTGCTCGAGTTCGAGGCCCTTTTCGTCAAGCACCGAAAGGGTGCCGTTTTTGTTCAGCACGATCCAGCCGCCCTCGGCGGATTCGACGGCGCGGACCTCGTTGTAGCGGAGGATGCCCTTGTTTTTGAGGATGATCCGCGGCTGCTTGAGCATGGAAGTGGCGACGCCGCCGGTGTGGAACGTCCGCATGGTCAGCTGGGTGCCGGGCTCGCCGATCGATTGGGCGGCCACGATGCCGACCGCCTCGCCGATTTTGACGACCGCCTGGGTGGCCAGGCTGAGGCCGTAGCAGCGGATGCAGCAGCCGCGTTTGCTTTCGCAGGTGAGCACTGAGCGGATCTTGAGCTGCTCCACGCCGATGTCCTGCAGCTTGCGGGCCTGCTTTTCCAGGATGAGCTGGTCGACCTCGACGATGGCTTCGCCGGTGACGGGATCCTTGACCTGCTCGCAGCTGGTCCGGCCGTAGGCGCGGGTGCGGAGCTCGACGACTTCCTCGTCGCCTTCGTAGATGGACTTGATGATGATGCCGTTGGTGGTGCCGCAGTCCTCCTCAGTGATGATAACGTCCTGCGCCACATCGACCAGTTTACGGGTCATGTAGCCGGAGTCCGCGGTTTTGAGCGCGGTGTCCGCGAGGCCCTTGCGGGCGCCGTGGGTGGAGATGAAGTATTCGAGCACCGAAAGACCCTCGCGGAAGTTCGAGGTGATCGGGCGCTCGATGATTTCGCCGGAAGGTTTGGCCATCAGGCCGCGCATGCCGCCGAGCTGCTTGATCTGCTGGCGGTTGCCCCGGGCACCGGAGTCCACCATGAGGAAGAGTGGGTTCGGGTACTTCTTGCCTTCGTTGTGCTCCAGCTGGCGGAACACGGCCTTGGCGAGGTCGTCGCCGGCGGCCGTCCAAAGGTCGATGACCTTCTGCTGGCGCTCGCCGTTGGTGATGATGCCGCCGCGGTATTGTTTTTCAGCCACCTCGACGTGTTCGTAGGTCTTCTCGAGCAGTCCGCCCTTTTCCGTGGGGATGAACATGTCGGCGATACCGATGGAGGTGCCGGAGAGGGTGGCGGAGCGGAAGCCGAGGGTCTTGAGACGGTCCAGCGCGGCCACGGTCTCGGCATGGCCGGAGACCTGGAAGCAGCGCCAGATGATGTCGGAGAGGTCCTTTTTGCCGACCGTTTTGTTGATGAAACCGAGCCCGATGGGCCAGATTTCGTTGAAACGAACGCGGCCGGGGGTGGTCTCGATGATCTTTTCCTCTTTCTTCCCGTAGACGGTGTCCTTGCCGAAGTCAGGGTTTTTGAAGCGGATGAGATCGTGAAGTTCGACGGCTTTTTCCGCGATGGCGAACTCAATTTCGGTGACGTCGGCGAACAGGGATTTCAGCTTCGGGGTCTCCTCTTTGGCGTCCTTTGTGGGGAAGTGACGGTGGTGGGTGAGGAAGTACATGCCGAGCGGAATGTCCTGCGACGGCGTGGTGACCGCCTTGCCGGAGGCGGGCGAGAAGAGGTTGTTGGTGGCCAGCATGAGCATGCGGGCCTCCATTTGCGCCTCAACCGAAAGCGGCACGTGCACGGCCATCTGATCGCCGTCGAAGTCGGCGTTGTAGGCCGTGCAGACGAGCGGGTGAATGCGGATGGCCTCGCCCTCGATGAGTTTCGGCTCGAACGCCTGGATGGAGAGGCGGTGGAGGGTGGGCGCGCGGTTGAGCAGCACCGGGTGGCCCTGGGTCACCTCGTCGAGGATGTCCCAGACTTCCGGGGTGCGGCGCTCGATCATCTTTTTGGCTGAGCGCACGGTGTGCACGTAGCCCATTTCCTTGAGGCGGCGGATGATGAACGGCTCGAACAGGACGAGCGCCATTTTCTTCGGCAGGCCGCACTGGTTGAGCTTCAGTTCGGGACCGATGACGATGACCGACCGGCCGGAGTAGTCGACGCGTTTGCCGAGCAGGTTCTGACGGAAGCGGCCGCCCTTGCCCTTGAGCATGTCGGAGAGCGACTTGAGCGGGCGGTTGCCGGCTCCGGTCACGGCGCGGCCATGGCGGCCGTTGTCGAAGAGGGCGTCCACCGCCTCCTGCAGCATCCGCTTCTCGTTCCGGATGATGACGTCGGGCGTCTTCAGGTGGAGCAGGTTGCGCAGCCGGTTGTTGCGGTTGATGACACGACGGTAGAGGTCGTTGAGGTCGGAGGTGGCGAAACGTCCGCCTTCCAGCGGCACCAGCGGTCGGAGGTCGGGCGGGATGACCGGAAGCACTTCGAGGACCATCCATTCGGGGCGCGAATGGCTGCCGGCGAAGCCCTGGGCCAGTTTGAGCCGCTTGGCGATCTTTTTGCGGACCTGCTTGGAGCGGGTCCGGGTCATTGCCTGTTCGAGTTCCTTGACCACCTCGACGAGGTTGAGGCCCTCGAGGAGCTCGCGGATGGCCTCGGCTCCCATGCCGGCGCGGAAGCTTTCGCCGTATTGTTCCTCGGCTTCCCGGAATTCCTGTTCGGTCAGCAGCTGGGCTTTTTTGAGCGGGGTGCTGCCCGCATCGACGACCATGTAATCTTCGTAATAGATGACGCGTTCGAGCTGGCGGGCGGTCATGTCCAGCATCAGGCCGATGCGGGAGGGCATGCACTTGTAAAACCAGATGTGGGTCACGGGCACGGCCAGTTCGATGTGGCCCATGCGCTCGCGCCGGACGCGGCTGAGGGTCACCTCGACGCCGCAGCGGTCGCAGACGACGCCCTTGTGCTTGATGCGCTTGTATTTGCCGCAGGCGCACTCCCAGTCCCGGGTGGGGCCGAAGATGCGCTCGCAGAACAGGCCGGCCTTCTCTGGTTTGAAGGTCCGGTAGTTGATGGTTTCGGGGTTCTTGACCTCGCCGCTGGACCAACTGCGGACGGTGTCCGGGCTGGCAATGGTGATGCCGACCTGGTCAAACGCGGCCGGCTTGGTCTCGCCACCGAAGAGTTCACCGAGATAGTTTTCGACGCTCATGTTGGAAAAATGTGATTGGGAATTGAAATGGATGCTGACGGGGGGAAGCGCCGCGGGCCGGGGAGGGCCGGCGGCACCCAGGGGGGAGGGAGGGGGGGCGCTTATTGCAGCGAGAACCCGGCGAGCGGATCGTCGGAAAGCTCCGGCGACAGCAGGGCGGCGGCCTCGTCGCCACCGGCCAGGGCGAGGGATTCCTTGCTGGAGGAGACCTTCACGGAGAGGCCGAGGGACTGCATTTCCTTGACCAGGACGTTGAAGGATTCGGGCGTGCCGGCCTCCAGGGTGTTGTCACCCTTGACGATTGCCTCGTAGATGCGCGTCCGTCCCTGTACGTCGTCGGATTTGACCGTGAGCAGCTCCTGGAGCGTGTAGGCGGCGCCGTAGGCCTCAAGAGCCCAGACCTCCATTTCGCCGAAGCGCTGGCCGCCGTACTGCGCCTTGCCGCCCAGCGGCTGCTGGGTGACGAGCGAGTAGGGGCCGACGGCGCGGGCGTGGATTTTGTCGGCAACCAAGTGGCCCAGTTTCATCATGTAGATGTAACCCACGACCACGTCCTGGTGGAAGGCGTCGCCGGTGCGGCCGTCGTAGAGGGTGCTTTTGCCCCGCAGCCCGATCCATTCGAAGCCCGGAACCTTCTTCGCGTCAGCGAGGTAGCCCATGATCTTTTCTTCGGGGATGCCGTCGAACACCGGGGTGGCGATGGTCAGGCCGAGCGCCTTGGCGGCCACGCCGAGGTGGGTTTCGAGCACCTGGCCGACGTTCATTCGGCTCGGCACCCCGAGGGGGTTGAGCACGATGTCGACTGGGCTGCCGTCTTCCAGGAACGGCATGTCGGCTTCCGGTACGATGGTGGCGACGACGCCCTTGTTGCCGTGGCGTCCGGCCATCTTGTCGCCCACGGAGAGTTTCCGCTTCGACGCGATGTAGACCTTGACCTCCTTGACGATGCCGGGGTCGACCTCGTCACCGGCCTCGATCCGGTCGAGCTGGCGTTCCCGCTCCATGTCCAGGTCGGCGAACTTCGGTTCGTATCCCGCGATGATGTCGACGATGGTCTGGCGGATCGGGCTTGGATCGATCTCGATGTTTTCGTGATTTTCCGAGAGGCGGGCGAGGAAGGCCTTGGTGATTTTCTTGTTGGCGGGGATGAGGATTTCGCCGGTTTGGCCATTGACCACGTCCAGGGGGATTTTCTCGTTGAGCAGCTTCTCGGCGAGTTTTTCCGTCAGGGTGTCGAGCAATTCGGTGCGCTTGCTGGTGTAGTCTTCCTCGATCCGCTTGAGCTCCTTCTTGCTCTCGGTGGCGGAGAGCTTTTCCTTGGCGGTCTCCTTGCGGGACGAGACGCGGACATCCATGACGATGCCGGTGCAGCCCGAGGGGACGCGCAGCGAGGTATCTTTCACGTCGGCGGCCTTTTCGCCGAAGATGGCGCGCAGGAGGCGCTCCTCGGGGGCCAGTTCGGTTTCCGATTTCGGGGTGATTTTGCCGACGAGGATGTCGCCGGGCTTCACTTCCGCCCCGACGCGGACGACGCCGTCCGGTCCGAGGTTTTTGAGGGCTTCTTCGCCCACATTCGGGATATCGCGGGTGATTTCTTCCGGGCCGAGCTTGGTGTCGCGGGCACCGACGTTGAATTCCTCGATGTGAATGGAGGTGTAGATGTCCTGTTTCACCACTTTTTCGGAGATGGTGATGGCGTCCTCGAAGTTGTAGCCGTTCCAGGGCATGAACGCGACGAGCACGTTCCGGCCGAGGGCGAGTTCGCCTTTTTCGGTGCACGGTCCGTCGGCGAGTACCTGGCCGACCTTCACCTTGTCGCCGCGGCGCACGAGCGGGCGCTGGTTGATGCAGGTGCCGGCGTTCGAGCGCATGAATTTGCGCAGCGGATAGACAAAGATTTCCTTGTCTGGGTTGTGCTTGACGCTGAACGGGTCGGCGAGGAAGTCGCTGTCGCTCACCGGCAGTTTGCCGTCCCTGGTGACGATGATGACTTCCGCGCTGGCGGCGGCGATCACGCCCTTGGAATCGGAAATGACGACGGCCTTCGAGTCGCGGGCGGCCTTGCCTTCCATGCCGGTGCCGACCAGCGGCGCCTCGGCAATGAGGAGGGGCACGCCCTGGCGCTGCATGTTGCTGCCCATCAGCGCCCGGTTGGCGTCGTCATGCTCGAGGAAGGGGATCAGCGAGGCGGCGACGGAGACGAGCTGCTTGGGCGAGACGTCCATGTAGCCGGCTTCCTGCGGCTCGACTTCGAGGAAGTCGCCGCGATACCGCACGGTGATTTTCTTCTCGCGGAAGTGGCCGGTTTCCGGGTCGAACACGTTGTTGGCCTGGGCGACCATGTAATTTTCCTCCTGGTCGGCGGTGAGGTAATCCAGTTTGTTGGAGACCTTGCCATCGACGAGGCGGCGGTAGGGCGTCTCGATGAAGCCGAAGGGGTTGATCCGGGCGAAGCAGCTCATCGAGTTGATGAGGCCGATGTTCGGACCTTCCGGCGTCTCGATCGGGCAGATGCGGCCGTAGTGGGAGGCGTGCACGTCGCGGACTTCGAAGCCGGCGCGGTCGCGGTTCAGGCCCCCTGGCCCGAGGGCGGAGAGGCGGCGCTTGTGGGTCAGTTCGGCCAGCGGGTTGGTCTGGTCCATGAACTGGCTCAGCTGACTGCGGCCGAAGAAGTCACGGACGAGGGCGGAGAGTGCCTTCGGGTTGATGAGCTTGGCCGGGGTCATGCCCTCGACGTTCACGTCAAAGAGTGTCATGCGTTCCTTGACCAGGCGCTCGGTGCGGCTTAGGCCGACCCGGCACTGGTTGGCCAGAAGTTCGCCGACCGCCCGTACGCGGCGCGACCCGAGGTGGTCGATGTCGTCGAGCAAGCCGTCGCCGTTTTTCAGCTTGAAGAGGTATTTCATCGCCGCGACGAAGTCTTCCTTCGTCATGATGCGTTCTTCCTCGCCGAGCTTCAGACCCAGCTTCTGATTGATCTTGTAGCGGCCGACGCGGGTCAGGTCGTAACGCTTGGGGTCGAAGAAGAGGCGTTTGAGCAGGCCGCGGGCATTCGGGACGGTCGGCGGATCGCCGGGGCGGAGTTTGCGGTAGATGTCCTTGAGCGCCTCCTCCTCGTCCTTGGCTGGATCCTTCTTGAGCGACTTGATGAGAGTGTCGTCCTGGTCCTTGATGTCGACCACGGGCACGGTTTTGTGGCCCAGTTCAAGCAGCTGCCGGACGATGCCGACGGTGAGGGGCTCGTAGGCGCGGGCGACGATGATTTCGCCGTCGAGCACATCGCGGACGGGCAGTTTGGTAGCGAGCGCCTCCTCCTCCGGGTTTTTGGAGAGCTTGAACTCGTCGACGCGGTAGAATTCGCGCAGGATGTCCTCGTCGGTGGCGTAGCCGATGGTGCGCAGGAAGGTGGTGGCCAGGAATTTGCGGCGGCGGCGGCGGCGGTCGAGGTACACGTACAGGAGGTCGTTGGTGTCGAACTGCACTTCGAGCCACGAGCCGCGGTCGGGAATGATGCGGAAGCCGTAGAGGCGCTTGCCATTGAGGTGGAAAGTCTCCTCGAAGCAAATGCCGGGCGAGCGGTGGAGCTGGGAGACCACCACCCGTTCGGCCCCGTTGATGACGAACGTGCCGCGCTCGGTCATGAGCGGAAGCTCGCCCATGTAGACGCGTTCCTCTTTTTTGCCGGTCTCGTCGGCCAGTGTGAAGGTGACGTACAGGGGGGCCGAATAGGTTTCTCCGTCGCGCTGCGCCTGGTGGGCGGTCAGCTTGGGTTCGCCAATTTCATAATGGGAGAAGTCCAGGACGCTTTTTTCGTCATAGCTGGAGATGGGGAACACCTCCTTGAAGACCGCCTGCAGACCGGTCACCACCCGCTTTGAGGGCAGCACGTCCTGCTGCAAAAACTCCGCATACGATTCAATCTGAACCTCAATCAGATTCGGCGGTTCGACGATTTCCTGGATTTTACCAAATGAGATGCGTTCGGACATGGCAGTGGGTCAGTTGGGGTGTGGGCTGGCTTGAAAAATCAGTGAAAAAACTAAAAAGGGACGAAAAAAACGGGTTCCCATGGCCGTGGACTCGTCGCGAGGCGACGAAGGGACGCTGAAAATCAACGTGGGCGCGACGCGGCCCTGCTGGCCGGACGGTCTCGTCCAAGCCGGGAAATCAACGCTAACGGTTGATTTTCAATCACAAATCTCAAATCACGAAGAACAGGGGCAAAAGCAGGCAGCATGGGCAGAAGGGAACGTGACTCGGAATGGACACTTGTCAAATAGACGACGAAAGCCGGTCTCGCTGGTGGTCTTGGCGACCCCGAGCGATTCCGGCTGACTATTTAGAACTTCCTAAATACTACAAAATCCGGGCCTGCTTGTCCATCGAAAAGTTGGCCTCCGGAGAGCTCTGGGCCTGCGCGCGGGCGGGGTCTGCGCGCCGGGGTCGGAGGGGCGCTGTGTTCATCACACCTTCCTTCGTCCGCTGAGGGCGCGGTGGAGGGTGAGGTCGTCGGCGTGTTCCAGTCCGCCTCCCGCGGGCAGGCCCTGGGCGAGGCGGGTGATGGTCAGCGGGGTTTCCGGGGAGGAAAAGGCGGCGAGGTGGTCGGTGAGATAGTGGGCGGTGGCCTCGCCTTCGACGTCGGAGCCGACGGCCAGAATGATTTCGTGCAGGCCACCTTCGGTGATCCGCCGGGCGAGCTGGCTGATGCGGAGGTTTTCGGGATGGACGTTGTCAAGTGGGGAGAGGCGCCCTCCGAGGACATGGTACAGTCCGTGATAGGCGCCGGTTCGCTCGAGGGGGATCACGTCGGTGGGTTGTTCGACCACGCAGATGACGGTCTGGTCGCGGCCGGGGGTGTCGCAGAGCGCACAGGGGCCGGTGGCGCTTTGGAAAAACCCGCATTTGGGGCAGGGGATGATGCCGCGGGCCGCCGCTTCCAGGGCGCGGGCGAGTTCCATGGCCACGCCTGTTTTGCCGGTGAGCAGGGCGACCGCCATGCGTTCGGCGCTGCGCGGGCCGACGCCCGGGAGCCGTTTGAGCTGCAGGACGAGGCGTTGGATCTCCTCGGGGTATTCCGCCTTGCGCATGAAGGTGTCTGAAAAAAGGATGGTCCGACCGGACTGGGGGCGGGGATTATGCCAGCGGGGGTCGGGGCGCGGAGAAAGGAGCCTTCGATGAGGGAGCCGGAGCGGAGGCGGGCGCGGAGCCGTCGCCGTGTGCGCCGCCCTCGACGAGCATTTCCTCGATGGCGGCGTGGGGCAGGTCCTCGGGGGCGGGCGCGGGCTTGGGGGCGAGCAGGGCATGGATGGCATCCCCTTCGACCGCGCGCAGGTCGAAGCGTGCGGCCAGGGCCTCGGCGGCGCGGCGACCGACGAGGATGGTGGTGTGGTGTCTGGCGTTGAGGGCGGCGAGTTGGCGGGACTGCTCCACAGCCGGGCCGGAAGCGGTCCAGAAACGTTCTGGATCCGGGCCATGGAATCCGGTGAGCAGGGAGCCGAGGCTCAAGCCCAGCCCCCAGGCGGGAACCGGCTGTCCGGCCTGGGTTTGGAGGGTGGCCTCCTCCCGGAGGAAAGTGGCCAGTTCGAGGGCCGCGCGGGCGGCTTCGTCCAGGTCGCCACCGGAAGTCTCCGGGCGGAAGCCAAAAAACGCGCGCACGCCGTCGCTGGCCGGGGTGTCGAGCACCACACCGGGCCGCTGGCGGAGGAAGCGGGTGATTTCACCCAGGGCGCGGCCGAGTTGATCGAGGTGCTGGGCGGCTCCGGAGGCGGGGGCCGGCGAGAGCACGCGGACTGAAAGCACCGCGCTTTCGCGCCCACCGGGCTTGGCCCACGGGGGGGGCTCGGCGCGGCCGTGCCAGGCCTGGCGGGTGGCGGGGCTCAGGCGCTGGTCCGCGAGGGACACGTCCGACCGACCGCTCCGGGTCGCCGGTGTCTCCGCCAGCAGGCATCCCATGGCGAAGGCCAGGGCGGCGGCGGCCAGTCCGGGCCACGGGTTGAAGGCGAGGCCGTAGAACGCCAGGGTCAGCGACAGGAAAGCGACCGCGCCGAGGGTTGCTCCGAGCACGGCCAGCTTGGGGCCCCAGGACGCCTGGTCCACCGCCACCCAGGCGACCAGCGCCGCACTGAGGCCGGCGGCGGCGGGGGGCAGCCACGACCAGACCGCTCCGGCACCGTCCTTCAGCAGCGACTCCTCCTGATAGCGGGCGAAAAGCCAGCGCCCGGGCTCCTCGAAAATCCCCACGTCCGCCAGCAGCAGCGCGGTGGCAGTGGCGACCAGGGCAAGACCGAGGGCGAGGATGACGTGGCGGGACATGGTGAAAGTTGGGCGCAGGCCGGACCGGAGTGTGGCGGTGGAAGCGGGGAGATCAACCCACCCTCGACGCCGGTCTGCCGGTCGGCCAGGAAATTGCCCCAGGGCTGGCGGCCAGGCCGGGCGGCGCTGACTGGGGTGCGGTGGAAAGGATGGCCGCGCGGTCCGGATATCCCCTCCGGGACGAACACCCTGGTGTGAAGAGGGGGGTGGCGTGGGCGGGCTTTGATCCCGGTCCCGGGTGGCCGGCGGTCAGGACCGGGGGGCATAGGCCGTGAGGCGGCTCCACCGGTCGCGGAACGTGGGCGATTCGCGCATGAGCAATTCGCCGGCGAAGCGGGCGTAGTCATCCATGCCGGCGAGCCGGGCGAAGGCGACGAGGCCTTCGCGGCGGCGGTAATAGCCGTCGGAATCGACCGCGCGGTCGACAAAACCTTCACCCAGGGCGACGAGGAAGGCGGGGGTGGTGGCAGCGAGGTCGAGGGTGGTTTCGATTTTGCCGGCGCGGACGAGCCATTTGTCGCGGGAGGCGCGGACGATGGTGGCCCCGGCCACCGGCGGGAGCGGGGGGCGCCGTTCGAGGGTGCCCGCGAAGCCGTGGGCATTGAGATCTTCAGCCAGGAGGCGGAGGAAATCCTCGGCGGCCTGCCACAGGAACACGTGGTCGGCCACCCGGTCCTGGGCGGAGGGGGTGCGCGGGCTGAGGGTGTGCAGGACCTCCACCCCCCGGGCAAATGAGCAGGCCGGCCGCAGAGCCTCGATCTGGTCGAGCGCCCGCTCTAGCGCGGCGGCATCCTCGCGGGCCTGCTCGATGGTGGTGGTGCCGAGCATTTCCTCCTGGTCGCGTTGCCGCCGGGCCAGGCGGCGACGGAGCTGGTCGGCATGCGCCTCCATTTGCGGCCGGAGCGGACCTCCCGGAACCTTCATGGCGGCGAGCAGCGCCTGGGTCGAGGCGATGGCGGTCTCATGCTCGCTGGGTTCACCCTCGTCCGCCACGATCGGGAGCTTCCGGAGGGCGTCGAAGTCCGCGAGGTATGGGGCGGCGAGGCGGCGGTAGCCCTCGATCCATTCCTGGCCCGGCGGCGCAGTGAAGGCAACAAAGCGACGCAGCAGCGTCTCGGCTTGTGCCGGCTGGCCGTCGGTCCACGCCCGCAGGCCCAGGGGAAGCAGCCCCAGGCCGCGCAGGCCCGGGCCGGCGAACCGGCCGGCTTCATCCGGCGGCACACGCCCCTCGCGACCAAGCACGCTGCCGAGGTCGGCAAAAAAGAGCGTCAACTCGCGATCGCCCGTGGCCTCCGGAGCGACGGACAAGGCCGCCAGCCGGGCGAAGGCCTGACGGGAGGGTTCGGCTTCGTTCTCCAGGAGCGCGCACAGGCCGGTGTGGACCAGCGCCCAGTTCAGGGTCGGCTGCCGCGTGGTGGTCGCGTTGGCCAGTTCCTCGAAAACGGTGCGGGCGCGGGGGATCAGTCCGACGCCCAAGTTTTCGCGGGCCTGGAGGTAGCGTGCCGTGGCGGATTCGCCCGGGCTGGAGGCTCCGGCGTCCACGCGCAGGGGGGGCGCGCCGGCCGGACTCTGCCCCGACTGCCGCACCGCCAGCGCGACCGCCACGCCCAGGCCGGCAACCACGGCGGCGGCAATCCCTCCGTGTCGCGCGGCGAGGCGCCTCCACGCCGGCTGGCTGGCGGTGGCGGCGCGGGCGCGCAGTTTCTGCCGGGCGAACTGAAAGTGCTCGAGCAGCTCGTCATAGCTGCGATAGCGGTGCTCCGGTTTGCGCGAGAGCAGCCGATCGATGATAGCGCAGGTTTCATCGGACAGGCCGGGGGCCGCCGGGCGGAGGTGCACCGGGAAGCTTTTGATTTTTTTCAGTTCCTCGATGCTGTTGGTGTCCTTCCCGTGGGGAGGCTTGCCGGCCAGGGCGTGAAAGAGCGCCGCGCCGAGGGAATACATGTCGCCCCGGTAGGTGTCGGGTTCGCCGTGAAGTTTTTCCGGCGGCACGTAATAGGGCGTGGCCCAGAGTTCCTCGGAATCGTCCAGGTCGCCCTGGATGAGGGCGAGGCCGAAATCGACGATTTTCACTGTGCCGTCCTCGGCAAAGAGGATGTTGCCGGGTTTGATGTCGCGGTGGATCAAGCCCTTCCCCTGGGCCACCCGCAGGCCCTGCACCATTTCCACCGCCAGCCGCAGCATTTCCTCTTCGGGCTGGGCGCCGGTCTTGCGGATGCGGTCGTCCAGGCTCCCGCCCGGGACCAGTTCCATGGCGATGTAAAAAAGACTCTGATCCCGACCGACCGAAAAAACCTTGACGATGTGCGGGTGGCTGAAACTCGCGGTCAGGCGCGCCTCACGTTCGAACTGCGCCAGCCGGGCGGCCTCCCGGGAGCAGTCGCGGTTCAGGATTTTGAGGGCCACACGGCGGCCCAGGGAAATGTCCTCGGCCTCAAAGACCCGGCTCATGCCGCCGACCCCGACCTCCTGCAGAATGGTGAAGTGATTGAACTGGGTCCGCACCAAGGCCATGGTCCCGCATCCGGGGCATGCCTGCTGGCTGAAGGGTTCGGCCTCCGAGACATCCATTCGCTGCCCGCAGGCGGCGCAGGCGTTGAAGGGGGCATTGGAAGCTGGCGAACTCACGCTTCCATCTTAGCTCCGCCCCCGCAGCTGTGCAAATACCCCTCTGGGCCAGTGCTCATGCGAGCGGCTTGCCCAGAGGCGAGAGCCGCAGATCGGCGACGGTCTCCACGGCCGCCAGCCGCGCATATGCCGGCTGCACGGCATCGAAAAGCGTGGCCGCAGCCGCGCCCTCGGCGGGCTCCAGGCATTCGAGCACAAACCGGCAGCCGGCGCGCGGGTCGGTCTCGCAGCGCAGCCGCACGCGCCCAAAAACGCCGGCCGCCAGCGCGGCGTCGGCCAGGCACCGTTCGAGTTGCGCCAGGTCCACCAACTCACCGAGCCGTTTCACCACCCGGTCGGCGCGGCCCAGGAAGATGAGGGTTTCGTCCGCGAGTTGCACGCGGTCGGAGGTGCGCAGGGTGTCGATGCGGTGCCAGCGGGCACGGCCGGACTCGGGATCAATTGTCGCCACGCGGTCCGCCAGCGCCGGCCCGCGCAGTTCAAGGATTCCGTCCGCGTCTGTGCGGGCCTGCCAGTGTGGCAGCAGGGTCAGGCGGGTGCAGTCCGGCTCATCCGCGGCCTGGGCGGCGACCGTGGAGGCCGCCTCGGTCAGGCCGTAGCTGGCCCGGACCGGCCAGCCGAGGGATTGGGCCTGCTCGTACAATGCCGGCCGCAACTCGCCGCCGCCGACCAGCACGGCGCGCACCGACGGCGGGGCCGTCCGCCCGGCCTGCACCAGATCGAAGACCTGGGTCGGGACCAGCGAGGCGAGGGTGATGCGCTCCGCCTCGCACCGCGCTGGAAAATCCAGCGGGTTCCATCGTTCGTCGAGACCCACGCACCGGGCTCCGGCGGCCCAGGCCCGCGCCTCGACCCCGAAGCCGCCGACATGAAACCGGGGCAGGACGCGCAGCCAGACGTCGGCCGGGGTCACGCCGAGAAACGCATTCACCCCGCGGGCTGAGGCCAGCAGGGCGGCGCGCGTGAAGCCGGCGATCTTCGGCTGGCCGGAGCTGCCGGAGGTGAAAAAGTGAATCAGGCCCTCCTCCTTTCCTGCTTCCACCGTGCGCGCGAGGTGGGTGCCTGCGGCGAGCAGGCTGGCGGCGGCGGCGGCCGGGCCCGCATCGCGCGGGTTGGCGAAGACCACGGGCCCGCGGCTTTCCCAGAAGGCGTCGGAGCGCGGATCTAAAACAGGCGCTGCCACGGGAGTGCCTGCAAAAGATCATCGAAACCGAAGCCGGTGCCGCCGGGGAAAATCAGCCGATTGTCCTCGTCGCACCGCATGCGCTCAAGGAACGGATCGGGTTCGTAGAGGACATGGGAGGCCAGGCCGCAGACCTCCGCCTGGTCCGGATGAGCAGTGTAGTAGGCGGCCGCCTCGCGGGCCGCGAAAAGCTGGCCGAGGGGGTGGTCCATGTTGCTGGTGAACACGACGCGCCGCCGCCGCCGCTGCATGGTGTGCAGCGCCGGCTTCACGATTTCCGCGGCCGCCGGCACCGGCACCCGGTCGCTGGCCAGCGCAAAGGGCACGGCCTTCTGCGCCTTTTCCCAGATGTGGAACGGGGCGTCGAACGGGTCCTCCACGAAATCGATCCGCGCCACGGTGGCCTCGTCGAGGCGGCGCACAAAATCCCGGAAGCGGTCGGGCGTGAGGGTGGCGTTAAAATCGAGCCGCAGCCGTGCTGCGGCGAAGGTTGTCAGCCGCGCCGCCTCGGCCGCCACGTCCGGGCCGCACTTCACTTTGACCACGCCCGGGTCCCGCTCGCCGTAGCGGTGGCTGGGGGGGATGGTGAAGTCAACGAATTCGCTCCGGCCGAGCTTGCGGGCGGCCGCGTCCAGTTTGCAGCAGATGCGCAGGCGTTCGAGCATGCCGGTGAAGCCGCCTTTCGACAAAATGGACAGCTGGCGGTCGAGCGGCAGGTCCCCCAGTTCCGGCCAGGGATGCAGGCAGCCGTGGCCATCGCCGATTTTGACCAGCGCGCCTTCGTGCTCGCGGGTGGCGGTCACCGCGTTCAGGGGTGCTTTCGAGCGCAGCGTATAGCGGTGGATGTGGATCGGTTCGTGAAGATGAAGCATGGACGGGACGCGGGCTGGCGGGCGTACTCTTGACCGGGAGATGGGAAATGGCGGGAATTTTTTTTCGCCCCCGTGCACCTTTCTGGAATTGTCCCGCGAGGGGTGACGAAGGGTTTTGCGGGCGCGAAGAGGGACCCTGATCGGCGTTTCGTTCAACGCTTCGGCCCCATCGCGAGGGCGTGGAGGTTCACCATCACGGTCCGGAAAGCGCGCCCACCGTGAACAGCGCTGCGAAGAGGATCAACTGGGCGCCGGCCAGGGCGAGGAAGCGGTTGTAGCGGGGAGATGGCGGGGTGCGCAGGACCGGGATGACGATGGCCAGCAGGGCGAAGATAAACCCCGGCGCGGTGCACGCGGGCACTCCGGACCACCCCAGGTGGGCCCAGGCCAGCGTGCCCGCCGTCCACGGCAGGCAGCACAGCCACGCCACCTCGCGCTTCGCCCACCCCACGCCGAACCGCACGGCCAGCGTGCGTTTGCCGGTCCGCGAATCCTCCGCGACATCCCGCAGATTGTTGATCGCGATGAGGGCGGTCGAGAGGCAGCCGACCTGGAAGCCGAGCAGCAGCGACTGCGGCCAGAACCACCCGCCGGTATTGACGAAGACGGTTCCGGCCACCGCCACCAGTCCGAAAAAAACCAGGACGAAGAGTTCGCCCAGCCCGCGGTATGCCAGCGGCACCGGTCCGCCGGTATAACCCCACGCAAAATAGAGCGACGGCAGGCCGATGGCGAGCATCGGCCAGCCACGCGCGAGGATCACGGGCACGGCCAGCGCGCAGGCGGCCAGCAGCGTGGTCACGCCCATCAGCACGACTTTTCGCGGCTCCACCAGTCCGCTCGCGGTGACGCGCACCGGTCCGAGCCGTTGCTCCGTGTCGGCACCCTTTTTGAAATCGAGCGCGTCATTGAAAAAATTGGTCGCGATCTGGATGCAGAGGGCGCTCAGCAGCGCGCAGGCGGTCAGTCCCGGCGACCACGCGCCGGTCAGGGTCCAGGCCAGCACCGAGCCCGCCCACACCGGCACGATGGCGGCGGGCAGGGTTTTCGGGCGGGCGGCGAGCAGCCACGGGTTCATGCCGCCGGGACTTCCAGTTGGGGTGCCACCTTGAGGATGTTCGACCAAAGCTCGAAGCGGCGCGGGGACTGGTCATTGAGCATGGTGGCGGGCTCGGGGCCGGAGAGCAGCCGGACCTCGTCCCGGTTGTTCTGGCCGATGGCGTTCCCGCGCGGGCCGAGGGTCTCCATCAGCCGCGGCGGGCTGGCGGCGGGGATTTCGGCGGGGGCCAGGGCCGTGGTCAGGATAAACCATGAGCCGAGGCCGGCGGAGAGAAGCGGGGAAAGCGACACGCGGACCAGCCTCGGGGGCGGGAGTGGGTCGTCAACGGGGACTCCGCGCCCGCCGCGGGCGAGCGGTGGGCTCCCCTGGAAGGCCCGGCCCGGCGGTCGGCCGCGGTGGCCGGAGGGCCCGGCCGGGCCGGTTCACGGAACGCGCGGGAATTTTCCGAAGTCCGGTTTCCGTTTTTCGATGAAGGCTTGTTGACCCTCCTTCGCCTCCTCGCTCATGTAATAGAGCAGGGTGGCGTTGCCGGCGAGGTCGAGCAGGCCCATCTGGCCGTCGCAGTCGGCGTTGAGCGCGGACTTGAGGCAGCGCAGGGCAAGCGGGCTGTGCTGGAGGATTTCGCGGCACCATTTCACGGTTTCCGCTTCGAGGGAGGCGAGCGGGACCACGGTGTTGACCAAACCCATATCGAGCGCCTGCTGCGCGTCGTACTGGCGGCAGAGGTACCAGATTTCGCGGGCCTTTTTTTGTCCCACGATGCGGGCGAGGTAGCTTGAGCCCAGGCCGCCGTCGAACGAGCCGACCTTGGGGCCGGTCTGGCCGAAGCGGGCGTTGTCGGCCGCGATGGTCAGGTCGCAGACGATGTGGAGCACGTGGCCGCCGCCGATGGCGTAACCGGCCACCATGGCGACGACCGGTTTCGGGATGGAGCGGATTTTTTTCTGGAGGTCCAGCACGTTGAGCCGCGGCACGCCGTCGCTGCCGATGTAACCGGCATGGCCGCGGACTTTCTGATCTCCTCCGGAGCAGAAGGCGAGGTCCCCGGCACCGGTCAGGATGATGACCCCGACGGCGGGATCTTCATGCGCGAGGTCGAAGGCGGCCAGCAGCTCCTGCACGGTCAGCGGGCGGAAGGCATTGCGCACTTCCGGCCGGTTGATCGTGATTTTCGCGATGCCGTCCTCGGTTTTGTGATAGGTGATGTCGGTGAAGGTCTGGACGTCGTGCCACATGGTGGGGTCAGGTAAGCAGGTTTTCCGAGGAAAGAAATCCCGTCACGGTGGAGGTGAAGGCGGCCTGTTCCTCCCAGGGCACGCGGTGGCCGGCGGACGGGATGATGGCGTGGCGGGCGTTGGGGAGGGCGGCGACCGCATCCCGGCCGAGGCCGGTGTAAAGCGGGTCGTTTTCGCCGGAAATCCACAGGACTGGCAGCTCGAGGTGGCTGAGTTTGGGCAGCAGGTCTTCCTGGCGGCTGAGGCCCCAGCAATCGAAGGAACGAATGATGCTCTGCCGCCACTTGAACGTGGTCAGCCGCTCGCCGGGCGGAGCGCTGCCATCGAACACGGCCTGGTCGTTCCAGATGCGCAGGAACGTCGCCCACGGCAGCGAGCGGAGTTTTTTGGACCACTCGTCGTCCTGCCGCCACCGGCGCTGCCGCAGCTCGTGGTCGGCCAGGCCGGTGTGGGCCGAGACGATGATCGCGGCGCGAAAAAGCCGGGGGGCGGCCAGCAGCGCATGCAGGGCGAGGCGTCCGCCCATCGAATACCCGAGCAGGACCGGCCGCGGATCCGTTTCGCGCACTTTTTTGGCAAACTGAAACGCCCATGGAGTGTACCGGTCCACCTCCGCCCAGAGCAGGGGGGTGCGCAGGTCCGGCAGCGCGGGTTTGAGGAAATTCCAGTCGGCCGGCTCGCCAACCATTCCGTGAAGGGCCCAGATCATGGATCAATGATGCGTGTGGTGAGTCGCAGGATGAAAGCCGGGGTCAGGGCCGGGGCGGTCCCGGCTCGGCTGGGTCGGGCGGCGTGCGCGGAGGGGAAGCCGTCTGGCTCGACGGGGGGCCCAGGGACAGGGTCTGCCATATGGCTTCGGTCTGGGCCGCGTCCGGGATGATTTCGATGAGCAGATGCGGAGCGGGGGCTGCGACGGCCGAGGGAAATTCCCCGGGATCGGTGACGGTGACGTGATCCCATCCAAACATGGTGGCCCACGCCCGGAAGCCGAGGGCATGGGGGTTTTCCATGAGCCGGCGCTGGCCGGACTCCAGCCCGCGCAGCGCGGCGACCCGGGAAAAGATGCGGCCGCCGCCGTTGTTGATGATGACGATCCGGCGGCGGGCGGCGGGCAGTGCGGGCGTGATCCAGAGGGCGGCGAGGTCGTAGAGGGCGGTCAGGTCGCCGATGACCGCCCAGCTCTCCGGCTCTCCGGCACCGAGGCCGAGGAAGGTTGAGACGCAGCCGTCGATGCCATTGGCCCCGCGGTTGGCGTGGCAGCGCAGGTCCCGGGTCATGGTGGATGCGAAGGCGTTCCACTCGCGGATGGGCAGGCTGTTGCCGAGGAAGACGAGGGAGCCCCTGGGAAGGTGCGAGGACAAGGCATGGACCAGGGCGGGTTCACTGCGCGGATGGAGCGCCAAAGCGCAGGTGGTGCGATCGGCGACCGGATCGGCGGTGGCGGCCGGCTCCGCCGCGGGTCCGCTTCCCGCCGGCACCGCCACCGCTTCCCAGTCGGGAAACCCGCTGACCGCGGAGGGGCGGGCCAGCCCGGGGAAGCCGGTCGGGGTGAGCGACAGCACGCGCACGCCGGGATTGGTTTCCAGCTCGCGCCACCACCGCAGCGAGGGGACGGCACCGAGGCGGAGCACGCGGCCGGCCGGCAGTTGCGCCAGGGCGGTTTCGCCGCCGCGGACGAGCTGGCGGGCGAGCTCCGGGCATTCGCGCAGGCCGCTGGTGGCCTCGGCGAGGACCGGGCAGCGGAGCCGGCGCAGGAACGCGGTTGCCCCGGCGCGTTCGCGGGCGGGCAGCGCGGCGACCACCGCCACCAGCGGGCCGGAGGCGTGGTCGGCGATGAACGCGGCCAGTCGTTGTGGGTCGGCGGTGGTGCTGGCACCGGCCGGGATCGGCTCGCCGTCGACCCCCGCGGCCATGGCCAGGTCGGCGGCACCGGGTTCCTCCAGGCAGACATTCAACTGTACCGGCTGCCGCCGGGCCCATCCGGCCAGGGTGGCGTCGAAATCGGCCAGCTCCTTCAGCGTGGCCACATCGCCGCAGGCCGCGACATAGGTGGAGAAAAGGCCCGCCTGCTCAATCGCCTGCGGGGCGCCGGTGCCCCGATACGCCCGCGGCCGGTCCGCGGTCAGCAGGACCAGCGGCAGGCCCTGGTAAAACGCCTCGATCGCGGCCGGCAGCAGTTCGGCCGCGGCCGTGCCGGAGGTGGTGACCACGGCGACGGGGGCTTCCAGCGCGAGGATCCGGCCGAGCGCGAAAAAGGCGGCGCTTCTTTCCTCGGGAAAGCTCCAGAGCCGCAGCGATTCGGTTTTAGCCAGCACCGCGACGAGCGCGGCATTGCGCGCTCCGGCGCAGACGACGACCTCGCGGACGCCGCACCGCAGCAGGGTGCGCACGGAGGCCCGGGCGAGGGACATGCCGGTTTCGGGCCGGGCGGCCCCGGAGGGCGGCGGTCCTTCCGGCGCGGCCGGTCCAGGGGTGGGGGCATCGGGGTTCATGCGTCCAGGCCGAAGGCTTGTTTGACCCAGCGGCGCTTCAGCCCCAGCTCGCGCCACTCGCGCTCAAGCTCGCTGCCCTCGACGATGCCGCAGCCGGCGGGCAGGATGGCTTCGTCATCCTGCCACCAGAGGCCGCGGATGGTCACGACCATTTGCACGCCGCCGCTCCACTGGACGCCCAGCGGCGCGCCAAAAGTCTCCGGCACGCCGAGCTGCCGCCGCCACGCATGGAGTGCGGTCAGGTTTTCCTCCGAGCGCGGCAGGATGCCCATCGCCGGGGTGGGGTGGAGCGCGCGCACGAGCTCGTGGGGATCGGCGGCCGCGCGCAGGCTGACCTCGAACCGGGTGATGAAATGGATGAGGCCGCCGATGTTCAGCACTTCGCGCCGTCCGCTGGTCACGACGCCCCAGGCGGCCAGGCGGGTGCGCAGCGCGTCGGCCACGATCTCGTGTTCGCGAATCTGCTTGGCGTCATGCTCAAAATCCGCCTGCTCCGCGGTGCGGGCGGTGCCGGCGAGGGCCATCGTCTGCAGGCTGCGGCCGTGCAGCGTAAACAGCGTCTCCGGCGTCATGCCCGCGCATCCTCCGCCCGCGCTGTCGCGAAACACATAGGGCCAGCAGACACTGGCCTCGCGATGGTGCAGGGCGCGCAGCGCCAGCGTGGCGGCATCGCCGGCGATGAGGCGTCCTTTTTCCGGCACCGCGAGCACGGCCTTGCGCCAGCGCCCGTCGCGGAGGCCGGCGAGCACCGCCTCCAGCTCCCCGGCAAATCCTTCGCGGGCGAGCGGCTCCCAGGCAATGGCGAGGTCGCCGACGGGGACGGCGGGCAGCGCGGTCGTCTCCCAAGAGGCGGCGGGAATGAACCACGGCTCATCGGAGGAAAGGGCGAAGTCGTTCCGGTAGAAGGCCACCTCCCCGGCGGCGACCGCCGCAGCCCGGCGGAACGGCCCGCAGGCAAGGATCCACCGCCCCGGACCGACGCGCAGGCAGGCCCCGCCCGCCGGGCCGGTCAGCGCGGCGGCGGGCATGTCGGCGGCAAATGGTGTGGGCGGCGCGGGCAAAAAGGAAAGGACATTGTGGTTCCACCTGATGAGCGCGCAACCTCCGTCCTTGACCGGGGTTCCAGACCGCGAGTGAAGTTCCCTGATGTCCCCTGACCCGGCCGACCCCGTCGATCCGTCCGCCGAGGCCGACGCTCTGAACGAGCTCAGTCTGCGGCTGATGAGGTGCGTGCGGGAAGGCGATGAGCAGGCGTTTCGCGAGCTGGTGGAGCTGCATCAGCACGCGGTCATCGGGACCTGCGCCCGCATGCTGGGTTGCGTCAACGAGGCCCAGGATCTGGCGCAACACGTCTTTCTGCGGGTGTGGAAGGCCGCGCCGCGGTACGAGCCGACGGCGCGGTTCACGACCTGGCTCTTCACCATCGTCAGAAATCTGGTCTTCAACGAAACTCGGCGCCGGTCCCGCCGGCCCACCGTCTCGCTGGACGCCCCGTTTCCCGGCGGCAACGACAGCGGTGCCGGCACCGCCCGCGAAGTGGCCGATGCCCGCGCGAAGCCGGCCGACGCCGCCGCCCTGCAGCACGAGTTGGAGGACGCCATCGACCGCGCGATTGCCGCTCTGCCGGAACAGCAGCGCCTCGCGGTCGCGCTGCGCAAATACCAGGACCTGCCGTACGAGGAGATCGCCGCCGTGCTCAACACCTCGGTCCCGTCCGTCAAAAGCCTGCTCTTTCGCGCCCGCACCCAGCTCCGGCAGAGTCTGCGCGCGTATCTGGACGAGGGGTAGCGCGGAATTCCCGGCCCCGCACGCGGAGGCTCGCTCTTCTGCGCGGTGCCCGAAAGGAGGCCCTACGTGGCGGCGCGGCGGCCCTCCACGGCCGCAAGATCGGCGGCGGTGGCGATGCGCCATTGACCGGGGGCGAGGTCGCCAAGGGTCAGCGTGCCGATGCGCACGCGCCGCAGCGCCTCGACGTGGTTGCCCACGGCCGCGAACATGCGGCGCACCTGGTGGTACCGGCCTTCGACGATCGAGAGCCGGACCGATTGCGGTCCGACGGTCTCCAGTCGCGCCGGCAGGCACGGTTTCTTGTCGTTCTCCAGCGTCAGGGCACCGCTGGCAAATTCCTCCGCTTCGTCGCCCCGCAGCGGCCGCGCGAGCGCGGCCTCGTACGTTTTCCAGACCGCCTTTTTCGGCGAGATGAGCCGGTGGAGCAGCCCGCCGTCATCGGTCAGGAGCAGCAGGCCGGAGGTGTCCTTGTCAAGGCGGCCGACGCTCGAGAGCGCGGGATTGCGCCGCCCGAACCGCGGCGGCAGCAGGCCGTAGATCAGCGACCCCTCGTCGTCGTCATGTGAACAAATGGCACCCACTGGCTTGTGCATCACGATCGTGAGCGGGGCCGGCGGATCGAGCGGCTCGCCGTCGACCCGCAGTTCGGCGTGCGCCGCCCGCTCGGTTTCCGAGGTCACGACGCGGCCGTCGGCCCGGGTCACGCGGCCGTCGGTAAAAAATTCCGCGACCTCGCGCCGCGAGCCGTAGCCGAGGTTGGCGAGCAGTCGGTCAAGACGCATGGGGATGTGGGGGCATGAGTGAGGGTGTCCTTCGCCGGTCCGGACCGTTCGGGCAAGGGGAACGTCGGGGACGGGAAAGCCGTGGGGGTGAAAGGGTTTGCCACTGCTTGCGGCGACATCCCGGCGATGATAAGGGCACTGACTGTCTGTTTATGAGTTTCGTTGCCCTGGTGCTCATGGTTGGGGAGGAATCACCCGGCATGGAACCCGTCGGCACCCATGTGGCGGCAGCGCTCTACACGGCCTCCTCTTCACGATCGAAGAGGAACTGGACGTCGGAAAGGCTGAGGTTCTTGGTAAAGCTTTCCTCGCCGAGTACGCCGGTGACGAGTTCGCTTTTCTGCTGCTGGAGGACGCGGATTTTTTCCTCGATGGTGTTGCGGGCGAGCAGGCGGTAGGCGATGACCGGGTTGGTCTGGCCGATGCGGTGGGTCCGGTCAATGGCCTGGGCCTCGACGGCGGGGTTCCACCACGGGTCGTAGAGCACGACGTAGCTCGCGGCGGTCAGGTTCAGACCGCTGCCGCCGGCCTTCAGGCTGAGCAGGAAAACGGCCGGATCGGGCGATTCCTGGAACCCGGAGACGACTTCCTGGCGGTTGTTGGTCTGACCGGTGAGCAGGAAATGTGGGCGATCCTCCTTGAGCAGGCGTTCCTGGATGAGGGCGAGCATGGAGGTGAACTGGGAGAAGACGAGGACCTTGTGTCCGGAGTCGCGCAGCTGGTCGAGCAGGTAGAAAAGCGCGGCCATCTTGGTGCTTTCGGACTCGGCGTGTTTGCGGTCGATGAGCGCGGGGTGGCAGCAGATTTGGCGCAGGCGCATGAGTCCCTGGAGGACGACAAAGGAGTTTTTGCGCAGGGCGTCGTCACTTTTGAATCCGAGGAGCACGCTCTGGATGCGGGCGAGTTCGGCCTCGTAGAGTTCCTCCTGTTCCGGCTCCAGTTTGCAGAGCACGTCTTCTTCGGTACGCGGCGGCAGGTCCAGGGCGACCTGGCCCTTGGTGCGGCGGAGCAGGAACGGGCGGAGGCGGGCACCGAGGCGGACATGGGCTTCCTGGTCTTTGCGGCGGTCGAAGCGGTCGGTGAAATACTTGCGGTTTCCGAGCACGCCGGGCATGGCGAAGGCCATGAGCGACCAGACGTCGAGCAGGCGGTTTTCGATCGGAGTGCCGGTCAGGACCAGGCGCTGCTCGCTTTGCATGTCGCGGGCGGCGCGGCTGGCTTGGGAGTCGGGATTTTTCACCTGCTGGCCCTCGTCGAGGATCATGGTCAGCCAGCGGCGGGACTTGAGTTTTTCGTGGTTCACGCGGAGCTGCGCATAGTTGAGCACGAGCACGTCGATCTCGTTCCGGTCGAAGCGGGTCATGTCCAGTTCTTCCTTGCTGCGGATGACCTGCACCCGCAGGTGCGGGGCGAATTTCGCGCACTCGCCGGCCCAGACGTCGAGCACGGATTTCGGAGCGACCACCAGCGAAGCGGGCAGGTGGAGGCCGGAGTCGGCCCCGTCGGCGGCGGGCAGGAGGCCGGGGAGGTCCAGGCCGGAGGCGGGAGCGGCCGGCAGTGTCCCGCCGTTGGCCAGGGCGGCCGTGTCGAGGCCGTCCTCGAGGGCGGCGTCGGCGGCGGCCTTCTGGCGCAGCCACAACAGCCAGCAGAGGGCCTGGACGGTTTTGCCGAGACCCATGTCGTCGGCCAGGATGCCGCCGAAGCGGTTGGTGGCGAGGTAGGCGAGGAAGTGGAAGCCCTCGATCTGGTACGGGCGCAGGGTGGCCTGGAGGTTGGCCGGCGGGGCGGGGCGCACACTGAGCTTCAGGGCGCTGGCCCGATCGCAAAGGCGGTTCCAGGTGTCGGCGTCGAAAATGTCCCGCGCCGCCGGGGAGCTGAGCTGGAGGACGTGCAGCCGGTGCCGCTCGCCGCTGAGGTCAAACAGATCGAGCCCGAGTTCCGCGACCGCGGCCGCCTCGCCCTCGGGCAGGTTCATGTCGAGCCGGTGCCAGAGGCCGTCGCTGAGGCGGACAAAGCCGCCTCGGGCCTCGACGAGGGCGCGGAGGTCGTCGTTGGACAGGTCGGCCCCGGGAATCTCGAGGACGACCTTGAGGTCGAACCAGTCGATCGCGCCTTTTTCGGAGGCCGGCTTCACGTCGAATTTCACGCTCGCCTTATGGGGGTTGGCCATGACGCTGGCCAGGGCCTGGTCCATCTCGGCGCTCACTCCGTCCGGGAGCGCCTTGACCCAGGCGAAGAACTTGTCCGGGAAGGCCTTGGTCAGCTTGACCTTGAAGCGGCGGTGACCGCTGTCCCAGGTCAGGCTGAGGGGCTCCAGGAGGGCGGGAAACTGGCGCAGGAGAGCGCGGTCATAACGGACGATTTTGCCGCGCTCGGCCTGCGGCTCGGCTTCCGTCTCCCATTCCGTGCCGCGCAGCCCCTCGCGGCGCTGGCCGGTGGGATCGGTGGCGGTCACTTCGGCGAACAGGTATTCACTGTCGGTGGAGAATTTCTTGTCGGTCAGGCGCAGGGTGACCACCGCACCCATCGGCGAGCCGACCACCCGGGCGGCAAGCGATTCCGGCAGGGTCACGCCCAGGCGCACCAGAAAGTCCACGCCCTGGCTGGTCTCGACGATTTCCGCCGGCAGTTCATGTCTCGGCTCCAGCTCCGCGCCGGGCAGCCAGGGCCGCGGGCCGTGAAAGACCACGTCGTCGGAAAGATACAGCGTCTCGCGGCCCGGCAGCACGGTCAGGGCGTGAGTGATGACCTCGCCGTCATCGGTCGTGAGCTGCAGCAGGTAGGGCTCGCCGTCGGCTCCGGGCGCGGCGGCCGTCCAGCGCAGGCGGCCGGGCCTTTGCTGGAGCGGGTCTTCATCGAGGGAGACCAGCTGTCCGGCGATCGCCGGCTGGGCCAGCAGGCGGGCGAGGAACCGCCGGTTTTCCTCCAGGTCCAGCCGCAGATCCTGGCGCTCGGCATATTTCCAGTGGTCGCGGACCTGGGCCCACAGCAGCGCGGAGGCCGGGTCGAACGCCAGCACGCCGCACTCGTCCTCCTCGCGCAGGGTCACAAAGTCCAGCGCGCGCCAAGGCGGGCCGTCTATGCCGCGCCGCACCTGCGGGCGCGCCTCCCGGGGCGTCACTTGGAGGCGGAATGCGACCGACTGGAGCGGGGGCGGGGTCTCGTCGTAAGCCGCTCTGGCGGTGCGTTCGCGCCACCGTGCCAGCTCGGCCTCGCGCTCCCACGCGCTGAAGCGCTGGCGGGTGGCATCGAGGTCGGTGATCGCGTTCATGAACGGCGGCCACGAGAGGTTTTTCTTCACCAGCGCATAGGCGCAGTAGTTCCAAAATTGAAAGATGTCCTCCGGGGGCTCGTTGGCCGGCCAGAGCGAGAGGGCATCGAACCCCTCGACCGGCCAGCGCGGGTGGAGGCGCACCATGTCGTGGTCGATCACATCGCCCTTTTGCAGCCACTTGGTGTAGCGGCCCTCGATTTTCCCGAGAAAGTCCGTCTCCTTGACCTCCAGCTTGCGGCCGAGCTTTTTTTCCACCTGGTCGTCGAAGGTTTCCTCGTCCTCGTTGGTCGGGGTGGCCGGCAGTTCGCCCGCCCGGTGGAGGTATTCCTGCATGGAGGCGCAGAGGGGCGCGGTGCTTTCCGCCTTGCTGTTCATGGTGCCGACCCACTTGGGGTCGAGGAACTTGAAGGTGCACTGGAAGATCTGCGCTCCGATGCGCACCCGGGTCTGGAACGACTGGAAATTGCCGAAGATCTCCTTCACCGACCCGCTGCGGCGCAGCTCGTCCGCCTCGTCACGGACTTCATCGGAAAATGTGTGCAGATAGCTTAGCGCGGCCTTTTCGGCATTCATGGGAAACGGGCAGGTGGGGACAAACGCCGGATTTTGGCGCGAAGGGACAGCTTAGCAGAGAGGGGCGCGTTGCAAGCTGCTTTCAGCCGCAAGGTGCCTGGTTGCCGGGTGCGGCGGGATCGGGGCTTTGCCGGTTGAAGGTTGGGCAGAGAGAGTTCCATTGCGGGCAGTCCGATTCGTGCACCCGTGCCCACCGGCCATTTACCCTGCATCGACGGCGTCAATTTCTATGAAGCGCATCATTTGGCTCCTGGTTCTCATCGCCGCCGGCTACGGCGTGTGGAAGTATTATCCTGAACTGGAGCGGCAGGCGAGGAGCCGGACCGAAGCGCCGCCGGAGGAGGTGCCGACGGGGGACGCGGCTGATTTGCTGATCAAGGGCCTTCCGGGTGCGACGGGCCCGCCGACGCGCACCCGCGCCGCCGCGGCACCGGCGCCCGGCGTGACCATCCTCGACGGGAAGGCCGCCAGCACGGAGGAAATCGAGCTGGCCCGGCGCTACCCGCTGCCGGAATTCAAGCCCATCGAAGCGCTGGTGGGCGAATGGAAAAAAATCCCCGCGTCCGCGTTCCCCCGCGAGGTCACTCTGAAGGTGCCGGCCACCCTGCAGGTGGCTGGCGGCGCGGGCACCAGCACCCTGGAGGCGGGGAGAAAGGTGGTGGCCCTGGCCGGCAACGCGGCGGGGACTCTGGTCATTGCGCCCAGCCAGGATGCGGTCATGCGCGGCACCGTGCCGATGGGGGCCACCGATTTCCAAGCCGTGCTGGGGGCGGTCTACGACGATTTCAAGAGTCGCAAGCGCGCCGAGGTCCAAAAACTCCGCGACGCGGCCCGGAAGGAGGCCGGGGCCGGCAGCCCCGCCCTGGCCGCGGTCCTCGCCGGCGAGGGTCAACCGCCCCCGCCCGCCGTGCTGGCCAAAATCGGCACGCGTCCACCCCAGCGGGAGGACCACACCATCGCCGCGGTCGAGGCCAGCATCGCCGAGCGGCAGAAATCCCGGAAGCACGCGGAACCGCCCGCGGGGGCCGTCCTGGGGTGGAGCCCGCTCCGGTACCGCGAGGTCGAGGGCGAGCCCTATTGGGCGGCGAGCGTGCGTTACACCGCCCGCACCATTTTTGGCGAATTTCCGACTGAGGCCGTCGCCCTGATCCGGCATGGCCGGGTGGTCCGGTGGCTGTATGCCGGCACGGGCGAACCGCTGCCATGACCGTAGAAGCGGCCTGCGCCCTCCGGGCGGTCGCGGTTGCGCCCGCGTTGCGGGCCCCGTTGCTCCAGGGGGCGGCGATGCGGTCAGGCGAATGCGCGGGTGGCACATCGCCTGCTCGACAAAGCGGGGCTGCCGCCCAGCATCGTGGGCGAACCTGACCATGTCACTCCGCGTCCCTGTTTTACCCGAGCCCGCCCCGGCACCCGCCGTGGTGCCGCCGGGCCACTGGCTGGGTGAGTATCGCCCCCCTCCGGGGTCCTGGGACGAGGTGCTGGACGGGCAGGGCGGGGTGCGGCCGGCCTGGCAGGAATTCGCCGCGGCCACCGCGGATTTTTCCCGGGAGGACTGGAGCCGTTGCGGCGGGGAGACGGCCCGCCTGCTTCGGGATCACGGGGCCACCTACAACGTGTATTCGGACGCGCGCGGCGCGGCGCGCCCCTGGCAGCTGGATGCGGTGCCTCTGCTGATTGATCGCGGGGAATTTGAAAACGTCTCCGCAGGGTTGGGTCAGCGGGCCCGGCTGCTGAACGCCGTCCTGGACGACATCTACGGGCCGCAGCGCCTGCTCCACGAGGGATGGCTGCCTCCGGCGCTCGTGCTGGGAAACCCGGGGTACCTCCGGGAGGCCTGCGGGGCCGGCGGCCGGGCTCCCCGCCTAGCCATGCTCGGCACTGATCTCGCCCGCGGGCCGGATGGCCGCTGGATGGTGCTCGCGGACCGCGCGCAGGCACCGTCTGGCAGTGGCTACGCGATGGAAAACCGGACCGTGCTCTCCCAGGTCTGGCCGGGAATTTTCCGCGATTGCGGGGTGCAGCCGCTGGCGGATTTTTTCAACGCGCAGCGCGAGGGGTTGCGGGGCTGGTCGCCATCGCAGCGGGGCGCGCCGCTCGTGGTGCTGCTGACGCCGGGGCCGTTCAACGAGACGTACTTCGAGCATGCCTTCAAGGCGCGGCATCTTGGATTTCCGCTGGTCGAGGGGGCCGATCTCACCGTGCGCGACCGCTGGGTCTATCTAAAGACGCTCGAGGGGCTGCGGCGGGTGGACGTGATCCTCCGCCGGGTGGACGACGTGTTTTGCGACCCGCTGGAATTGCGCTCCGACGCCTGGCTGGGTGTGGCCGGTTTGGCCGAGGCCGGCCGCGCCGGTCACGTCATGGTGGCCAATGCCCTGGGGTCGGGCGTGGTCGAAACCTCCGCCCTTTTCCCGTTCCTGCCGGGCCTGTGCCGACGCCTCCTCGGCGAGGAGTTACGGCTTCCCCAGGTTGGCACCTGGTGGCTCGGTCAGCGCGCAGAACGGGAGGCGGTCCTGGCCGAGCGCGACCGCTGGGTCATCAAAAGCGCCTTTGTCGGTCCCCGGCTCGACCCGGTTTTCCTCGCCCAGGCGGATGAGCGGAAAAAGATCGAGGTCCTGGCCCGGGTGGCCGCCGCTCCGGAGTTTTTTATCGCCCAGGAGCCGCTGCCGCTCTCCACCGCGCCCACCTGGCATGACGGTCGCCTGGAGCCGCGCCGCCTGGTGTGGCGGGCGTATGCCTGCGCCACCCCTGACGGTCATCGCATCATGCCGGGCGGCCTGACCCGGGTCAGCCGGGACGTGGCCGGCTCCAACGTGACCATGCAGTACGGCGGCATGAGCAAGGACACCTGGGTGCTGGGGGATGAGCCGGTGGCGGGCCCGGCCGTGCGGGCGCTGCCCGTCGTCGTCCGGCCGGCGCGCCCGGCCGCCGGCGTGCCCAGCCGGCTGGCCGATCATCTTTTCTGGCTCGGTCGGTATGCCGAGCGGATGGAGCACATTGTGCGCATGGTGCGCGCCGGCCTGCGGCGCATGGTCGGCGAAAAGACCGGGCAACAGGCCGCCGAACTGGAGGTCGTAATCCACCTGCTCTGGCACACCAGGAAGCTGCCCCGCCGTCGCCAAGACCCGGCGCGCACCCCCGCCGAGGAAAAGGCCGAGGAGCTGGCCGAGGCCGCCCGCCTGCCCCTGGACCGGCTGTGGCCGCTGCTCGCCGATCCCGCCGTGCCGGATGCCGTGCCCGCGCTGGCCCAGCGACTCCATTTCAACGCCTCCGCCGCCCGCGACCGCCTGTCCGACGACATGTGGCGGCTGATCAACCGGCTCGACACCCTCGCGGTGCCCGCGGAGCAGGAGACCACCACGCCGGCGGCCCTGCTGGATCAGCTCGACACCTTGATCCTCAGTCTCGCGGCCCTCTCCGGCATGGAGGCCGAGAACATGACGCGGGGCCACGGGTGGCGCTTTCTTGAACTCGGCCGCCGCGTCGAGCGCGCGGTCAATGTGCTCGAACTCGGCCGCGAAACCGCCCGGGCCTGCGCCCACCTGCCGGCCTTTCTCGCGCCGGTGCTGGAGCTGTGCGACAGCGCCATGACCTACCGGCGGCTGCACGTGGCCGCCCCGCAGCTCCTGCCGGTCATGGACCTGCTCATCGCCGACGAGACCAACCCGCGCTCCGCCGCCTTCCAGCTCCACTGGCTGGCCCGGCAAAGCGCCCGGCTCCCCCGCGAGGTGACCAGCGCCGGCTCCGCCCAGGAGAAAGAGGCCGCCGACCAGCTTCTCTCATCGCTTTCCAGCTTCAGCCTGCAGGCCCTCGCGGCCGTGGATCCGGCCACCGCCGCCCACCGGGTCGCCACCGTCTGCCATGACCTGGCCCACGGCCTCGAAAAGTATTCCGAGCTGCTGACCGCCCATTACTTCAACCATGCCCTGCCCAAGGTCCGGTAGAATTTAATGCTTATTCCTTGTGCTCAACGATCAATGACCAAGCGCCCGCAATGAGGTACCACGTTGTCCACCGCACGCTCTACACGTACGAGAGCCCGGTCACGGTCTCGCATCACATTGCGCGGCTGGGGCCGCGGGCGCTGCCGCACCAGACGTGTCCGTGGCATGAGATCGACATTGTGCCGGAGCCGGTGGTGCGCGAGCCGCGGCTCGACGCTTACGGGAATCAGGCGGTTTATTTTGAGCAGGCTGGAGCCCACACCCAGCTGGAGGTGGTGGCGCGGAGTTACGTCGAGGTCGCGGTGCCTTCGGTGACTGATCCCGCGCGGACGCCTTCGTGGGAAAGCCTGGTGGAGAGGACGCGGGGCGACGGCACGGGGGGGGCGGTCATGGCTACGGAGTTCCGGTTCGCTTCTCCCCTGGTCGGGCCGGGGGCCGGCTTTGCGGCCTATGCGCGCCCCAGTTTCACGCCGGGGCGGCCGGTGCTGGCGGCCGCCGCCGAGCTCAGCCACCGCATTTTCACCGACTTCCGATTCGATCCGGTGGCCACCGATGTGGCTACGCCGGTGCTGGAAGCCTTTGAGAAACGGCGCGGCGTCTGCCAGGACTTTGCCCATGTGCTCATCGGCTGCCTGCGCTCGATGGGGCTGCCGGCTCGGTATGTGAGCGGTTATTTGGAGACGCTGCCGCCGCCCGGGCAGGAGAAGCTGGTCGGGGCGGACGCCTCGCACGCCTGGGTTTCGCTCTTTTGCGGCGAGGAACTCGGCTGGATCGATCTTGATCCGACCAATGACCTGCTGCCGGGAGACCGCCACATCACCATCGCGTGGGGACGCGATTTCCTCGATGTCAGCCCGCTGCGCGGGGTGACCTGGGCCGCCGGCGAGCAGTGGCTGCTGGTCGGCGTGGACGTGAAGCGAATGGAGTAGCGGGCCCGCCTCAGGCGGTCAATGCCGCCACCGCTTTTTCCAGCGAGGGCACGTCCTCGATCGCAAGCACCCGGGCGGCCTTGTCGATGCGGCCCATCAGGCCGGTGAGCACGCCGCCGGGACCGAGTTCGAGGAACAGGTCGTGGCCCTGGGTGCGAAGCCGCTGCATGGATTCGCTCCAGCGGACGGAGCCGGTGACCTGGGCTTCCAGCGTGCGGCGGATTTCCGCGGGGTCGGTGACCGCCTGGGCGGTGACATTGGCAATGACAGGCACGGAGGGGGTGTGGATGGCGGTGGCGGCCAGTTCGACGGCGAGTTTTTCCTGCGCCGGGCGCATCAGGCGGCTGTGGTAGGCTCCGGCGACCTGGAGGGGTTTGGCCAGGCGGATGCCCCGGGCCTTGGCCTCCTCCACGGCCCTGGCGATGCCCTGCTCGCTGCCGGAGAGCACGATCTGGCCGGGGGCGTTGAGATTGGCCACGTCGACGTCGCAGTCGGCGGCCAGGTCGCGCACGGCCGCCTCGTCCCCGCCGATCATCGCGGCCATGGCTCCTGCGGATTCGGCGCAGGCTTCGTCCATGAAGCGCCCGCGGGCCGCCACAAGCCGCAGGCCGTCGGCGAAGGAAAAGGTGCCGGCGGCGGCATGGGCGGTGAATTCGCCGAGCGAGAGGCCGGCGCAGGCCGCGCTGTGCAGCCCGGGGACCCGTTGCCTGAGGACGGCGAGCACCGCGAGACCGTGGAGATAGAGCGCAGGCTGGCAGTAGCGGGTGCGGGTCAGCGTCTCGGCCGGCCCCCCGGCCATGACTTCGGTCAGATCAAATCCCAGCGTCTGAGCGGCTTCCTCAAAGAGGGCGGCGGCGGCGGGATCGGCGGCGATCAGGTCGCTACCCATGCCCACCTTTTGCGCGCCCTGGCCGGAGAAAAGAAGTACGACGGATGTGCTCATCAGCTTAGCGCTAGCAGGTCGCGAGGCGCTTGGCAAATCGCTCGCGATGCGGTCGGCGGATTGCCGCCCGGCCGTCAGCCTCCGACCAGGCGCCGCAGCTCCGGTGCGGCCTCCCGCAGGGCGGATTCGATCAATTCCGGAGCCCGGCGCATCGCCTCGGCCAGCGGCAGGCCGGGCGGCGAGACGGCCAGCGCGAGCGAAAACGCCGGCCGGGCCGCTTCGGTCACCCGGCCGCCGACACCCACCACCGGTTTGCCATGCCGTCGCGCCAGCGCGGCCACGCCGTGGGGGCCCTTGCCGTCGAGCGTCTGGTCGTCCAGGCTTCCCTCCCCGGTCACCACCAGGTCGGCAGCGGCCACGTGGTCCTCGAGCCGGAGCAGATCGGAGACGATGCCGAAGCCGGACACTAGGCGCGCCCCGCAGAAGGCCAGGAGGCCGAAGCCAAGCCCTCCGGCCGCGCCCGCCCCGGGGGTGGCGGCGATTTCCGGTGGAAAAAACGAGGCCAGGCTGGCCAGGGCCTGTTCGAAGGCGGCAAAGTCGCGCTCGGCGACCCCTTTTTGCGGGCCGAACACCCGGGTGCAGCCGCGGGGGCCGAGCAGGGGATTGGTCACATCGCAGGCCGCCAGGGTTTCGATGGTCCAGGGCACGGTCGGGGGCTTGACCACGCGGGAGGCGATCGGCAGCGCCTCGAACTCCCAGCCCAGAGCGGCCGCCATGCCGGCCCCTCCGTCATTGGTGGCGCTGCCGCCCAGGCCGACAATGAGGCGGCGCGCGCCGCGGCGCGCCGCGGCCGCCATCAGGTCGCCCACGCCGCGGGTGGTCGCCCGCCAGGGATCGAGCCGCCCGCCGGTGAGAACGAGCCCCGCCGCCGCCGCCATTTCGATGACGGCCGTGCCGTCGGGGAGCAGGGCGTATCCCGCCTCGACCGGAGTTCCCAGGGGGCCGGTGACGGTGGCGTCGATCCACTGGCCGCCACCCGCCTTCGCCAGGGCCCCCGCCGTGCCTTCCCCGCCGTCGGCGATCGGGCGTTCGATCATTTCAGCGGAGGGCCAGACGGCCTCAAGCCCCCGGCGGATGGCCGCGCAGGCCGCCGGCGCGCTCAGCGAACCCTTCCATTTGTCCGAGGCGACGAGTATTTTCATCATGACCAGCGTGCCCCTTACGGGTAGGCCGCCGGTTGTCCAGAAAAAGGCCCGCCTCCCCGGGGGGAAGGCGGGCCGAGCCGGTGAGGCGAAGGCTAGTTCTGCTTCACGCGGTAAAACAGCGTGGCCGGAGCACCGCCGGGGAAGGTGGTGGTCGTGTGCACGTAGGTGGTGGTGGCACCGCCGGAGGCGATGTTGTCATTCAGTTCCACCGGCCAGGAGGCGAGGTTCTGGGACGACTCCAGGGAGTACGTTTTGCCGGGCTGGGAATTCCAGGTCAGGGTGAGCTGGCTGGTGGCCGGGTTGTAGCTGACGCTGGTGAAGTCCAGCGCCGGCGCGGGACCGCCACCGAGCAGGGCCGGCGGGCTTTCACCAGCGGCGAGGCGGGCGATCTGCTCCGGCGTGAGGGCATCGCCGAAGATCGCGAAGTCGTCCAGACGGCCGAGCATGCTTTCCCCGCCGTTGGAGGTGCCGATGTAGAGGTTGGTCAGATCGGAGGGCAGGACCCCGGTGTTGGTGCCGCTGACCTTGAGTTCGCCATCGACCCAGATTTCCTTCTGATCCCCATTCTTCTGGAAGACGATATGATGCCATTCCTCGACGAAGTTCAGTTCATTCGCGCCTGAAATCCGCTGGGTCGCGCCCTCGCAGCAACCGGCGGAGTCGAAGTAGAAGTTGTTGTCTCCCCACGTCGCGTGGGCGCTCATGCCACGCTCGCCGCCGCTGCTGCTGGGCGAGGTGAACTTGAAGACAGTGCTGCTCACGACCTGGGCAAGGTTTTGCCAGAACGAGACGGCCACTTGGTCCTGCGTGGAGGCAAGGTTGAGCCACTGGGCCCCCAGAATGCGGACATACTGGGCTCCCTGGGCTGTGCCGTAGTCGAGGGCGCGATCGCCGGCGGCACCGGTGCGGCCGGCCTTATCCTCGGTGTAGACGACGCCACCGCCGACGGAAGCTACCAGGGAGCGCATTGAATCGACCGCGGCGTCCGTCCGGCTGGCGTCGTTGAAGGGCCAGTAGGCCAGCAGGTCGAGATTCGCGGGATCGAGGCTGGGGATCGAGGCCAGGACCGTCGGATTTGAGCCGAAGGCGATCTCGGCAGAGTCGCTCCAGGTATCGCCATCCGTGTCGATCTTGTGGGGGTCCGTTCCAGTCTGGCTCGGGCCGGTGAAGGGCAGGCTGGGGTTTTCCACTCCATCGGACAATCCGTCCCCATCGGTGTCCCTGTTCAGCGGGTTGGTGCCGCGGTCGCTGGCGCTGACGAAAACGCCGGTGCCGGTTTCCGTTCCGTCCGGCGCCCCGTCCCCGTCCGTGTCCGGATTGTTGGGGAATGTGTTGCGAATGAACTCGTTGATGTTCGAAATGCCGTCGCTGTCAAGGTCGCCGAGGGAATCGTCCAGGTTTGGATTGAGGCCGTTGGCGGTTTCGTAGGCGTTGGGCATGCCGTCGCCGTCGGTGTCGTCGTTGGGCGGCACAATCGAGGGGGGCGAGGCTCCTGCGAACAACTGGGCAATTTCGGCGGGCGTGAGCGCGTCGCCAAAGATGGCGAAGTCATCGATGAGGCCGGTGAGGTTGGCATTGCCGGCGTCGCTGCCGATGAAGAGGGTGGTGAAGTCAGTTGGGAGCGGGCTGGTATTGCTTCCGGTATTGGCCAGGACCCCGTCGATCCAGACTTCCTTCACGGTGCCTTTTTTCTGGAAGACGAAGTGGTGCCAGGCGGTGGGCGACACGAAGTCGATGCCAGGGTTGAAGGCAACCCGTCCGGCTCCCCCGTCGGCGTTGGTGGTGTCCCAATAGATGTTACCGTCAACCCAGGTGACGTGGGCCTGCGCGCCCCGTCCGCCTGCGGCGCTGGGAGCCACGCCCCAGAAGGAGCTGCTCGCATTGACGGCACTAAGCTGCTGCCAGAAGGAGAACGCGATCTCGTCCTGAATCCCGCCGATGCTGAGGAAGCCGCCCTGGGCGACATTCACGGCATTGTCCAGAGCGGGGTCCAGCCCGAAATCGACCGCCTTGTCGCCGGCGGCTCCCGTCCGGCCTCCGGCGTCGGCGGTGAAAGCGGCAGTGCCTTCCAGGACCCCGGCGAATCCCTTGACCGTGTCCAGCGTCTGGGCCGGATTCGAGCTGTCGTTGAACGACCAGTACGCAAGCAGGTCGAGCAGGCCCGGACGAAGGGGGCGCGACGCGACATTGCGTGGATTCGAGGTGCTGAAGACGGATTCCATGCCATCGGTGAAACCGTCGCCATCAGTGTCGGCAAGATGTGGGCTGGTGCCGGGCTGGGTCGCGTTCAGGTAGGGCAGGAGCGGGTTTTCGACGCCATCGAGCAAGCCATCCCCGTCGGTGTCGGCCTGGGTTGGATTGGTGCCCGGGTTGGTGGCGCTGACGAAGATGCCGGTGTTGGTTTCGATCAAATCCGAGAGTCCGTCGCTGTCGGTGTCGGCGGCTTGAGGGTTGGTGGAGCGCTGGTATTCCTGGATGTTGGTGAGTCCGTCGCCATCCAGATCGCCGCCAGCATCGTTGACCGCCTTGTTCAGGCCATTTCGATCCTCGTAGTAGTCGATCATGCCGTCGCCATCCGTGTCGATGCTGACGTCGCGGACGATGACGGCGTTGAGGACGGGGTGGCCGTCGCCCGAGACGTTGACGTAGGGGAAGTCGAGGGTCTGGGTGGCTCCGTCGGCCTTGAACAGGCCGGTCACGTTCTGGCTGTCGCCGATCGGGGTGCCGTTGTTGACGACGACGTTGTTGCCATTGCCGTCGCCGATGGTTTTGAGGCGGCCGGCGCAGCATCCGCGGGTGTCCGCGACCCAGACCTGCACGGTGTACCATTTGTCGGCGGTCAGGTCGGGCAGGGCGAGGGAGGCATTGCCGCCGGCCCAAGTGCCCTGATGAAGCATCTGCTCATAACCGGGGTCCATGCGGGCGATTTCGTCGAAGGCGACGAGGTCGTTTCCGAGTCCTGGCGCCTGGGTGAAGGGGATGTCCGCGAGCGGATTCGGCATGTCCAGGAGGAAGTCTCCCCCGGCGGACCACGCCAGGACCAGGGTGCCTTCGGTGCGGATGTTGAGCAGCTCTTGGGTGGAGCCGAACTCAAGGCTGCTGGGATCGAGTTCGGTCTTGGGTTCCCCCCAAGAGATGTTTGCGGCGGAGAGCAGGCCAGTGCTGAACAGGGTCAGCGCGGCAGCCAGGAGTGGGTGGAAGTTTCGTTTTTTCATCGGATGGGGACTTTTCGGAAGGTGGTGGTTGAGCATCTCCGTTGGCTTTTTATTGGATTCAGGGCGGCATTGTCACGAAAATTTGATATGAATCCTTGGGGGAGGGCGACGCGGGTGCGGTCCAGAAAAGTGAAACCAGCCGGGTGGTGGAGGAGGAGAGGGATGCAGGCCCACGGTCTGGCCTGCGATTGCCCATGGCAACGCTTTGGCAATCAATGCTTTTCACCTTTTTTGTTCCGCCCCACCCCCCGGGGGGCTGGGGGCTCGCGCCGCTGGGCGGCGGTATTATTAGGGTGCGTGAGCCCGCTGGACGAGGCAGACGGCCGAGTCGTTGTTGCGGACGAACAGAAGGTCGAGCAAGCCATCCCCGTTCCAGTCGGCCGGGGTGACGGCGGCCACCTGGCCGGGCACGACGATTCCGCTTTCCAGAGGGGGAACGACAGCGAAGGAACCGTCGCCGGAGCCCTTGAGGAGCAGGCTGACGCCGCCGTCCATGCGGCCGGTTTCGCGCTGCGGTCCGTAGAAATTCTGGCCGAGCACGATGTCCGGTTTACCGTCGCCGGTGAAGTCGGCGATGGTGGCACCCAGGACCGGGGACATCTGGCCCCACCGGGGCAGGGGGCGGAAGGAGAAGGAGGGCGCCGCCTTGGTCTTTCCATCGTTGATCAGCAGCCCAGTGCGGAGTTCGGTGATCTCGACGCGCAGGGCATCGCTCAGCTTGTCCTTGGAGTAGATGTCCTCCAGCGAGGCGGAGGCGAACTGGGTGAAGGTGGGAAATTTCTGCTTGAGAAAAGGCATGGCCTGGGATGAGCAGCTTTTGCCGCGGACCGGGAGCAGGGTGTGGCGGTCATCGAATTTGGCCTCGACGAAATTGGGCCGGCCTTCCCCGCCAAAGTCGGCGTAGAACCCGAGGACGGGTTTTTCCGGAGAGGCCTTGTATTTGGTGTTCAGGCCGAAGTTGCCGGCGAGGTAGTCGGGGTCGCCATCCCCATCGAGGTCGGCCTCGGTCAGGGAGGTCCACCAGCCGGGGGGCGTGAGGGCGACGGGGGCGGCGAGACGGCGCTTGGATGTGCCGGAGGGTTTGATCTGAAGATAGAGTTTCACCGGGCCCCATTCGTGGGCGGCGAGCAGGTCGGGGGCGCCATCGCGGTTGGCGTCGGTCCAGAGGGCCGCCGTGACCAGTCCGCTGGCGGCCAGCTCGGGCGCGAGGGAGCCGGTCTGGTCCTCGAAGCGCGGCACCCCTCCTTTCGGGGTGACGTTGACCAGGAGGCGGCTGCGGGGAACCACCGGGTATTCGCCGGGTACGACCCGGCCGCCGACGAACAGGTCCGCGTCCCCATCGCGGTCGACATCGGCGGTGCAGACGACGCTGCCGGCATCCCGTTCGTCTGCGGGCAGGCTCCCGGGCGGGGCCTTGACGAAGCGGCCTCGGCCGTCGTTGAGGTAGAGCCGGTCGGCGAGCCGGGGGTCGTCCTTGGGGAATTCATAGCCGCCGCTGACCACGTACAGGTCCTGGTCGCCATCGCCGTCGGCATCGAAGAAGACGCAGCCCATGTCCTCGGAGGCCCGATCGGCGTAAAATGGCTCGAGGGCGTCGACCTGGTATTTTCCGCCGCCATGATTGACCAGCAGCCGTCCCATTTCCCCGGCCGCGCCGCCCAGGAAAAGGTCGGCGTCGCCATCGCCGTCCGCGTCGCCCCAGGCGACGCCGGGCCCGAGGGTGGACAGTTTGTTGGGGAGGAGTTCTTGGAGGGCGAAATCGTCGAAGGGATTTTCCACGTGTTTGGTCCCGCGCAGCACGTCCTGCGCGACAAAGAGCGGGGCGGGCCGGGGCGGGTCCGAGGTGTTTGGCGGACCGGACGCGGCGGGTGCGGTGATGGTGAACGCATGGTCGGCGGGAAGGCCGGTGAATTCCTGCCTTTGGCCGCCCGGCCAGGTCACACTCAGGTGGGCGATGGCCGCCGCCGTCCCGAGGCCGAAATGCAGCTCGGCGAGGTCGGATCCGAGGAATCCGGTGTACGGCTGGAGGGTGCGGATCTGGGTGCCCTGGTCCGTGCGCAGCCGGACCACCGCGCCCAGTCCGCGGGTGTTTTTCCCCGGTCCACGCAGCCGGACGACGGCCCGGTGGCCGGCGGTGGAATCGTTGCGCCAGAGCGCCGCCGGCTCCTCAAAGTTCATCACCACCAGATCCTGGTCGCCATCCCCGTCAAGGTCTCCAGCGGAAGTGCCGTAGCTCATGCCCTCGTGGTCGAGCCCCCAGTCTGCGCTGACATCGGCGAAGCGCAGGTCCCCCTCGTTCCGGTAAGCCAGGTTCTTCTCCCTTTTTTCCGGCGCGTTCTCATAAATTTCCCATTCGGTGCGGCCCACCCGGTCGCCGTCGCGCCGGGCGATGTCGGCATTGTTGAAGTCGCGCACCATGCCATTGCTGATGAAAAGGTCGAGCCGGCCGTCGTTGTCGAAATCCTCGAATTTGGGGGCCCACGACCAGTCGCTCCGGGCTACTCCGGCCAGCAAGGCGCATTCCATCATCCGGCCTCTTCCTGTATTGACCATGAGAACGTTGCGCATGGCCTGGCGCGGTTCTCCGAAGTCGAGAACGGCTTTTTGGAGCATCGTCATGTCCCCCATCGTGACCTTTTCCTTGAAGTGCGAGGTCGCCGCCATGTCGAGGACGATGAAGTCGGTCAGTCCGTCGTTGTTGATGTCGCCCGCGGCTGTGCCCATGGAGAACCAGGAGGTGCGGGGCGTCGCCTCGGCAAGCCGGTGGGTGAAGGTGCCGTCCCGCTGGTTGCGATACAGTCGGTCCGCGTAGTCGAAGTCGTTGGCCACATAGAGATCCATCCATCCGTCGCCGTCATAATCCCACCAGGTCGCGGACAGGCCGAAGCCGCCGGCATTGACGCCGGAGGTTTCGGAGACATCGCGGAATTTCGTCTGGCCGCGGGCGTTCGGCCCCTCGTTGCGGTAGAGGCGGTCCGGACGGCCCGCGTCGCTGACCAGCACGGTTTTGGGGTCCAGCTTGAGCAGTCGGAAGTAGCGTTCCAATTCGGGCTTCAAGACCGGTTCGCCGTCCGGCCCGATGGTGTAGAGCTTCCCCTGGGGCTCGCCTCCTTCGCGGTAAAAGCGGTTGGTGACGAGAAACATGTCCAGGTCGCCGTCGTTGTCGTAGTCGCAAAAACTCGCGGTGACCGAGGCATCGGCGGCGTCCAGGCCGAAGGCGGCCGCGCATTCGGTGAACCGGGGGCGTCCGTCCGGGCCCGGGCCGTCGTTGCGGAACAGGTGGTTGGCCGACTCGTAGTTGCACACGTACACGTCCTGGTCGCCATCCCCGTCCACATCGGCCATGACCGCGCCCACTCCCCAGGCCTCGCCGCCTCCGATGGCGGCGGCGGGGTGTTCCTCGAATTGCCACGACGCCGTTTGCAGGAAAAGCCGGTTGGGGGTGTCGGTGCCTGCGAAAAACAGATCCGGCCGCCCGTCGCCGTTCACGTCTCCCATCGCCGCGCCCCCCAGTGCCGAACCGGAGTGGTACAGCCTGGACAACGGGTGTTTTCCGTTCACCCGGTTCACGACCTCCACGCCGCTTTCCGGCGGGCTTATCCGGGTGAACAGCCGGGGCCCCGGCCCGGCCTGCCGGGCCGGAAGGGGCGTCACTTCCAGTCCTGCCGCCGCAGAAGTGGCGGCCACCAGGAGCGCGGACAGGCCAAAGCCCAACCACCCGGGGGCCGCTTTAAAATCAGGATTCCGATGCATCATCGGCCTGATTTTGCACGGAAAAAAGCCGGCGGGGCAATGCAAATCGGAGGACATCCGCGGTTCGCCAGCGCGGCGTTCCGGCGTCAGGGCTGGACGACGCGGATCCTGAGGAAAACCCCGGGCGCGGCGGCCGGCACGGGCACGGCCCACGTTTCCGTGGAGGTGGCGTCTCCGTGGTGGAGCTGCGAGACCAAGGTGGGGGCGGTGGCTGGCGGTGCCCAGGTTTCGAGGTCCTCCGAGGTTTCGATGAGGCAGTTGACGTCCTCCGCGCGCAGATTCCGGTGCCAGGAAAGGTGCAGGGTGCCGGCGGCCGCCACGCGGGCCTGGACGCCCGCGGTGCCGTCCGAAGGATCGCTGTCGCTGGTGCCCAGCGCATGCTCGACCAGGGCGGAAATCCCGTCGCCATCGCCGTCATGGTCCGCCGCGCCGGCAAAGGGGGCCGCGTCCGAGCCTCCGGGCGTGCCGTCGGCCGCCGCGCTCGCCCGCCACGCCTCCGCCTGGCTCTGGGCGGCGCTCCCCGGACGGCGGACCAGGCTGAACCCGTCGCCATCCGCCGCCGCCGGCCAGGGCGCGGCATCGTCATAGGTGAAACGGATCAGCTCCACCCCGTCGGCCGCGGTCAGCACGAGGGTCTCCCCGGCATTGGCCAGGCGGTCGACATACCGGCCGGCCACTGGCACCGTGGTGCCGTGCTTTTGCTGAAAGGCCAGCCAGTTTTCGACCAGGATCAGCCGCTGGCCGGGGGCGAGGAAGGTGTCGCGAGTGTCGGGAAAGGTGAACTGGACACCCTCGGTGAATCGGCACCCGCGCAGGTTCACCGCCCCGTCCGAGATGTTCTGCAGCTCGATGAATTCCTCCTCCGCCACGCCCGCGGGATTGTAATGCAGCTCGGAAACGACCACCTGGCCCGGCGTCACCGGCTGCGGGGTGACCTGGAAAAACGCCTCGTCCAGCGGCGACCACTGGTTTGCGTTCAGGGTGCGCGCCCGCAGCAGGGTGTTGCCGGTGATGGCCACGCCCGAGTCGCCTCCGGTGGTGCGGGTCACCGTCAACTCCGCGTCAAAGGCCGCATCGCTGCTGCTGATGGTGGACTGGTGCAGTTCCACGGCGAGCACATTGCGCCCGCTGACGAAACCCGCCGGCGGCAGCGTGAAGGACACAAAAGTCTGGCCGTCGTCGGCCGCCGTGGTGGCCAGGGTGTCCCCGCTGACCACCCCGGTCAGGCCGTCCCTCGCTCTTTCGACCCCGTTGAGATACACCACCACCCCGTCGTCGCGCTTCACCTTCAAGGTGGCGGCGGTGACGGTGGAATCCGCGGGCAGGATGAACGTACGCCGGAAATAGGCCGTGCGGAACCGGTCGGCTGGGTCGCCAAACGGAAGCGTCGTCCCCTCGTCGCCCTCGCCATAGCCAAGCTTGGCCGGCCCCTCGCCCCACGCGGCATCATTGAAGTCGGGATGCTTCCAGTTGGAGGCATCGTACCCCGCCTGGCCGGAGACCATGTCGCTTGAGCCCAGGCCCGCGTAGTCGGTGAACCATTTCCACAAGGCTCCCGGCGCCACCAGCGGCTCCGTGACCACCCCGGTCGCCACCGCCCCGGCCACCGGGGACAGCGCGCCGCCCGGCAGTCGCGGATCGGAGCCATCCGTGGTGTAGTGAATCGTTCCCAGGGTGCCGGTCAGGGCGATGCGGGCCCCCGCAGTCACGCTCCCCCCGCGCTGGCTGAAGAGGGGGGCGGCCAGGCTGGGCAAAAATCCGGCCGCGCGGTACTGGCCGAGCACGGTGTTGGTGCGCGAGGGAAACCAGGAACTGTTGATCTGGTTTTTCGCGGACAGCCACGACGCCGGGCTCCGGTAGTTCCAGCGCGCGCTTTCGGCGATGAACGGGCGTTCGAGGGTTCCGGCGAGCTGGTTGAGCCGCGCCACGTTGCGTTCGCGGGTGAGCGCCCCGCCGTTCATCATGTGCTTCTGGATGCGGTCGGCCAGCAGGATGCGGTAGTCCGGGTTGCCCTCCTTGTAGAGCATGGAAAAGACGCTGCCCGGCCCGTCGCCGTTCTGGCGGCCGGGGGCGGAGCGCGAGGTGTTGTTGCCTGCCGAGGACCGCAGCCATCCGTCGGCGTCGTTGAGCAGCCATTTGAAGCCCGGCCCCGGTCCCTTGGGCCCGACGCACCGGTATTCGTTTTCGGAGTCGCCGAACATGAAGGTCAGCATGAAATCGATGTAGCTGGGCACATCGAGGTGCGCCCGGACCTGGTTGTAATTCCCGCGCAGCGACTTGATCCGCGCCCAGGCGCTGCCGTCGCCGTCGTAGGGGTCGCCGGGCTCGGCCCAGCCGCCGACGTTCAGGTTCCCGTTGATCGATTCGTAGTCCTCGGGTTCGCCGCCGAGGTAATCGGACTGCATGTCCGCATCCCAGCGCTCGCGCAGGTGGTAGACGCCCCAGTAGACGCCGTTGAAGTAGAGGTGGACCCAGCGCCCGTGCGGATTGAGCTGGCCCATGTCCAGCATCAGGGCGTCGGTGAACGGGTTGGAAAGGTAAAAGCCCCGTTCCACCATGTCGTGCGAGCCGTTCCGCAGTTCGAACGCGTTGAAGCTCCGCACCGGCGTCGTGCCCCGGTCGAAACCGTCGAAAAGCGGGTAGTCCAGCCGACCCTGGCCGTACGTCTGGCGGAAGTGGAAACGAAAGCTCTTTTTGGCGAAGTCGGTGTAGTCGCCGCCAAAGCGCTCGACCCCGCAGTTTTCCTGAAACCCCTCGCCGGGCGCGCCATTGGGCACGATGAACTCGAGTGAGGCCGGCACAGCGATGCCGTTGGGAATGCTCAGCGGCGTGACCATCGAGAAGCTCGGCAGGTCAGTCAGCGCGGAGACGACCTGGGGGCCATAGGTCGCGTGGTTGGTGATGGTGGTCCGCATCACCGAGGAGGTTTTGACCTTTTCGGGGAAGATGTAGGTGTGGGTGTCGACGTTGGTCGGGGCGAAGCCGTCCTTGAAGGCGGCGGCGCGCAGCACGGTGGTGGTGGCGATGGCGACGGGGGCCTGGTAGACGAGGCCGGTGGTTTCCGTCGGCACCTTGCCGTCCACGGTGTAGCGAATGACTGCCCCCGGCGTGGCGCTGGCGATGGCCACCGTCTGCGGCTCGGTGAAAAACCCCCGGTTGACGCTGAAGCTGGTGTCCTCGACGAGGCCGTCGAAGCCGGGGCCATTGGGCTCGCCGGGTGTGGCCGGGCTGAAGTATTTGACCTGCCCCTGCGCATCCAGGCCGTGGCTCCGTCCCTGCGATTGTTTTGGGAAGACCGGAGGGTTCGGATAGGTGGTGGGGAATTGGCTGAGCACGGTGACTCCGTCAGGAGCGACCAGGGCGAGGTATTCGCCCTCGGCGCGCAGCGAGAAGTTCGTGTGGAGCGGATCCCCCGGTTCGCGGCGGTTTTTGGCGGAGGCGAAGACCACGCGGCTTGCCTGTGCCGGCACGGTCAGCGGCGGCAGCGTCCACTGGGTGAGGCGGTCCGCGGCGTCGGTCAGATGATAGCCACCGAGGTTGAGAGCGAAGGGGTTCGGGTTGGTGACCTCGATCCAGTCCTCACCCTCCCCGTCCTCGTCGAGGTAGGCACCATTCGGGGAGGCGAGGAATTCGCTGATGAACGGAGGTCGTTCCGGTTCGTCCACGCCGATCACGAGGGTGGCCGTGGTGGTGCCTGCCGGATTGACGGCGGTGAGGGTGTAGGTGGTGGTGACGGTCGGGCTGACGGTGACGGTGCCAGTGGCATCGGCCAGCGCCCCCGGCTGGGGTGTGAGGGTCAGCGAAGAAAAGTTGTCGACCTGCCAGTCGAGCACGGCGGAGGCCGGCCGCCCGGGTTGCCCGGTGGCGGTGAGGTTGCCGGCATCGGCGTCGAACCGCCGGATGACCGGCACCGGTGCCGGCCAGGCTTCCACCTCGGCGATCTGCGGGTTGCTGCCCTCGCCACTGCGGTTCTCGATCTTGATGTAGCGCCCGCCAAAAATGGTGCCGGTGCCCATGGCCGAGGTCACGGTGTCGGACCCGCTTCGCGGCGAGAAGGTGCCGTCCATGCGCAGGTCCGCCGACCAGTTGACCGGCCCTGGCACGTTTCCGCCGTCCGCCAGCAGGGTCACCCGATACCGCCGCAGCCGCTCCGGACAACAGTCGGTCCGGTTCCACACCACCACCCGGTCCAGCGCGCGGACCCGGCCGAGATCGATCAGGTAATAAAACCCGTTGGTGCCGCTGGAGGCATTCGGATGCGTGAAGGTTCGCTTGTTCCCGTCGGTGATGTTTTCGACCGGATTGCCGGGCACGACTTGGGCGCTGGAAATGACCGGTCGGCCGAGGGCGTAATTGCCGTCCTGAGCCGTCGCGGTGGAGGCCAGGGCGCTCAGGCCCAGGATGGAAGTGAGAGCGTGAAGGATCCGGGGCATGAGCGATAAATCGTCAAGTGTGCGGCACACTGGCCATTCCCCACAAAGAAAAACGGCACTTTTTGGCCGGGGACGCCGGGCGCATCTCCGAAAGTTGCAAAATCAGTTCCAAAAGAAGTGGAGGGTGTCGTTTTTGAAGGCGACGTCGACTGCGAGCATATGGGCCAGACCGCTTGGGGACCAAAACTGGCCGCGACGTTTCAATCGGTCTTGAAACTGACTGCAGGTTGATTCCATGGAACCCGATCCAATGGGGGCATTGCGGGCGGCCAAGTCGGCGTAATTGAGGTGGTTGCGGTGGTTTTTGAAGTAGTTGACTTCCCGGTTGACGACCGCATCGGCTGGATTGGTGGCGAGATCCTCAAGGGTGTGG